>Ga0209796_10000209_pt1 | contig 59578 bp, 51 predicted proteins | sample AgamicOrSfrz_FD_187167 | JGI IMG/M metagenome (GOLD analysis project Ga0209796, IMG submission 187167) | Agave microbial communities from Guanajuato, Mexico - Or.Sf.rz (SPAdes) (version 2) | ecosystem: Host-associated > Plants > Phyllosphere > Phylloplane/Leaf | place: Guanajuato, Mexico...
TGACGATGGCCGGGTACACTGCACGCGCTGCTTGCGGCAACACGATCTCTTTGAAAATCTGCCCACTTTCCAGCCCAAGAATGCTGGCTGCTTCAACTTGTCCGCGCGGTACCGATTGCATGCCCGCGCGAAACACTTCCGACAGATACGCGCCCACGTTCACACCCAGCGCGATGACACCGGCCCAATATGCATCGAGCGCGATGCCCATCGACGGCAAGCCGAAAAACACGATGAAAATCTGCAGCAGCACCGGTGTATTGCGAATGGCTTCGACGTATGCCCGCGCGATGAACCGCACGATGGCTGACGGCGACATGCTGGCAAGCGCCGCGATCAGACCGAGCGCGAGCGCCAGCACGAACGACAGCAACGTGACCTGCAAGGTCAGCCAGCCGGCCTTCAGGAACTCGGGGACGTAGCCCCATAGAGTCAGCCATTGATAGCTCATCTGCGCCTCCGCTTCAGAACTGCGGATTGAGCGGATATTTCGGATCGACGCCAAACCACTTCTTGTACAACTGGGCATTCAGCTTCGATGCATTGATATTGAACAGGAACAGGTTCAGATAGTTGAGCCACGCCTGGTCGCCCGCTTTGACGCCGAACGCGTTGTACTCGAGCGGCACGAGCGCTTCGTTCGTCACGGTCAGTTCCGGGTCGAGCTTCGCCTGATACGCAAGGAAGTTGTTGTCCTCGATCATCGCATCGGCCTGGCCCTGCTTGACGGCGAGAATGGCCGCCTGCGAACTGTCATATTCCTGAATCTTGACGGGGATGCCCATCGAGCGGACTTCGTCGCCGTTGGTCGAGCCTTTCACCGTGGCGATGGTGCGTCCGCTCATGTCCTTCGCCGACTGGATGCCGCTGCTCTTCTTCACGAGCATTGCTTCGCTTGCCACCACATACGGCGACGTGAATTCGACGACCTTCGCGCGTTCGAGGTTGCGCGTGAAGTTGCAGAACACGACATCGACCTTGGCGGTCTGCAGATTCGGGATGCGGTTAGCGCTGGTGGTGTTCACAACTTCGAGCTTGACGCCCATTTGCTTTGCGAGTTCTTTGGCGAGGTCGACGTCGTAGCCGTCCGGATTGCCGTCTTTGTCGTAGAAGCCGAACGGCGCGAACGTCAGGCAGTCGCCGACGCGCAGCGTGCCGCGCTGAAGCACAGCCTGAAGCGTCGACGCGGGCGCCGCTGCTGCTGGACCCTGCTCGGGCGTCGCCACTTTCGTGCAGGCGGAGAGCGCGAGGAGTCCGCTCACGGCGGTTGCGGCGAACAGCAAGGCGGCCTTGACGCCCTTAGTGGCGAGCTTCATGTTCAGATCCTGATCGAGGGGTGGTGGGAGAAATCGCTCCCAGCTTTGGCCTCGCGTTAGCAACATCTTTCGTCGAAGCACTAGGTTGTCCGATATACCGGACTGTTATCTGGCGAGTCGGATTTGAGGCCCAGTGTTGGACACTAAAAAGGGCGGCGCAAGCAGCCACAACCCTAATTGCGTCCTGCATTTTGTCGGGCTAGTGAACGATGGTTTTGGTCGGTCCGCTGACCGGTAACCAACATTTGAGGTTGTCCGCGAATCGTTGCTCGAGCCGTGCGGCAACGGCACGATCCAGTTCGGTGAGAGCAGGCGTACCAGCACTTGCCCGCCCGCCAACGGAAGTACTCTCGCCGCCCGTACGTTGGGAGGGGACTCACCGTGAACGGCACGCTCACTTTCGGCAGCGGCTCTTTGTATGCGGTGACTGTCAACGCGGCAGGCCAGAGCGGCGTCACCGCCGTGGTTGGCAACCTTGTCTTCGGGGTGCGCAGCACGCTCGCTGTCACCGTAAGCGCCGGTTGGTATTCGGCCGGCACGGCATACAGAATCATCACCTCCGCGCGTGTAGGCGCGATACGCGAAACTCGGTGCGCAAGCCGGTTCGCATACACGGAACTATGAGGCGACGGCCGGCGCGCAGTGGAAGTGGTGATGCACAAGGGGCAGGGTGAAGCGGCGTAACGCATGTCGCTTCTTCGTGGCCCCTCGCTTGGTAGGCTCGTTCAGGTTTCCGCCTTGAGTCTATACAGTTCCGGCACGAGTGCGAGCAACAGACGCTTGAACGAAAAAAGCCGCGGTGAGATATGTGTGGCGACGTACCACGTTGCCGCGACGTTCATGCTGCGCAGCTTCAGATCGGGCCCGACGAGCGCGCTTGCGAAATGCAGGTCGCCAAGCGTCTTGCCGATGATCTCCTGCTTGATCCGCGCACGCACCGGTGATTCGAGCGCTATGAAAGACAGCTGCGAAATCTCGTGAAGCAGCTGGTACATGCTGTTGTAATGGTGCAGTGTCTTGGTGGTGAACATTGTCGAGTCCATGCGCAGGCGTCTTTTGAATAACGCCTGATTCAGCACTGCGAGCTTGATTCTTTGCTGCAGCAGCAACGCCGCGAAAAAATGATTGTCCTCATACACGATGCCTTCCACGAAACGCAAATCGCCAATGGCGGAACGCCGCGTGACGAAGCAGCACGGCGAAACGAAGTAGCGTCCCTGTCTGAGCGACTCGACCACGAACTCATCCGACCATAACGTCGCGGTTCCCAGCGGCCGCCGATATCCATTCACCTCCTGCTTGTACATGGGGGCGTCGTTCGGGAATACCGCAGCTTCGAACATCACGGCGTCGATCTCGGGATTGCTGAATTCGCGGTGGCACACACTCAAGGTGTCGGGATCGATCAGGTCGTCGCTATCCATGTAGTACACGTACGAGCCCGTTGTCAGCGAGGTGCCGAGGTTGCGCGCGGCGGATTGTCCCCGGTTAGGTTGATAGACGTATTTGAATCGCGAGTCGTTCTCGCAATAGCGCTGCGCAATTGCGGCGGTGCCGTCTGTGGAACCGTCATCCACGATGATCGCCTCGAAATCCGTGAAGGACTGCGCTGCAACGCTGGCGAGGGCCTCGTCGAGATAGTGCTCCACGTTGTAGGCGGGCACGATGATGGAAAAAGCTGGCATAAGGCACCTCGATGATTTGGGTAAGCAGGAACCGGGACTCAACCGGCATCCGCGCCGCGGGCTTCCTGAGCCGGCGGCGATGCAACGGACATACGCGGCGCGCGTCGCGAAGCGGGCGCAACGCCGCGAAAATACAGCCATGTAGAGGCCGCGGCGCCGACCGTTTCAGTCAGGATCACGGCGGCGATCGTCCCCTTCGCGCCACCGTAGCGTGTGAGGGGAACGACATAGAGAAGATGCAGCACCGTCGCGCCGAGAAACACGTTGGTCAGCGAGCGCGCCCGGCCCTGAGCGAGCAGCCCGAGGTCGCCGAATACGACGGCGACGCTGATGATCGGCGGCAACACCGCTTCGAGCCTCAGAAGACCAATCGAAGCATGAAATTGCGGGCCGACCCATGTTTCGATGCCCCATGCCGCCAGCAGTTCGATGCCGAGAAAGAGACTGACGGACGTCGAGAACACGGCCAGCATCGCCATGCGCATGAGCCGCTGGGCGGCTTGCGGATCGGTTGCGTGATACTGACTGATGCGCGGATAGAAAGCCTGGCTGATCACCATGAACATGGCCTGCGCAGCTACGCGAATCTTGTCGGCCATCGCGAACTGCCCCACCACCTCCGCTCCATGAAAGTAATTGAGCAGAATCGAGTTGAAGTTCACATAAAAACTGATCAATACAAAAGAGAGGAACAACGGGAAGCCGTCTTTCAGTGCTTCCACAATTTTTTTCGTGGAGACGCTGACCAGTTTGACCCACCGGTTGCGATAGAGAATCCACAGCGCGCACATGGCGAGCAGTACATTGCCGAGACTGACGCCAAGTGCGGCGAGTGCGGCATCGCCCGGACCTTTGACTGCCAGATAGACGAATGCGAGACCGAGAAGCCGCGAAACAAACGTCGGCAGTACCAGAGCGCGCATACGTTCGAGGCCCTGAAAAAGCCACACCGGCGTGACAGCGTTGGCAACGATACCGACGAATAGCGCGGCGAGTACATCGGCATGCTCACGCAGCTCCGGCACGAACACCACGCCCACGACGATCAGAAAAAGCGCCACGCCAACCAGTATCAGTCGTGCAGCCGAAGTACTGGTACAGACCTCTGCGAGTTCTTCGGGGTCGCCGCGCGCGACCGACACATGCCGCGTTGCCGTGAAGTTGAAGCCGTAGTCAGTCAGCAGCACCATGTATTGCGCGACAGCCTGACAATAAGCCAACACCCCAAACTCCCTCGCGCCAAGCACGTGCCCCAGGTACGGCAACATCAGCAACGGCACGACGTAATTGCCGCCCTGAATCAGGATCAGATACAACAGCGTCTTGCGAATCGGAGTGGTCATGAAAATGCGCCAGGTGCGATAGTGGCTTTCGTCATGCGTAAGCCGCCTACAGGCTCAAATGCCGCTGTGCGCGGAATTCGGTGGGCGACATGCCGTAGCGTTCCTTGAAAAGACGGCCAAGGCGGTTGCCGTCGCCCATGCCGCATCGCCGCGCAATTTTTCCGACAGGAATATTGGTCGAACTCAACATGGTCCGAACCACGTCGAAGCGCGTGCGCAGGAGGTACTCAAGCGGAGTCATGCCGAATTCCTGCTTGAAACGGCGACGAAAATTGCGCTTGCTCATTGCCGCGGATTCCGCCGCCTGCGCAATCGAAATGGGCTTGCTGTAGTTCTCCTGTATCCAGCGGGCCGACTCGCGGACCTTGTTCGTGGTGGTCAGGGACTTCGCGTCGCCTTCACGCGGCCGCGTATGCTTGTGCATATTCGTCTGCAATTCGACGGCGACCTTTCGCGCTATGTGCGGACCGAGGTCGCGTTCAACCTGCGAAAGGGCCAGCTCGGCCGGTGCAGCACCGCTTGTACGGGACGTCGCGGGGTCGTCGTCGAATAGAAAGACCGGTACCGCGAGCCGCGAAGTGTTTTTATAAACCAGCGCAAGCTTCGATCCTTGCGTGATTCGCAGCGATGCAACGGCGCCCTGGCGCGTAATCCACGAATAGAGGCGATTGTTCGGCTCGGTGATAACGGAGGCGTCGCGGCACGCCACGAACAACGCGTGAAAGTCGCTCACGCTGTAGCGCTTTAGCTGCTCAGTGACGATTGAAATGCCGCACGAGCTCGTGACAAGGCCTCCTTCTTCCGACAATACCGTAAGCCGGTACGGCGCACCCTCGCCAGGACGGAGCCCCGCCAGGTTGGCGAGGCGGAAAGCGTCGCCAATCGCACCTGCGCTTGCGGTGAAGAAGTTCTGCGAAACGAGAAGACCTATGTGCATCGACGGTGCCAGACAGTCGGGTTTCTCATTGACGAGCGGCCTGTAAAGTTCGACGAGATCCATCACGATTAGGGCTCCCAATATATTTATTAAATGATCTAAAACACGGGCGACAGTGAATTGTAATAACGGCGGTTTCTGCGGATGTACTGCCAATCGGCGGCTCAGCCGCCAATTGCTTGTCGTGTGTCGCCAATGCGCGACTCTCCTCGAACGCCGTTAGCCGCGCCGCTTTGCGGCCCTGATGACGGCTCTGAGTGCGGCCTTGGCCACCGGTCGCATTGCAGCCCCGACAGGGGCGGCGATTGCGGCGTAAATCCGCACGGGGACCAATGCAACCGCCACGACAACAAAAACGATGAATACGGCCAGAACATAAAATGTTGCAAAGACAATCAGTATCCAGGTGAACCCCAACCTTTCGCCGCGCGAAGCCCGTGGCAGGTTTCGCCAATGACCGCGCAGCGGGCCTTCTTCCATGTCGCTCTCGCTCAGGCAGAACCTGTGCGGCCGCGGCGCCGGTACTCAGTTGGCGAGACTCCAAAGCGCTTGCGAAATAGCTTCGCGAGCTGCGATCCATTGCCCATACCGCTGCGTCGAGCGATCTTGTCGACTGGAAGATCCGATTCGGCAAGCAGCCGGCAAGAACGTTCGAGGCGGGCCGTCAGCAAGTACTCGGAAGGCGTCGTGCCGAGTTGCCGCCTGAAGCGGCGCAGAAAAGTCCGCTCGCTCATTGCCGCGTTATGAGCCACCTCGGCTATGGAAATGTCGTGTTCGCAGTTCTCGGTGAGCCATTGCGCGCAAGCGTGCATCCTGTCGTCTTCGATTGCCGGCTTGTCCGACGTTGCAGGGTTTGCGCGGTTTGTCTGCGGAAGAAACGTGATACGTATTTCCGCAGGCCGTGCGATGACAGCACCATGACCTGTGTGATCCACGATCCATACCGGAGCAATCAGGTCTTGGCAATCCAGACTCGACCTGACAATAGAAGCGAGCGTTGCGTCCGTATCCGGTGCAATCAGCATCTGCAGCTTGTCGGCGCCCTGGTGCGCGCGGTGAATTGATGCGGCGTTTGCGGCAGCAAGTCGTTCAGCGCGCGGTTCGTCTTCGCCGGACTGAAGTTCGCGGCTCGAAACAATGTCTATGTGTACATTCGTATTAATTAGACGATGAACCTGTACCGCTTTATCCGTTGGTAGGAGGCAACTTGCCGGGCCGGATTTATTCATGCTGTCTCCTGGTGTTCAGAGTATCGCGTTATTGCCTGAATGCCGGTCAGGTATGACAGTGCTTTATATCGGGCAGGAGCGAAGAACGCTACTTACGCAATCTTTCTTCGCCTTGTTTTGAATGGAAGGATAGCCGTAAGGCTAGTTGCGCGCTCACCTAAATTCAGCCTTCACCGGCCAACCTTGGCTGACAACGCAGACGTGCGCTATGGCGTGCCGCGCAATGAAGCAGCGCATGCAACGAGCTGGTGGAAAGCCCCGCTCAGGTACATTGAAAAAGGCGCTTTGTCGCCGGGAAATCGGCAATAAACGAGCGATATGCGCGATACGTGGAAAGATATACGTAGCAATACGAAATAATGTAATGGAAGGTTATTCGCAATCCCGGAATTGGTTTATCCAGAGGCGGTCTAACGTCGGCGTGTGCGCAATCGTCAGTGCTTTCATCCCCTCGCAGCGGACCTGTCATCCGGCATCGGTATGCAGTGCGATCTCGCCGGCGGCATTGGCGCCATCGGCGATTTCGTGCCCCGCGTACCCTTGCTGTAATGCGTTTGTCTCTTCGGTACCGGTGTATTTGCGAATCACGTTGCGGGTGATCTGCTCGACCACGCCGTGACTCTTCGCCGCTCTGTCGCCGAGTACACGTGCCCAGTCGGTCGTGCCCACGTTGAACACTTGACCAGCGCTGCGGCGGCCGTCCCGCAACAGCGGACGAAATATGCCGATCGCGCCTGCGCCGCCCATTTCCCATCCAGTGAGCGGATCTGTGACCGCCAGCGTTTCGAATGCATCATCGGGCCAGTCCGGTGGAATGCCGTCGGCCTCATAGCCGACTAGCCGGTCTTCAGCGCCGAATGTCTCGTCCTTTTGCAATTGAGTGCCGGCGAAAACCCAATGTTCCGGCTGTTTGACGGTAAAGCCGATGGCCTGACGCTCGCACTTGACCCAGCGCCGGCGCCAGCGCGACCACGTACCCCAGTGGCCGCCACCGTGCTTATAGGTCAGTCCTATCAGATTGCTTTCATTGCCGCTTACGCGCGGGTCGAGGTCAATCTGTTCCTTCAGTACGTCCCAGTTGTCAGCGAGCTTGCGCATTTCAGTCGGCTGGCCGGGTTCGGAGCCGATAAACCTGATGGGCCGATAGCACGTATTGCCGCTGAAGACCGCGACGTTGCCGCCCTGCGTGACGAAGTACGCGACGTGTGCGCGCATTTCCTCGCTCCAGTATTCGTGATGACCGACGCTCAGCATGCAGCGGTAATGCGTCAGGTCGAGTGTGGTGGCGTTGTGCAGATCGAGGTCTGTATAGAAGTCACAGGCAATGCGCTCTTTGTGTAGCCAGCGTATGAACTTCGCGTCCCAATGAGCGAATTGCTGGCGCATCGAGCGCGTGTCGTACGGATCGACCGGCTCGCCGAGCCGTGCGCCGAGCCCACCGCCCGGGCGTCGCAAACTGACGCGGTTTGCCGCGCGATAACGGTGGATGCGGTCGTCATAGAAGCTCCCGCCGCCGGTCGAGTTATAGGCGTGGTACGTGGCAGTAGGGATGATGTAGGCAAGGGCCGCGGCGGGCGTGCGCGGACGCGCGATCACGAGTGCCATGCTGTCGCTTTGCGGCTTGGCTGCGAACACCGGCCGATGCGCGGCGCACGAGCGCCCGAGTTCGTCGGCCGGCTTGCCCGCGGCGTCGACTTCATACGCAATCGCCACATACGCACCGCTGTGCAGGCTCGATGCGTTCGGCCGGAGCGTAAGTGTCGGCCAGTTCCAGTCTTCGTCGAAACGCATCGGCGCGCTATTGCCTGTCGATTCGAACACGTACTTGCCGTCCACCAGATTGGCGCTCACGCCGTTCTTGCCTGTCACGACCACGCCGCACAGGCTGGTCAACGCGTCGTCGTCCTGTTGCTGATAAATGGCGATGCTAAAGCGCCTGTCCGGCTGCACCGCAAGTTCAAAAGAGGCTCCCGCAGTAAAGCTCGGATGAATCGGATAAATCTGCATGTTCGCTTCCTTGCGCGAATTCGCCAGGCACCGGCCCAGCCAATGAGTTCCGATTGCATTGCGGCACGCGATTCACGTCGCGCAACCCTTTGCTTATACAGACATAGTCCGCGCGTATCTGTGCGGTACACCTCATTCGACTGTCACAGACTTGGCGAGATTGCGCGGTTTATCGACGTCGGTGCCGCGGGCGCATGCAGTGTGATACGCGAGCAGTTGCAGCGGCACGACGTGCAACACCGGCGAAAGGCTGCCGTAGTGTTCAGGCATGCGGATTACGTGAAGCCCGTCGTCTTCCGCAATTCGCGAATCGGCGTCGGCGAACACATACAGTTGGCCGCTGCGGGCTCTCACTTCCTGCATGTTCGACTTGAGCTTGTCGAGTAGCGCGTCGTTCGGCGCCACTATGACGACGGGCATCTGGCTCGTCACGAGCGCGAGTGGCCCGTGTTTCAATTCGCCGGCGGGATAGGCCTCGGCGTGCACGTACGAGATTTCCTTCAGCTTCAGTGCGCCTTCCAGCGCGATGGGGTAATGCAGCCCCCGGCCGAGAAAGAGCGCATGGTCGGTACGGGCGAAGGTTTCTGCCCACCTGAGAATCTGCGTTTCGAGCGCCAACACGCTGTTCAGTTTCCCCGGCAACCGATGCAACTGATCGAGAAAGTCGCTCTCCTGCGCCGCAGTAAGCTGCCCCCGCTGCTTGCCGAGCGTCAATGCGAGCAGGAACAACGCAACAAGTTGCGAGGTGAAGGCTTTTGTCGACGCAACGCCGATTTCGGGTCCCGCACTCGTCAGATGCTGGAGTTCCGCCTGCCGCATCATCGTGCTGCTGGCAACGTTGCAAATGGCGAGCGTATGCCGATGACCGTGGGACTGAGCATGCCGTAGGGCGGCTAGCGTATCCGCCGTTTCTCCAGACTGGGACACGACCACCACTAGCGTATTGGGATTCGGCACACTGCTGCGATACCGGTATTCGCTTGCAACTTCCACTTGCGTGGGTACGCTTGCGAGAGATTCGAGCCAGTACCTGGCCGTCATGCCGGCGTAATAACTCGTGCCGCACGCGATAATCAATACGGAATCGATTTCGCGAAACGCGCGGCGCGCGCCCTGACCGAAAATATCGGGTGTAACGGTCTGCACGGTTTCGATTGCGTCGGCAATGGCACTCGGTTGCTCGAAGATCTCTTTCTGCATGTAGTGCCGATACGGGCCGAGTTCCACGGCGCCGGTGCTCGAGCGGTGTAGTTTGACTTCGCGCTCCACGTGCTTGCCGTTGCGATCGACTATCTCCACGCCGTGCAGCGTCAATTCGGCTACGTCGCCTTCTTCCAGATAGATGAAGTTCTCCACCGTGCCTGCGAGCGCCATGACATCTGAGGCCAGGTAGTTGCCATGCTCTCCCAGACCGACGACGAGCGGCGATCCTGCCCGTGCACCGATTACGCGGCCCGGATCGTTGCGCGCGAACACTGCAATTGCATAAGCTCCCTGAAGGCGTTCGAGGGCGTGCCGGACAGCGGAAAGCAGATTGTCCGCGTGCTGTGCCGGCTGCTTTTGCCACATCTGATGAATCAGGTGCGCGACAACTTCCGTATCCGTATCGGACTCGAACACATAACCCAGTGCTTTGAGTTCTTCTCGCAATGACTCGTGGTTTTCGATGATGCCGTTATGCACGATGGCGATTTCGTCGCTGGAAAAGATGGGATGCGCGTTTCTCGCGACAGGTGCACCATGAGTCGCCCATCGTGTATGTGCGATACCGATCATTCCGGACAACCTGGCTTCGGCAACTTCGGCGGCGAGATTCTCGACCCGCGCGACACTGCGCACGCGCCGCAGTGCGCCTTGCTGCACGACGGCGATCCCGCATGAGTCGTAACCGCGGTACTCGAGCCGCCGCAAGCCCTCGGTCAACATGGAGGTGACGTCGCGGCGATCCACTGCTCCTACGATTCCGCACATGGAAAATCTCCTGATTTCGCTGCGATTTGGACCGGCTCAATAGGCTATCGAATCTGTTGCATTGCAACCAAGCATAGACATGGCGAGGCAAGGCGCGCGTGGAGAGGCGCGAAACGTTGAACCGTTGTCCGGTAAACGAGCAAGTTGCTTTCGCACGCAACAGCCATGAAACACGATCATGCTGCTTCGTCATTGGACAAATGACATTGATGCTCTCGCGAAATGTTCGAGGAACCTTGAAAATGCACCGCACTACCGTATGAACTTTTCAAGGAGTACTCAGACATGTATGCGATTACCGGTGTGACAGGGCAGGTGGGCGGGGCGGCTGCACGCGCGTTGCTGGCAGGCGGGCACAAGGTGCGCGCCGTATTGCGCGACGAGACAAAGGCCGCCCCATGGCGGGCGCTCGGTGCGGAAGTTGTCATCGCGTCGTTTGAAGACATCGCGGCGCTGACCGCTGCGTTTCGCGGCGCGACGGGCGTGTTTGCCATGATGGCGCCAAATTTTGCGCCGCCGCCGGGTTATCCGAATGCGCATGCCACCGCGCAGGTGCTGAAAAAAGCGCTAAGCGACGCGCGGCATCAGCGGGTGGCGGCGTTGTCCTCGGTAGGCGGACAACGTGCATCGGGTCTTGGGCTCATTACTCAGGTGCGCATCCTCGAAGAAGCACTTGCTGGCTTGCCCGACCAGCAGATCGCCACCGCAATCATGCGGCCCGCCTGGTTCATGGAGAACTCTCTGTGGGACATTGCGCCGGCGCGGGACACGGGCGTCATGCCGTCCTTTCTGCAGCCGCTTGACCGCCCTTATCCGATGGTTGCCACTGAGGACATCGGCCGTGTCATTGCGGACACGCTCACGCAGACATGGCAGGGAAGGCGCGTCATCGAAATAGAGGGACCGCAGCGTTATACGCAGCATGACATCGCGGCGCTGCTTGGCGGCGCGCTGCAACGCGAGGTGAAAGCTCGGGCAGTGCCGCGCGATCAGTGGGAAGCGCTTTTTCAGTCGCAAGGCACGGCATGGCCGGCGCCGCGCATCGAAATGCTCGACGGCTTCAACGCAGGATGGATCGATTTCGAGGGCGGCGCAAACGAGCATGTGACAGGTCGAACCACCTATCAGACCGTGTTGGCCAACCTGGTCAAGCGGGCAGGTTGAACTACTGCAAAACGCTAGAGGTCAGTAAGCAATGGCGCGGCAAAAGTACTTTCGCCGAAACAAAGAACACTGCCGCGCTATTCGCTAAACCCAATTCGCTGTCATGTCTGTGCGCTGCCGCGCACTCGTCATTAAAAGATCGACTTGCCCGTATAGGTCGTCAACCATTCGAGTGCGAGCACGCCGGCTAATGAATTGCCATTCGCGTCGAGCCCAGGCGACCAAACGCACACTGCCATTTCTCCGGGCAATACGGCAACGATGCCACCGCCCACGCCGCTTTTTGCCGGCAGACCAACGCGATATACGAAGTCGCCGGCGGCGTCGTAAGTGCCGCACGTCAGCATGAGTGCCGAGAGGCGTTTCGCAGAGCTCGTGTCGAGAATACGCTCACCGGTGGACGGCACGACACCGTGGTGGGTGAGAAAGAGTGCGGCTTTTGCCAATTCCACGCAACTCATTGAAATTGCGCATTGGCGGCAGTACGCGTCGACCACTACTTCGGGCGGCATTTCCATGTTGCCGAAGCTCGCCATGAAATGCGCCATTGCGCGATTGCGATGCGCGTGCTGCAACTCTGACTGACCAACGCGCGAATCGTAGTCAATGCTGGTTTCGCCTGTTAAGCGGCGCATGAATTCGACAAGCGCGGTTTCCGCCTGCACGAAGCGCCGGCACAGTACATCCGTAACGATCAACGCGCCCGCGTTGATGAACGGATTGCGTGGCTTGCCGTGCTCTGCTTCGAGCTGAACCAGTGAGTTGAATGCGTTACCCGACGGCTCGCGGCCCACGCGTTGCCACAGCGCGTCGCCCAGCAGGCGGAAAGCCATGGTGCAGGCGAACAGCTTTGAAATGCTCTGAATGGAAAAACGCGTGTCCGCGGCGCCCGCCCGAAAGATTTCGCCCGATGCCGTGATAATTGCCATACCGAAGCTGTCGGCAGGGACTTTGGCCAGTTGTGGAATGTAATCGGCGACTTTGCCCATGCCGAGATAAGGCCGCAAGTCGCGATGAATCTGTTCGAGGATGGATGCGTAGTTCATAAGGCTCAACCCAGTGGAGCCGCGATTCTACTGGCAGGCGCGCGCAAATGGTTCAAGAGGGCGCCGCGAGGCGGCGTATGTCTACCGCTGCGCGACTGCCGCTCGCGCCCCGCGTGGCCGGCATGTGCCGATGTGCTCGTCAATGTGCGCCCGCTGCGCCTCCCCCGCCGCCTTTCGCAGGCCGCGTGATCCAGATGAGCGGAATGATCAGAATAAAGATCACCGCCGAGATGAAGAAGATGTCGTTCAGGCCCATCATCGCGGCCTGCGTAGTGACGTTGAAATCAAAGAGCGCGTGCGCCGATTGCGTATTCAGATGCAGTAGCGACTGGGTCGAATCAATCTGTTGATTGAACAACGGGTTGTTGAGGGAAGCGCGTTCAGTGAGCCGTTCGTGATGCAGCACCGTGCGGTTATTCCAGGCGTTGCCGGCTACCGAGGTTCCCACTGCGCCGCAAAACACACGCACGAAATTCGACAGGCCGGCTGCCGCCGGAATCTTCTGCGGTGGTTGTCCCGACAGAATGATCGACGTGAGCGGCACGAAAAAGAGCGCCATGGGAATGCCTTGCAACAGCGTGGGTATCACGAGATGCCAGGTGTCGATTTCGATCACGTACTTCGAACGCATATAGAAGACGATCGCGAAGCCGACAAAAGCCATGGTCGAAATGATGCGGGCGTCCGAGCGCGGCAGCACGCGGCCCATGACCGGCGCGAGGATCACTGCGAAGATGCCGAGCGGTGCCGTCACGAGGCCCGCGTCGACGGAACGGTAATTCAGGTATTCCTGCATCCATTGCGGCAACAGCACCAGGTTGCCGAAGAACACGCCATACGCGACCGAGATGGCTATCGTGCCGCCGAGAAAGTTGCGCTCGCGAAAAAGCCGTAAATCGACAATCGGATTCTCTTCGGTCAATTCCCACACGAGAAAGAATGCGAAACTGACGAGCGCGGTCAGACCGAGAATCACGATGATTGGCGACGCGAACCAGTCGAGGTCCTTGCCTTTGTCGAGCATGATCTGCAGTGCAGCGACCCAGGTGATCAGGAGCCCCAGGCCGACCACGTCGATGGGCGGCTTGCGGGTGGGCGATTCGCGAGTGCGATAGATCATCCACGTGACGCCGGCGGCGAACAGCCCGACGGGAATGTTGATGTAGAAGATCCATGACCAGCTGTAGCTGTCCGTGATCCAGCCGCCCAGCGCGGGACCGGCGATCGGACCCACGGTGGCCGTCATTGCCCATAACGCGAGTGCGGTCGACGCTTTCTCCTTCGGATACGAGCCGAGCAGAATGGCTTGCGACAGCGGGATCAGCGGGCCCGCCACCGCGCCCTGAAACACTCGCGCGAGCAGCAGCACCGGCAGCGTCGGCGCAATGCCGCACAGCCACGACGCAAGCACGAACATAAGGATCGCGCCGACAAAGAGTTTCACCTGGCCGATGCGCTGCGTGAGCCAGCCGGTGAGCGGAATCGACACGGCGTTTGCCGCGGCGAATACGGTGATGACCCACGTGCCTTCGTCGACGGAAACGCCCAGGTTGCCCGAGATAGTGGGAATGGCGACGTTTGCAATCGACGTGTCGAGCACATTCATGAAAGTGGCGAGCGCGACGGCGATGGTCGCGAGCACCAGTTGGCCGCCTTGCAGCGGGGGTGGAGGAGCGGGCGTAGCTGACGCAGGCGCTGGAGACGCCGCGGTGGTGGGTTGGCTCAAGACATTCTCCGGTATTGGTTTGCGCGGACCTGGCGCGCTTTGCGCAGCGCTGCGGATGTTGTCGGCGCTGCCGGTGCTGCGAGAGCGAATGCATGCCCGTATGCGTGAGCACGTATCTGTGCGCGCACATGAGCCTCTGCATGCGCCGCGCACGCAGGTCCGCCTGATGCTCGCAAAAGCATACCCGCATTCCCCGTCCAACGTCGCCGGCCCGCTCAGCGTCACGCGACAGGCGCCTTGCCGACAGCGTATGCTCGCGGGTAAGGCCGAACCAATCCGCATAACACCGATCGCAGCGCATATGACCGCACATGACCGCACATGACCGCATACCACCGCATCGAGCTGGCGGCGGCCGGCCACCATCAACCGCGACACACTGAAGCGAAGGAACAGCAATATGGCCTGGGAGCAATTCGAACATGGCTGGCGGCGTGCGCCGCTCAACTCGCCTGCAAAGGGGCTCGTCGTGCTGATGCACGGCGTCGGCAGCAACGCGCGAGATCTGATGCCGCTCGCGGACATCTGGAGCGAGCGTTTGCCGGACGTGGCCTTCACGTCGCTCGACGGCACTGATCCTTTCGACGGCGGTTTCGGCGGCCGCCAGTGGTTCAGTCTGCGCGACATCAACGAAGGCAATCGCGAGGCGCGCGCAGCGGCCGCCTACGCGGCCCTGCGCAGCATGCTCGAAGCGGAGCTCGCGCATTGGCAGCTTGCTTTCGGACGCCTTGCGCTAGTTGGCTTTTCGCAAGGTTCGATCATGGCGCTGCATCATGCGGCGACGAGCGCGGAGGGCGCCGCCTGCGTCGTCGCCTACTCGGGGCGGCTCGCCTCGCCCGTGGTTGCGCGCAATGGCACGCCGCTCACGTTGATTCACGGCGAGGACGATGAGGTGATCGGGGTACAGGAGCTCGAATACGCCGCCGACCAGTTCAGCGCGGCGGGCTACACGGTCGATGCCTACGCGTTGCCGGGCGTCGGCCATACCATCAGCGCGGACGGCGTCGCGCTTGGCGAGGCGGCGCTGGAACGCACGTTGGGCGCGTTGTCGCGCGATTGACACGGTCCGCGCGAAAAGCGGCGCTAAAGTTATTGATCGGCTTGCCGTTAACTGCTCATAGCACGAAAATCACGCCCGCCGCGGGGTTGCGCAATACCCGGGGCCTAGGTGACCGGGGCGCATTTTCCACACTGTCGCGCATGAGCCGGCTTCACAGCCGGGCGACGCTACCGAGCGATACACCAGAGCCTCCTTATGGCCAGACCGACGCCGCATCACCCGCTTTTCGATCGACTGTTCCGCCAGGCCGTGACCGTGGACCTCGGCACGGCCAACACCCTCATCTATACCGACGACGGCGGCATCGTGCTGAATCAGCCGTCGGTGGTCTGTTTCGAGAAGGATCAGTCGAGCGGCCCCAAACGGGTGGCGGCGGTGGGTGCCGAGGCGCGCCAGCTTCTCGGCCGCGCGCCGCGCAATCTGGAGACGGTGCGCCCCATGCGTCACGGCGTGATCGCCAATTTCTCCGCTGCCGAACACATGATCCGGCAATTCGTCGACATGGCCCGGCCGCGGCAACTGTTCAGCCGCCGCGCGGCTTTCACGCTCTGCGTGCCGGCCGGGGCCACGCAGGTCGAGCGCCGGGCGATCACCGAAGCGGCGGTGTCGGCCGGCGCGTGGAAGGTGAGCCTGATCGGCGAATCGCTGGCATCGGCGGTCGGCGCGGGTTTGCCGGTGGCGGAGGCAACGGGCTCCATGGTGGTCGACATCGGCGGCGGCACGACCGAAGTCGGCGTGCTCACGCTCGGCGGCACCGCGTACAGCGGTTCGATTCGCGTGGGCGGCGACGCCTTCGACATGGCGATCGTCAGTTACGTGCGCAACCTGTACGGCGTGCTGCTCGGCGAGCAGACCGCGGAACACGTGAAAAAGAACATCGGCACCGCCGTGCGCGACGTGCCTGCGGAGCACATGAACGCCACCGGGCGCAGTGTCGACGACGGCCTGCCGCGTACGGTCCAGTTGAGCAACCATGATGTCGCCGACGCAATCGAGGGTCCGCTGCGTCAGGTGATCGGCGCGGTCAAGCGCGGGCTTGAGATGGCGCCGCCCGAACTCGTCACCGATATCGCACACAACGGCATCGTGCTGACGGGCGGCGGCGCGCTGCTCGCCAATCTGGAGCGGCGTCTCACGCGTGAAATCGGCCTCGAGGTGCGCGTGGCCGACGAACCGCTGACCTGCGCCGTGCGCGGCGCCGGTGCGGCCGCCGCGAGCGGCCTGCTGGACGAATCTGCCTGCCAGTGACCGGACAGCAATAGCAACCCGCGCGCCTTGCGCCCTGGAATCATCTACTCCGGGCGCCGGCCGGTCGGCGCGGATCAGTCAGTGCGGATCACTCAGTGCTTGCGATGCGCGTCAGTGTCGAGCGCGCGCTCCGCCGCTTCGCCGACAAGGCCGTGATAGTAGAGATGCACGCCGATCGCGAGCGAGTCGTTGCGAATCTCGTGAAAGACCTTCCACGCTTTCACCGGGTCCTTGATCAGCAGATAATGCGCTTCATGTGCGATCAGATCGGCCACTTCGTGCAGGCCGTGTCCATGCAACACGTCGACGAGCGCATCGAGGCTGCGATGCGTGCGCGCGTCGGTGCGCGGGTAGAGCATGTGCAGCACCGCCACATTCTGCGTCTTCAAAGCCGCCGACAACGCGACGACGATGTCCTGATGGTTCAGCGCGCTGACGGCGCTGTCTTCGGCATGGACGTGGTCCGGGAAAAGCGTTTCGAGTGAGGCGTTCATACGGGTCGTTCCTGTTCTTCTGGCCGATTAAAAAGGCCCGCCTGTACAGCGGGCCAAACACAGCGACATGTCCGCCGGGTCAGCGGAACACGAATGCAGTATCGCAGAAGGCCTCGCGCTCACTCAGTGCCCTCGGGGCAAAACATTGTTGCTGCCAGTGTACGCATGCGCCTCCGTCAGTCAGGCGCAGCCGCCCGCGAGGGTGGCAGCCGCAACCTGCGCGTCAGGGCGCTGCGGGCGGCCCGAACGCTCGCGGCACTGCACGTCCTGTGCCACCGAAAAAAAACCGAAACTCCCCCGTGATAAGTTCGTCTGACGAGTCGAGAGCTTCTACAATCGGAAGCGACCGGGCACGGCCGGGCACGTCCTTGCACCACCCGGCGGCCACCGCAAGTGAAGCATACGCAGCAGCGAACCATAGGAGCGACCCTGATGCAGCAGCCTGAAGCCCTCGGCGGCCTGTCCCACTCGGGCGGAATCGACCATCGCGAATCCGAGCCGGACGGCGCATTCATCCCGACGGAAAATCTCAACGTTGCGAGCGCCACGCAGCATGTGCTGAAGTCGGGCGACACCTTTATCGTCAACGATCCGCTTGGCGACATCACCGGCCACGACGACGGCCTGTTCGTGAACGATACCCGTGTGCTTTCGCAACTGCGCCTGACCTTCGGCGGGCGCGCGCCCTCGCTGCTCTCGGGCAGCGTCAGCAGCGACAACACGTCCTTCACCGCGCATCTGACCAATCGCCCCTTGCCGCCGCTCGGCGGCGAGCGCACGCCGGAAGGCGTGATCCACGTCGAACGCGTGCGCGTGCTGTCGGGCACGGTGCTCAACGAGGCAATCGAACTCACCAACTACGGCACGAGCGACGCCATCGTGCCGCTGTCCATTTCCTTCGATAGCGACTTTCGCGACATGTTCGAGGTGCGCGGCCTCAAGCGGGCGCGGCAAGGGCAGGTGGAGGCGGCGCGCGTCGAAAACGATGAAGTGCTGCTCGGCTACGTCGGTCTCGACGACGTGGCGCGCAATGTGCAGATCGCTTTTGCGCCGCAGCCCGACAAGCTGTTTGCCAATCGCGCGGACTACACGGTGAAGCTGCCAGCGCAGGCCTGCGTGTCGATTTATCTGTCGGTCGCGGTTCAGGTCGTGGCGAAGTCGCCCGATGCGCCAAGCGCCGGCGTGTCTTCGCCGACCCATCCGCTCAGCGAAGCGCATATGTCGCAGATCGATACCGAGCGGCCGCGCGTGGGCCGTGCCGCAGTGCGCGCGGCGCTGGTCGACGCGCACCTCGTCATGCGCGAGCGGCGGCGCGTGACCGCGCGGGTCCGCTCGAGCAACCCGCTCTTCAACGCGTGGATCGACCGTTCGCTCGCAGACCTCGGGCTGCTGACCACCGACCTCGCGACCGGTCCCTACCCGTATGCGGGCATTCCGTGGTTTTCCACGCCGTTCGGCCGCGACGCCGTGATCACGTCGTTGCAAACGCTGTGGTTGCAACCGCAACTGGCCGCCGGCGTGCTGCGTTTTCTCGCCGAGCATCAGGCGCAGGAGAACTCGCCGTTTCGCGATGCCGCGCCCGGCAAGATCATGCACGAGATGCGCAAGGGCGAAATGGCCGCCACCGGTGAAGTGCCGTTCGCGCTGTATTACGGCGGCGTGGACACCACGCCGCTCTTCATCGTGCTGGCGGGTGCCTATGCGGCGCGCACGGGCGATCTCGGCCTGATCGACGAATTGTGGCCCGCGCTCGAGCGTGCGGCCGGCTGGGTGGCCGGCGTGTGCGACAAGAACCCTTATGGTCTGCTCGATTATCAGCGCGAGTCGGACGGCGGCCTTGCCAACCAGGGCTGGAAAGACAGTCACGACTCCGTATTCCATGCCGACGGCCGCTTCCCTGATGGCCCGATTGCGCTCGTCGAAGTGCAGGCCTATGCGAGCGCCGCGTTCGAGACGATGGCTCACCACGCAAAGCTGCGCGGCCTGCACGACGCAGCCGCGCAATACAAGGCGCGGGCGAAAAAGCTGCGCGAATGCGTCGAAGAAAAGTACTGGATGGAAGAGTCGGGCTTCTACGGCATCGCCCTCGACGGGCATGGTGAACTGTGCCGGGTGATGGCGTCGAACGCGGGACATTTGCTGGCGTTCGGCTTGCCCTCGCGCGAGCGGGGCGAAGCGGTGGTGCGGGCGCTCGACTCTACGCTCTTTCACACCGGCTGGGGCGTACGCACGCTTGCGGCGAGCCAGTCGCGCTTCAATCCGATGGCGTATCACAACGGCTCTGTCTGGCCGCACGACAACGCGATCTGCGCGCGCGGTCTGTCGCATTACGGCGGCAAGGCAGCGGCGGTGCGCCTTCTGCAAGCGCTGTTCCAGGCGGCCGTCAACTTCGACATGCGCTTGCCCGAACTTTTCTGCGGATTTCCGCGCCGGCGCGGCGAGCCGCCTACCGCTTATCCGGTTGCCTGCCTGCCGCAGGCGTGGGCGGCCGGTTCGCCGTTCATGATGCTCGAGGCGTGTCTCGGCATTACGATCGACGCCGAGCGCCGCGAGGTCCTGATCGAACAGCCGATGCTGCCCGAAGGCATCGACTGGCTGGAAGTGGGCGACCTGCGGGTAGGCGACGCATCGGTGTCGATCACGTTCCGCCGCATTGGCGACAAGGTGGTGGCGTCCGCGGAACAGGGCGATGTGCGAGTCGTGGCGCTGCTGTGAGTTGACTCAGGCGCGCAGCAAGGCCCGGCGCTGCTGCTGCGCCGGGCTGTGATGTGCTGTGTTGGGCTGTGGCTGTGGCTGTGGCTGTGGTGCGGGGCTCCCGTGCGCAGCCTCGGATGCCCAGGCGCTGCTGCTCAATCCGGCTTCTTGAGTCCGCTCGGATTGGCCGGCGTGCCTGGCGACGCCTCGGGACGCGGTGGCCTGCCGCCGTCCTCCGGAGCGACGATGATGCCCGCGCTGGGCAGCAACGGCGCGTTGCCCGTGGTCGCGGCGGAGGCGGGCGCGGCAGGCGGCACTCGCGGTTTCGCGACGCTTGTCGAATTGCCGTCCGGATGCCGATGGCCTGTGCCGGTAGCCGCGCCGGTCTGCGCGCAGACCGTTCCAGCGAACGCGAAAGCCGATGCCGCGATAGCGACAAGTCTCGTGAGCATGACGGCGTCCTCCACCTGAGTTCCACGCCCGCGGGGTTTCGGGAACGGGCGGGACCGGACAGCGTGTCCGGTATGCATATGGAATTCTTAGCCCACGCCGCTGAACGGGTCAATCAGGGGGAAATACTCCATTTTTACGGCTCGCCGCAAGCGCCCGGCCGGCGGGCGGAGCCTCCTGAGGCTTTCACAACCGGCACACGGATTGCGGGGTGACAGGCTGGCGTTTCCAGCGCCCCTATATCGCTCCCACGCTTGCATCGCAGTCGGCTCCCGGCTGCCGCTCGTCGTCCTCGCGGGAAATCCGATAGGTGCCTTTGCCCGCTTTTTTCGCGCTGTACATCGCCTCGTCGGCGCGTCTGATGAGATCGTCGACGGGTTCGTGCTCCTGCGCGAATGCAATGCCAATGCTCGTGCCGATGCTGATCGAGCCGCCAGCCGCGAGCGGATAAGGTTTGGCGACTTCACGGATCACGCGCTGCGCAATCGCGGCAATCGAGGGCAACGTCGCATCGTCGACGATCACTGCGAACTCGTCGCCGCCAAGGCGCGCCGCAATTTCGCCGGAGCGAAGCGTCTGCCGCAAGCGCACCGCGACTGTCTCCAGCACTTCGTCGCCGGCGCTATGGCCGTGTCTGTCATTGACCTGCTTGAAACCGTCCAGATCGAGGTACAGGACCGCGGTTCCCGTCGCCCTCTCAGGGCGGACGTTCAAAAGGATTTTCTCCAGACGCTCGCGAAGTTCACGCCGGTTCGCGAGTCCCGTCAGCGAATCATGGCGGGCGAGATAGAGCACCTTGGCTTCGCTGTGCCTGCGTTCGGTCACATCCTCGATGATCACGACGGCGCTGCCGTCGGGTACCGGATTTCGCCGTAACTCCAGTTGCCGCCCGTTGCGCAGTTCCAGCGCGAGTGGACGCCGTTTCTCCCACAACCAGGCCGCGCATTTCTCGACAAAGTGCTCACGCAGCGTGTCGTCGAACTGCGCGAAGCCGGCGTGGGCGAGGAACTCGGGCAGCGGCAGATTCAGCTTGAGCATGTCGACGCTCGTGCCGAACAGCTGCGCGGTGCGGCTGTTCGCAATCACCACTTTGCCGACACGGTCGAGCGTGCAGAGGCCGTGCGGCATGTGGGTCAGCGCCGCATCGAAACGCGCCGCGAGCTCGGCGTGATTCTGCTCGGCGATCATCAGCGCGACGAGGCCGCGGTAGTGACGCCGCACAATGGACGCCATCGCCGCCACGTAGAGAAGCAGAGGCGGTATGAGGATCCACGATCCGGCGGTGGGCGAGAGCATGGCACCGATTCCGATGGGTATCGACACGGCGCAGATCTGCGCGATCGCGAGACGCGGAACCGCAGCGTTTCTCGATGCCACGCCGCCGAGAATGCCCGCTGCCACCATGATGGCGAGCGATCCCAGCGTGGTGTCGGCGGTGCTGACGCAGCCCATCGTTCCCAGCCCGAGCAGCAGACTCGTCGCGACGCACAACGGCGCGTAGGCGGCCGCCCACGGACCCGGACTCAGCGGACCTTTGCGGCTTTGCAGGGCATACGCGTGGATGATGCTCAGGCGTCCTAGCAATAGCCACACATCGGCGCACAGCCATACCGTGGCCCACGGTTGATGCAGGCGCACATAAGCCATCACGGCGACGAACGTGCTCGCCACGATCGACATGACAAGCGGCCAGCGGTTGTCGAAAAGCGTCGACAACAGACGGGCGCGGATAGTGTGCGATACGGCTGCGCCCAGGTCGGGCGGAGTCGCGAGGATCGACTCGGAAACGGAAAGATTGACTGCCATGGTGCCGCTCGATGGTGCGGGGCGGAGCTAGGTTCCCTGTCTTAACGGCGCAAGGCAGCGGTTCTTTATGGGGATTTGCCCGCGTGCGTGATGCGGGACCGGATCGCAGGGCGATCCCGGGTGGACCGGTGACGGACGCGCGCTCGGCGCTGGCGTCACGGGTCGATTCGGCGAGCCGCAGCTGACGTGCCCGAAGTCAGTTTTGCGTTGACCCGAGCGGGCGACTGCATCGCGTTCGCTTGAACCACGACGGGCTTGGGGGTCGATACCGCGTTGCTCGTGAGAAGCTGGCGCCCAGTCGGAATTACCTGGGTCCCGATCACCATTCCAAGCAATCCTATCAGGGCGACCATGGGTGGTGCCGGCGAGCGAACGCGAATGAGGCTATATATCGCCCCGGCGAGAAGGCCGCCAAGAAGCGAAAGAATATAAGGCTTCATCCCTGGGGCAGTCCTTTGGCGCGCGCATCGCCGTGTTTGCAGACTTTGTTCACGTCGGGCTCAAGCCCGGACCAAAATGATTGTTCCGGACACGGGCCTTTCCGTTCGGTAGATAGCAATGCGTCACGTCTTTGCCGGAACGGGGGCGAGAGACTCGTGCATTGTCTTGGTACGCTGGGCAGCGTTATGAACCCTCGTATACGCGTAGTCGACACCCATCCCGTATGCGCCCGAATGCTCCTTCACGATCTCTATCACAGCGTCATATGTTTCTTTGCGCGCCCAGTCGCGTTGCCACTCGAGCATTACCTGTTGCCAGGTGACCGGCACGGCGCCCGCCTGGACCATCCGCTGCATGGCGAAGTCGTGCGCGTCTTTCGACGTGCCTCCGGACGCATCGGCGACCATATAGATTTCATACCCACCTTCCAGCATTGCGCATAGCGCGAAAGTCGTGTTGCAGACCTCCGTCCACAGGCCGGACACCACGACCTTGTTTCGGCCGTTCTTCTTCAGCGCGTCGCGAACCTTCTGGTCGTCCCACGAGTTCATCGACGTTCGCTCAAGAGTGGGATGGTCTGGAAAGACGTCGAGCAGTTCCGGGAACGTGAAGCCGGAAAAGCTCTCGCTTTCGACAGTCGTGATGGTGGTGGGAATGTTGAACGCCTTCGCCGCCTTCGCTAGTCCGACGACATTGTTCTTGAGTACTTGCCGGTCTATTGACTGCACCCCAAAAGCCATCTGAGGCTGCTGGTCAATGAAAATAACCTGGCTGTTGGTGGGGGTGAGTACCTCCAGTTTCTCCTGGCTCATGATGTTCCTCTGCACGAATGAAGTTTGAACAGAACGTCGCGCCGCACCTGACGGGTAGGCAAGCGTTTTAAGTGGTGGGAATAGTGCTGGAACTACACGTTCTCGCTGGAAAGATCCGACATGGACAATCGCTTCTTTGGTATCGAAATCATCATAGTTCACGTTCCCCGGATGTGAAGTAGTAGTTAGCGATATCAGGGCTTTTGTGTATGCGGTCGATGCAGACAAGACCTTTTATTTGGAGTTTGAAAAGTCTAAGCTGCTAGGAGCGCCGAAGAGACTCGTGGTTCGCCGGTGAAGGAGGATTGGTGATGAAGGCTTATGTGCTTTCGCTGCTCGCTGGAGTCCTTGTCGGTGTCGTCTATAGCGTGATTGATGTTCCGTCACCGGCTCCTCCGATTGTCGCCCTCGTGGGCCTGTTGGGAATACTGGCGGGAGAGCAGATCTTCCCGGTTGCAAGAAGAATGCTTACTGGTGCCAACTTTCGCGACGCCTGGAGAGAGGAGCATTGCAATCAACATGTGTTTGGGTCTTTGCCGGGCCGGAACTCAGGAAGCTCTCGGCCCATGGCGAGAGTATCGTCTGAGGAGAATCAGTCATGACCTCTCAGCAAGATGCGCCGGACGTTATTTTCTTTAATGGCCGATTCACGACGTTGGATAGATCCAAGCCGGTTGCCAGTGCGGTCGCTATCAGGGACGGCAAGTTCATCGCCGTTGGCGGCGACAGCGAAGTTAGCCAGCTTAAGTCCGCCAGCACGCGCACTGTCGACCTCAAGGGACGCTCGGCGTTGCCCGGTCTGATCGACAACCATCTCCACATCATCCGCGGCGGGCTCAACTTCAACATGGAGCTTCGGTGGGATGGCGTGCGGTCTTTAGCTACGGCGATGGAGATGTTGAAGGAACAGATTGCTATTACGCCGCCGCCTCAATGGGTACGTGTAGTCGGAGGCTTCACAGAGCACCAATTCGACGAACGTCGATTGCCGACCATCGAGGAGCTGAACGCCGCAGCACCGGATACGCCGGTCTTCATGCTGCATCTCTACGACCGGGCGTTGCTGAATGCTGCGGCGCTGCGTGTGGTGGGCTATACGAAGGAGACGCCTGAGCCTCCGGGCGGCGAGATTGTGCGCGATAGCGCGGGTAATCCGACGGGCCTGCTTCTCGCGAAGCCGAATGCGGCCATCCTCTATGCAACGCTGGCGAAGGGGCCCAAGCTTCCGCCCGAATATCAGTTGAACTCCACGCGCCATTTCATGCGTGAGTTGAACCGGCTGGGCGTCACTGGCGCTATTGATGCTGGCGGCGGTTACCAGAACTTCCCGGAAGACTATGAGGTCATCCGCAAGCTCGAGGCCGAGGGATTGTTGACCATCAGGCTCGCGTACAACCTTTTCACTCAAAAGCCCAAGGGCGAGAAGGAAGATTTCCTGAACTGGACAAAGACGTCGAAGTATAAAGACGGGAGTGACTACTTCCGGCACAACGGCGCAGGCGAGATGCTCGCATTCTCTGCCGCGGACTTCGAAGACTTCAGGGTAATGCGTCCCGACATGCCTCCGGAGATGGAGGGCGACCTTGAAGGGGTCGTTCGCGTCCTCGCGGAGAATCGCTGGCCGTGGCGCATGCATGCGACCTACGACGAGACCATCAGTCGGGCGCTCGACGTGTTCGAAAAGGTCAATCGCGATACTCCCCTAGCCGGGCTCAACTGGTTCTTCGATCACGCGGAAACGATTACAGAAAAGTCGATGGACCGCATTGCGGCCCTTGGTGGTGGTGTTGCGGTTCAGCATCGAATGGCATACCAGGGCGAGTATTTCGTCGAGCGATACGGTGAAAAGGCAGCGGAAGGAACGCCGCCTGTTGCACGAATGCTGGAGAAAGGCATTCATACATCGGCGGGGACAGATGCAACGCGTGTGGCGTCCTATAACCCGTGGGTGTCGCTGTCCTGGCTGATAACCGGCAAGACTGTCGGTGGCATGCGCATTTATCCCCAGCGCAACTGCCTGGACCGCGAAACCGCTCTGCGAATGTGGACCGAGAAGGTGACGTGGTTCTCGGACGAAGTCGGCAAGAAGGGGCAAATTGCAGTGGGTCAGCTGGCGGACTTTATAGTCCCGGACCGTGACTTCTTTGCTTGCGCTGAAGAAGACATCGCTGGGGCTTCGTCTTTGCTCACGGTGGTAGGCGGAAAGGTGGTATACGCGACGGACTCATTCGCCGCACTGGACGATAGTCCGCCGCCTCCGGCGATGCCTGACTGGTCTCCAGTTCGTAAATATGGAGGATTTGCCGCCTGGAAGCAGGGCGACGCGTCCGGTGCTCCATTGCAGCGCATTGCGTCCACCGCATGTAACTGCGCGCGCGCTTGTAGCGTGCATGGACACGATCATGGACGCGCGTGGCTCCGTAACGCGCCGACCTCGGACTATCAAGGCTTTTGGGGAGCACTGGGATGCGCATGCTGGGCGGTCTAAGGTCTAAGGTCTAAGGTCTAAGGTCTAAAGCGGGAGCAGTGGTGAACAGTCCGTCCTGGCTCGATATGCTGTTGCGGCAACCGTGGGTTATGCCGCTGGTCCGCGTCTGCCTCGTTTCAGCGTACCTGATTGGCGGTGTCTCCAAGTTGTTGCATTTCGATGCCGCAGTGGCCGAGCAGGTGCACTTTGGCCTCAATCCGGGGTGGCTCTGGGCCGGCGTGGCAATTTTTGTAGAGATAGCCGGCTCTCTGTGCGTTGTCTTCAACAGATTGACGTGGCTGGGCGCAGGATCGCTGGCTGTGTTGACGATTGTGGCGATGCTGGTTGCGAACAACTTCTGGGTTCTGGAAGGCACAGCGCGCTTCATGGCGCTCAACAGCTTCTTCGAGCACCTCGGGCTGATTGCCGCATTCGTAATGGTTACCTATCTTGCCTGCGCCGAGCGACGCCCTCGCGTCTTGAAGGAGGAGCGGAAAACCCACTATCATGCCTAACGTTCAGTCTCTCGGTGCCGCTATTGCCGTTGCTCTGGACTTCGTCGCAACGGCTCTGCCGGTCTTTTGCGAGGGCAAATGCCTATAACTGAGGAGTCAGGGAGTGCGGGAACGGAATAGAGCGTCGATATGTGAAAGGCCAACTCAAGCCAACGCTTCTTCAAAGGGTGCGCAATGAATGACGACAATCTGCTCGCGGCCACCGCGGGTTATGTCGACACACTCAGCTTTGTCTCGCTGTTCGGGCTGTTCACGGCGCATGTGACAGGAAACTTCGTGCTTATTGGTGCCGGCCTCGCAGGCTATGGGCAGGGCATCTTCCTTAAACTGATGGCATTTCCGGCTTTCGTGCTCGGCGTTGCACTGAGCAGCTTTATTATCCGCGGTCGCAATCCTGACACTCCGATGCGTGGTGCATGCCTGCTCTACGCGGTGGAGGCGCTTCTGCTTCTGGCGTTCTGCTTTGCAGGCGTCAACCTTGGACACGGATTCCACCCTGAAAACTGGTCGGTGGTTGTGTGTGGAATGATTGGTGCGACTGCGATGGGCGTTCAGAACGCGCACAGCCGTCTTGTCGCCAGGCCGGGCGTGCCGAACACTGTCATGACCGGTAACGTTACGCAGGTTATTCTCGACGTGCTTGACCTTTGTTCGACACGCGTTACGCAGGACGTGAAGGCTGCCGCACGAAGGCGGGTCGGCAAAATGCTTCCGGCAATCGTTGCGTTCGGTGTCGGTGCAACCGTCGGCGCTCTCGCATACAGAGCTTTTGGTTTCTGGGCTCTTCTATTTGCAGTAATCGCGCTGGCCTGGCTGGCCATGCAAGCATGGGTGCACCGCAACACGGTAGCGGACACTGTTTCTTGAGTGCTCTCCCACGCTTCGTGCCTCCAGCCTTCAACTGCTTTTACCCACGTTGCAATCTGCCGTTACGAGTACCTGCTGGACTCGTATGTGAAGCGACCCAATACCAGGCCAGTTGGGTCTGCAAGGACGCCCCGGTGTAATCGCAGCTGTCCGAGGCGAACGACGTAACCCGTCGCTACCTCGGCCTGCGCATTCAGTAACGTCGACCTATCCGTTGAGGACCGTTCGAAGACAAGCGCCCCCACTAAAAGAACGTGTGCAGCCCAATGCGCGCGACCGTCTGAGTCCGGGAACTCGACGCACCGTTTGCATCCAGAATACCGTTTATCTGCGCGTTTGCGCCGGCGTTCGCGCGTTGATACGCCGCCGAAAGGTACACCATGGTCCGCTTGGACAAAAGGTACTGCAGCGATGCATTTACCTGGTGGGCGTGGTTCTCATTGAGCGCCTCGTTGCCCTTCATGTACATATAGCTGCCACCGAGGAACACATCGGGTCTCATCTTCCACACGCCGCCGGCTTCAGCCATCCACACTCCTGCTCCGTTGAAAGAGTTGTGGACGGTCGTCACCGTAGCTTTCGCAGTTACTGCTCCGAACGAATAGTGCATTCCCGCGCCCCAGTTTCGCACGCTCGTCGATGGTTGGCCGGCGGCCGCCCCGTACTTTTCGTTGGTGTATGCCGCTCCCAAACCGAAAGGCCCGAAGTCATAGTTCAGCCCAGCGCTGACAGTATTGTTTGCCCCGATGGAGCCGGCCACTCCGCCGAATCCATACATAACACCGCCAGATAACCCTCCGATGGTGGGTGAGTGGTATTTCAAGGAACTCGCGACCGGCTTGCTCCCGGCGACCCGGTCCCAGTCGAAAGCTCCTGTTGGGTTACCCGGAAGGGACAAAGCCTGGAACGGGCCGTTTCTGAAACCGTAGAGCCCAGTGAGGTCCATCGCAATGTCGTTTCCCTTCGCGAAGATTGAGTCCACCATGAATTCATACTGGTTGCCCAGCGTGAAGCTACCGAGTCGGTCGCTTTCCAGTCCAACGTAGGCATTACGCGCAAAAATTCCGTTTCCGATAGTGCTGCCGTTCGCCATCGAGAACTGGTCGACCAGCGCGAATGTCGCCCGGTACCCTCCACCTAAATCTTCTACGCCCCGAAGCCCGAACAGGTTCGGCGTGAAAATACCATCGTCAAACTTGATGTTTTTCCCTCCGCCCTCATTGCTTACGTAACTTATTCCGGCGTCGATGAGGCCAAACATCGTCACGCTGCTTTGAGCCCACGCACTTTGGGCGAGAACGAGAATTGCGACTGCTCCGAACTTTGATTTCATTTATTGTCTCCGTATTTTATAAGTGTTCGCTTTGTTGTACTAATTTAAGGCGGCATGTCTGCGATGGCCATTGATGTTCAGAGTGAGGCCGAGCAGCGTCAGCGATTAAACGGTTTGAAGCTCGTGAAGGCGCTGCCTACGAGCGAACACCGCAGAACACGATCCGTTTGTTGTGGTCAATCGTTACAGGAACCCCATCCAGAGAAGCATCCTTGCAGGGTCCGTCAATACACTTTCCGTCTTCGAAACTGAACAGCGCACTATGATGAGCGCACATCAAGACCTGTGACCGATAGCAGGAAACATGTCCAGGTTCATAGTCGAGCGGTACCGAAAAATGAGGGCAGCGGTTGACATACGCCCACACCTCGTCGCCACGCCGGACAACGACAACGGAGCACCCGATTGTCTCTTTGGAGAAAACGCGAGCGCCACCATCTGGTACTTCGTCGAGAAGGCATAACTGACTTCCGCTCATCGCTCAGACCCGCTGCTCAGGATTTCCGAGGCTCCAGTCCCACGGTCGGACCTCTACCCGAGCGAACAAGCCCTCTTTCATGTAGGGATCCTCTCCGACAAACCGCATAACAGCATCGATGTCGTCTGCCTCAACGACCAGAAGCGTGCCGTTCATCGAATTGCACAGGGGCGCTAACGTAGGGCCGCCAAGACGTACAAAAACGCCGTGCTCGGATGCGCTGCGCAGATAATTGCGGTGGCTCGGTCGCACACGCTCGCGGACATCACGCATGTCCGGCTTGTCAGTGGCAAAGACTGCAAAATATCGACGCATTGGTCAGCTCCGGTCAAGAACGAAGTCGTAGTTCGCCTCGCGATACGGACCGCTCAGATTGAAACGACGAGCGAGTTCATCGCCAGCTGCTCGCTCATGGTACGAAACCATCAGCGATGGCTTGACGCCGAAGACGGCATCTGACTCGAGGTATTTGTCGTCCTTGTCGAAGATATGAGTCACGAGCTTGCGGTGCCCCGGGGCATCGATCATGAAGTGCAAGTGCGCCGGCCGCCACGGATGCCGGCCTGTCGCATCGAGCATTCTGCCGACCGGACCATCCGTTGGAATTGGATAGCTGACAGGCAGAATCGTCGTGATTGCATAACGTCCTTCGGCGTCCGTGCGGTAGCGGCCACGCAGGTTGCCAGGCGGCTGTGCAGTGTCCTGACCGGAGTACATCCCGTTTTCAGCGGTCTGCCACACGTCGAGCACTGCGTTTGCAATGGGAGCGCCATCGACAGTGCGCACTTGACCATGCACGACAACGGGCGAGCCCGGTGTAAAGGCCATGTTCTCGCCATACGCACGCTCTGGCATGCCCTTGATGTAAAACGGGCCAAACACTGTCGTGTCCGTTGCTCCGGTTGCCAACCGATGATTTATCGCATCGACTAGCATGGAGACGCCCAACGTGTCCGACAGCAGGATAAATTCCTGACGCACCACGTCATCGCACATTTTTCCGGTTTCGGTGAGAAAGCGAATGGCGGACATCCATTCCTCGTCAGTCGGTTCCGTCTCGCGAACAAAGGCATGAAGGTGACGCACCAAGCTCTGCATGAGGGTGCGCAGCCGCGCATCCGGTGTGTTCTCGAAGCTGGCAACGACCTGCTCAGTCAGCCGCGCATCGCTATCGCCATGTCCAGTTGTCATGTCTGTCTCCACTTGTATCTTGCAGCGCTTAGCGCGGTGCGCGTCCTTCCCACGCGTCCTGCAGCAGCGCACGAATCGCCGCGCGCTCTATTGGTCGGGGGTTCGCATAAGGGTTCTTGCATGCAATATCCGCTGCCTCGTCGAGACCTTCCTGTGGCATGCCGATACTCGCGAGCGCCGCTGAGATACCGAGCTTTTCGTTCAGGTTGGACAGCAGATGACCGGCTTCGGCGGCATCCGTGCCGCCCAACGCGCGAGCAACGCGACGCAACGCTTCAGGAGCCGCCGCGTGGTTGTAGTGCGCCGTATGCGGCAACATCGCCGCATGTGTCTGTGCGTGCGGCAGGTTGAACGTGCCGCCCAAGGTATGGCACAGCTTGTGATGGATCGCCATGCTGACCGCGCCGAGGCAGCTTCCCGCAAGCCAGGCGCCATATAACGCCCGACTCCGCATTTCGCGGTCGCCCGGTGTGCTCGCAATCACCGGCAACGCTTCGCCGAGCGCGCGAATGGACTCCTCGGCCATCAGGCTGATGACCGGATTCGCGTCCTCCGCATAAAGCGCCTCGACTGCATGCGCCAATGCATTGACTCCGGAGGCTGCGGAGATAGCTGAAGGGAGCGACAGTGTGAGGGAAGGGTCATAGAGAACGGTGCGCGGCAACACCCTCGCATCGCGGCCAGTGCGCTTCAAGCGGCCTTCGGTCAGGCCGTAGATTGGCGTCATCTCAGACCCGGCGTAGGTTGTTGGCACTGCGAGGATGGGCAGGGAAGACTCAAGTGCTATCGCCTTGCCCAGACCGATGGTGGACCCGCCGCCAATCGCGATGCAACAGTCCGCATCCAGTTCCCGGGCTGTTTCGCGCGCTGCGCGGGCAACCTCGACCGGAACATGCATGACCGCCTCGGCACATATGCCCGCGGCGCGTTGGCCGAGTATGTCTGCCGCCTGGTCAGCGAGATGGCGCTGCTCGGGCGTCGACAGAATAAGCGCCCGCCGGGCACCGAGCTTGGTCAACTCGTCGGGCAGCCTGGCGAGCGCACCCCATTCGAAGACAACACGCGAAGGGGTACCCTGATAGACAAAGCGCTCCATGGGGGCCTCAGCGCTTGAAGTGCGGCGGCACGTTACCGTCGACATTGACCCACACCGAGCGCGCTTCCGTGTAATCGTGCATTGCTTCAAAGCCCATCTCGCGGCCGTAACCCGACTTACCCACACCGCCGAACGGGCTTCCGGGATTCACGCGCTTGTAGCAGTTAATCCAGCACATGCCAGCGTGGATTTGCGATGCGGTCTTGTGCGCGCGTGAGAGGTCACGGGTCCAAAGGCCGCTGCCCAAGCCATATTCCGTCGAGTTTGCGATGGCTAGCGCTTCTTCGTCGCTGCGAAAGCGCAGAACCGTGACAAACGGCCCGAATACCTCTTCCTGAGCAATTCGGTCGGACGCATTCTTCGTTTCAATGACCGTGGGCCGGACGTAATAGCCGTTGGCCAGCGCGCTATCCCGCGGCGCGCTGCCACCGGTCAGGACGCGACCGCCTTGCTCTCGCGCCACGTCTACAAACGTCAGCACACGGTCCAGATGCTGCTTCGACGTGAGCGGGCCCATCTCGGTATCGGCGTCGAGCGGGTTACCGATACGAATTGAAGACGCCAACGAAACAAATCGTTCGAGGAACTCCTCGGCAATGCGCTCATGCAGAACAAGACGCGAACCCGCGATACATGCCTGCCCCTGGTTGTGAAAGATGGCCCACGCTGCACCGTTGATTGCAGCGTCGAGATTCGCATCGTCGAACACGATATTGGCGCCCTTGCCGCCGAGCTCCAGCTGCACGCGCTTGAGGTTGCCCTGCGAAGCTTCGACAATCCGTCGGCCGGTTGCGGTCGAGCCCGTGAATGCGATTTTCCCGACACCAGGATGTTCGGCGAGCCGTTGGCCCGCGGTGTGGCCGTAGCCCGGAACAATATTCACGACGCCTTCAGGGAAGCCGACGTGGGCCATGAGTTCGACGATGCGCAACGTCGAGAGGGGCGTGATTTCCGAAGGCTTGAGCACCACCGTGTTGCCTGCAGCGAGAGCCGGCCCCATCTTCCAGCTTGTGAACATCAGCGGAAAGTTCCAGGGAACGATTTGGCCCACTACCCCGATAGGTGAGCGCTGCACGTAGTTCAGGAAACCCATTTCTACGGGAATGACGGAGCCCTGCAGCTTGTCTGCCATGCCGCCAAAGTAGCGGAAGCACGCGGCGGTGCGCGGCACGTCGAGCGAGCGCGAATCGCGAATGGGGTGGCCCGTGTCGAGGGATTCGAGCTGCGCCAACTCCTCCGCGTTCGCCTCGATGGCGTCGGCGAGGCGCAGCAGAAGCCGGCCACGCTCGGCCGCAGGCATTGCCGACCATTTCGGAAACGCACGGGTTGCAGCTTCGACAGCGAGGTCCACATCTGCTGCAGTGGCCGCCGCGATCCTTGTGATAAGTGAGCCGTCGTGCGGGTTAAGCACATCGATTGTGCCGCGGTCAACGGCATCAACGAAATGCCCGTCAATGAAAAGTTGGGATTGCATGAGTCTTCCTCGATTTAATGCTCGCTCACTGCTTGGAACTCGATGGGATACGGAGCAAGTTCGCCGCTTTCATAGCGCTGTGGCAGGTTAGGCGTGGCGTTTTCCCAGACCAGCAGCATCGAGCGCTTTGTCGAGTAGCCTTGATGACGGATGTCGGCCGGCATCGCGCAGATATCGCCGGCACGCATGGTGATTCGAGCACGCGGGGCGCCGGTGTTCTTGTCGCCGATATCCCAGACGATTTCGTCGGAGAGCTGCAGGAACCATTCGACACGGTCGTTGCCGTGGAATACGGGCAGGATGAACTCTTCGGTTGTCGGGCAGAAGAGGCTAAGGCCGCATACGGAAGTCACTGAGGGATTCCACGTCACGTCCGAACGCGAGAGATACTTGAAGAGGTTGAAAGCGTGGAGTTCGCCTTCGAAGCCTGGTTCGGCATGCACCTCCGGCTCGTCCTGGACGACATCGAGGAATGCACGATTGACCGGCAAATCGTCGCGTAGCGGCGAGTCGCCCTCGAGACCCGGCATGCGACGCGTCGCAATTCGCGTGCGTTCAATTGCCGCGCCATTCTCGCCATGCTTGCGACCAAACGCAGTGCCCGTTTCGTCCGGAGCCGCGAACGGGTCGAATCCTTCGTTCGTCCAGTCGTGCAGCATGGCCTTAAACGTTGCCATGATGGTCGGCGTCTCGAACGTCTCGGTGTAGTCGACGCCCGCATCCTTCATGATGCCGTTGAATGTGCCGGCATATACATCGACCTTGCCGTAGTGGTTGCGAGTGCCGAACACGTGGTCGAAGTTGACCCAGCCGTAGAAGAATCCCCACGCTACATCCCGCATCATCGCGCGCAGGAAGGCGTCTGCGGGCACTGCATGGGTGCGTGTCTGGCCTTTTGCCGGCCAACTGATTTTGACGAAGTATTCGTCGCGCTCGAACCCGAATTCGCCGAGCTGGAAGCGGCGGTATCCGGTGACAGCATCGGGCTCCGTGAAGCGCACCGTATCTGCGGCAAAGTCTGCGGGATGGTCGAGAGTTTCGAGCTGAGCCATAACTTGTCTCCTGAATGTTTGAATGTGGCCCGTGGAGCGGTCAGTGCAGGCAGATCTCTGCCCACTTCTCCACAGACAACTCACCGAGAATGGTCTGCACGAGCGCAACACCCGGCTTGCTCGCGATAAAGCGGTATGCGCAACCTGCGGGCAGCAGGGCTTGGTGTCCCTTGCGCAGGACGACATGTCCCATCCTGCGCCCGGCAGGCTGTGAACCGGCGCTGACGGTCCCGCGCCCGGAGGTCGGTGGATTGTCGAGCTTGATGAATTCGATCTGGACCTCGCCATCCATCTGAATGGCAAATTCGTCGTGAGCGCATGCGAACCACGGCGACGCACCTTCGGTCCGAAGCACCTCAATGACGTATTCGAGATTTTTGCCGGCGACGACTTTTTCGTAGGGTGCCGATTTCGAGGCCACCTCGAAGACGTTCGAGAAGGCATAGTGATGAGCGCTTCCGCTCGTGATTTCAATGCTGCCTTTTTTATAGCTATCGAGCGCGCCAAAGACGGTATGGTATGCCGTGTCGGTCATTGCTGTCTCCTGTGTCGAACTGTTTGTCAGGTTCAACTCTAGGGACATTAGCCGAGCACCACAACCTGCTCGATTCCGACTACGGTATTTGCGATTTCCGAATAATCGGCTCGCGCTTTCGCCGCTTAGCGCACCCAGCCACGCTCAAGCAACGGCAGATCCCACGACGGTTCGCTGCCCAGATACTCAATGAGAAATTCGACAAGTGCCTTAACCTTCAACGCTTGACGCTGCGTTGCGGGGTAAACGGCTGCAAAGCTCAACATTGAGAGGTCGTAGTCCGTCAGGACAGGCACCAATGTGCCCTCCACCAGCGCGTCGCTCGCGACCAGGGTTGGCAGGCATACGATACCTCCGCCCGTCAGCGCGTAGTCCTTCAGGAGGTGGACAGAATTAGAACGAATCATGCCAGGCAATTCCATCTCGACGACCTCGGCACCGTGCGTCATCGTCCAGCGGTTTCGTGAGGGATATCCCGAATAAAGCGCGGTTATGTGCTGCAGCAAATCACGCGGATGCTGCGGTGCGCCATGCTTCTCGAGGTACGCAGGCGACGCGCAGAAGAGGCGTCGAACGTTGAACAACCGACGCTCAATAAGCGACTCGGAAATCGGAGGGAAAATCTGAAACGCGATATCAAAGCCTTCTTCGACCGGGTCGACAACGCGGTCATTCACGATGATATCGAGCTGTATCCCCGGATAGCGCCGATTGAATTCGGCGAGCGGCGCGCCGAAATGTCCAAGAGCGAACCCGGGAAGCATCTGAATGCGCAAACGCCCCGTCGGAGTCGCGCGAAGCTCGCGCATCTGGTCAGTCAGTTCGTTGACGCGGCCCACCACTTCGGCGCACTCGCGATAGAACGCCTCGCCGACTTCCGATAGCCGGACATGGCGCGTGCTGCGGTGGAAGAGCGGCGCATTGACGAACTTCTCAAGTTGCTGGATGCGGTTAGTCACCACCGAACTCGTCACACCTAGCTGTCTTGCCGCTTCGGCAAAGCTGCTTGCCTCTGCCACTCTCACGAATGCCTCGATGCTCAGAAACCGGTCCATGCGGCGCCTTTCCCCATTGCAAAATGCCAGTTTAAACGGACCGGACCGCTACTGCGTTTCGCAGGAGATGTCATGCTGTCGCTGGATTGATGATTAGCACGAAGACCCTCATGTCTCGCCCAGTATTGGCAAACGACCCCCAAACGATGATTGGCTCGTTGCTCCCCGGTTCAGGAGGCAGAGTGCGGAAATCGTCGCCTTTCAAGCGAACCACCCACTTATGAAGTATTGGCTCTTTCAAAGCGACAGCATCCATCCTTTCAACAAGCGGGTCAATGGTTGCGATAGGCAGATGGCGGCGTAAGGAAACCGCCGCCGAATCGCGTCTGAACTACTGCGGCCGCTCACCCGCGGCAAGCTCCTGTCGCAGGACGGCGCGGCGCTGCAGGGCTGCGGGCGCGGTCTCCTTCAGAAGTAAGCTGACGAGAATGCCGAGAACGACCGCGCACAGCGGCAGCCAAAGAATATTCTGGATACCAAAATGAGTAGCGACATAACCGCCCATTGCCGGCGCAATGCCGCCGCCAAAGATTTCACCTACGCCGACCACTGCACCAATTGATGTCGAGATGAGCCCGGCGGGTGCCGCCTCAGTCGCCACGGGTCCAGAGAGCAGCGAAACAAGGCCGAGCGTGAAGAAAGACGCGACAAAGAGGACTGCGAACAGCGCAAATGGTTGAGCACCGAGACCGCGGAAAAGATAAAGCATCGCCGCAGTTCCCGCAAAGCCCACGATGCTCGCGAGGCGCCGTCCGACCAGGTCTGAGAGGCCCGGCAAGCCAAATTGCCCCAGAAACCCACCGAAGCCGATAGCCGAGACAACAAGCCCCATTTTTTGTGTATCGAGCGAAAGGTAATCGGTTAGATACAGGGGCAGCAGCGCGCCGAGCACAAACACACCGGTCATCGCGCAGCACAAGGCAAGCATCGCGACCAGAATGTTTCTGCTTTTGAGGACATGACCGAGCGATGCAGGTGCATGCTCCGAAGCGACTTCCTTAACGACCTTCGGTTCACGTATGACAATGAACATTATCGCCCCGAGAATCAGGCCGGGAATTGCCACGAGGCCGAACACCCAGCGCCACGTAACGAAACTGAGCAGCTGGGTGGCGATGATAGGCGACAGGGCCAAGCCAAACAGTGCGAAACCACTTTGTTGCAGGCCGAGATTCAGCCCGCGACGGCGCGGAAGGGACGCGTCAGCAGTCGCCGCAAAGCTGGTCGGGCAGAACGAACCCTCTGCAACACCCATCAGACCGCGGATTGCGATGAGGCTGAAGAGCCCGCCGGCGAGACCGGAGAAGCCTGAAAGCAGCGAAAAGGCGATGATTGCAGGAATGAGAACCTTACGGCGGCCGATCTTGTCGGAGATACCGCCCATCAGGGCAGCAAATACGCCCCACGATAGGCCAAGCACTCCAATGCAGTTGCCTACGTCCTGCGCCGTCAGGTTCAGATCCTTCATCATTGAAGGGAACAACGGCGCAATGAGCCAGCGGTCTAATCCCACCAGCCCGAAGCCTAATGCCAGCAGCGTGACCGCTTTCCATTCGTAGGAGGTATCCCACTTATCTACTTTCATTTCTGTCTCCGTGAAAGCTGGTTGCCGCAGGCGCGCAATCGGCGCAACCACACGTACCAACTCCATTGCTTTTGTGCGCGATGCCACTCGCGAAGATTCGTCGTCCGTCTCTGGATGAATACAATTCGAATTCAAACGGCCAACGCGCTAAAGATAGGGCGAAGGCCCACATCCCCGGTATGGAACAACCAGCGAACGCGCTATTTGCGAATCACGAATAATTGGGCGAGCAAGGTGGAAAACCTGTTCTGAGGAGCCTGCCGCGACCGACAGCAGCGAGGAAGTACCGCATATATCCACTGACTAGGGGAATCCCTTGTAGACATTTCCGCGGTGGCATAGCGGGTGGATTCGACGTCTTCGGGCAATTTCACGGGATAGGCAATATCACGGGCATCGATTTGCCACATGAGCCATTGATGAGGTCCGATACGCGAGGGTTGCCTCGTCGCGGCATTAACGCTCACCAAAGTGCATTGCCAGAAGAAGCATACGAGACACACATTTCGCTCGTGCAGAGGCTACCCGAGAGGTAGTTCACTCTCGTTGCTTTTCGCCGCTGCAACGCGAGCGAACTGGGATTACGACAAGATAGGATTCGTCTGCGAATCACTAGTAAACCCTCGACCCCGGTGTTTCGCCCTTGCCCCCAGTGGTAACATTTGTTGTCGTCCTCTCAACCCTTTGCCGCCCCCTCATGCCAGATAGTTTCGACCAGCTTGCCGCCTTGATCCGGGCGCGCTTTGCCGAACTCAGTCCGCAATTCCAGATGGGCGCGGGGTTCCTGCTCGACCATCCGGACGAGGTGGCGGTTTCGTCGATGCGCAAGGTCGCCGAGCGCGCGCAGGTGCAACCGGCGTCGCTCGTGCGCCTTTCGCAGCAACTGGGCTTTCCCGGCTGGAACGAGCTGCGCAATCTGTTCGTCGCGCGCCTGCGCACGCGGCCTGAGCCGCTGACGAGCCGCGCGCGCTCGCTGGTCAAATCGAAAGAAGCGCTCGCCAACGACCTGCTCGTCGCCCAGCAACATAATCTTGAAGTGACCGCCGCGCACAACGGCCGAGCGATCGTCGAAGCGGCGCGACTTTTACGGCGCGCGCCGCACGTGCATGTTGCCGGTTTCCGCTCCTGTTACTCCGTCGCTTTCGGGCTCGTGTACGGCTACCGGCTGTTCCGTCCGTCGGTGTCGCTGCTCAACGGCGAGGCGGGCACGCTGGAAATGCAATTGCGCACCGTGCAGCGCGACAGCGCCACCGTTGTGATCAGTTTTGCGCCGTATTCCGTGGAAGCCGCGCGCGTCGCTGAAGCGGCGCTCGAAAAGGGCAGTAAGCTGATTGCCATTACCGACAGCGCTGTCTCGCCGATCGCGCTGAATGCCGACAAGGTACTGATTTTCTCTCACGAAAGCCCGTCGTTTTTCCCCTCACTCGTGGCGGCCACCGCCATCGCCGAATCGCTGGTCGCGCACCTGCTCGCGCTCGAAGGCACGGACGCCGTCGAACAACTGAGCATCGTCGAACAGTCGTTGCACGCCAAAGGCGCATACGTATCCTGAGCATGGCCGGCGAGTGGATCGCCGGTGGTGTCGGTACATGATCTGTGACAACATATGTTGTCAAATTGTATAAAAACATTACAATTGTTGAATTGACGTGAGGCCGTGCAGCATATCGGCACGCGCGGCGGTCACGCGAACCATATGATTTGTGTGCGGCGGGCCGCACGAGTTCTCTACGTTCGTTGCGCGCAGGTCACCGGCATCCGCATGTTGAACGCGGGCAACTTCTCTTACATGTGAAAGCCATGTCCACCATATTTCATCGTTCTCCGAAACAGTCGTTGCCGATTGCGGTTGCGGGCGACGGTATCGAGATAATCGACTCGACCGGCAAGCGCTACATCGACGCCTGCGGCGGCGCCGCCGTTTCGTGCCTCGGCCACAGCAATCAGCGCGTCATCGAGGCTATCGCTCGGCAGGCGCAGCAACTGCCGTACGCGCACACGTCGTTCTTCACCACGCAGGCTGCGGAGGAACTCGCAGACCGGCTCGTCAAGCGCGCGCCGTCGGGTCTTGGGCACGTGTATTTCGTGTCGGGCGGATCGGAGGCAATCGAAGCCGCGCTCAAGCTCGCGCGGCAATATTTCGTGGAGAAGGGCGAGCCGGCGCGTCGTCATTTCATTGCACGGCGGCAAAGCTATCACGGCAATACGCTCGGGGCGCTTGCCATTGGCGGCAACGCGTGGCGGCGCGAGCCGTTCTTGCCGCTCTTGATCGAAGCGCATCACGTGAGCCCGTGCTACGCGTATCGGGAGCAACGCGCTCACGAAACGGAAAGCGACTTCGCGCAGCGTCTTGCCGATGAGCTCGAACAAAAAATCCTCGAACTGGGCGCGGACACGGTGGCCGCTTTCGTCGCAGAAACGGTGGTTGGGGCAACCGCGGGCGCGGTGCCGCCGGTGCGCGAATACTTCCGCAAGATTCGCGCGGTGTGCGATCGCTATGGCGTGCTGCTGATTCTCGACGAAATCATGTCGGGCATGGGCCGCACGGGTTATCTGTATGCATGCGAGGAAGACGGCGTCGCGCCGGACCTGCTGACCATCGCAAAGGGACTTGGCGCGGGTTATCAACCCATCGGCGCGACGCTCGTGAGCGAGCGGATTTATCAAACCATCGTCGGCGGCTCAGGGTTCTTTCAGCATGGTCACACCTATATCGGTCACGCCAGTGCATGCGCGGCGGCGCTCGAGGTGCAGCGCGTGATAGACGAAGAAAACCTCTTGCCCAATGTGCTGGCGCGCGGCGAACAGTTGCGTGGGCTGTTGCGCGAGCATTACGCTCAGCATCCGCATATCGGCGATGTGCGCGGGCGCGGGCTTTTCGTCGGCGTTGAACTGGTTAGGGATCGCGAGACCCGCGCGCCATTCGACGCCGATCTCAAGGTGCACGCCGCGATCCGCCGCGAGGCATTCGCGCGGGGCCTGATGGTGTATCCGATGGGCGGTACGGTTGACGGCAAGATCGGCGATCATGTGCTGCTCGCGCCGCCGTTTATCTGCACGGCGCGCGATATCGACGAAATCGTGAGCCGTCTGGCCGAGGCGATTCACGGCGCGTTGAGCGCGATTTAAGCGCACCGCAAGGAAGCCGCGACGGAAAGAGCCGTCGCCGCTTGCTCGACGGTGCCGCGCTTTGCCCATTGCTGTTTCCACTCAACTTCGACTTGCGAGGCCGCCTTGACAAAACGTCTACCTGCTTTCCAGATAACCGACGCGACCCCTGAGCAAAAGGCGGTTCTCGACGAGATTTTGTCCGGCCCGCGTGGCAACCTGAATGGACCGTTTCTCGGCTGGATTCATAGTCCGGAGCTTGCGCAGCAGGCGCAGCGCCTTGGCGCATTCTGCCGCTATCGCACCGGACTGCCGCTGCGTCTTTCGGAGCTTGCCATCCTGGTCACGGCGGCGCGCTGGCAGGCACAGGCGGAGTGGTACATCCACTATCCGATTGCGCTCGAAGCAGGCGTGCCCGAGGCCGACGCCGAAGCGATCCGCGCCGGCCGGCGGCCTGTGTTCGCCGATCCCGACGACGCGCTCATCTACGACTTTGCAAGCGAACTGTACGACACGCGGCGGGTGTCCGACGCGACATATGAGAAGGCGCTCGGGCGCTTCGGGCATCAGGTGGTGATCAACCTGGTGGGGCTTCTGGGCTACTACGCGCTCGTCGCGATGACGCTGAACGTGTTCGATATGCGCGCCATTGGCCAGGAAAGCCTGCCGTTCGCGGAGTAGATGCGTCGGCGGCATAGCGGTTTGTCGCGGTAGGTGTGGGTGATCCGGCACGTGTGGCAGATGCGGCATGTGCGGCGGGTACGCCCCGCGTACCGCGTGTGGCACCGTCACGGCATTCGCACACGGAAGCGCCTATCATGAAGGTCGGTCCACGTCCGCGCCCGTCACACCGCGCCGCACACACGACCGATGCACAAGCCGCGGACCATCCGGGCTGGACCGTTGCGGCGGGCATCGCCATCAGTCGTGCTGCGCGAAGCAGGGCTCAAACAGGAGAGAACGATGAAGCGCAAGGCATCAGCAGTCTGGCAAGGCGGTCTGCAAGACGGCAAGGGCTCCATTTCCACCGACAGCGGCGTCCTCAAGGAGACTCAATATTCGTTTTCCACGCGCTTCGCTGACGGCATCGGCACGAACCCGGAAGAACTGATCGCGGCCGCGCATGCGGGCTGCTTTTCGATGGCGCTGTCGGCGGAACTGGGGAAAGCGGGCATTACGCCTGAACGTATCGGCACCACTGCCACGGTCACGCTCGACAAGGACGGCGGCGGATTTACGATTACTGCCGTGCATCTCGACGTGGCGGTCAAGATTCCCGGCGGCGACAAGGCTGCGTTCGACAAGGCCACCGCCGACGCCAAGGCGGGTTGTCCGGTCTCGAAGGTGCTGAACGCGACCATCACGATGGACGCGAAGCTTGAAACCTGAGTTCGACCCCAGTTCAGTAGATTAGCGGCGACCGAGGGCGCTGCGCGTTGCCGTGCCCCGCCGCGCTTTCTCGTTCCTGAAGTCTTTCCGCACAATCCGCGCCGCAGTGCCGGCCTCTTGCCGGCGCGGCGCTCACTGGTGCCATCGCGATGACCACCCAAGCAGAAAAAGCCGAGCAATTCCGGGCGCTTCACGCAGCGCCAGAAGCCTTTGTCATTCCTAACCCGTGGGACATCGGTTCGGCGCGGCTCCTTGCGCTGGCCGGCTTCAAGGCGCTGGCGACCAGCAGCGCCGGCTATGCGTTTTCGCGCGGTCTGCCGGATAACGCAGTGGGTCGCGCGCAGATGATGGTTCATCTCGCCGACATAGCAGGCGCGACCGATCTGCCCGTCAGTGCCGACCTCGAAAACGGCTTTGGCGACGCCCCCGAAGAGTGCGCGCAGACTATCCGCATGGCCGCGCAGGCGGGCGTGGTCGGCGGCTCGATAGAAGATGCAACCGGCCGCGCCGACGAGCCTATCTATCCGTTCGAGGCCGCCGTCGAGCGCGTGCGCGCCGCGGTCGAAGCGGCGAGGGCGCTGCCGTTTCCGTTCACCCTCGCGGCGCGCGCGGAGAACTATCTGATCGACCGGCCTGACCTCGACGACACGATCCGCCGCCTGCAAGCCTATGAGCAAGCCGGCGCCGACGTGCTGTACGCGCCCGGACTCCGAACGCGCGAGGAAATTGCGGCCGTGGTCGGCGCGCTCGAGCGGCCCGTCAACGTGTTGATGGGCTTGCAGGGCGTACTGGTCGGCTTTGACGAATTGCGCGCAATGGGCGTGCGCCGGGTGAGCGTGGGCGGCTCGCTGGCGCGCGCGGCGCTGGGCGCCTTCCTGCGCGCCGCGCATGAGATACGCGACCAGGGCACTTTCAATTACACGAAGGACGCGGCGAGCGGCAACGAGCTCAATCATCTCTTTGCTACCGCCGAAGAGCGATGGCCCACGCGGCGCTGAGCGTCCGCTGGAACACTCGCGCCTCGCGGAAATGGCGACTGGCGACGCGCGAACGACCTTGTTCGCCCGCTACAGCCTGATCGGCGCTGTGTCAGCGGCGCTGGGTTCTCTTGCGGCAGGTTTACCTGCCTGGCTGGTGGCGCATACCGGCTCGACGGAACTGCTCGCCATGCGCGCAATGTTCCTGCTGTATGCAGCAACGGGCATGGTCATCTGGTTGCTGTATCGCCGGTTGCCGCAGCCTGGCAAACAGACTCATCGCCCCACCGCACCGCTTCGCCAGTCGCGGGGCATCGTGACGCGCCTCGCGCTGCTGTTCAGCGTGGACGCGTTTGCCGGTGCACTGGTCGTCAACTCGTTGCTCTCGCTGTGGTTCATGCAACGCTTTGGCCTGTCAGTCGGCGCGGCGGGGCAGTTCTTTTTCTGGGCAGGCCTTCTTGGCGCGCTGTCCCAGCTGGCGGCGCCACCTCTGGCCGCGAAGATCGGTCTGCTTAACACAATGGTGTTCACGCACATTCCTGCAAGCCTGTGCCTGATCGCGGCCGCCTTGGCGTCTTCGCTGCCCGCGACGCTTGCGTTGCTGCTCGTTCGCAGCGCATTGTCGCAGATGGACGTCCCTACGCGAACCGCCTATGTGATGACTGTCGTCACGCCTTCGGAGCGGCCCGCCGCCGCGAGCTTCACATCGGTACCGCGAAGTCTTGCTGCGTCGCTTGCGCCGACCCTGGCAGGCGGCCTCATAGCGATGGGATGGCTTGGTGCGCCGCTGGTTGCGTGCGGCGCCCTCAAGATTACCTACGATCTCTCGCTGCTTTTCCTCTTCCGCCACGTCAAGCTCGAGCGCTGAATTGGCCCATCGGAACAGAGTCCATCACGCAGATGCAAGGAGCCCATCAAACGCCGAGCTTCCATAGATAACGACACCCATGCGCTTGACTGCCCACCCAATGTTCAAGGAGGACTTTCTGATGTCAACGTTAAACACCGCGCATCCTGTTCTGCACTACTGGGTCAAGGGGAAGGCGGCCGATCTCGCAAAAGGCGTGAAGGCGGCGCTAGATGCTCAGGGCGCAACCGCGCGCTAATTCTGCTTCGAAAGCGATGCCATCCATGCGCTGATGCGCAGCGGTGGTAGTCGCGTCGTGGGAGGGTTTCATGAAAACCTTGCAACACTGGCGCTTGCGCCGCCCGGTCGTTTGGTACCTCGTTCTTCTCGTTTTATCTGTCATTGCTGGCGGCCTGGTACACATGATGCCCCGCGCGGCAGCCGACGAGGCAACCGGTAATCTGCCCCTCGCGCACATCGCCGATATTCCTTTACCTGGTCGCGCGAGCCGCCTGGATTACGAAACCTACGATCCCGATCGCCATCTGCTGTTCATTGCTCACCTCGGCGACGGGGAGGTGATCGTCGTTGATGTGAACTCATTGCGCGTGGTCGGGCGAGTTCCTGGGGTGTCGTCAGTGCACGGTGTGCTCGCCATTCCTGAAATGTCACGCGTCTATGCTTCTGCGTCGGGAACGGACGAGATTGTCGCTATCGATGAGGCAACACTGAAAATAGTTGCACGCATGCCAGGCGGCCACTACCCGGACGGAATGGCTTACGCACCCGACGTGCACAAGCTCTATGCATCGGACGAAAACGGCAACACCGAGACAGTCGTTGATGTCCGGAGCAACCAGCGTATCGGGACCATTCCGCTTGGCGGCGAGGTGGGTAATACCCAATACGATGCGCAGTCGCATCACATCTTCGTCAATGTCCAGACGCGCAACGAACTCGTTGAGATCGATCCGACAGTCGACAGGATCGTCGCCCGCTTTGCGCTCCCCGGAGCCGAGCACAACCATGGACTCTTGATCGACTCCGCCTCCCGGCTTGCCTTCATCGCCTGTCAGGGCAACGACAGGCTGCTTGTGTTCGATATGGGAGCGAAGCGGGTCGTCCAGTCATTCGATATTGGCAAGGACCCGGATGTGCTCGCGTTCGATCCGGCGCCTGGCCGGCTTTATGTGGCCGGGGAAGCCGGCGTTGTCTCGGTCTTCAGCGTGAAAGGAGGGAAGGTGACCAAAAGCGGCGAAGGCAGGCTCGGGCCCAACGCGCACGTGGTGGCCATTGATCCCATCACGCACCACTCATATTTTCCGCTGAAGAACGTTGACGGCCGCCCGGTACTGCGTGTAATGGCGCCCGAGTGATGTGGCGATCCGGATATACCGCCGGCCGCCGCCATTCACACGGCAACGGACTTTACATGTTGTTACCGCCGCGCTGCGGACGGCCGGGTGCCCTTTTCGTATACTCCCGCGCAACCGCGTTTCTCTTTGCGCTTGCCGTGCCCGAAACCACACTGTGATGCCCATGCTCTCTACCAGGTCCGCCCTTACCGCCGCGCTTGTCGCCGCAGCCAGTCTTTCGTTGTCAGCATGCGTTGCCCCAGGCTACACGCCTTACGGCGCGCAGCAAGGCTACCAGGGCCAGTATGCGGCGCCTGCCTATAGCCGGCCCGTCTACGCGCAACCGGGCACCGTGCAGCAACCCGCCTATGCGCCGCCGCCTGCGCCGCAACAGCCGTATAACACGCAAAACAATGGCGAGTACGGGTCGCAGTACAACTCGCAATACGGCAACCAGTACGGCCCCCAATACGGCACGATCTCGAGCATCCGGCCATTGAGCAGCGCCACGGGGACTTCGGGCATCGCCGGAACCGTGGTCGGCGCGCTGGTTGGCGGCGTTCTCGGGAATCAGATCGGAGGCGGCCACGGTCGTGATGCCGCGACCGTCGTCGGTGCACTCGGCGGAGCCTACGCAGGAAACCAGATCGGCCAACAGATGGGCCAGCCCACAGGATTTCAGATTGAAGTGCAGCTGAACGACGGCTCAGTGCGCGCGTTCAACGCGCCGACGCCCGGCGACCTGCACCCGGGTGACCGCGTGCAGATCAACGGCGGCCAGCTCGCGCGCTACTGATTCCTCCTGCTGTCGCAGAGCGGAAGTGGCGAGATCTCCTCGCGACGAAGCCCGCGTCGAAGTCCCGCGCTACCTCCTGGTCGGCCAGCTGTTTGCGTTCGCCCGCGAGGGTGTGTGGCGGCGCACCGATCCGCGGTAGGCAGCCCGCCTGAACGCCGGGCAGGCAGGTGGGGGACTCGACAGGCGTCTGTTTTCGCCGCGACAAATCGCCGCCAAATGAATGGCCGGTTCGCTAGCGAGTAATGGCGTCAACAGCCCGAACAGCCTGTCTACTGCACCGATGCGACAAGAGCAGAACTAAGCTCGCTGCTTGCGCGCGCCGATCGAGAAATAAAGAAGCGTGTGTGCGATAAGGCAGGTCTCATACCCACATCAAACTTGCTCGGTCCGTCTGCTCACTGATGATCGGCCTATCGCTAGCGCCTGCTACTTCAGCACGCCGGCGACCACGCTTCAGGCAGGCAGATCGTTGAGGTCGCCTTCTCGATCTGCTGAGGGCCGCCGACAGGCGGCCATAGCCCTGCTGCATAGTGATGCGCCCGTAACGCCATACGCTCCTCCAGGCTGGAAAATCCCCAGATGTGAGCAATGCGAGGTGGACCGTCGAGTGCGTACATGTTTGCGACCAGATGAGAAGTGTAGGCCTTGGCCGGGCCGATGGCTTTCTCCCAGGCGGCAATGGTTGGCGGGAGTCCCCCGGATTTCAGCCAATAGCGGCGAAACTCATAAAATCGGCCCAAATTCGTCGGTTCCACTTCTGGCAAAAAAGGAAACAATCTATAGGTTTCCATGTCGATCCGGACGTGCGGGTTCGTGGTACGAAATGGCCGCTCGTCCATATAAGTCCGCTCGCGGTCATGCCGGAGTTCGTCGATGGTCTCGAACTTGCGCAGGACGATGATTTGCCCGAGCTCGCCAATTTCCGTTCGCCATGATCCAAGGAGGATACCCATCGCGCTCGCATCAGATATCCAGCGCCGCGCGCCATCGGATGTGGCGTCCTGTTCCAGAAGAGAGGACGAAAGTGTGGTTAGCTCATACAACATCTCAATCTCCTTGATCGGTCCGGCAAGGCGTTCCTGTGGCTGCCCTGGATAGAATGGCGAACGATACAGCGCACGATCGCACGCGGCGAACGGTGATTTCGCTTTCTCGCCGTTGGGGGCACTGCCAAGCGAATTTACCGAAAAATGGTGGACTTCACAGAAACCGGCGCGCGGCCGACACAGGCTGACAGGTATCGGGACATGTGCGCCCGCGACCCCAGGTTCACAGTACACCGAACCTCGCGAATTCATCGTTCCGCGCTGAGAAAGTCGATGAGGCTGAAGGGCGCGCACTCACCCAGGCAAAGGTCTTTGGCGCGGCGCTCCGTGAAATTCGCGCTATCGGACGCCCCGGTTTCCCGGAAACATTCGGCTACGGTAGCAGTGCTACTGAACTTGCCAGCGCGTCTGTGAACACCGCCGCCAGTTCCCCCACCTCATTGAAGCCGCGTGCGGCGGCTGTCACCTCGATGGCACGCGCCAGCGAATCAAAGACCTGCTTTGCATTTCCAGTCAGCGTGCTTTTTCCTATGGCTCAGTCCACGAAACGGGCGTCGAGCGTTCGCGGGCTGCTGTCTTCTTTCTGCTTGGTCAACTCACTGTGATTCATTCCAGCGACACTTACTGTGCCGTTCTCCAACGAATTGCCGAGTTTGCCCAGCAACTCGCGCTCGTCATCGAACTGGGGATAGTTCTCGTAAAGATAGGTCCGCAGTCCATCAAAGTTATCAAGGATCGAATCTAGCTTTCGATGAACGTCCCGCAGACGCGTTTTGAGATACCACGTGCTTGATCTCCTTCCATTCCCACGCTACCGCGGGACCTTTCGGAGTTTGCCTTCGTCGCCTTTGTCGAGCACCTACTCAGCGAGGGCAAATCCAGCGAGAACCTCACCGCCTGGCCGCTTCGTGCCTGGCCGCGCACTGCCCGGTCTGTTCCCTCGCAGCGGGAATAGCAGCTATTCCTCGCCCACGACTACCGAGCGATGCCCTCTGAGCGGAGGATACGCATCAACCAATGTACGAAAGCATTGGCTCCGATGCAGCAGGTCCTTTGGCGTTCAGTCCGGAGGACCGCTTCGAAACCTATCTGTTGAGGAAACAATGACCCAAGTTCTGAAAGGCAAACTCGCCCTCGTTACGGGCGCTTCGCGCGGAATCGGTGCAGCTATTGCGGCACGTCTTGCGCGCGACGGCGCATCGGTGATCGTTCACTATGCGTCAAATCAGGCGCGGGCCGAAGCTGTCGTCAAGGAGATCCGCGATGCAAGCGGCGAGGCTGAAGCTGTCGGCGCGGACCTGTCGAAGCTGGAAGGCGTCAAGAGCCTGGTCGATTCGCTGAACGGTGCGTTTGGCGGCCGCTTTGAGGGGCGGCTCGACATCCTCGTCAACAATGCGGGCACGGTCGAGTACGGACCGTTCCTCGATTCTGCCGGGACGTCATACGACACGCACTTCAACCTGAATGTTCGTGCGCCCATCGAACTGTCAAAAGACGCGGCAGCGCGAATGGTCGCGGCGGGCTGGGGACGCATTATCAACGTGGGCTCGGCCTTTGGCGAAGCCGCGCCACTGCCTGGCGTGACACTCTACATCGCATCGAAGTTCGCCCTCAGAGGCTTCACTCGCGGGCTCTCGCGCGAACTCGGCAAATACGGCGTAACCGTGAATGCCGTCCAACCCGGCCCGATCGATACAGAACTTGCTCCGCAGCCCGGCACGGAAGACCACGCCACGATGACAAGACTCGCAAGCGTGGGGCGTTTCGGCAAACCGGCGGAAATCGCGGCTGCCGTAGCTTATCTCGCCAGCCCCGAAGCAGGCTACACAACTGGCGAGAGCCTGACGGTTGACGGTGGATGGATTGCCTGACGCAGGCCCGGATTGAGCGCTATTCGAATGCCGTGTGCATTTCGGATAGCGCTGCTGAGCGCCGCCATCTCGCCGTCGAACTGCTCAGGAAGCGATTTGCGGAGGTCGTGGAGTCGGGGCTGGGGCTGATTGTCAAGTTGCCTGATGGCGTCGATGACCTAAAAATCGTTCATGCCGCGCGCGAACAAAATCTTGCACCGTCAGCGCTGTCTGCGTGGTACCTGCAGACAAAGCTCGCGAGGAACGGCCTACTTTTAAGCGTAACGAATCTTCGACCCGACAACATCCGTGCGGCCTGTGCCGCGCTCGAAGATGTCGTTTCAGCACGCATCTCGCAACGTCGAGGCGTTGATACTAGTCATCGCTTCTTTTGATCGGCCTGGAGTGACCGGCTCAGTAGCCAATTTTTAGTCGTGCCGGCGAATCGCTGTCCGAGCCGCCCTGGGAGGCACGGTTCCGTTCCGTGAGAGCAGACCTGCCACGCGGACCCGATGCGGACCCGATGCGGTCGTGTACGGGCTTTCAGGAGGCGCCGCGCAGGGCGTTTGCCGAATAGGGTGGTCGTCGACAGGACGCGCGGCGGCAGCGGGGCAGCCTCTGCGGACAGGATCGCAGGAGTGCCTTGTCGAAGCCGGAAAAAACATGCCGCCTGCTACTGTTCACTTCGCCGACGAGTTCAGCACGTCGACTGCCGCTTTGCACGCCGCCTGCAGTTGCTCGCGCATCAATTGCTGCACGCGCGGATCACCGTTGACGATTGCGTCGCGGATGAGAACCGCCTGTTCGAACGAGGCCTGCATCCGGCCGCCTCGCGACATTGCAATGCGACGCAGCCGCCGCACCGGTCCGATCAGTGCCGCATGGTTGTCCCGAAGTGTGCGGTTGTCGGCGATCGCCATGACGATCGTATAGAAGCCGTCCAGGGCGTCGACATAACTTGCGGGATTCTGCGCGGCGACGCTCGCTCGCATCGCTTCGATCACATCGTCGAGTTGCGCACGGCCGAGCGCCGTGGTGCGCTGGGCCGCAAGTTCCACTGCGAGACATTCGAGCGCTGCGCGAACCGTGTAGATCTCTTCGACATCTCGCAACGTGACCGAACGCACGAAAGCCCCCACGCGCGGCACCACCGTGACGAGCCCTTCGCGCTCCAACTGCGCAAACGCCTCGCGCATCGGCGTGCGGCTCACGTTCAGCAGCCTGGCAACCTGAACCTCAGACAGGCGGCTGCCCGGCGCAAGCACGCCTTCCACGATGGCCTCGCGCAAGGCAGGCACCACCACCCCCTCGCTTAGCGAATCGCTCGATGCGTCCGCACCGCGCATGCGCAAATGGTACTTACGCCCAATCCTGTCCAGCGGATGTTCGGCCGATTGATCGGCCGGATGCGATTTGATTTTTGCTGAAGCTGCCATTGACACTCCGGAGTTTGCTGAATACGCTGTATACAGATTATACAAGGAGGCGACGTGGAACATCTGTCTTTACCACAGCCGGTGCGGATCGACCGTGCGGACGGCGTACTGACCTTCACTCTGCACAATCCCGCACAGCGCAACGAGGTCACCGGGCCGATGTTCGACGCGATGCTTGCGGCCTTGCGCGCGGAGGCCGTCCAGCCGGCTGCGCGGGTGCTGCGGATTCGCGCGACAGGCGACGTTTTCTGCACCGGTCGCGAGCGAGCCGGGCGCGATGCCTCGGGCATTCATGCGGAAGTGTCGCGCCTGATTGAACTCAAAAGACTGCTGCGCGCCTCGCCCCTCATCACGATCGCGGAGGTGCAGGGCGATGCGCATGGGTTCGGTTTCGGACTTGCGATCCTGTGCGACTTCACGCTCGTCTCGGCGCGCGCCGGCCTCGCTTTTCCAGAGATGCGCAACGGCTTGCCGCCCGCCGCCATCATGGCCTATCTCGGCCGCTACGCGCTTCCCAAGCAGGTCTTCCCGATGGTGCTGTTCGGCGACACGATCACGCCTGGCGTTGCACTGCAGGCCGGGCTGATTACGGCGATCTGTGAGCCGCACACATTGCAGTCGGAGGCGGACGCACTCGTCGAACGCATTCTCGCTCTCGACGAAGCGGGCGCGCGGCAATGCAAGGCGTTCTTCCAGGCGGCCGAGGAGAGCACGATCGAGCAGAACTTTCGTTGCGCAACGGAGATGCTGACCGTGACCAGCATGCGGCTCAGGCAGCGCAACGCGAGTTGAGCGCTTCGCACTGGTCGACCACAACAACAGGCCAGGAACTGGCTGGAGACAGAACATGAACGTGAATGCAGGTGCAAGGCTGGACCGGTTGCCCATGTCGGCGTTCCATCGACGGATCATGTGGCTGATCGGGATCGGGATGTTCTTCGACGGTTTTGACATCTACGTCGCGTCGACAGTGCTGGGCGCGACGCTGCGAAGCGGCTTTTCGACGCTGGGACAGAATGCCCTTTTCGTATCGCTGACCTTCCTCGGCATGATGCTGGGCTCCCTCGGCACCGGCTTTCTGGGCGATCGTTTCGGCCGCCGCTTCACGTATCAGGTCAATCTCGCGATCTTCGGGCTTGCGTCGCTCGGCGCGGCTCTCGCGCCGAACATGAGCGTGCTGATCGCGTGCCGGTTTCTGATGGGCATCGGTCTTGGGGCCGAGAATGTCGTGGGCTATTCGACATTGACGGAGTTCGTGCCGCCGCGCTCACGGGGGCGCCTGCAGGGCTTGATGGCCGTGTTCGTCGTATCCGGCCTGCCCGTCGCCGGGCTGATTGGACTGCTCGTCATTCCGTGGCTTGGCTGGCGCATGATGTTCGTGCTCGGCGGTATCGGCGCGCTCGGGGTCTGGTATGCGCGCAAGTCGCTGCCCGAGTCGCCGCGCTGGCTCGAAGCCGTAGGCCGTCACGATGATGCTGAAGCGATCCTGCAGCGCATCGAAAAGGAGGTTGCCGCGCAGCGACCCGGTGTTCCGCTTGCGCCGCCCCCCGTCAATAAGCCGGCCCCGGCGCCTTCGAACGCGCTCGGCTCGCTGTTCGTCGGCGCCATGTTGCAGCGGATGATCGTGGGTTGTGTGACGCTCATCGTCATCAACACGCTGCTGTACGGTTTCATTACCTGGCTGCCTACGTTCTTCGTGCACCAAGGCCTGAGCATCGCCCGCTCGTTCGGCTATGCGCTCGTGATGTCGCTCGGCGCGCCTATAGGTTCCGCGATCGGCGCATTCACAGCGGACGTGTGGGGCCGCAAGCCGACTATCGTCGGCGCGTCGCTCTTCGCGATCCTGTTCGGGGCGATCTATCCGTTTGTCAGCAACCCCGTGCTGCTGCCGGCCGTGGGCCTGCTGCTGACGATTCCGATTTACGTGCTGGTCGCGCTGCTGTTCGCCATCTACGTGCCGGAACTCTTTCCGACGGAAGTGCGGCTGCGTGCGTCCGGCATCTGCAACACACTGGGCCGCGGCGCGACGATCGTTACACCGTTTGTCGTGGTCGCCCTGTTCGGGCAGTACGGCATTGTCGGCGTGCTGGCGCTGATGATCGGCCTGCTCGCGATTCAGATTGTCGTCGTCGCGTGGCTCGGTGTGGAGCCGACCGGCCGGCGTCTCGAAGACCTTCAGCCCGGCGGCACACTTCGCGAGGGCGGCGTGCGCGCCGATGCTCGCGTGTCGCCTCTCAAGTAACCGCAGGAGCAACGGATATGGATGCAGTCAACAAACAGCACCTGAACGCACAACTGTTTATCGACGGCGAGTGGGTCGACGCCGACACCGGCCGCACAATGGATATCGTGAACCCCGCCACGGGCGCCGTGATCGGCAGCCTGGCGGCGGCCTCCGAGTCGGATGTGGACCGCGCGGTGCGGGCGGGGCATGCCGCCTTCGAAGGAGGCGCATGGCGCGACATGCCGATCCAGCAGCGCGCGCGTGTAATGAACCGGTTTGCCGACCTGTTCGAAGAGGATCTTGAAAACTTTTACCGGCTAGAGACGTTGAATAATGGCCGGCCAATCGCCGAGACGCGCGCGCAGATTTCGCGTCTTCCCCAGTTCTATCGATATTTCGCGGCGCTTGCGCTAACCCGCCGCAGCGACGTGATCCCGATAGAAGGTCCTTACCTTTGCTACACGCAACGCGTGCCGCTTGGCGTCGTGGCGCTCATGACGTCGTTCAATCATCCGTTGATGATTCTGTCGAAGAGCCTCGCGCCTGCGCTCGCAACCGGCAACAGCGTGGTGATCAAGGCTTCCGAACAGACGCCGCTCACAACTGTCCGTCTCATGCGCCTGCTGCAGCAAGCCGGCGTGCCGAAGGGCGTGGTCAACGTCGTGAACGGCGAAGGCCGCGAGGCGGGCGCGGCGCTCGCGCGCCATTCGCTGATCCGGAAGGTCGTTTTCACCGGCGGCACGGAAGTCGGCCGATCGATCGGCGAAGCGGCGGCGCGCAGCTTCGCACTGACGACGCTCGAACTCGGCGGCAAGGGCGCCGTGATCATGTTCGACGACATGGACATGGACCGCGCGGTCAACGGCGCCGCGTTTGCGTCGTTTATCGGCGCGGGCCAGACCTGCGTGTGCGGCGCGCGCATTCTCGTGCAGGCATCCATGTACGACGCGTTCCTCGAGCGCTTCAAGGCGAAGGCCAGCCGTATTCGCGTGGGAGACCCGGAAGACCCGAAGACCCAGCTTGGGCCGGTAATTTCCGAGCGCTCGCGCCAGCGTATTTTTGGCATGCTCGAACGGGCACAGGCGGCGGGCGCAAAAGTGTTGACGGGTGGCGGCGTGCCGCAAGGGCTGAAGCAGGGCTTCTTCATTGAGCCGACCGTGCTCTACAACGTGGACCCGCACTCCGAGATCGGGCAGGACGAAGTGTTCGGCCCGGTTACCGTGGTGATGCCTTTCAAGGACGAAGCCGACGCCGTGCGCATCGCCAACGATTCGCAATTCGGCCTGGCCGCCTCGGTGTGGACGCTCGACGTCGCGCGCGCCCATCGTGTCGCGAGCAAACTCGAGTTCGGCATGGTCTGGGTCAATGACCATCATCGGCTCGATCCTGCTTCGCCGTGGGGCGGCTTCAAGAACAGCGGCGTAGGGCGCGAGACCGGCATCGAATCGTTCGATCAGTTCACCGAGCCGCGTGCGGTCACCGTCAACACCAGCGGCAGTACGGTGGACTGGTATGACGACGACGGTCAGCTCAAGCGGTTGAACTAGGGCGGGGCGGCATCGTCTGGCGGCTCGCTGTTCGGTCCGCCCCGACCATGACTGCACCGACGTGCCGTTCCTGCCGGCGGGCCACGGTGCTGCGACCGCCGCCGCGATATGGGTCAACTCGTCACCGTCAAATCGACGAGACAACCGGTCCGGACAAGCACGATCAAAGCCGCCAAGGCAAACGCAGATACATCGCGCATAGCGTTGCCCTGGTACAGGGAAGCCTCATGGCCTCGGTGGCGCGTGTGATCGCGGTAAGGAGTGTTTGGGTAACGGGCGCCGTCGATTTTTCTCGTGATCCGTTCGGGTTTGCGCTTGCGTTGTTCAGGGTGGGCGCCACGATTGTGGCGGAGTCCTCCTCGCTGGTTCGGATCGGCATTTCATCGCCACGGCGGGGACGGCGGGATTAGCTGGTCCGGGCCAGGTTGCGACCGAGGACCACGAGGTACCGCCAGATTTCCCATTTCCCCGCGTCTCGGAGCAGACGTCACTATCACTGGGGGGGCGTGCGCGCCTCGGTGGTGCGGCTTCCGCAAGTTCACAACACAATGCGGCAAGGGCTTCTGACTTACGCTGTTGCCGCGGCGCGGGAGAAAGGCGTGTCAGCCTATGTGGGGGACGGACGCAACCGCTGGGCGGCGGCACACATCTCCGATGTCGCCCGTCTTTACCGGTTGGCGCTGGAAAAGAACGAAGAGGGCGCGAAATATCAAGCGGTGGCCGAAGAGGGCGTGCCGATGCTGGATATTGCCGAAGCCATCGGCCGCGGCCTGAGCGTGCCCACACGATCCATCTCCGCGGAAGAAGCTTCGGCGCATTTCGGTTGGCTGGCAACGTTCGCTAGACATGACCTTTTGGCGTCGAGCGAGAAGACGCGGAAGATGCTGGGCTGGGACCCGAGCGGGCCCGGTCTGATAGCCGATCTAGAACGGCTTGAGCTCGAATAGCTGAAGCGTGCAGTACGGTACGCCGCGTCACCATCGCAGCCATCGTCGGGACAGGCACTCGGCCTGTTAATCAAGTGTTTGATGGACTGCTTCTTTGACATTGACGGCGAGGCACTCATCGAACGTCTGCGCGGATTGGCGAACCTTAACCTTAGCTCGAATGGAATCTGCCAATCCTCTTCCAATAGATCGGGACTGCGGTGCTGAGATGTCCGCGCCGCAGGTTTTTTTGAAGGACCGTTTTCGGCGAGCCCGGATGTCTCTTGTGGGTCGACTCATGTCTCCCGCATACGACTCGCGGTTCGAGACTATCACTTCGCGAGATCTGCAGGAGGCTTCGGCCTTCACGCTGAAGAGGGGCGTTCCGTTTTCTCGAGATCTGATTGTTTGACGCGAAGCATCCGAATCCTCGCCGCGCCGACACAGACGCTGATCGAACGCTATCCATCTGGAAACTATGAAGCCTTTCTTCCACGCAATGCTTAGTTCATCAGAGGAAGCGTGCGTGGTTGGAGCGTTCATTGTCCTTGCGATTGCGATCTTCGTTTTGTGGGCGGGCGTCTTGCGAAAAGCTGACGCAGACGCTGGGCAGGTGCTTGCGCAAGCGCGTGCTATCGCGTCGCTTGGCGGGCCAATCTTCCGCATGGGCGGAGGGTTTTATCGGGTGACCGCCTATGAGACACGCCTGGTGGTGTGCCTCCTCGTGGCCCGATCGTAGGTGTTCGCGCGGAACTTCAGGGCAACGCACAAAGCATTCATCGCCTGTCACAAGTACTCGTCACTGAGCTGAAATCCGGCCAAGCGATACTGGATTGCAAGACGTGGTTATGGCCGACCGCATCGGGCAATGGTCGGCCAGGAGCTGCCGTTCGTTATCTCCGTGACGCGGTCATTCTAGCGGCGGCTACGCTCAAAGAGCGGACTTCGCGGTCGGGCGCTACCAGTGTCGCGACATGAGGGAACTGTGAAGACTGCTTTGGTGAGGTATTGGGGAAGCGGTCGGCAATGCATGTCCAGCGTTTGCCGCACTCTTTTGCCTGCCAACGTTGATAGGTTGCGGCTGCTTGAGGCCGGGACAATACTTTCAATGCAAGCCTCCTGGTGCACACGTCCGAATGCAAACTTCTCTTATGATAAACGTGAAATAGCTCCAAAGCGTGCCTTTTCAGCTAAACCGCAGGAAGCCGTATCGTTGAATCGGAGACTGTTCCGTTGCGATCAATATACTAGCTAAGTGAGGAGCGAAATGAATCTGAAAGAAGGTTGGGCGACTATACTTAGTCACGACAAGACGCTGCAATTCACAATAGATCGCCAAATAGTAGGCCAGCAAACTAAAACATCGCCGCTAATATCATATCCCACGAGCAACGGAAATCCTGCTGAATTATTCCACATAGTTCCGGATTTCGAAAACGGTGCTCTTCATAATATTCTATCCGATGATAATGCATACTTTGGAATCGTGGGCGATATTTGGCCAATCAACGGAAACAATAGGGAAGGAATCTTGATCGCTTGCGGCGTTGGTTCTGCACAGAGAGCAGTCTTTATGCTGCGAGATGACAATACCCTGGTGATTACGCCAGGGCCAGGTCTATCACTTGGTGCGACGGCCTGGGCCGATTTTGTCACTACGACGTGGGCGCATAACGCGGGTGACACAATTGAATTCAACTTCAATTACACAAGCTGATTGTCGGCAATCTGGTGATGCGAGCCTGACACCAGCGGATTGCTTCCAAATATTCGCAGGTACTTTTACCGGAGAACGTAACCATGACGACAAGAGCTATTGGTTACTACTTTGTGACTTACAGCGGCGGAATGGATGGATCGAATGGAACGGGCATAGGCTACTGGAGGGGTGGTGACTGGTGCTTTTTTATGGGCGGCAGTAATGGTTTTGAAGAAGTCGGTCACGTAAACGACGACGAGCTTACCTGGGTTTCTTCACAAATCCCGAATTTCGAACCCCCGCCCACATTCTACCGGTGGGTGAAACCGCCCTCTGGAGACTGGCTAATCGGAGTGACGCATGACGGTGGTGCCACATTCGACGTTCCGGATCTGAGCGGGGCTTCTCCCGGGGGCTCATACTCAAAGCAGGATTTAGAGATAGGGGCATGGGTTCCTGTGCAAACAGGAAGTTAGCTACACGTTATAAAATCCTACTCTCTGTTTCCGGGGCGGCTCCATGCGTCGCAGCATCTCGCCACGCGGCAGTGCTTGCGACTCGTGCATGACGGGCCAGGTTTGAAAACCACTTAATAGCGTTCACGCGCTTTTTGCTAGAAAGAATGTGCGGGGGACGGTTCTCGAAAGCCGCCGATGGGCCGCTGGGAGAAGGGTTGCGAGGAATTCCCTACCTTGGCTGTGCGAAGGGCCACGAGTGTCAGGCGAGCTGGTTGTGTGAATTCCTCGATCCACCATGCGAGTCAGGAAAGGTGCGATCTTCCCATTGACAGGTGCGCAACGAGAGTACGCGCGGGCGGAGAGTGTTCGGAAGCCGCCTTTCCCGCCGCCCGACGGCCAGCAGCAGGTGGGTCGACTTGTGGCTGACACAGATTGACCGCGCCGCAATGCCTTGTCCAGTTCGCATCAGACCGGGTTCCTTAAGGTTTATTCGATGCCTGCCATCGACGGGACGTTCTGGCGACCGCTTCGCTTGAACAACGGACCTTTGCATGTGTATGCCGGGAATGCTTGAGCCTGATGGCCAATCCACGGAACCCCGAAAGGCAGGATTGTTGAGACTGCCGGGATTGTCGTCCCGCGAGACCATGACAGGCCGACGGCACCTGCCAACATTGACAGGTTGTTCCTATGTACTGCTCGCGACATTATTTGTTTGATCATTGCGAGCCTGCACCTCTTGCTTTCCGTGCAATCAAAGCGTCGCCGCCAGGCGCCAATTCCAACCGGCAGCGGCGTAAAAGGCCAGGATTCAGCTTTTTCGCAATGCCTACCTTCCGAAGGGCGACATAGAGGCGACGAACCATGACATCCAGCAGACTCGAGCAAATGCAGGTCAATCTCACGTTGGCCTATATCATCAACAACGCAGCAACCGACAGATTCGGGCATCAAATCCCGCATCCAACTGCCGGGCAGGTCAGGGAGATCATCGTGGATCGCCTGAACGGATCAAAAAAGACCCAGAACAATCGGTTCGAAATTGTTTGGGGGCCTGCCATCGTATCGGATCCGAATGGTTTTGCTGCCAATGTCACCGCCGTCTTGCAATTGGCCGGCACCAATGAGTATTCAGTGGTGACCAGCGGCACCGATTTCCAATCCGGGCTTGATCTTCTAGGCGATTTTTCGTATAGCTCCCTTGAGCCGTTCAGCGCGTATGTGCCGAACTGCCCGTCGGACGCACGCATCTCGGCGGGTACAAACGGAGCGCTGTTCCACGTATTGGAGAAAGCTGATTCAAGCGAGACGAAGCTCGTCGACTTCCTGAAGACTCTGCAACCGTCATCGGTAATCAACGTTGTTGGACACAGCCTCGGAGGAGCGTTGGCATCCGCAATCGTGTTGTACCTGAAGAATCAGAGCGGCCTGCAGGCGCACACGTACCACTGCCAGACGTTTGCCGGCCCGACGGCAGGCAACGCTGCGTTCGCCGACTATTTCAATGAGCAAATGCGAGGCAATGCGGTACGCATATTCAACTCGCGGGATATCGTGCCGATGGCATGGAATGCGGACAGCATTCTGAGTGTGAAAACCGTCTACAGTGATGCCGACATTCCGACCCCGGTGGATTTGAAGCTTAAGGTCGATGCAGTTAGCTTTGCTACAAAGCCTCTGAATTACACCCAATGGGGAACGTCCGATCCTTCAGGGCCGGTTACGCCAGTGATGCAGTATCAGCTTGACGGGAAGGTGAATAAGGATATCGGAAAGACTGATAACGATGATTCGAAATTCCAGGCGCAGGTTGGCTACCAGCATATCTTCGAATACATGACCTGCCTGGATATGGCTCTTACCGACATAGACATCCCCGGGCCTGGCGCCGGGGATGCGAAGTGAGTTTCCAATGAATCGGTGAGGCTGCGTAACGCGATCGATATGTCATGGATCGACGGTCCAGTTCGGGGTCGATCTGCGCGGCTCGCGCGTCACAGGGGGGGCGGCCGCCCGCGGTCGGCCCAAGGGCGTCGTTCGTTCCAGGCACCCGCATCCTTCTGGATGACCAGACGCCGGCCTTTAGCAGCGAGTCCGTGGTATGTCTTACCCACCCTATGATCGCGCAACAGTGGAGATCCGCCATGACCGAAGTTCCTCGTCCGCAACCTAGTGAGGGCAGCGCTTCTGTCCAGAATGCAAGGCCGGGCAATCCGACCGACGTCGCTTCGTCAGGCGCACCCAAGACAGTGTCTCAAGAGGGTCTTCGCGGCGGCCAGCTTAAATGGAATGAACAGCGTGCCGGCGACACTGGAACCGCTCCTCCTTCTGGCTCGAATGCGGTCACTCCGGCTCACTCGTCTAGTCTCAGCGAGGCTACCATGCGATACAACCCCCGTTACAACGCAGCGGATGAGATTGAGGAAGATCCCTCGGTTGCAGCAGGTGATCCGATTAATCGAGAAGACCCCGCTGGACAAAGCACGGAAAAGCCTGATGACATGGGCCCGTTCCGAAGTGGTGGGTCCAACCCCGACCTGTAGCGACTCGAGCCGTTGCCACCTCTCGTTTTTGAGACGTATATCTTCGTCAGGTGCTCCCATCACTCCTAGTTCAGGACTGCAACGGCCAAGGGCCTGCCGTCCGCGACGACCTCGCGAGCGACCGTTGTGCATATGGACCTGCCATTGAGGCAACTCCGTGTTGAACGGCGGAAGTGGGTCGGACTTTGTCCGCCGCCGATCGGCGCAGACTGACTCTCCTTCCGTCGAAAGGAGAATCGTCATGGAAGCCATTGATGTCGGCAGCGCGCGGCGCGTGCCATGGAACAAGGGAAAGCTGAC
>Ga0209796_10000210_pt1 | contig 59434 bp, 62 predicted proteins | sample AgamicOrSfrz_FD_187167 | JGI IMG/M metagenome (GOLD analysis project Ga0209796, IMG submission 187167) | Agave microbial communities from Guanajuato, Mexico - Or.Sf.rz (SPAdes) (version 2) | ecosystem: Host-associated > Plants > Phyllosphere > Phylloplane/Leaf | place: Guanajuato, Mexico...
GTAACTGCGCATATTTCCGGTAAAATGCGTAAAAACTACATCCGCATTCTGACGGGCGACAAAGTGACTGTTGAGCTGACCCCGTACGACCTGAGCAAAGGCCGCATTGTCTTCCGTAGTCGCTGATTGTTTTCGCCCTTAAGGCGTCAGATGCTGAAGGCCGGGATAATTCCCGGTCTTTTCATTTCTGCCGCCGGCAAAAAAAAACCGGCCCAGGGCCGGTTTTTACGTTGAAGACATCGCTTTAGTGGGCGGCTTCCGGTTTGTGCTTCTGCGCGCTCTGGAAATCGTAGGTCAGCGCATTCTTCGCGCTGTCCAGAGACACTGTCACCTGGCCACCATCGACCAGCGAGCCGAACAGCAGCTCGTTCGCCAGCGGCTTTTTCAGGTTGTCCTGAATGACGCGTCCCATTGGACGTGCACCCATCGCCCGGTCGTAACCTTTCTCCGCCAGCCAGTCGCGCGCTTCCTGACTGACTTCCAGGGAGACGCCTTTCTGGTCCAGCTGGACCTGCAGCTCGACGATAAACTTGTCGACAACCTGATGGATCACCGTGGTAGAGAGATGATCGAACCAGATAATGTTGTCGAGGCGGTTACGGAACTCCGGCGTAAAGATCTTCTTGATCTCATCCATTGCATCCGGACTGTTGTCCTGCTGAATAAGGCCAATCGATTTACGCTCAGTTTCCCGCACCCCGGCGTTAGTGGTCATCACCAGCACCACGTTGCGGAAGTCCGCTTTACGCCCGTTGTTATCGGTCAGCGTACCGTTATCCATCACCTGCAGCAGCAGGTTAAACACATCCGGATGCGCTTTTTCGATCTCATCAAGCAGCAGCACTGCGTGCGGATGTTTAATCACCGCATCGGTCAGCAGCCCGCCCTGATCGAAGCCAACGTAGCCCGGAGGCGCCCCGATTAAACGGCTGACGGTATGACGTTCCATATATTCGGACATGTCAAAACGCAGCAGCTCAATACCCAGCGCCTTCGCCAGTTGCACGGTCACTTCGGTTTTCCCGACCCCGGTAGGCCCGGCGAACAGGAATGACCCAACCGGCTTGTGCTCATGGCCCAGCCCGGCGCGCGCCATTTTGATGGCTTCGGTCAGCGCCTCAATGGCTTTATCCTGACCGAAGACCAGCATTTTCAGACGGTCGCCAAGGTTTTTCAGCGTATCGCGATCGCTCTGGGAGACACTCTTCTCAGGGATCCGCGCAATGCGCGCCACCACTGACTCGATATCCGCCACATTGACCGTTTTCTTACGCTTGCTGACCGGCATTAAGCGCGCCCGCGCGCCCGCTTCGTCAATGACGTCAATTGCCTTATCCGGCAGATGACGATCGTTAATGTATTTTACCGCCAGCTCAACCGCCGCACGCACCGCCTTAGCGGTATAACGCACGTCATGGTGCGCTTCGTACTTCGGCTTCAGGCCGTTGATAATCTGCACCGTCTCTTCCACCGACGGTTCGGTGATATCGATCTTCTGGAAACGACGGGCCAGCGCACGATCTTTCTCAAAGATGTTGCTGAACTCCTGGTAGGTGGTAGAGCCGATCACCCGGATCTTGCCGCTGGAAAGCAGCGGTTTAATCAGGTTAGCCGCATCGACCTGGCCGCCAGAAGCCGCCCCCGCACCGATAATGGTGTGGATTTCATCAATAAACAGGATGCTGTTGGTATCCTGCTCCAGCTGTTTGAGCAACGCTTTGAAGCGTTTTTCAAAATCGCCACGATATTTGGTCCCTGCCAGCAAAGAGCCAATGTCGAGCGAGTAGATGGTGCAGTCGGCCATCACTTCCGGCACATCGCCCTGCACAATGCGCCAGGCAAGGCCTTCGGCGATCGCAGTTTTACCGACGCCGGATTCACCCACCAGCAATGGGTTATTTTTACGGCGACGGCACAGGACCTGAATCGCACGCTCCAGCTCTTTTTCACGGCCGATCAGGGGATCAATGCCGCCGACGCGAGCAAGCTGATTGAGGTTGGTGGTGAAGTTTTCCATACGTTCCTCCCCGCCGGCTTGCTCTTCATTGCCAGGCTGGCTTCCGCTGTTATCGGAAGACTGGCTCGGCTCGTCTTTGCGTGTACCATGAGAAATGAAGTTCACCACATCGAGTCGGCTGACTTCATGTTTACGCAGCAGGTAAGCGGCCTGCGACTCCTGCTCGCTGAAAATGGCCACCAGTACGTTGGCGCCGGTCACTTCGCTGCGGCCAGAAGATTGCACGTGGAAGACGGCGCGCTGCAGCACACGCTGGAAGCTCAGCGTCGGCTGGGTGTCGCGCTCTTCTTCCGTGGCTGGCAGGACGGGTGTGGTTTGTTCGATGAAGGCTTCAAGTTCCTGACGCAATGCCACCAGGTCCACTGAACACGCTTCCAGGGCCTCACGGGCCGAGGGGTTGCTTAGCAGAGCCAGCAGCAAGTGCTCGACGGTCATAAACTCATGACGGTGCTCGCGCGCTCTGGCGAAAGCCATATTTAAACTGAGTTCCAGTTCTTGATTGAGCATAGGCACCTCCCCCAATTTTCATGCCTGTATTCAGGCTTTTTCCAGCGTACACAGCAATGGATGCTCGTTCTCCCTCGCGTACTGATTCACCATAGCGACTTTGGTCTCCGCCACTTCCGCGGTAAACACGCCACAAATCGCCTTACCTTCATAGTGAACCGTGAGCATCAGTTGCGTTGCACGTTCAACATCATAAGAAAAGAATTTTTGTAACACGTCAATAACAAACTCCATTGGAGTGTAGTCATCATTGACTAATATCACTTTATACATAGATGGCGGTTTAATCGCATCACGAACTTCGTCGTCAACCAGGTGCTCGAAGTCCAGCCAATCTCTCTTACTCATCGTCAGTGTTCATCATCGGTTGCTGTTGCCAACAGGCGGAGGCCTGTCGATGACCAGAGGTTATGCTCATCACAAATCTACAACAGATCATAGATAACTATCATCTATCGCTTCTATCCGCGACGGCTGTCACATTCCCCGGCAATAGCGTTAACTGCTTCAAATTTTGACGCATTTTTCGCCGTTCCCCCTCCTCAATCGCTTGACGCGTTTTCGTATTTCTCTAAATTGTAGTGGCGAGAGTTGGCGAGCAATTGAACAACTCGTCACTCCACCACCGGTTCATTCCATCTTACTTATAAAGATTTACGAAGGATGTCGAAGTATGGAAATGGGTACTGTTAAGTGGTTCAACAATGCCAAAGGGTTCGGTTTTATCTGCCCTGAGGGCGGCGGCGAAGACATTTTCGCCCATTACTCCACCATCCAGATGGATGGTTACAGAACGCTAAAAGCCGGACAAGCCGTTCGGTTTGATGTTCACCAGGGGCCAAAAGGCAACCACGCCAGCGTGATCGTCCCTGTGGAAGCGGAAACGGCTGCATAACTCTTTTGCTTCATTGTGTACATCCTGCTAATAAAATGCCAGTCCTTCTGACTGGCATTTTTATTTCTATTCGCGTGCCAGCGCATCCACCGGATCGAGCCGTGCCGCGTTGCGCGCTGGCAGCCAACCAAACAGCACCCCGGTCAACGTCGAACAGAGAAAAGCCGTTAGCAGAGCCAGCGGGGAAAAACCGATCTCCCAGCCGGGCAGAAACAGCTGCAGAATAAATGCGATCATCAGCGATAACGTGACCCCCAGCGCGCCACCGACCAGGCAAACCAGCACCGCTTCGATGAGAAACTGCTGCAGTACATCGCTGGCCCGCGCGCCAACCGCCATGCGGATGCCGATTTCGCGCGTCCGTTCGGTCACCGACACCAGCATAATATTCATTACACCAATACCGCCAACCACCAGGGCAATCACCGCCACCAATGTCAGGAACAGCTGTAAGGTATGTGTGGTCCTTTCTGCGGTTTTCAAGATGCTGTCCATATTCCAGGTGAATACATCTTTTTTACCATGCCGCAGCTCCAGTAGACGCAGCAGCTGTTTCTCCGCGGTTTCACTGTCATAACCTTCATGAACGCGTACCGTAATGGAGTTCAGCCACGACTGGCCCATCACTCTTCCCGCCATGGTGGTGTAAGGCAACCAGACGCGGAGAATTTTACTGCTGCCAAACATTGACTGTTTTTCATCCGCGACGCCGATCACCGTGGCCGGCATATTGCCCACCAGAATCACCTCGCCCACCACTTTCGCTTTATTGGGAAACAGCTGGCGACGGGTATTGCTGTCGAGCACTACCACCTGCGCCCGACTGTTGAGCTGCAGTTCATTAAAGGTATTGCCTTCGCTGAAGGTCATGCCGTAAACATTAAAGTACTGCGGCCCGACCCCCTCCGCGCTGGCGGCAACGTCAATATTGTTGGCGCGCAGGCGCAGGCTTTTCGATACCGCCGGCGTGGCGGAACGCACCCATGGCTGTTTCTGGATCGCCAGCAAATCGTCATACTTCAGCGCCTGCTGATAACGCGGGTCGTCATCGCCAAAATCCTTTCCGGGATAGACATCGATGGTATTGGTGCCGATGGCGCGAATATCCGCCAGCACCATCTGTTTGGCGGCATCACCGACCACCACGATCGATACCACCGACGCAATGCCGATAATAATGCCGAGCATAGTCAGCAGGGTACGCATTTTATTCGCCGCCATCGCCCGCCACGCCATAACCAGCGCTTCGCGAAAGCCACTGGTAAACTGACGCCACGCCGAGGGTTCCGGCTGCTGACGGGCGCGCAGCCCACCGCCCTGGCGGCTGCAGGGCGGATTGCGGACGATCTCGCCATCGCGGATCTCAATGATCCGTTCCGCCTGGGCCGCGACCTGCGGATCGTGGGTGACAATGATGACCGTATGGCCCTGAGCTTTGAGCTGATGCAGGATCGCCATCACCTCTTCGCCGGAATGGCTGTCCAGCGCGCCGGTCGGTTCATCCGCCAGAATCACTTCCCCGCCGTTCATCAGCGCACGGGCGATACTCACCCGCTGCTGCTGGCCGCCGGACAGTTGCGACGGCTGATAGTCAGCCCGATCGCCAAGCCCCAGACGCACCAGCAGATCATGGGCGCGCGCCAGGCGTGCCCGTCGCTCGCTGCCGGCATACACCGCAGGCACTTCAACGTTCTGCGCGGCGGTAAGATGTGACAGCAAGTGGTAGCGTTGAAAGATAAAACCAAAGTGTTCCCGCCGCAGCCGAGCCAGCGCATCGCCATTCAACTGCGCGATATCGGTTCCCGCCACCCGGTAGGTGCCGCTGGTAGGTTTGTCGAGACAGCCGAGAATATTCATCAGCGTCGATTTGCCCGAGCCGGAGGCACCCACGATCGCCACCATCTCCCCCGCATTGATGCTGAGGGTGATCCCCTTCAGTACCTCAACGCTGCCGTCGCCGGAAGGGTAGCTGCGACGAATATCACGCAGCTCAAGCAGCGCCGTCATTTTGCCGCCCCGCTCGCGCTCTCGCCGACGATCACTTCATCTCCCTCATCCAGCCCCTGCACCACCGCGACGTCGGTATCGTTGCGGGCGCCAATGGCAACCTCACGCTCTTTTACCTCGCCGGTGCGCAACAACCGGACGTGATAGCGGTTATCACCCACCGCGTCACCCAGGGCGCTCAGCGGGATGGTAATCACGTTTTTCACCTCGGCCAGCTGGATATGCACCTGCGCGGTCATGTCGAGACGCAGGATGCCCTGCGGATTCGGCACCTCGAAGCGGGCATAGTAGAAGATGGCGTCATTGACTTTTTCCGGCGTCGGCAAAATGTCTTTCAGCGTGCCTTCATAGCGAGTCAGCGGATCCCCCAGCACGGTAAACCACGCCTTTTGCCCCGGTCTGAGGTGGATGACATCCGCTTCAGAGACCTGCGCTTTGACCAGCATGGTGCTGAGATCCGCCAGCGTCAGAATGTTCGGCGCCTGCTGGGCGGCGATCACCGTCTGTCCCTGCAGGGTGGTAATTTGCGTCACTTCGCCAGCCATCGGCGCCAGGATCCGCGTGTAGTCGAGGTTGGTCTTCGCGGTGTCGAGCGTCGCCTGGTTACGCTTAATTTGCGCTTCAATAGTGCCGATCTGCGCTTGTTTCACCGCCAGATCGGTGGCCGCGGTATCAAGGTCCTGTCGCGAGACCAGCTGGCGCTGCGCCAGCTGCTGCTGACGGGCCAGAGTCACCTGCGCCAGTTTGCTCTCCGCGCGCGCCTGATTGAGCTGGGCACGCAGTTCCATCAGCGTCGCTTCAACCTCTTTAATTTGGTTTTGCGCCTGCTCCGGATCGATAACCCCCAGCAACTGGTCCTTTTTGACCTTATCGCCGATATTGACGTGCAGCGTTTTCAGCTGTCCGCTGACCTGGGCGCCGACGTCAACTTTCCGCAGGGCATCCAGCTTACCGGTGGCCAGCACGCTCTGCTGGAGGTCACCTTTGCGCACCACCAGCGTCTGGTAGTTCGGCAGAGGCGCATTCAGGATCCGCCATCCCCAGACGGCCAGACCCAGCACAACGATCGCTAACAACCACCAGATTGTCCTGCGTTTTCCCTTCACTTTCATTATCCGATTCCTGCTGTTTCCCTGCCGCTCCAGACGGTGATTCTATCCAAACCCGTCGACAACAGAACACCCATTTTTAACGTTGCTTACGTTTTGTTTAGCTACCGGAGAGCTTTGCGCCAGCCCTACGGCGCAGGTTAATCTGCACGACCACGAGCCAGCCACAGTACCCGCGAGAACATTTTCTTTAACAGCGTCGGCACCGCGTCCACCCCGCGTCGGCCGGCCTCCATCGCCACCTCAATCGCCAGGTCGGGCTTGGATGAACGATGGATGGCCTTGGTGATCACCCGCCGCATATTCATAGGGACATTATCCGGGATCTGCGCCACCCGGTGATAAACGTCATCAAATCCCTGGCGATACATAAAGTGCTCCATATCCATCGCGGGCAGGCTCGTCAAATGGTCACGCTCCAGCTCGCGATCGTTATTCAGCAGGCCGAGCACGGTGGCGGCATATTTTTTCCCCGCCTCATCGCCATCCACCAGCACGTGCCACTGGATCCCCATCCGGCGGGCAAATTTGATCAGTGGTTTAAGGCCTGACTGGGCGAACTCGATCACCTTCACGCCCTCGGCATCAAAATGATGGCCACACTGGCGGGCCAGTTCGTTGATAACCCAGGTCTCCGTCTCCCCTTCCACCAGCAGCCAACAGCGGGCGAAGAGCGATGAGGCGCGATTGAAGCGAATATGGAAGGCGATACGCCGGCTGTCTTCGGCATTCATTCCGCCGGGTCCCAGCCGCCATGCCGACACCCTCGACGACTCACGAACCAGTCGACAGACCTGCTCCACCGGCGTCAGGGACAACAGCTCCCCGGAGTTGGTGGTGGTCACGCGCTGCAGCGGCAATAAATTCAGCAGGTGCCAGGCGACAGAGAGCATAATCGGATGCAAACGCGTCTCCGGATCTTCAATCAGCAACAGCGGCCGCGCGTCGCGATCGAGGCGCACCGTCCCTTTTGCCTGCAGGAGGGTGGAAAACAGCCCCAGCAGAATCACCCGATGGCTGCGCCCGCCGGGTTTATCGATCATCCGGTTGATAATATCCAGATAGCGCCAGCTGCGCTGCTCATCATGGGAGCGCCGCCGCATCAGACGATGCCGCGTCTGGGCGCTGCTTTGCTCGGCAAAGTAATGCTCCAGCAGCTGCACCATGGCCGACAACCCCTCGCGGATCTGACCGTCCGATAAATTTTGCGGATGGCTGACCAGCTCCCGGGAGAGAAAATCGAGCTGGCGGGCGGTGATCTCTATCTGCGGCGAATGCGGTACCGTCCCGTTATGGATACGCCGCATAAAGCGCGCGTCGCGCAGGCGCAGCACCGGCATCAGACGCACCAGGTGTCTGGCCAGATCATCAATATCCTCAACCGCCAGCGCTTCGCCTTCGCCATCGATAAAGCTCCGCAGGGTCATCACGCTGTCGTCATCGGCGAGCTCGCCTTCCAGACGATAGAACACCCGATGATAACCATCGTCACAAGGTACCCAGCAGCGCTGAAGCGGACGAAAACGCCGGACCCGATGGCGCCCCGGTTCGGTTTCACGGAAGGTCAGGATAATATGCAAATGGTGCTCGCGCCCCTGGATGTCGCCCGGGGGAAACCAGAAGTCATCGCGTACAAAGTGATAAAGATCGAACTCAGGGGACAAAAGCAGGGTCAGCGCATCAAGCAGACTGGACTTCCCCCACGCGTTCTCCCCGATCAGGACGTTATTTTGCTCCAGCATCAACGACAAACGATTGATACCGCGAAAACCGACGATTTCTACGCGCTCAAGAAGCATATCCCCTCCGCTAAACCACCACTCTCCTTCAGTAATCAACAGTATAGCGAGGGCGACGGCAAGATGACACTCTGCTTAATCGCATCCGTGGCTCATATTCAGCGGATTAAATATATTCATAAAATTACTCACTTATCGCCTATTACCGGCTGTTGATTATTCATCAAACAAAATAGTTTTATTTCAGGCGTTATGATCTACACTATTGATAATCTTCCACGGATAAAGGAAAGACTACACTGGCAAACGGAATCCCTTCACCTTGCCCTAAATCAAATAATATCAATATATTTAACTGGCTCTGGGATGGCGATTATCTCTAGAATAACGCCGCTTTATTTTTATCGTCATCCCTTATCACGATAAATAAAGACCGGCACGGTCCGCTCGTGCGCGTATACAATTTAATTGAGGTGGTTATGTTCAGAAAATTAGCAGCAGAATGCTTCGGCACTTTCTGGCTTGTATTTGGTGGCTGCGGTAGCGCCGTGCTTGCCGCAGCCTTCCCTGAGCTCGGTATTGGTTTTGCCGGCGTCGCGCTGGCATTTGGCTTAACGGTATTAACCATGGCATTTGCGGTCGGCCATATTTCCGGGGGGCATTTCAACCCGGCGGTGACCCTGGGCCTGTGGGCCGGCGGCCGTTTCCCGGCGAAAGAAGTCATTGGCTATATTATCGCTCAGGTGGTCGGCGGCATTATTGCCGCGGCGGTGCTTTACGTGGTGGCCAGCGGTAAAGCCGGCTTTGATGCCGCCGCCAGCGGATTTGCCTCCAATGGCTATGGCGAACACTCCCCGGGCGGCTTCTCCATGCTGTCGGCTATCGTCATTGAAATTGTCCTGACCTGTGGCTTCCTGCTGGTTATCCATGGCGCGACCGATAAACATGCCCCGGCGGGCTTTGCCCCCATCGCTATCGGCCTGGCGCTGACCCTCATCCATTTGATCAGCATTCCGGTTACCAACACCTCGGTCAACCCGGCGCGCAGCACCGCGGTAGCGATTTTCCAGGGCGGCTGGGCGCTGCAGCAGCTGTGGCTGTTCTGGGTCATGCCGATCGTCGGCGGGATCCTCGGCGGCGTGCTGTATCGCACCCTGCTGGAAAAACGTGATTAATCCTTTGTAAAGCCCGGGTTTCCGGGCTTTTTCTTTCTGGTGGCAGCTTTACTCGGCCCGGTGATTTGGGTAGTGTCATGGGCGCTATTCTCATTATGCAAGGGCTGCATCGTTCATGTTATCGGGACTCTTCATCATTCTGTTGCCGCTGGTTGTCGGCTATCTGGTGCCACTTCGTCAACCCTCCGCGCTAAAACTGATTAACCGGATGCTCAGCTGGATTGTCTATGTCATCCTTTTCTTTATGGGGATCAGCCTGGCATTCCTCGACAATCTGGCAAGCAACCTGCTGGCCATATTGCATTACGCTGCAGTGAGCGTGGTCATCATTTTACTGTGTAATATTGCCGCCCTGTTGTGGCTGGAAAGTAAAATGCCATGGCGCAGTCAGCATCGGCAGGAGAAATTACCTTCGCGCCTGGCCATGGCCCTGGAATCGCTGCAGCTGTGCGGCGTGGTCGTGCTCGGTTTTCTGCTCGGCCTGACCGGCCTGTCTTTTTTACAGCACGCGACCGAAGCCAGCGAATATACGCTGATCTTTCTCCTGTTCCTCGTCGGTATTCAATTACGCAATAATGGAATGAGTCTGCGACAAATAGTCCTTAACCGTCGGGGAATGATCGTCGCCATGGTGGTTATGGCCAGTTCATTACTTGGCGGGATACTTAACGCCTTTATTCTCGGTCTGCCGTTAAAGACCGGTCTGGCGATGGCGAGCGGTTTCGGCTGGTATTCGCTCTCCGGTATTTTACTCACTGAATCCTTTGGCCCGGTGATCGGCAGCGCGGCGTTCTTTAACGATCTGTGTCGCGAGCTGCTGGCTATCATGTTAATTCCGGGCCTTGTTCGCCGCAGCCGCTCCACAGCGCTGGGGCTGTGCGGCGCCACTTCGATGGACTTCACCTTACCGGTACTCCAGCGTTCCGGCGGCGTCGAGATTGTTCCTGCCGCTATCGTGCACGGTTTTCTGCTTAGCCTGCTGGTCCCGATCCTGATCGCCTTTTTTACCGCCTGAATACCCGCTGGCGGCAGACTTACTGCCGCCAAATTTGCGCTAAATCAATCTCCCTTTAAGTTGTATCAGAAATGCCTTTTCACCTTGTGCCATGCGGCATAACCTTAAACATGTATATTAAATATAACTTTAAAGGTGTGACCATGTTTTGTGTGCAATGTGAACAAACCATTCGTACCCCAGCCGGCAACGGCTGCTCTTACGCGCAGGGGATGTGCGGTAAAACAGCGGAAACCTCCGATCTGCAGGATCTGCTGATTGCATCACTGCAAGGCCTGTCCGCCTGGGCGCTCAAGGCCCGCGAATATGGCATTATCGATCATGAGGTCGACAGCTTTGCCCCCCGCGCCTTCTTCTCCACCCTGACCAACGTCAACTTCGATTCTCCGCGTATCGTCGGCTACGCCCGCCAGGCGATTGCCCTGCGTGAAGCGCTGAAAGCGCAGTGCCAGAACCTCGACGCCAGCGCCGCGGTTGATAACCCGGTAGCCGATTTACACCTGGTCAGCGACGATCTGGGTGACCTGCAGCGTCAGGCGGCAGACTATGCCCCAAATAAAGATAAAGCCGCCATCGGCGAGAATATTCTCGGTCTGCGTCTGCTGTGCCTGTACGGCCTGAAAGGCGCGGCGGCCTATATGGAGCACGCCCACGTACTCGGCCAGTACGACAACGCGATTTATGCCCAGTACCATAAAATCATGGCATGGCTGGGAACCTGGCCGGCGGATATGAACGCGCTGCTGGAATGTTCGATGGAAATCGGCCAGATGAACTTCCAGGTGATGAGCATCCTTGACGCTGGTGAAACCACTAAATATGGCCACCCGACGCCGACTCAGGTGAACGTTAAAGCCACCGAAGGGAAGTGCATCCTGATCTCCGGCCATGATCTGAAAGATCTGTATAACCTGCTTGAGCAGACGGAAGGCACCGGCGTTAACGTCTATACCCACGGCGAAATGCTGCCGGCGCACGGCTATCCGGAGCTGCGTAAATTCAAACATCTGATCGGCAACTACGGCAGCGGCTGGCAAAACCAGCAAGTGGAATTCGCCCGCTTCCCGGGCCCTATCGTGATGACCTCGAACTGCATCATCGACCCCACCGTCGGCGCCTACGACGACCGCATCTGGACCCGCAGCATCGTCGGCTGGCCGGGCGTGAACCATCTGGAAGGTGAAGACTTCGCCCCGGTTATCACCCAGGCGCAGCAGATGGCGGGCTTCCCGTACAGCGAAATCCCGCATCTGATCACCGTCGGCTTTGGCCGTCAGACCCTGCTTGGCGCGGCGGATACGCTGATCGATCTGGTCAACCGTGAAAAACTGCGCCATATCTTCCTCGTCGGCGGCTGCGACGGCGCCCGCGGGGAGCGTAACTACTTCACCGATTTCGCCACCAGCGTGCCGGATGACTGTCTGATCCTGACCCTGGCCTGCGGTAAATACCGCTTCAACAAGCTGGACTTCGGCGATATCGAAGGTCTGCCGCGTCTGGTCGACGCCGGGCAGTGCAACGATGCCTACTCGGCAATTATTCTCGCGGTTACGCTGGCGGAAAAACTGGGCTGCGGTGTTAACGACCTACCGCTGTCGCTGGTGCTCTCCTGGTTCGAACAGAAAGCGATCGTCATTCTGCTGACGCTGCTGTCGCTGGGGGTGAAAAACATCGTCACCGGCCCGACGGCGCCTGGCTTCTTCACCCCGGATCTGCTGGCGGTCCTCAATGAGAAGTTTGGTCTGCGGTCCGTGACCACCGTGGAACAAGATATGCAGCAGCTGCTGAGCGCTTAAGGAGTCCCTGATGACCATGCCAACCTCCCAGTGCCCGTGGCGGATGCAGGTTCACCACATTCACCAGGAAACCCCGGACGTGTGGACCCTTTCGCTGCTGTGCCACGATTACTATCCGTACCGCGCCGGCCAGTATGCCCTGGTCAGCGTGCGTCACTCGGCGGAAACGCTGCGCGCCTATACCCTTTCCTCCACGCCGGGGGTCAGCGAGTACATTACGCTGACCGTTCGCCGTATTGACGAGGGCGCGGGTTCGCAGTGGTTGACCCGCGAGGTCAAACGCGGCGATTACCTTTGGCTGTCCGATGCGATGGGCGAGTTTACCTGCGACGATAAAGCGGAAGATAAATTCCTGCTGCTGGCCGCCGGCTGCGGCGTAACGCCGATAATGTCGATGCGTCGCTGGCTGGCGAAGTATCGACCGCAGGCCGACGTGCAGGTGATCTATTGCGTGCGTTCGCCGGAGGATGTGATCTTTGCCGAGGAGTGGCGCCAGTATCCGGTCACCCTGGTGGCAGAGCACCATGCCACTCATGGCTTTGTCGCCGGCCGTCTGACCCGGGAGCTGCTGCAGAGCGTGCCGGATTTAGCCAGCCGCACCGTGATGACCTGCGGCCCGGCGCCTTATATGGAGAAGGTCGAGCAGGATGTTGCCGCCCTGGGCGTCACCCGCTTCTTTAAGGAGAAGTTCTTCACCCCGGTGGCGGAAGCCGCGACCAGTGGACTGAAATTTACCAAACTGCAGCCGGCGCGCGAGTTTTACGCGCCGATGGGCACCACACTGCTTGATGCGCTAGAGAGCAATAAAGTGCCGGTGACCGTCGCCTGCCGCGCCGGCGTCTGCGGCTGCTGTAAAACCAAAGTGGTTTCCGGGAAGTACAGCGTCACCAGCACCATGACGTTAACCGACGCCGAAATCGCCGACGGCTATGTGCTGGCCTGCTCCTGCCATCCGCAGAGCGATCTGGTTCTCGCCTGAGGTCAAAATCCCCGGTGGCGCTACCGCTTACCGGGGCTACAGCGCTGTGCGATTGGGTAGCCCGGAGAAGGCGCAATGCGCCGACTCCGGGAAAATCCCGGGCGACAATAAACGCTCAGGCGACATGAGATAAACATTTTCTCAGACTGAAAAAGTTGCAAACCGGCAACAGTATCGACTTTACGCCCCAGGACAAATGAGGCATTTTTACCGCCAGGCCGACTGGCCGGCCAGCGAATAACGCCCTGCGCCGAGTAGCGCAATCGCCAGCGCGCCAACAAAGAAATAGACCAGGTTCTCAATGGCCCACGCCCCCACTGCATCAAGCGCAAACGTCTTGCCGAGACCGACCATCAGCCACGCCACCACCATGGTGAACGCCAGCACCAGCGCCGCCGGGCGGGTCAGGACGCCGAGAATTAACAAGCAGGGAGCGACCACTTCCCCCACCAGCACACCGTAGGCGATGAACCCCGGCAACCCCTTCGCCACCAGCATGCCGCTGATCCCGCCCACGCCGTCCAGCAGCTTGTGCAGACCGTGAAACAGCATTAACCCGCCGACGGCGAGTCGTAACAAGAGTTTACCGGCGTCGTCATGCGACAGCGTTTTATTTACTACGTTTAACATTCCCTTAACCATCTGATGTGCTTCCTGTTTTACATCCTGTGAGGTCCCAGAGTATGCACAATTTTTCAGCAATAAAACCAGCAAGAAATAAGGGACAATCAGCAACGTAACCTGCAGTTTCATCTAAGCTTGAAGGCGTTATCACAAAAAGGAGATGGAGATCATGAAACAAACCGTGGCCGCATACATTGCCAAAACGCTGGAACAGGCCGGCGTGAAACGTATCTGGGGCGTCACCGGAGATTCCCTCAATGGATTGAGCGATAGTCTGAACCGCATGGGCACCATCGACTGGATGCCCACCCGGCACGAAGAGGTGGCTGCTTTCGCCGCTGGCGCCGAGGCGCAGCTGACCGGCGAACTGGCGGTCTGCGCCGGCTCCTGCGGGCCGGGCAACCTGCATCTGATTAACGGTCTGTTTGACTGTCATCGTAACCATGTGCCGGTGCTGGCCATTGCCGCCCACATCCCCTCCAGCGAAATCGGCAGCGGCTATTTTCAGGAGACCCATCCCCAGGAGCTGTTCCGCGAATGCAGCCACTACTGCGAGCTGGTCTCCACCCCGGAACAGATTCCGCAGGTGCTGGCCATCGCCATGCGTAAAGCGGTGATTAACCGCGGCGTCTCGGTGGTGGTGCTGCCCGGCGACGTGGCGCTGAAGGCTGCCCCGGAGAGCGCCAGCAGCCACTGGTATCATGCGCCGTTGCCGACGGTCACTCCGGCGGAAGAAGAACTGCGCAAGCTGGCGCAGCTTATTCGCTACTCCAGCAATATCGCGCTCATGTGCGGCAGCGGCTGCGCCGGCGCTCATCAGGAGCTGGTGGAGTTCGCGGCCAAAATTAAAGCCCCCATCGTCCACGCCCTGCGCGGCAAAGAGCACGTGGAGTACGACAATCCGTACGATGTCGGCATGACCGGGCTGATTGGCTTCTCCTCTGGCTTCCACACCATGATGAACGCCGATACCCTGATCCTGCTGGGCACCCAGTTCCCCTATCGCGCCTTCTATCCAACCGACGCCAAAATTATTCAGATCGACATTAACCCCGGCAGCATCGGCGCCCACAGTAAGGTCGATATGGCGCTGGTGGGCGATATTAAATCGACGCTAAAAGCGCTGCTGCCGCTGCTGGAAGAGAAAACCGATCGCCACTTCCTGGATAAAGCGCTGGAGCACTATCGCGACGCGCGAAAAGGACTCGACGACCTGGCGAAGCCCAGCGATAAAGCCATTCACCCGCAGTATCTGGCGCAGCAGATCAGTCATTTTGCCGATGAAGACGCCATTTTCACCTGCGATGTCGGCACCCCCACCGTCTGGGCGGCACGCTATCTCAAAATGAACGGCAAACGCCGCCTGCTGGGCTCGTTCAACCACGGCTCAATGGCCAACGCCATGCCGCAGGCCATCGGCGCCCAGGCCACCGCTCCGGAACGGCAGGTAGTGGCCATGTGCGGCGACGGCGGCTTCAGCATGCTGATGGGCGATTTTCTGTCGCTGGCGCAGATGAAGCTGCCGGTGAAAATTGTCATCTTTAACAACAGCGTGCTGGGCTTCGTGGCGATGGAGATGAAGGCCGGGGGCTATCTCACCGACGGTACGGAGCTCCACGATACCAACTTCGCCCGCATCGCCGAGGCCTGCGGTATCAAAGGTATACGCGTTGAAAAAGCCTCCGAGGTGGATGAAGCGCTGCAGACCGCCTTCCGCACCGACGGTCCGGTGCTGGTCGACGTCGTCGTCGCCAAAGAGGAGCTGGCTATCCCGCCGCAGATCAAGCTGGAGCAGGCGAAAGGCTTTAGCCTGTATATGCTGCGGGCGATCATCAGCGGGCGCGGCGATGAGGTCATCGAACTGGCGAAAACCAACTGGCTCAGGTAAAACAGAAGCAATACGTTGAACCAGACCAAGGAAAAGCCGTGATCGATTTACGCAGTGATACCGTTACCCGTCCCGGGCGCGCCATGCTGGAGGCCATGATGGCCGCCCCGGTCGGGGACGATGTGTATGGCGACGACCCTACCGTCAATGAACTGCAGCGCTATGCCGCCGACCTCGCCGGCAAAGAGGCGGCGCTTTTTCTGCCCACCGGCACCCAGGCCAACCTCGTTGGCCTGCTCAGCCACTGTCAGCGCGGCGAAGAGTATATCGTCGGCCAGGGGGCGCACAACTATCTGTACGAAGCCGGCGGCGCGGCAGTACTCGGCAGTATTCAGCCACAGCCGATTGACGCCGCAGCCGATGGTTCGCTGCCGCTGGATAAAGTGGCGGCGAAAATCAAACCCGACGATATCCATTTTGCCCCCACCCGCCTGCTGAGCCTGGAAAACACCCACAACGGTAAGGTGCTGCCGCGCGACTATCTGCAGGAAGCCTGGGCGTTTACCCGCCAGCGCGACCTGGCGCTGCACGTCGACGGCGCGCGTATCTTTAACGCCGTAGTGGCCTACGGCTGCGAACTGCGTGATATCGCTCAGTACTGCGACTCCTTCACCATCTGCCTGTCAAAGGGGCTTGGCACCCCGGTAGGCTCGCTATTGCTGGGCAGCGAGGCATACATTCGCCGTGCTATCCGCTGGCGGAAAATGGTCGGCGGCGGCATGCGCCAGGCGGGCATACTGGCCGCTGCCGGGCTGTACGCGCTGAAAAATAACGTACAGCGCCTGCAGGAGGATCATGACAACGCCGCGTGGATGGCGGAGCAGCTTCGCGCCATCGGCGCCGACGTCCCCCGCCATGATACCAACATGCTGTTTGTGCGCGTTGGCGAAGCGCAGGCCCCGGCGCTCGGCGAGTTTATGCAGGCGCGCGGCGTGTTGATTAACGCCTCGCCTGTTGTCCGTCTGGTCACTCACCTGGATGTCAACCGTCAGCAGCTGAGCGAGGTGGTCGCTCACTGGCAGGCTTTTTTACAGCGCTAAGGAGTCAGGCGTGTCGCAATCGGTTCTGGTGCTCGGCGCCAGCGGCTATATTGGCCAGCATTTGGTGCGCGAGTTAAGCGCGCGGGGTTATCCAGTGCTGGCGGCGGCACGCCACATCGACCGACTGCAAAAGCTCGATTTGCCCGGCGTCACCTGCCGGTCAGTCGATCTTAATCAGCCGCAGACTCTGCCTGCACTGCTCGCCGGCATCGATACCCTTTATTATCTGGTCCACGGCATGGGCGAAGGCGGCGATTTTATCGCCCATGAGCGCCGGGTAGCCACGCATGTGCGCGATGCTCTGCGTCAGTCGTCAGTGCGCCAGGTGATATTTCTCAGTTCGCTGCAGGCCCCGGCGCAGGAGCAATCTGACCATTTGCGCGCCCGCCAGGTGACCGGTGAGGTCCTGCGTGAGTCGGGCGTGCCGGTGACCGAACTGCGGGCCGGGATTATCGTCGGCGCCGGTTCCGCCGCCTTCGAGGTGATGCGCGATATGGTTTATAACCTGCCAGTGCTCACTCCCCCGCGCTGGGTACGCTCGCGTACCACCCCTGTCGCCCTGGAAAATCTGCTCGTTGACCTGGTTGAGCTGCTGAATCATCCGTCCAACGCGCATCGCGTCTTCGAAGCCGCCGGTCCGGAGGTGTTAAGCTATCAGCAGCAGTTTATCCACTTTATGGCCGTCAGCGGTAAACATCGCCCGCTCATTCCCATTCCCCTGCCGACGCGCTGGATCTCAGTGTGGTTTCTTAACGTTATCACCTCGGTGCCGCCTACCATCGCCAGGGCGCTGATTCAGGGGCTGAAGCACGATCTGATCGCCAACGACCGGGCGCTGCGAGCGCTGATCCCGCAAACGCTGATCCCCTTCGATCAGGCGGTTCGCCGCACGCTGAAAGAAGAAGAGCAGTTGGTAAACTCCAGCGACTGGGGCTACGACGCCCAGGCTTTCGCCCGCTGGCGACCGGAGTACGGCTACTTTCCGAAACAGGCTGGCTGCACCTTCACCACCCAGGCGAGCCGCCAGGCCCTGTGGCAGGTCGTTAACCAAATCGGTGGTAAAGAGGGGTATTTTTTCGGCAATCTGCTGTGGAAAACCCGTGGTGCGATGGACCTGCTGGTCGGCCATCGGTTAGCCAAAGGACGGCCGCAGCGCGACTATCTGCAAACCGGCGATACGGTCGACAGCTGGAAGGTAATTATCGTGGAGGAAGAAAAACAGCTCACCCTGCTGTTCGGTATGAAAGCGCCGGGGCTGGGCCGGTTAAGCTTTACGATAAACGATAAAGGCGACCATCGCGAACTGGACGTGCGCGCCTGGTGGCACCCGCACGGTATGCCCGGACTGATCTACTGGCTGCTGATGATCCCGGCGCACCTGTTTATTTTCCGCGGTATGGCGCAACGCATCGCCCGGCTGGCCGAACAAATCTCAGGCAGAGACCAAGGATAAGCATTATTCTTTCATGATTCTCATTGCATAGTCGGGAGAATCACGGAAAAATGCGCACGAAATTCTTTTCTGGGACAGTAGAGTGATATGAAGGTACTGGTTACCGGTGCGACCAGCGGATTAGGCCGCAACGCAGTGGAATATCTGCGCAATAAGGGCATCAGCGTGAGAGCCACCGGGCGCAACGAAGCGATGGGTAAGCTTCTGAGCAAAATGGGGGCAGAATTCATCCCGGCCGATTTAACCGAGCTGGTCTCTTCGCAGGCTAAAGTGATGCTCGCCGGTATCGATACCCTGTGGCACTGTTCGAGTTTTACCTCGCCCTGGGGCACCCAGCAGGCTTTCGATCTCGCTAACGTCCGCGCCACCCGCCGTCTGGGCGAATGGTCTGTGGCATGGGGGGTGCGCAATTTCGTCCATATCTCTTCGCCATCGCTCTATTTCGATTATCACCACCATCGCGATATCCAGGAAGATTTCCGCCCGCATCGCTTCGCCAACGAGTTTGCCCGCAGCAAGGCGGCCAGCGAGGAGGTGATCAACCTGCTGGCGCAGGCCAACCCGCACACCCGTTTTACCATTCTGCGTCCGCAGAGCTTGTTCGGGCCGCACGATAAAGTCTTTATTCCCCGGCTGGCGCAAATGATGCAGCATTATGGCAGCGTCCTGTTGCCGCGGGGCGGCAGCGCGCTGGTCGACATGACCTATTATGAAAACGCCGTGCATGCGATGTGGCTGGCGAGCCAGTCGGCCTGCGATCATCTTCCTTCCGCCCGCGCGTGGAATATCAGCAACGGCGAACCGCGCACCTTGCGAAGCATCGTGCAGAAACTGATCGACGAGCTGGGCATCAAGTGCCGGATCCGCTCAGTTCCCTACCCGATGCTGGATATTATTGCCCGCAGCATGGAACGTTTTGGCGATAAAACAGCCAAAGAGCCCGCCTTTACCCACTACGGCGTTTCCAAACTTAACTTTGATTTTACGCTCGACATCACCCGCGCGCAGGATGAACTGGGCTATCAGCCGGTGGTGACGCTTGACGACGGCATTGTGCGTACCGCCGCCTGGCTACGCGACCACGGTAAACTTCACCGCTAACCCTGGCCATATTTTTCTAACAGCGCCTCGGCTATCGCTTCAGTTTGCGCATCCGCTACGCCATCCCAGCGCTGCGGACGGAAGTGCATCTGGAAGGCGATAATCACCCGCTTCTTCTGCGCGGGGGTCATCTCCGGCGTCACCTGATAGCCGTAGCGCGCCAGTAAATCCAGCACCACCTCTGGGTCAACGGGATCGCTGGCCGGCCGTCCGTTCAGATAAAAGGCCACTCGCTGCTCGTCAGGCCAGGCGCCAATCCCCTGCTGCGCCAGCTGTTGCCAGGGAAACAGCGGCCCCGGATCGTCTTTACGCTGCGGCGCGATATCGGCATGGGCCACCACGTTCTGCGGCGCGATGTGGTAGCGGGTGATAATATCGCGCGCCAGCGGGATCAGGGCCGCTATCTGTTCCGGATGGAAGGGGGTAAAGCTTTTGACGCCCGCCGTCTTCTGCCAGCCGCGGTTCTCCAGCTCAATGCCGATGGACGTATCATTGATACGCGTACTGCCGCGCCAGTAGCTCACCCCGGCGTGCCAGGCTAAATCCTCTTCCGGCACCAGCTGCCAGATCCGCGGTTTATGCTGATAACGCGGCGGCTGCTCGGGGATTAAATAGTGGGAGCTGACCTCTTTATCGGTCAACGTCGCCAGAGAAACATCAAAATTGTCTGCCGTATAGTGGATCACCAGCACTTTTATTCGCGGATAGGCCGCCTGCGCCGGATGGCGAGTGTCCAGCTGGTATCCATCGCGATCGATAATTCCCTTTTCCCCGGCACAGCCGGTTAACAGCAGCGCCAGCAGGGCGACCTGCGCAATCCGTTTCATCCCCTTTCCCTCGCCCGGCAGTGGAGCCGGGTTAATAAGACCATTGATTACGTCCTTTATTTTTAGCCTGGTACAACGCACTGTCCGCCCGGGCGATCAGCGTCTCCATCGGGACCGTGCCGTCGGAAGCCACCACGCCCATGCTGACGGTCACTACCGCCGCCACTGCAGAGGCTTCATGCGGCAAGGCCGCGTCGTGGATTTTCTGCTGAATGCGCTCGGCAATGACGGTGGCGTGCGCTAAGGAAACCCCCGGCAGCGACACGACAAACTCCTCGCCGCCGTAGCGGGCCACCAAATCGTCCTCAGCCCGCACCGCCATTTTAAGCACCTGCGCGACAGACGATAAGCAGTCATCGCCGGCCTGATGGCCGTAATGGTCGTTATAACGCTTAAAGTAATCGACATCGATCATGATCAGCGCTAACGGCGCTTTTTGCTCCCAGAGCTGCGCCAGAAAAGCATTCAGTGCCCGGCGATTGGCCGTTCCGGTTAAGGCATCCCGGTTAGCGATACTTTCCAGCCGCTGGATAAGCTGCATATTTTCCTGATGCGTATCCCAGGCTTCATCATACCAGCGCTGCAGAATACGCCGTCCATAAAGCAAAATCGCGGTGAAAATAGCCCATAAGGTCAAAAAACGAAATTCACCGTCATAGTGAATCTGCACCCCTGCCAGCAAGGCGGTCACCCACATTGGGAGCATAAAGGCGATAATACCGGGCCAGTGGTGATAGAGCGCGGTGAGGCCGGTGGTCATTAAAATCACCAGCAGCGGCCAGGCGAAGGGCAAGGTCCAGAAAAAGATAAAACAGTAATTACTCAGGGACCAGCACAGGCTGAGCGCCAGCAGCAGCCCGGTGATGATATTCAGCGTATATCGCCCCTGCGCCAGCCGCGGCGTGACGGCAATAATCACTAAAATGGCCGAAATAATAATAACCGCGATCAGCGCCACTTCGATATAAGGAATAACCGCCCGGTGCGTCAGTAACTTCTTATCAAAATAGGTAAAGATAAAATTGCGGAAGAAAATCATTAACGCAAAAGCGATATTGACAAAGGCCAGCCAGGGCATACTCATGGACAGCGCATGGCGCTGAACATTATCTTTAGTGGCCCACAACGCGGCTCGCTGCTGCCGGGCCCGCTCTCGCTTATTTGTTAACATCTTATCTCCCTGGTGACCTGCATGACCATGGGTGCAGCCCCTGCTGTTCTATATGATAAACCATGTTACCGGGAATGTCTGTCAGCGTCCCGGCCCCTTCTCCTGCGTGCGCCTCAGCTAATTTTCAGCTAACCACAGTAAAAAAAGGTCTTGCGTCGCCTCAATGTTCATTCCGCAAAAAAAAGCAAGCATTATCAATGAGAACCTCGTCATCTTTTCTTTAAAAAAGCGTTAACTAATCGTCATAAAATTGCAGTATTTTGCTTGAAAAAAAAGCGGCGTTAGTACAATCTGAAATCGCTCATTGGTGAGTTAAAACAAGAGCATGATGATAGCAAAATAAACAATGGAGTCTAAAAATATGAAATATGCAGCTTTAGTGGCAGGTGCAGCATTGTTTTTAACGGCGAACGCCTTCTCCGCTGAGATTTTAACGAAAGAAGCCTTTAATAAGGTCCATACGCAATATACCAAAATCGGCACCATTTCCTCTACCGGCCAGACTGCGCCGAGCGATGCCCGTGAAGAGCTGATTAAAAAGGCCGATGAAAAAGGCGCGGACGTTATCGTGCTCTCTTCCGGTAATACCGATAAAAAACTGCACGTCTCCGCTAACATCTATAAGAAGAAGTAATTAATCTTATATCTCAAGAAACATTATCCTATTGTCCGGGTAATGTTTCTTGTTTGCCCAAAAAGTCTGTTTATTTTTAAACGGCGCCTGGTTTTTCCTGCCTGAATATCATTCGGTGATGCGCATTGTCGACTTCCTGCCTTAAGGCCGTTGTCACATCAAGGTCTTAGCTCTTTGCGTCAAGTACAATCCGCACGCTATACGCTATGCTTTAACGGAAACTGAAAACGTAGTTCGCTTATAAGGAAATCATCATGCGCTACAAACTTCTTGCTGTACTTCTCCCTTGCGCGCTGGCGCTCAGCGCCTGTACGACCGTCACCCCGGCCTATAAAGATAATGGTACCCGCAGCGGCCCCTGTGTCGAAGGCGGCCCTGACGACGTAGCGCAAAAATTCTATGACACTCAGATCCAGAACCGCACTCAGGATCCGGCGGCGCTGCGCCCCTATCTGAGCGACGGACTGGCGCAGTTACTCAATGACGCCCGCCAGGATCCGGCCAACAGCAAACTGCTGCAGGCTAACCCGTTCTCCAGCAGCAGCACCCCAGCAGACAGCGCCGTGGTCGCCAGCGCCTCCACCATCCCGAACCGTGATGCGCGCAATATTCCGCTGCGCGTCGAACTGAAACAGGGCACCCAGAGCTGGAAAGATGAAGTGCTGATGATCCAGGAAGGTCAGTGCTGGGCTGTCGATGACGTCCGCTATCTCGGCAACAACAGCCATGCGCCAGCCGGGACGCTGCGACAGAGTCTGGAGAAACGCTGATTCCGGAGTTGAAGCCACCCCGCTGAAACGATAACCCCGGTAAAATGTCGGTATTCGCCCCAGGAATGCCGACATTTGCGCCCCCCTCACCCACCAGGCCATATTTTGTGCTAACTTTAAAGCTAAACGTGGTTTAGATTTAACTTTTAACGCATAAATATTGCATAACTATTCTGCCAAAGGTAGTATTTGCGGCCTCAATAGCTATTCGTATCAGACTGCCCAGATGAGTATTAAACTAAACGGCATTAATTGCTTCTACGGCGCACACCAGGCGCTGTTCGACATCACGCTGGATTGCCCGCAGGGGGAAACGCTGGTGCTGCTCGGCCCCAGCGGTGCCGGGAAGAGCTCGCTGCTGCGCGTACTCAACCTGCTGGAGATGCCGCGGTCCGGTTCGTTATCCATCGCCGGCAACCAATTCGACTTCACCAAAGCGCCGTCCGATAAAGCGATTCGCGAGCTGCGTCAGAACGTCGGCATGGTCTTCCAGCAATACAACCTGTGGCCGCACCTGACGGTACAGCAGAACCTGATCGAAGCCCCCTGCCGCGTACTGGGGTTAAGCAAGGATCAGGCGCTGTCTCGCGCAGAGAAACTGCTGGAGCGTCTGCGTCTGAAGCCTTACAGCGATCGCTACCCGCTGCATTTATCCGGCGGCCAGCAGCAGCGTGTGGCTATCGCCCGCGCGCTAATGATGGAGCCCCAGGTCCTGCTGTTCGATGAGCCTACCGCGGCGCTTGACCCGGAAATCACGGCTCAGATCGTCAGCATCATTCGCGAGCTGGCTGAAACCGGCATCACCCAGGTTATCGTCACCCACGAAGTTGAAGTGGCGCGCAAGACGGCCAGCCGGGTGGTGTATATGGAAAATGGCCATATCGTCGAGCAAGGGGATGCCTCCTGCTTCACGCATCCGCAAACTGACGCGTTTAAAAACTATCTTTCACATTGATGTTTTTCGGGGAAATGACGATGAAAAAAGTACTGATTGCCGCCCTGCTCGCAGGCATGAGCCTCTCCGCTTCCGCCGCGCAGACCATTCGTTTCGCCACCGAGGCCTCCTACCCTCCGTTTGAGCTGGTGGACGCCAACAACCAGATCGTCGGTTTCGATGTCGATCTGGCGAACGCGCTGTGTAAAGAGATCGATGCCACTTGTACCTTTACCAACCAGGCCTTTGACAGCCTGATCCCGGGACTGAAATTCCGCCGTTTCGACGCGGTCATGGCCGGGATGGACATCACGCCGGAGCGTGAAAAGCAGGTGCTGTTCTCTACCCCGTATTATGACAACTCGGCGCTGTTCGTCGGTCAGCAGGGTAAGTTCACCAGCATTGACCAGCTGAAGGGCAAAAAAGTGGGCGTGCAGAACGGCACCACCCACCAGAAATTCATCACCGATAAACATCCGGAAATCACTACCGTTCCTTACGACAGCTACCAGAATGCGAAGCTGGATCTGCAGAATGGTCGTATTGACGCGGTCTTTGGCGATACCGCCGTGGTCACCGAATGGCTGAAGAGCAATCCGAAGCTGGCGGCCGTGGGCGATAAAGTGACCGACAAAGCCTATTTCGGCACCGGGCTGGGCATTGCCGTACGTCAGGGCAACACCGACCTGCAGCAGAAATTTAACGCTGCGCTGGAAAAAGTGAAGAAAGACGGCACTTACCAGACCATCTATAACAAATGGTTCCAGAAGTAAGACTGAATGAACGAAATTTTTCCATTAGCAAGCGCCGCCGGGATGACCGTCGGCCTTGCCGTTTGCGCGCTCGTCATCGGCCTGGTCCTGGCGATGCTCTTTGCGGTACTGGAGTCAGTGAAATGGCGCCCGGTAGCCTGGCTTGCAACCGGCATTGTGACCATCCTGCGCGGACTACCGGAAATTCTGGTGGTGCTGTTTATCTATTTCGGCTCTTCCCAGCTGCTGCTGACGCTCTCTGACGGTTTTACCATCCCGCTCGGGTTCACGCAGATCCCGGTGCAGATGCAGATTGAGAACTTTGACGTCAGTCCGTTCCTCTGCGGGGCGATCGCCCTGTCGCTGCTGTATGCCGCCTACGCCTCGCAAACGCTGCGCGGCGCGCTGAAAGCCGTTCCGCAGGGTCAGTGGGAGTCCGGCCAGGCGCTAGGGCTGTCGAAAGCGGCTATATTCTTCCGTCTGGTGATGCCGCAGATGTGGCGCCATGCTCTGCCTGGCCTCGGTAACCAGTGGCTGGTGCTGCTGAAGGACACCGCGCTGGTGAGCCTGATCAGCGTCAACGATCTGATGCTGCAGACCAAAAGCATCGCCACCCGCACTCAGGAACCCTTTAACTGGTATATCATTGCGGCGGCAATCTATCTCGTCATCACCCTGTTGAGTCAATACATCCTTAAGCGGATTGACCAGCGTGCGACGCGCTTCGAACGGAGACCAGGCTGATGCTCGACTACTTACCCGAACTGCTGAAAGGGCTTCATACCAGCCTGACGCTGACCGTGGCGTCGATTATCGTGGCGCTGATCCTGTCGCTGATTTTCACCATTATCCTGACGCTGAAGACGCCGGGGCTGGTGTGGATAGTCCGCGGCTATATCACCCTGTTTACCGGTACGCCGCTGCTGGTGCAGATCTTCCTGATTTACTACGGCCCCGGACAGTTTCCTTCGCTGCAGGATTATGAGTGGCTGTGGCATCTTATCTCTGAACCGTGGCTGTGCGCTCTGATCGCCCTGTCGCTCAACAGCGCCGCCTACACCACTCAGTTGTTTTATGGCGCCATCCGGGCGATCCCCGACGGGCAATGGCAGTCGTGCAGCGCGCTGGGGATGAGTAAAAAGGATACCCTGGCGATCCTGCTGCCGTATGCCTTTAAGCGTGCGCTGTCGTCCTATTCCAACGAAGTGGTGCTGGTTTTCAAGAGTACCTCTCTGGCCTACACCATCACCCTGATGGAAGTAATGGGCCACGGCCAGCTGCTGTACGGACGCACCTACGACGTGATGGTGTTCGGCGCCGCCGGGATTATCTATCTCATCGTCAACGGATTGCTGACGCTGCTGATGCGCCTGGTGGAACGTAAAGCGCTGGCCTTCGAGCGACGTAACTAGCGCCTGAGCCTTATTGCATAAAAAGCAGACAACAAGACGGACAAGTCTAACACCTGTCCGTCTTTTTTTATGGCATTAAAAATATTTAATCATATTTATTGCATATAAATTCATTTAATGGCATTGTCACTCTATGCCGCAGACACGGCGAATAATCATAAGATTGACAGACGGGAGTTCCACGATGAAAAAGTTAGTTCTGGCTGCACTGCTCACCACGTTCACCTTCGGCGCTGCCGCCGCAGAGAAAATCAGCTTCGGCGTGTCCGCAACCTATCCGCCGTTTGAATCGATGGATGCCAATAATCAGATTGTTGGTTTCGATCTCGACCTGGCCAAAGCGCTGTGCAAACAAATGCAGGCAGAATGTACCTTTACCAACCACGCTTTTGACAGCCTGATCCCGGCACTGAAGTTCAAGAAATATGATGCGGTGATTTCCGGAATGGATATTACGCCGGAACGCAGCAAGCAGGTGGCCTTCACCGACCCGTACTACGCCAACTCGGCGCTGGTGATCGCCAAAAAAGACGCGTTCCATTCCTTCGATGACCTGAAAGGCAAACGGATCGGCATGGAAAACGGCACCACCCATCAGAAATATCTGCAGGATAAACATCCTGAGGTGAAGACCGTCGCCTATGACAGCTACCAGAATGCGATTATCGATCTGAAAAATGGCCGTATCGACGGCGTGTTCGGCGATACCGCAGTGGTCAACGAGTGGCTGAAAACCAACCCGCAGTTGGGCGCAGCCACGCCGAAAGTGACGGATCCGCAATACTTCGGCACCGGACTCGGCATTGCCGTGCGCCCGGATAACAAGGCGCTGCTGGAGAAACTGAACGCCGCGCTGAAAGCGATTAAGGCCGACGGTACCTACCAGAAAATCAGCAACCAATGGTTCCCGGAGTAAATTTTTTGCCGGGTGGCACTGCGCTTACCCGGCCTACTCTTCCCCCGTAGCCGGGTAAGGCGTATCCGCCATCCGGCAATGTCTTAAAGTGGCACGAAGAACCTGAACCGCGCCCCGCTTACCGACTCCACCAGTCTGATACCGCCCCCGTGCAACTCCAGCATTCGTTTCACAATCAGTAGCCCTAACCCGCCGCGATCCTCCCGCGATGCCTGGGTAGACAACGCCGACGGCCGCTGGAACAGATCGTCGCGCAGCGCGGCATCGACGCCCGTTCCGTTGTCGGCCACTTCCACCTGGAGCTGTTGATCCTCCTGCCAGACCGCCAGACGGATCTCCCCGCCGACGGGCGTATGCCGCATCGCGTTATCGAGCAGGTTGGTCACCACCCTCTCAATCATCGACACATCGGCGTTAATCAGCGGCAGCGGTCCCGGCACATCAATACGCAGGTTCACCTCGCGCGTGCGGGCAGTTAATTCAAACTTCTGCGCGACATCGGAGATCAGCTCCCCCATCGCAAAACGCTCGCGCTGCGGCTTAATGCTCCCGTGCTCCAGTCGCGCCAGCTCAAACAGCTGCTGCGAGAGATGGCGCACTTTGTTGCCCTGACGCAGGGCGATGGTGAGATATTGCCTGCGCTCCTCGGCGGTCAGCCGTTCATCCTTCAGCGTCAGCGTTTCCAGATACCCCAGCAGCGAGGTGAGCGGCGTACGCAAATCATGGGAGATATTGGCCACAAATTCGCGGCGCTGGCGGTCGCTGTCGGCCAGCCGATCCCACTGGCCGGCTATCTGCTGCGCAAGGTCAATAAAGCGATTCTCGAGCACCGCCACCTCGTTACCAGGCAGGGGCTCCGGCGTGCGGGCCGCCAGAGTTTTGATGGCGCTGATGCTGTCCTGGCCGCTCGCCGCGACCTGGGCGGTGAGCTGGCGGACCGGCCGGGTGACCCAGAACCATGCCAGCCCCCCTGTCAGAAGGCCAAACAGGGCCACCAGCAGCAGCGTCCACAGAACAATGCTCCACAGCGTTTTTTGCCAGGCGTCGGCCGCCAGCTGATTAAAGGTCTCTCCCTGCAAAATGATATACAGGTAGCCGCGCAGCTGCCCGTCGACGCGCAGCGGAGCGGCGCTGAAGACTTTTCGTCCGTCGAGACTACGTGGATCGTCGCCATACACCGGCGACGCACTGCCGGTGAGAAAAGCCTGCACTGGCGCCATATCGATACGCTGGCGCTGGATATGTCCCGGCGGCGCCGCATCGGCCAGCAGGTCGCCATCCGGCGACAGCAGATAGAGCTCCACGCTGGGGTTAAAGGTCATCAGGCGGTCGAACAACGACTTCAGGGTTTGCCGGTTGACCCCGCCGTGGGCGTCCAGCAGCGGCTCGCGGGCGACAATCTGCTGAGCCAGCCCGGCGGAGAGGCGCTGCACCATGGCGTTGCCATACTGCGCGCTGCTGTGTAACTGAACGGCGCATACCGCCGCCGCGCACAGCATCAGCAGGGAGACCACCACCAGCGCCAACCGCTGGCTGAGGCTCAGGCGGCGGATCACGGGGCGACCTCTTGCGACATCGGGGCGAATTTATAGCCTTTACCCCAGACGGTAAGAATAATGTCCGGCTCCGCCGGGTCACGTTCGATTTTGCTGCGCAGGCGGTTGATATGGGTATTAACCGTGTGCTCATAGCCCTCGTGCTGATATCCCCAGACCTGCTCCAGCAGCGCCAGCCGCGAAAACACCTCACCGGGATGGCGGGCGAAGTAATAGAGCAGATCGAATTCGCGCGGCGTCAGGTCCACCACCTCGCCGCGCAGCTTCACTTCGCGCGACAGCGGATCGATGCTCAGGCCATGGCAGGACAGGCGCCCGGCGTCCATCAGCAGGTTCTGCCCCATCGCCTCCTGGCGACGAAACAGCGCTTTGACGCGGGCGATAAGCTCCAGCAGTGAAAAGGGCTTCGCCAGATAATCATCGGCGCCCATCTCCAGGCCCAGCACGCGGTGCATTTCGCTGGTGCGAGCGCTGATGATAATTACTGGCAGGTAGCGGGTCATCTGACGGATACGCCGGCAGATCTCCAGGCCATCGACGCCAGGCAGCATCAAATCAAGGATCACCGCATCCCAGACCTGCTTTTCCAGCTGGACAAGGGCCTGGTCGCCGTCGGCTTCATGCACAATCTGATAGCCCTCATCCTGAAGATTGAGCCGCAGCAGCGTGGCAATATCCTCGTCATCTTCCACCAGCAGAATGGTTTTGGCCATTAGATTCCCCCCACCAATAACAAAACATGCAGCGCCAAGCTTACCTGATTTCAGCGGCGCAAAGCCTTCACATTTTGTTTAAACTTCGCGGACCAGCAGGGTCAGCACTTCGTAGTGCGCGGTGTGAGGGAACATATCAAACAGCTGGACCCGCTCGACGCGATAGCCGCGAAGACGGGCAATATCGGTCGCCATGGTGCGAGCGTTACAGCTGGAATAGATGATATAGGGCGGCGCCATGCGGCTTAAATAGTCGCACAGTTCGGCGCCAATGCCGCGACGCGGCGGGTTGACCAACACCAGCTGCGGGATATCGTCTTCATGAGTGGCGAACTGCGTCGAGTCCAGCGCCTGAAAATGCAGATTGCTGAGCCCCAGCTGCGCGGCTGACTGTCTGGCGCAGGCGATCGCTTCCGGGGCAATCTCGATACCGGTCAGGCGCATCGCCGGCGTCGCGCAGTGCAGGCCAAATCCCCCGACGCCGCAAAACAGATCCCACATATGCTGGACCGGCAGCGCGCGCACCCAGTCGCGGGCGGTGGCATACAGCCGACTGGCTACCGCCGGGTTGGTCTGAAAGAAACTTTGCGGGCGGATCCACAGCGGCACCTCATTAAAGACCTCCCCCAGCGCCTGCTGTTCGGTGAAGAAGATCTCCTGCTCGCCTTCCATGATTGCCATATGCACCGGCTGGATATTCGCCGTGATCACCTTGAGCTGCGGGAGCTGCGCCTGCAGCCACGGCAGCGCGGCGCGCAGCTGGGCCACCTTGGCCTCTGAGCGCAGCACGAAGCGCAGCATCATCTCCCCCTGCTGGCTGGCGGTTAGCAGCAGATATTTCAGCTCCCCGCGCTTGCGCGCGACGTTATAGGGGGTTAACCCGGCGCGGGCGATAAAGGGCTTCAGGACGGCAAACACCGGCGCAAACTCGGCGGGATAGAGCGGGCAGTCGGTGAGATCCACCGGGGTGCCATCGCGATGCAGCATCCCCAGCAGCGGACGCTCAACGCTGCCGCTGACCACCATCTTGGCCTTGTTACGAAAGGCCGTCTCTGGCCCGCTGACCGGCTCGCCCCAGGCAGCGACCGGGATCGCCGCCAGCAGTGTGCGCAGATCGGCCATTTTATCGGCGAGCTGTTGCGGGACCGGCCGCTCCAGCCATTGACAGGAGCGGCAGCGGCCGGCGTCGTAGAGTGCGCAATGCATAATTGACCTTCAAAAATCCAGGGGCGGGGATTGTATCACCGTTATTGCAGGCGGAAAAACCGACGGCAGTTCGCCGGCACAAACAGCAGCGTCAGAACCAGCAGATCCGGCAGTTTTTGCATCACCAGCGAGTGGAAGATCTCCCGTTTGGATTCGCCGGGAATGCTGAACAGTTCCGGATACCCGTAGCCCAGCGACGCCGCCCACAGGTAGCCGGCGGCGATAATCTGCGTCAGCAGATAGACCCAGCGCGCCCAGTTGCGCCCTTTCACCAGCGAGAAGGCGCACCAGATTTCGACAAATACCAGCGCCAGGCTGCCGAGGAAGACCAGCGTCAGGTTCCAGGTCTGGACGCTGCGGTGTATGAATTCGTTCAGCCCCTGCAGACCCAACAGATTGAGGATCATCAGCAGGTCCAGAGCGCGGATCAAAATAATAGCAAAGGCCGCCACCTGCACCAGCGCAGGGACGTTAAGGCGGGCATGCGATGAGCGAGTTTTCGTAAACAATCCCAACGTAATGTCTTCCATGAAAACGGCGCCACAGGGTGGCGCCGACCGGAGGCTGCTGTACCGATTTTAGGTGGTTCAGCCTTGTCTTGCACGCTGGATATCGCGCACTCGCTGCTTTTCTGCGCGGGCCATCAAATACCAGGCGATAAAACCAACAATACCGACCACGCCAAGGATGAGCGTCGCCAGGGCGTTAATCTCCGGGTTGACCCCCATACGCACGCTGGAGAAGACCAGCATCGGTAACGTCGTGGCCCCGGGACCGGAGACAAAGCTGGCGATCACCAGGTCATCCAGCGACAGCGTGAACGCCAGCAGCCAGCCGGAGATCACCGCTGGCATAATCATCGGCAGCGTGATGACGAAAAAGACCTTCAGCGGCGCGGCGCCCAGATCCATCGCCGCCTCTTCGATCGAGTGGTCCAGTTCACGCAGCCGCGAGGAGATCACCACCGCCACGTAGGCGGTACAGAAGGTGACGTGCGCCAGCCAGATGGTCAACATCCCGCGATCCGACGGCCAGCCAATGGCATGTCCCAGCGCCACGAACAGCAGCAGCAGCGAGAGACCGGTGATCACGTCCGGCATAACCAGCGGCGCGGTGATCATAAATGCGAAGCCATTAGACCCGCGAAAGCGTCCAAAGCGCACCATCACCACCGCGGCGATGGTACCGAGGATCGCCGCCGCCGTCGCCGCGCAGGCGGCGATGGTCAGGCTCAGCCCTACCGCGCTCATCATCGCATCATCGTGGAACAGTTCGCTATACCAGCGCGTCGACCATCCGGCCCAGACCGTTACCAGCTTCGAGCTGTTGAACGAGTAGATCACCAGCATCAGCATCGGGGCATAGAGGAAGGTGAACCCAAGCACGAGGATCAGAATGCGCCACGGCGAGCGTACTACCGGCAAGTCGTTCATCCCTGCTCTCCCATCTGTTTTTGCTGGTGCTTGTGGAACCACATGATCGGCACGATCAGCAGCAGCAGCATGACAATCGCCACCGCCGAGGCGACCGGCCAGTCGCGGTTGTTAAAGAACTCCTGCCACAGCACGCGGCCAATCATAATGCTGTCCGGCCCGCCCAGCAGTTCCGGGATCACGAACTCCCCCACCGCCGGGATAAACACCAGCATCGAACCGGCGATAATGCCGCCTTTGGTGAGCGGGACGATCACCTGGAAGAAGGTCTTCAGCGGCCGGGCGCCGAGATCCAGCGAGGCCTCCACCAGCGAATAGTCGATGCGGGTCAGCGCGGTGTAGATCGGCAGCACCATAAACGGCAGATAGGCATACACAATACCGATATACACCGCTAGGTTGGTGTGCAGGATCTCCAGCGGCTGATCGATAACCCCTAACCACAGCAGGAAGTTATTCAACACGCCGTTGCTTTTCAGCAGCCCCATCCAGGCATAGACGCGGATTAAGAATGACGTCCACGACGGCAGGATCACCAACAGCAGCAGAATATTGCGCGTCGACGGCTTGCTGTGCGCCACCGCCCAGGCCAGCGGATAGCCCAGCAGCAGGCAGCAGATCGTCGATATGCCCGCCACCTGCAGCGACTGGAGATAAGCTTCGAAATAGAGCGGATCATCAGTCAACTGCAGGAAGTTGGCAAAGTTGAGGGTCAGCGTCAGCTGGCCATCCGCCCACTCCATCAGCTCGGTGTAGGGAGGGATCGCCCGCGCCATCTCGGCAAGACTTATCTTGAACACGATCAGGAACGGCAGCATGAACAACAGGATCAGCCACAGATAGGGCAGCGCAATCACCAGCTTGCGGCCATGCGCCATCTGCAGGCGCGCCGCCCACAGCCCGAAGCCGCCCGGTTTTTTCGCCCCTGACGGGGATTCAACGGTACTCATCGCCCTCTCCTTACACCGTCAGCACTACGCAGCTATCCGCATCCCAGCATAAACGCACCTCGTCACCCCAGGTGGGCGTTCCTTTCCGATGGCGGTGTTCATTCTGCAACTGGGCGCTGATCATCTGCCCGCTTTGCAGGCGCACATGATAGATAGAGAGATCCCCGAGATAGGCGATATGAATCACCTCGCCGACGGCAAAATTGTAGCCGTCCGCCGGTGGTTCATCGCACAGCATGATCTTCTCCGGGCGCAGCGCCACCCAGACCGGCACGTTGTCCACCACCGACGCGTCGGGGTCGACCTTCAGCGGATGCATCAATCCCGGCGAGCTTAGCACCAGGCCATCCTCCAGACGCTCCTTCACCAGCCCTTCAAAGACGTTTACCGAGCCGATGAACTCGGCGCTATAGCGGGTGGTCGGGTGCTCGTAAATCTCTTCCGGTTCGCCAATCTGCACAAACTTGCCGCGGTTCATGATGGCGATACGGCCCGCCATGGTCATCGCCTCTTCCTGGTCGTGAGTCACCATCACGCAGGTCACGCCAACGCGTTCGAGAATATCCACTACCTCCAGCTGCATGCGATCGCGCAGCTTTTTGTCCAGCGCGCCCATCGGCTCATCGAGTAGCAGCAGCTTCGGCCGTTTCGCCAGGCTACGCGCCAGCGCGACGCGCTGGCGCTGGCCGCCAGAGAGCTGGTGCGGCTTGCGTTTGGCATATTCCTGCATATGCACCAGAGCCAGCATCTCCTGCACCCGGGCGGTGATTTCCGCCTTAGGCAGACGATCCTGCTTCAGACCGAAGGCGATATTCTGCTCAACGGTCATATGGGGAAACAGGGCGTAGGACTGGAACATCATATTGATAGGCCGCTGATAGGGCGGCACGCGCGCCAGATCCACGCCGTCGAGCATAATCTGCCCGGCGGTCGGTTGTTCAAAGCCCGCCAGCATACGCAGCAGGGTCGATTTCCCGCAGCCTGATGCGCCCAGCAGAGCAAAAATTTCGCCTTTATAGATAGTGAGACTGACGTCGTCGACCGCGTGCTGGCCATCGAACGACTTGGTTAAGTTACGGATTTCCAGTAGCGGGGTCAGCGCTTTGGGGGCTTTCGCCTGTGGGCGGGGCATTACGTCGTTCAATCGGGTGCTCTCCGGCAAAAAAACGATCACCATATGGTCCGGTGCCATACTTCGTGCTTAACAGTGCAATTGCACCATCCTGGTGCTTCTGCTCGCCGGGCGCGCTGCCATTTCCCGGCGAGTGCAGATCTGATTCGGCCCGTGTTCGACGGGCCGTCAGAGATTATTTGCCGCTCTTCACTTTGGTCCACGCGCGAGTGCGCACGCGGTCAATCTTCGGATCCTGCACCTTCAGCGTGAACAGTTTGGCGAACACATCCGCTGGCGGATAAATCGCCGGGTTGTTACGGATCGTCTCGCTGACCAGCGGTGTGGAGGCCTTGTTGCCGTTGGCGTAGAACACCTGGTCGCTGATTTTAGCGATCACATCCGGGCGCATCAGATAGTTAAGGAACTGATAGGCTTCATCTTTATTCTTGGCGTCGGCCGGCATGGCAAAGACATCAAAGAACGCCAGCGCGCCTTCTTTCGGAATAAAGTAGGAGACGTTAACGCCGTTCTTCGCCTCTTTCGCGCGGTTGGCCGCCTGCCAGACATCCCCTGCCCAGCCGATCGCCACGCAGATGTCGCCGTTGGCAAGGTCATTAATATATTGCGAAGAGTGGAAGTAGCGAATGTTCGGCCGCAGCTTCAGCAGCAGATCGGTCGCCGGGCCGGTGTAATCATCCGCTTTGCTGCTGTTCGGATCCTTGCCGAGGTAGTTCAGCACGGTGGCGAAAATCTCTTCCGGCGCGTCGAGGAAGGAGACGCCGCAGCTTTTCAGTTTTTCAAGGTTCTCCGGCTTCAGCACCAGATCCCAGCTGTCCACCGGCGCATCTTTACCGAGGACGGCTTTCACCTTATCCACGTTGTAGCCAATGCCCGTCGTCGCCCACAGGTAAGGCATGGCGTATTTATTCTCAGGGTCATGCTTGGCGACCAGCTTCAACACTTCGGGATCAAGGTTCTTCCAGTTGGGCAGCTTGCTCTTGTCCAGCGGCTGGAACACGCCCGCCGCCAGCTGGCGCTCAAGGAAGCTTGCCGACGGTACCACCAGGTCGAAACCGGTGCTGCCGGCCATTAATTTGCCTTCCAGTACTTCGTTGGAATCAAAAACGTCATACACGACTTTAATCCCGGTCTCTTTTTCAAAATTCGCTACCGTGTCCGGCGCAATATAATCAGACCAGTTATAAACATGCAGGGTTTTTTGTTCGGCGGCGAGCGAACCGGCAGAGACGGCCATCAGCGCACCCGTAACCAGACCTGTTAACCATTTTTTACCAAAGGCGGTCATATCTCTTATCCTTCTCAACGCCCGTTAATTTACGGGCTCAAATATACGCATTTCAACGCATGCAAGAATCATGCATATTTTTTCATTGCCTGAGAAAAGGAGAGCGGATCTCTCCCGGAGTGGTTGCTCGCAACTGGAAGCATCGCCAGAATAACTGTAGCCAGAATAAGAGGCTATAGCCCAGGTAAAAAAACGCCTTTTATCAAATTTTTATGCAATAACGGTCTACGTGATAAGCCAAAACGGCCTGAATGGCGGTGAATAATGCTTTAAGAGAAGGATAAACGCAGAATAAAAGCGGGTAATACGCAGCCGCTGCGGTAGTGGCTGCGCTAATTTTAGGCAGGTTTAGTGAAGAAAATGGTATTGCACGTTTTCCGCCGCGGGCTCTTCTTCTTCGCCTTTGTACAGCAGCTGGTTGGCGCCCGCTTCGAGGATAACCATCGAGATCTGCTCTTCGCTTTGGCGGAAGAACCAGGCGAACTGCTCCATGGTCACCCCCGGGCCGATAGACAACGACTGACAGACCACCAGCTTAGGCAAGTTATCGTCCTGAATGTCGATAAACGCCTTCACAGTTAACGAACTGGCGTTGATAGCCGAGAGATCCGCCGACAGCGCCAGCAGAGCGGACGGCTTCACCTCCGCGAGGGCGGAAAAGAGCACCACGTTGTCTACCAGGTCAATTTTGGCATCAAAAATACCGTCGAAATTCTGCATATGCGGCAGATGCAATGCCTGGCAGGAATCGCACTCAAAAAAGCTGATGCCGATCTCATCCAGCCAGCGGCGTAGCGTATCCAGACCTGGAACGACCAGTGAATCCATAGTGCCTGTGACCCCTTACAATGAAAAAACGACGCCATAGCTTACGCAAAAAAAGCGCCGCATACCATGACAGACTTGCATCCAGCGGCTAGCCGCCTATTTTCAAACAGAATTCCGGCGTCGCCTGGCGCTCGATCCAGGCGATCATCCGGCTGGCGATGTCCACACCGGTGGTGGTTTCCACCCCTTCCAGCCCCGGCGAGGCATTCACCTCCATCACCAGCGGCCCGCGGGTGGCGCGTAAAATATCGACACCGGCGACATCGAGCCCAAGGGTTTGCGTCGCCTTGATGGCAATCGCCCGCTCCTCGTCGCTAATCTGCGCCACCGTGGCCATGCCGCCGCGGTGCAGGTTAGAACGAAAGTCGCCCTCTTTAGCCCGCCGTTCGATCGCCGCCACCACCTCATTGCCGACCACCAGGCAGCGAATATCGCAGCCTTTCGCCTCGGCAATATATTCCTGCACCAGAATATGCGCATTCAGCCCGCGAAAGGCGTCGATCACGCTCTCCGCCGCCTGACGGGTCTCCGCCAGCACCACGCCGATCCCCTGGGTGCCTTCCACCAGCTTCACCACCAGCGGTGCCCCGCCCACCATGGCGATCAGGTCGCTGGTGTCATCGGGGGAGTGAGCGATGCCGGTCAGCGGCAAATCGATGCCCTGGCGCGCCAGCAGCTGCAGCGAGCGCAGCTTATCGCGAGCGCGGGTGATGGCGACCGACTCATTCAGCGGATAGCTTCCCAATAGTTCAAACTGACGCAAAGCCGCGGTGCCATAGTAGGTGATCGCCGAGCCAATCCGCGGGATCACCGCATCAAAATGCGGTAGCTGACGCCCTTTGTAGTGGATGGACGACGCCACCGGACTGACATTCATATAGCAGGAAAGCGGATCGAGGATCTCGACCTGATGCCCGCGCTGTTGCGCCGCTTCGCGCAGGCGTCGACATGAATAAAGCGTTCCATCCCGGGATAATATGGCAATTTTCATCCTGCACCTCTGCAAAAAGACCCGCTCTGGCGGGCCTCAGCTATCGAACACACTTTCACCTTTCCTGCGGCCGGCGGCGGAGATCACCTGGCCGGAGCAGCAGTGTACACGTAATCAGCGTGTTGCCCACCCCTGCTTATGCAGATAGTCGAGAATAAACGGACGACTCTCTTTCACGATAGTGCGACGGATATGATCGCTCCAGGTATCGCGGCGGGCGTTGCTGCCGCGCGACAGATAATAGTGCGCCAGCTGGTCGTCATAGTCCGCCAGCAGCGCGTTATCCAGCGGCTGATAGTGGTTCTCATGCACCAGCATGGCGGCCGGCATCCGCGGCTTGATGTCCGGGTTATCCGCCGGCCAGCCAAGGCAAAGACCGAACAGCGGCAGGACGTGCTGCGGCAGCGCCAGCAGCTCAGTCACCGCCTCAATGCTATTACGCAACCCGCCGATATAGACGCCGCCCAGCCCGAGGGACTCGGCGGCAATCAGCGCGTTTTGCGCCAGCAGCGCCGTATCGACGACGCCGATCAGCAGCTGTTCAGCCAGCCCCAGCTGCGCCTGTGGGCAAATCTGCAGGTGGCGGTTAAAGTCGGCGCAGAAAACCCAAAACTCCGCCGCCTGGGCGACGTGCTGCTGGCCGCCGGTCAGCGGGACCAGTTGCTCACGCAGCGCGGGGTCGGTAATACGGATGATGGAGGTGCACTGTAAAAAACTCGAGGTAGATGCCGCTTGCGCGCTGGCGATAATCTCTGCGCGCTGTTCGTCGCTCACGGGGGCATCGGTGAAGTGGCGGATGGAACGGTGGCTGCGCAGCAGCTCAATGGTCGGCGTCATTACGTTTTTCTCTGTCAGACAAGGATTCAGGCTTTGGAGAGTGCGTTAACTGCGGGGCCACGATCTTCGCCACTCGCCACATGACGGCGATGGCGGCGGGGATCATCAGCATAATCCCGGCAAAGAGCATCACCAGCGCCGCGGTCGGGCTGGCAATGGGCGCAGGCAGCTGGACATACTGGTTAAGCGAGAGCCAGGCGAGGGTTAACAGCCCCATCCCGAGGATCTCAACCAGCAGAATGCTTTTCGGCAACGGGGCAAATTTTCGCATCACGCCTCTCCGGTTGATAAGCGCGGCGCATCAGACAATCTCACTACGCCGCCGGGTCAGTATACGGGTTTTGATAGTACGACATTTATCAAACATAGCCGTAAACCATCGAAGCAAAAGGCAGAACCTTCTTTCCCTCACCGGTCAATGCAGGCATCATAAGCGCCATTCGCCATCCGGCTGAGGTTTAAGGAGAGAAGCAATGTTTACCGTTATTTTTGGTCGTCCAGGCTGCCCTTACTGCGTTCGCGCCAAAGAGCTGGCAGAAAAACTGACCAACGAGCGTGATGACTTTAACTACCGTTACGTGGATATTCACGCCGAAGGCATCAGCAAAGCTGACCTGGAAAAGACCGTCGGCAAACCGGTTGAAACCGTGCCGCAGATCTTCGTCGACCAGAAACACATCGGCGGTTGCACCGATTTCGAAGCCTGGGCGAAAGAAAACCTTGGCCTGTTTGCCTGAGTCAATTTATTTGCTCGATGAGTGACTGCGCCAGGTATCAAGCCAGGCGCAGATAAACAAAAAGCACAACGCCCCGAGTGCGCACCAGAACACCGCGCTCAGTACCCACGCCATCTCCTGCCAGAACGTTCTGTGCGTCACAAAGAACAGCCGCATCGTCACCATACAGACCGGCGCCGCCAGCATCGCACCCAGCAAAGGACGCAGTACCCGCTGTCCGGGAGAGAGGCAGCTCGCCGCCGCCCCTGGCAGCAAAAAGAAGAGCAGGCCCAGCTCCGGGTTGCCGCTGGCGCGAAAGGCCCCTTTCATATGTAATAGCAGCGATAAGCACACCACAATGAACAGAACGAAGCCGCAGATAATACCGGCCCAACTACGCTCAGACTTCACCGTATCCTCCTGATGTTGCCTCTAACTCACGTCCACGTCGCCCAGTCAGATAAAGCATTTCGGCAATCCATGCCAATAACTCCCCAACCAGCCTAAAAACGATTGTCACTAGCCGCCGCATCCAGGAAGGATTAAACTAGCGGGTATATTTTTGCTGGTTATAACAGGGTGCCAGAATAGGTTCGCCACAACGCGAACGCCTGAGCAACCTTAGACCAAATAACCATTTCCTTCAACAACTTACTAGTAAATGAGAAGTTGGCTTTCGTGAATATAAACGTCGCAGATTTGTTAAACGGGAATTACATCCTGTTATTATTCGTTGTACTTGCATTAGGACTATGCCTGGGAAAACTGCGTCTCGGCTCAGTACAACTTGGTAATTCCATTGGCGTTTTAGTCGTTTCTCTCTTATTAGGTCAACAGCATTTCGCGATTAACACTGATGCCCTTAATCTCGGCTTTATGCTGTTTATTTTTTGCGTCGGCGTGGAAGCCGGGCCCAACTTTTTTTCCATTTTTTTCCGCGACGGCAAAAACTACCTGATGCTGGCGTTGGTGATGGTCGGCAGCGCGATGCTGATCGCCACCGTGCTGGGCAAAGTGTTCGGCTGGGATATTGGTCTTACCGCCGGTATGCTGGCGGGCGCCATGACCTCCACCCCGGTGCTGGTGGGCGCGGGCGACACCCTGCGCCATTTCGGCCTGCCCAGCGATCAGCTGGCGCAGTCGCTTGACCATCTGAGCCTCGGCTATGCCCTGACCTACCTGGTCGGCCTGGTGAGTCTGATCGTCGGCGCCCGTTATATGCCCAAGCTGCAGCATCAGGATCTGCAGACCAGCGCCCAACAAATCGCCCGTGAGCGCGGCCTCGATACCGATTCAAAACGTAAAGTGTACCTGCCTGTGATCCGCGCCTACCGCGTTGGCCCGGAGCTGGTGGCCTGGGCGGATGGCAAAAATCTGCGCGAGCTGGGGATTTATCGCCAGACCGGCTGCTATATCGAACGCATCCGCCGCAACGGCATTCTGGCCAACCCGGACGGCGACGCGGTGCTGCAGATGGGCGACGATATTGCGCTGGTGGGTTATCCGGACGCGCACGCTCGCCTCGACCCGAGCTTCCGTAACGGCAAAGAGGTATTCGACCGCGATCTGCTCGACATGCGCATCGTCACCGAAGAGATTGTGGTCAAAAACCACAACGCCGTCGGCCGCCGCCTGGCGCAGCTGAAGCTCACCGACCACGGCTGCTTCTTAAACCGGGTGATCCGCAGCCAGATTGAAATGCCTATCGACGATAACGTGGTGCTGAACAAAGGCGACGTGCTGCAGGTCAGCGGCGACGCCCGCCGCGTAAAAACCGTGGCCGACCGCATCGGCTTCATCTCCATTCACAGCCAGGTGACCGACCTGCTGGCCTTCTGCGCCTTCTTTATCGTCGGCCTGATGATCGGCATGATCACCTTCCAGTTCAGCTCTTTTAGCTTCGGCATCGGCAACGCCGCCGGCCTGCTGTTTGCCGGCATTATGCTTGGCTTCCTGCGCGCCAACCACCCAACCTTCGGCTATATCCCGCAGGGAGCGCTGAACATGGTGAAAGAGTTTGGCCTGATGGTGTTTATGGCCGGGGTCGGACTGAGCGCCGGGGCCGGGATCAATAACGGTCTGGGCGCCGTCGGCGGCCAGATGCTGGCGGCAGGGCTTATCGTCAGCCTGTTGCCGGTGGTGATCTGCTTCCTGTTCGGCGCCTATGTGCTGCGCATGAACCGGGCGATGCTGTTTGGCGCCATGATGGGCGCCCGCACCTGCGCCCCGGCAATGGAGATCATCAGCGATACTGCGCGCAGCAACATTCCGGCGCTTGGCTACGCAGGCACCTACGCCATCGCCAACGTGCTGCTTACCCTTGCCGGGACGCTCATCGTGATCATCTGGCCAGGGCTACAATAAATTTTTGAGAAAAAAGCCGTCACAGGCAGAACTTTTTCTCAGGGCATCAGTCATAAGTAATGCCACTGCTTTTCTTTGATGTCCCCATTTTGTGGAGCCCATCAACCCCGCCACTTCGGTTCAAGGTTGATGGGTTTTTTGTTGCCTGAATTTTACGGCCTTTAAAATCATTGAGTAACAAACCTTCTTTTTAAGTCATGGCGACAAAGTGGCGACAGCAGCGCTGCCTGGCCTGAATTTGTGGGGTGAGGCTGCACAGGATGGGCCTCTTTAGGTGTAGAAATTGAGCGAACAAAAGTCTCATGCGTTACGAACGTATGGCTGCAGTTGATATTCTGGCACTGGTTGTAACGTTCTTTGGTCATTGAAGAGACCTGGAAACTGCTGCGAGTATGGGCTGCACTTCCACATAATGGGCAAATCATCATTTTACTTACGTCCCCGCCACTTTTGCTGAAATCGCAATAATGATACAACATTATTTCATTTTGTGAACTTTAAGTTCTCTTTTGAAAACCTCAGTCCATTACTAAATCATCAATTTTCACTTCCAGCTCGATGCTGGTTGTAAATCCGCTGTCCGGGTTGACCGTGTGCGTTAACGTGGTGATGGTCCAGCTGGCATCATCAATGGGTTGTTTAAAGCCGGTGACCTTCACGGGCATTTCCGTATAGAGATCTGCGCAGCCTTCTGCCAGTTGCAGGGAAAATGACGCCACACCTCGCTGCAGCCGCTCCCAGTTCATTTTTGCTGCACGCTCCGCATTACTGCGGTTCGCATAGGTCCGGTTCAGAACCAGCACGTTCTCATCCGTCCCGATCAGGTAATCCCCCTGCTTTGCTTCCGGCTCTTTAGGTTTTGTCGTCCTCTGGCGGCGCTTCACCTTAGCCGTTTCTTTCTTTGCCGGTTCCCGTGTATGCAGCCAGTGAGCAATTACCCCGGTATACGCCCCCCTGTCAGCCAGGCTGAACCGATGGCTGTCACCGTCCTTACGGGTAATAGTGATGACCGGCAGCGGTTTGCCACTGGCCGTTTTTCCCTGCCCCTGCCGGATAAACAGCAGATTACTGTCCTTCACCGAGGCAATGGCTCTGCCGGTATCGCGGCTCATCCCGATATAGAGCGTCAAAATGGGCCTCCCGTCGTTCCGCCACTGTCGCCAGGGTGTTTATGCTTATCAGCAACGACGCCGTTTGACGTCATCGCGCCGCCGCCGTGGGTCACATCGCCGTTCAGGATCACATTGCTGTTAATACGGGTGGTATCAGCCTCGATCACAAACTCACCGGTTTTGCAGGAGACAACCTGCGAAGACTCAATCAGAACGCTTTTCACGCCGCGAATAATCCAGCGCCCGGTGGCGGGGTCGTATTCGAACCAGCCGCCATCCTCGTATGCGGTCACGTCCGCACTTTCAGAATCTGACGGCGGCGGGCAGGCGTTGGAGTAGATGGCCGGAAGCGCAAAGGCTGTTTCCAGATTGCCGCCCATGCTGAACAGCACCACCTGCTCCCCTGGAGACGGGCACCACCAGGTGCGGGATTTACCTGCACGGTAGGTCAGCCAGTTAATCCAGTTGGTTTCGAGGTCGCCCGTTTTCACCCGGCACAGCCAGCCGTCCCGGTCCACTTCGGTCACAATGCCGGTACGGATCAGATTGGTGATAAGTCGCATGATTTCGGTTAATTGAGCATTCATGCAATTACAGTCGCACACTAAACCAGATGAATGCAGCAGACATCTCTTGTATGATGGTTGGTACAAAAATGGAGGAAATCTTTATGCCAAGGCATCGGAGAGGTTGGAGGCAGCATTTATTTGAATGGTTCGCCATTATTGCGACAACGATTCTCGCTTTGTTTTTAAGCTTTGCTTCTGAAAATAGCCCAACAATTCACGCATTATTTTTTGGGAGCTTTTTCATCATTATTGGAATATGCTCAAACATAGTTAAACGTGGAAAAGCAAAGCTATACAAAGAAATATTCAATACCATATGGAATTATGAAACTGCATTAGTATTTATATACAGCCTATACTCATTTTTGGCACATTTAAAAGATGAAAAGCCCATTACCCAAGTGATGAATGAATTATTAGAAGGCAGCCCATACATTATTTACTCAGGTATTGCGATTCTAACAATCACAGTATCTTTTCGATTTGGTTTAGGTTTGGCAGAGTTACTTATTAAAACAGAGCCCCCAAAAAATGAGCAATAAATCAACTATTCTATACACCGGAATAAACTATCAAGCGTAATGTTCTCCACTTCATCATTGATGCCGAGCAACCGGCGCTCTGCATATTTGACTTCCGGCCCTTTACGACTGACCCGATCACGCAAGCCATAGTGATGCACGCGGGCAATACGTTGCACCCTGCCCTCAAACTCGACACTGGCAGAGTCCGGGCTGGCAACGGTTTTAAGGTATTTTGCGGTGCGGAGTTTGGCAAACATCTGCCGACGGATGCGCCCCTGCTTCGTGCGTGCCGTTACCCGTCGTGGCTCGTAAGCCGTCCCGTCGGGGTTGCGCTGCATCCTGATATTTTTCTGCTGACTGCGGCGCAGCTGCTGCGCCAGCTCCCGCATCATGCGCTTACGTGCGGCAGGCTCCAGTTCCGCCAGCAACGCATCTATCTGGAGAAAAGGACTAACCGGCTAGGCGGTATTCTGTCCCTGGAGCCATCACTGGCGAAATACACCCGACGTGGAATCGACCTCGACACTTACTGGTTTGTGCAATACGGCATGACCACACAGCCGTATGAGTTCACCAAAGGCAGTATATTTCACCTGATGGAACCCGATCTGAACCAGGAGATTTATGGTCTGCCGGAATACCTGTCCGCCATCCCTTCAGCCCTGCTTAATGAGTCCGCGACACTGTTTCGCCGTAAGTATTACATCAACGGCAGCCACGCCGGTTTCATCATGTACATGACCGACGCGGCGCAGAACCAGGAGGACGTGAACAACATCCGCCAGGCCATGAAAAGCGCCAAAGGGCCGGGCAACTTCCGCAACCTGTTTATGTATTCGCCCAACGGTAAAAAGGACGGCATTCAGATCATCCCACTGTCAGAAGTGGCAGCAAAGGATGAGTTTCTGAATATCAAAAACGTGAGCCGGGATGACATGATGGCGGCGCACCGTGTTCCACCTCAGATGATGGGAATTATGCCGAGCAATGTTGGGGGGTTTGGGGATGTGGAGAAGGCGGCTAATGTATTTGTGCGAAATGAACTGATACCACTACAAAAGAGCTTTGAGTCATTGAATATTTGGTCTGGAGAAAAGATCATTACATTTAATGAATATTGCCTATAACATTAATGCGCATGAAGAGTATCATGCGCACTTTTATTATTTTGACACTACAGGTTGATATCTCTGTATTTCATCGATCAACTCTGATGAATATTTTGCACATAGCCTATTAATAAACAATGGTTCAACACTTTTACAATACGACAAATACCCTTTAAGAAAAAGGCGTTTTTCCTCTGAAAGATACGTCCATTTAAAAATGAGAGCCTTAACCATCCTTTTCTTATCTCTACCTAAGGATACCCCTCCATCTGTAGTCAAAGTTACACCAGTGACCATCATTTTATTTTTCTTTGACATGTGCAAAGTTTTCTTTCTATTAATCCATAGCTTTGAGGGATATTTGAGAGTTTTTAAGTTCAAGCGTAAAAAAGGAGGTATTAGCTTCAATACATTCTCTTCATTGGTTGAAAAGTACATATCATCAGCGTAACGTGAATATGTTACACCTTTTGAAAGACAAAACTCAGTCAAAATATGATCCAGTTTATAGCATATAGCATTACTCATTACAGGAGAACTGACAGCACCCATAGTCAACCTACCGTTGAAGCATACTAATTTAACTAGCAAATCTGTATCATCTTTAGACCACTTGTCATCGAACACTTTTTTGTTGTCATTTATAAATTCTTCAACATCATTTTTCGTAATCGAATCAAAAAAAGCTTCAAAATCCAACTTAAGCATGAAACGCTTAGCTTTATGAATCCTTGCATGCTTATATACTGATGCTCCCTTTTGATACGCTACAGCATTTTGGTGAATTGGTAATTTCGACAACACGTTATCATGAAGTAATCTCTGTAAAACCTTTAATTCTTTAGAAGGCTGATAGACTATTCTTGTCCCCCCACTCTTCTTAGGAACAGAAAACTTCCCATAATGGGAGTTAGCCTCATTTGCTACTTTCAGGATAAAATCAACTTCTAACAGCAATACTTTAGCTAGATATTCAATTAACATATCACATAATCCTTTCTAATTCTGCTTTGAATTTCGATATCATTATTAAATCGGATAATGATCTAGCTCTACTGCGTTGGATGCTTTCAACCAAACTTTTCATCGTTTCATGATTGAACAATTTAACATAATCGACACAGGAATAATGGCTTACGCCTTCGAATTTACTTTCCTTAAAAATCCCCAAGGCAACACCAATAGATACTACAAATGAAATATTTTTATTATTCTTGTAATTTATCATTCGGCCTGTAATGTTAATTATCTCAGGAATTGTAATCGGCCCCAAAGATGACACAACCACTAATACAAAAAAAAGAAATATTTTGGGAGAGTATTTATAATCACCAATCAAATTTGAATCAGCTATACTTGATTGAATTTTTCTATTAAGCCTTTCATTTATTTTAGGCATACAGGTTAAAATCGTCTCAAATTCAGTATAAATAGTAGGACCAAATTTGGACTCACTATTAACCCAAGTTACTGGGCCAGTATTAATGAATGACTTATGGCTTTCAAATTTTTTATCCAAAATGGGAAGTAGTTTTTTCCGTAATACAGGGCTTAACGAAAATGCACCCAACTCAGCTACTGTGCCGTAACTTTCCACGAGAATAATTACTACATCTGAAAAATCTGCGAGCCATTCTTCCAATGATAACGCATTCACATTACGATGAGTGCCTAAATTACTAATGACTTCCCATGCCAGCTCTGCTCGAAAAGTGACAAACTCTTTATGATGTTTAGTGATGTATTTCTCAAGCACCCCTCTATTAGAGCAAAAAGACTCTTCTCCACCACAAATAAATAATACTTTGGGTAAGTTATAGTTGAAGGAGTTCAAGTTACTGGGGAAAAAACTTGAAATAAAATTTTCTTTTGCGCGTAAATATCTTGGGTGTTTAAACCACATGATTATTGCCCATACAAGAGTTCCCGAGACACAAGTTAGCCTGGTGTCTATAAATGACACAAGGCTAACTTGTGTCGAGATACCAAGCAATCCATTCGAGTTGGCTAAACACCAACCACTAGAAAGTAACATGCAAGATGCACTTTCCTACTAAGGGCATGATTAGGCTAGCACTAACATTTAGATAACTCAAGTGAATACCACCCAGCGCGCGCTCGTATCCCCGCCACGCCTGCCCGCTTTGTGTAGTGGTTTTCATGCAGGTGCATGACAGGCCGGAAAGCGCGCCAGTTCTGGCGGCCCCGACCCGTTGCTAACCTTTTTGGATCATGCGAATCCATGCACCATAGACATGCACTGCGTTCTCAAACCGCAGGATGTCATATGGGAGGGAGTTTCCCATGGCGCGGAATCACTAATGCGTACTCTCATCCTGCCTTACCCCATATTCATTCAGCCTGGTAACCAGATCGCTTGTCAGCTCCGACAGCCACGAAATCGCAACCTCCTTGTCGTCATCGCTACAATCTGAGCTGGCAACCAGCCGGGCCATAAGTTCTATCCACTGCAGTGCAAGTGACTCCATGAACAAATCGTTCACAACTCCCTCCCAATATTACTGTTTATATATACAGTATATCATATGATTTTAAAGCTGAAATAGTTTTTTACTCAGCTAACTCTTTGATTAATAGATATGCCATTTCTCTGAGCTGTCAGTACCATTGACGCCATTTGTCATCCTCCTGTAGGCGCTGATTCCGGTAGAACAGGCGCAGCCCGGCTCCAGATGGCAGGCTGCCGCCACGCAGAAGCAGATCCACTTCCGTTTCACTGGCGTCAAAGCCTCTGGACAGCAACTCCGCATTGAGCTGTAGCCGTTGGTGTTCCGTAATTTCTTGTTTGTAGCCTTTTCGGCGCTTCGGTTTAACCAGCCGCAGCCTTGCAGTCAGCTCGCGCAGTTCCTTTTTGCTCATGTTTTCGAAGTCCGGCAGCGCTGTAGGTTCTTCGCTGCCTGGTAGTTCGCCCCCTGTCTGGTACGTTTTTTCAACAGGGGGACAGTTATTGCCACGAGTCCAAGGGGCGCAAGCGCCCTGGTCGGCTGCCGCCTCCTGAACATCAACGGCCTTACGGACCATTTTCCACTTGATAGCGCGCGTGCAGATCCGGCCCTCGACAATCGTGGACCAGATGCCATAAATGCGAATGTCGTGATCGCCGTAGGCGCTCGGCTCGTCGTTAAGCTCGTATGCCGTTCTGACAAGATGATGTTTACGGGGAACCAGCACGCCGCCCTGCTTCATGATGTAGGTAGCAAAGCACCCCGCATCCGCAGCCGCCAGCACAGCGTCCAGACGGGCATTTTCCAGAACCGGCGCACCTGTTTTTTTATCGCCCTGCGCTCTGCCAGCCTGACCTGCCAGCAGGCGCAGCTCTCGGTAAGCCTGACGGCCCGGAATACCGAAGAAACGAAACTGCTGAACACGGTGCAGTGAAGCCCAGACGGTGACGTGCTCCGCGCTGTCCCGCAGTGATCTGCCCGTTTCCTTGCTGACTTCTTTAGCCAGCCCGCGCCCGTCGATGTTCTTGCTGATGTATTTAGCGATGTAGCTGGTCGGCGTTCCTTTGCGCGGGTTGATCAGCTCAGACTTGTAGCGCGGCCCGGTATTTTTGCCCAGCTCCTCACGGTCTTCGCGGATGGCAAATTTACGCAGCAGCGCGGTGATGGCGCAGCGGTCTTTTTTGCGCATGAAGCACAGCAGGTGCCAGTGCACGGTGCCGTCATGATGCGGCTCTGCAACCCGGACGCCATACCAGCGCAGCCCGGCCTTGTGCATGGCCTTGCGGAATGCCGCGAAGGTTTCAACCAGATAATCACTGCTCTGCCGGACCGTTTCGCTGGTCCATTTCGGATTGGGCCTGCCATTGTTAAGGGTGGCGTGGAAGCGGGACGGACAAGTGATGGTATAGAACACGGCACAATCACTGCGCATTTCAGCAATCAACTCCAGCCCTTTGACGCAGGCCATCATTTCGTTGCGGCGGTGTGCCGGGTTGCTGTTGCTGGCGTTCACCACCTCTTCCATATCCAGCGTGTCGCCGTCGGCGTTTACCAGCTCATGCGACTTGAAAAACTCCAGTGACTTGCGGCGCTGTTCGCGTTTATGGATTACAGCTTCATAGCTGACATACGGGGAGGCTTTCTTGTTGACCAGGCAAACGGCACGCAGTTGCTCCTCTCGCCACTCGCAGCGCATCTGCCACAGCTTGCGATACCACCAGTCCGCGCAAAGCATACGCGCGAGCGCTCCCGGAATGAGGTCATAAGGCACAGGCTTGCGGCGGCGGCGCTTTCGGCGCAGCTTCTCAAACGCAGGTGGAATCACATCCAGCCGCATTGCCTCCGCAGCCACCCTTTCCCACGCCCGGCGGATTTCTTCAGGTTTCACATCATCCGTGACAAAAAGATCACCGCAGGCCGCATCAAGACACATGCTCATGTGTGCCGCAACCAGTGTAGACAGGCGTTTTGCCTGGTCCTGGTTCATCTCAGGCAGGGCCAGCAGCCCCTCCAGACCGTCATGTCTAGCCATGAGCCGGAAGGAGGCAGACACCTGGCTGTCACGCACCCGCGCCAGGCGTTCACGGCATGGCCTAATGGTTTCGCGCAAGTAACGGGAATAAGCCTTTGCCCGGCCCAGGCCATGAAAGTATTTAATGCGTTCCAGCAATGGCTTGCTGATGTGGGACGCCTCAGCGCTTACGTCAGCGATAATCACCAGGTCGGGATTAACTCGCTGCTGCTCACGAGCCATTTTTGCCCGGCTGATGAGGTTGTCCTGCTCCATTTCACGCTGAACAGGATCACGGGACGCATTGAAAAAATAACGCTCCCAAACCTCATCACTCAGCGCCTCACGGCGCAGTTGCTCCTGCTCATTGTCGGCAGCGTACAGGGCGATCAGGTTTGAAAGTGCCGAACCCGGCGCTACTTCTGCCGTGTCAAAGTATGGATTAACTGCTTTTTTCGGGGCGCTCCAGGAGAAAACCCCGGCGGCCCCTTTTGAGCCGCCAGCCGTTTGTTGAGTCATGAATACAAATTTGCTTGCCGTCACGCCCTGGCCTCATCGATTCCAGGGCAAACCCGCACAAGGCTGGAATGAGTGCGGCGAGAACGTAGCACTCTGGAGACAGCAATAATTTCCTCTGCAGACTTACGCTCCCCCGCATCAACACCCATGCTCCGTTTGGTTGTGATGCCGTGCATGATGAAGTTGCAATAGAGCGAACGCGTCAGCGAAGTATCACTGTTTGAAACGACAACCGGGTGTTCTTCAGACGAACGGCGCTCAAGAATTGAGGCCAGGTGATACTGGTCGTCCTCGCTAAAGCCTGCAGTGTGATACGCAGTGAAAGTGCCGTCATACGGTGGATCGCAGTACACCACATCGCCCGCCTGCAGCAATGCCAGCGTTTCGTCATAGCAGGCGCAGATGAACGTGGCCCGGCGAGCCTTCTCCGCAAAGGTGAGAATTTCAGCATGAGGGAAATAGGGCTTTTTATAGTTGCCAAACGGAACATTAAATTGCCCGCTCAGGTTGTAACGGCACAGCCCGCGGTAACAATGACGATTTAAATATAAAAACAGCGCCGCACGCTCCAGCGCGGTCAGCGTCGTATCGGTATTAAATCGCAGGCGGTTTTGATAATAAATTTCAGCATTATTCTCCTCGCTGAAAAAAACCAGCGCACAAGCAATTAACTCCTCTGTGTGCTGCGCAGCTTTCTGGTAAAGGTTGATTAAGTCGGCGTTAATATCCGCGACAAGATAATGAGGATAGTCTGTCGCCATCATTACAGCACATGAACCTGCAAACGGCTCAACCAGGCGAGAACCGGCAGGCAGGTGCTTCATCAACTCAGGCATGACGGCGGTTTTATTGCCCGCCCATTTCAGGATGGTGCTCATACCGCACCACCTCTTAAAGAAACCTCAAGAACATCCAAAGTCGTTAAGGGGCGAATAGATAGCATCACCCAATGCCCTGGAATCCAATTACCAGGCATAGGGAGCACATCGTTAACAGCCAGAATATGGGTTATAACTACAGCAAACTTTCTACCGGTATATGTTTGTTGCTCCCATTCACAGAGCGAAATTACATCCCCAACTTTATAGCCACGGTCATCCTTCCGAAGTTCGGCCTTTTTATTCCCATGAAAAACTTCATTAAAGTATCTGGATGTAATCTTTAATTCGTGAATCTTTACAGTCATACAGCACCTCCGTTGTAGTGCTTGCCTTTCAGCTCAGCGATTTCTTGACAGGTGACGCAACACTGCACGCCCGGAATGGCGCGGCGGCGAGCTGGCGGGATTGGTGTATCGCAATCAATGCAGAGAACACGGGAAACACCCGGCACTTTGGCGCGGGCGTTGTGGATGTGACGCTGAAGGTCTTCTTCCACGCGCTGCTGCACGAGGTCCATTGAATCAGCCATCAGTGGATCTCCTGCGCTTCGTTCTGGATGGTTTCAGCAGCGTTACGCAGCAGCTCTGCTGCTTCGGTGCCGTTGAGTTTGCCGCGGGTGATATGCACTGCCAGCTTTTCCAGATGAGCAGCAAATACATCAGCGCGGCCCCGGCGTTCTTCCATGCGCGCTTCAGTCAACATCAGGTTAAGCCCTGCATCATCTGGTCCAGTTTTGGTGGTTCGGGTTTCAATATTTCGCATTGTGTTTCTCCTGAATTTGGGCAAAAGAATGCCCGGCGTATTTACGCCATGAATTTCTGGTTTGGTTTAATTCGGCATGGTTAGCCGTTTTGGAAATAAGCTCACCACTGCACGAAAATGGTTCATAGCCTTTACCAGCTCCCGCTTTTCGTCAGTCGTCAGCTCACTAATTTTGACGCCGTGGCGCTCTGCCGGAATGTTAGCCATAAAAAATATGGCGGCTAATGCTCGCTTGTTCTGTTTATTATTTGCGCCCCGTGGATCGCTCATTTCGTTAATAAACCGCTCAAGCTCTGACTCAATGTTAATTCCAAATACCTTTGCCCTTAATTCCGCTATGTGGTTCAACCCTTCATAGCGTTCACCTAGGCTTATCGTGCGAATCGTTGCAGCACCTTCAATAGCCATGGTTCATGCTCCAGAACACCTGACCAGAATTTTCTGGTATGATTTCCGCAGAACATACTGATAGCCATGGGGATTTACAGATGCTGAGTCAGATTGAGAAAGAACGCATTGAGCAACTTGAAAACGAGCTAAAAGATCAACGCAACCAGATTGAGATGCAGCAAATCTTGATTTCAGGGTTGCTGCATAATTTTTTCCGTACTGAAACATCGAATCAATCTGCATTTTTTGAGGTCCTCAGTGAAGAGTTGAACAAACTGCGGTTAGGTTCAGTTAAACAGCAGGAATTCAGCCACTGTATTCAACAACTCGTTGATCGTTACCGATAGCCATGCATTCGATACCGTTCCAGAGGTGGTGAGCTCTTTCTCATCACTTCTCTTACCTGCTCCCCTCGGAAAAAGGTTCCGTCCATCAACGTGAAAAAGTAACTACCATCTGCCAATAAAGACGGATAGCAGCACGCAATCTCTTCTTCATGAATGGAGTAATGCCCACCTTTGTAATTGAATTGGTAAATGACACCACATAATTCCTGTCGCATAGATTTCTCCCGCGTTCCGTTGTAGAGAGCGTCGCCAATAGTTCTTCTTGCGAGTGGCACGGATGCCAGCGCTTACCATCCTTGCCTGCAATCCAGCCATGGCCGAAGCGCATTCCTGGGCTTTACTTAACAAGCAGTGATGCAAATGAAGGTTCGTTATTTAGCATAAGCACCTCAAATCAGACCGAATGAAGCGCCCAGGCCCGTCACGGTATCAACCGCACTTGCCATCGCCGGGCTTGTCTGCAGCCTGGCGTGCATAGAAACAGCCGTCAGCGCCATTAAACGAGTAACAGAGTTGATGCTGTCGATAACCTGCCTACGACTGGCGGTGGTCTGTGGCTCACCAGAAACTGCGCTGGCAGCAACACGCCCGATCTCTGCTGTAGCATTCAGTACGTAATTCGGCATCTTCTCGCTTGCCACTTCGTTCACAGGGACACACGCCAGACAGTTAATCTGTGCCAGAAAGCCATCAACCAGAGTTGGGTCCTCAGTTAGATCGGTAAGTAGCCAGATTTCCGGCGCGGTGAGCTGGTGCGGCTGTTCAGGGTTCAGCTTATTGCGCAGCGTCTGAACATTCATTTCTGCACGACCAGCCAGCTTTGCCATGTTGTGACGTAAGGCAAAGGCGCGGCAGGCTTCATCGAAATGTTTGTGTTTGGAAACTTTGTAGTCAAAAATTGTTTTCACATCCGAACTTATCGCAAAATCGAACTCAATGAGAGATGTAACTTTGCTTCCGATTGGTTAAGCAGAAAGAGCATCTATTGTTAGCGCGGCGATGTTGATCATCACTTTTTCTCGTTTTTTGTCTTTACGTAAACGATGACGTGGGAGTCTTCCATCCGCCAATATGTCATTGATCGTGTCAACTGGGAGGCCAGTAAGTTCGCTATAGCGTTCAATTGTGACGTGTGGTGTATTCAGAGTGATTGAAATGTTTGGGGCCATAGTGCAACATTCCTCTTTTAATACGGCTTGTGGCGAGCTGTAGTTTCTCGTGATTAGTAGTGAAGGCTCCAAAAGGATACTTCAAGTTCAACTTCAAGATCGCTTTTGGAATCTATCAATGTATTTAAGATTGCTTTGGAGGTCTTGTGGATTTCAGTAGCGGCGGTAAGAATCATAGAGCGTTTGGTGGAGGCGTATGGGTTTACTACGAGGCAGGCACTTTGTGACCATCTAGGTGTATCTAAAAGCACCATGGCAACGCGATACATGCGTGACATATTCCCTGCAGATTGGGTTTTACAATGCGTGATGGAAACAGGCGTCTCAATTAATTGGCTTGTTTCTGGAAAAGGTGAGTTAGCACTTAATGCCAGAAAAAAGTTAAGTGATATAGAAATTCAAGAGCTGAAAAATGGTGAAGCATATGCTCTAGGATCGTACAAAATTGATCCATCTTTTCTTCTTAGGGAAGTTAAGTCGCCATTAGCTGTAAATTCGAACCGACATATTTATATTTGTGACCGTGAAGATGTAATTCTTTCTGATGGTCAGTGGTTAGTTCAAATTGAAGGTAAATTGAGCATAAAGAAAGTAAATCTAATCCCTGTTCGCAAAGCTATAGTTTCGGGAGATGGATTTACTTTTGAGTGTGATATTAGTGATATCAAACCTATAGCTAAAGTTTACAATGTGATAAGCGAGGCTTGAATGGATATTAACTGGGATTGGGAACAGGATGATATATTTCTTGGAGAAAATTTACCAGCAGATATATTGGACAGAAAAAAATATGCAAAATATCTTTATGAAATATCCGCTGCTCGTGGAGAAAAATCTAATCTTGTAGTAAACATTAATGCAGAATGGGGGGCAGGAAAAACGTATTTTACCAAACGCCTAGCCAAGACAATTTCTCAAAGGCACCCCACGATATATATCGATGCTTGGAAAGAGGACTTTACTGAAGATCCGTTACTTACAATCTTCAGTGGAATTAAAGAACAATTATCGAATCAATCAGATGATTTCACTAGTCTAATCAATTCAACAATTGATAATGTCGGCCCCCTGCTTAAATCAGCAGCACCAGTAATCATTGATGGATTAATAAAAAAATTTTCCGGGGTTGACTCTTTTTCAGATCTAACTAAAGATTTATCATCAAAACTAATTGAAATTCATACAGAGAAATCAACCAAGATAGAAACAGTAAGAAGAGGAATTAGCCGCTGGGTTGAATATATAGGACGAAAAGATGGTATAGATAAAGAGCTTCCATTGTTTATAATAATAGATGAATTAGATAGATGCAGACCAGATTTTTCCATTAGTCTATTAGAAATATCCAAACATATATTTAATATTCCTGGTGTTGTATTTATTATTGCCACTGACACACAGCAATTACAACATTCTATAAAGGTTGTATATGGGACTGATTTTTCTGCAAGTCATTATTTAAGTAGATTTTTTGACCGTCGGTTCCTTCTACCAACCCCCGCATACAAAGATTTATTATTAACAAAAACAGGTGAAAATATTATTTCAGAGTTTACTGAGTTACGCAAAAAATTAACACCATGCCCACCGGACATTATATCATTCGCTTGTAACTGCTCATCGATTTTGTTATCCATGAAAATCAACATTAGAGATGCCATTAAAATATACGAAAGAATAACTGATATACTAATTACGTCTAAAAAGAGTTTTGACCCTAATTTAATGTTAATATTATCCGCATTGAATTTTAAAGATCATGATATGTATGCAAGGATAAAATCAAAAGAAAATTTAACCTCCTCCGCCTTTAATACTAATATCGAGTTATCATTTGACCTATCATACGAAACTACAAAAGTTAGATTTTTTCAAAATGGTGGTAATGTTTATAATAATAAATATGAAAAAAAAGAGATAACGACAAATGTTTTCTCTTATATAGAGACAGCATGGAATGTTTTAGCGTTAGACAGAATTTCACCACCTGGGATGCGATCTAATGATATTCCGGAGCGTTGGATGGATGGAGAATTGTCTACTACCGAGTCATTGATGAATTTTATCAAAATGGGATATGCCCATAGTAAGCTCAATGAAACTGAACTAAAAATACATCAATATTTCGATTTAATTGAACTAAGTACAACTTTTGACTGATGTATGACAAGACCTAACCATACATTGACCACTGTCCAAATATACAGTTAAATCTAGTCCTCAGACATGAGGGATTTTTATGGCAGTACGAAAACTCGATACAGGAAAATGGATTTGCGAATGCTACCCCGCTGGACGTAGTGGGCGTCGCGTGCGTAAGCAGTTTGCTACCAAAGGCGAAGCGCTAGCTTTTGAGCGTCACACTATGGATGAGATAGAGGCTAAGCCCTGGCTGGGTGAATCGCTAGACCGTCGCACTCTGAAAGACGTCGTGGAACTCTGGTTCAAACTGCACGGCAAATCTCTGACCGCTGGCGAGCATGTTTATAGCAAGCTGATCCTGATGGTCGATGCACTCGGAAACCCGCTCGCCACTAATCTCAGCTCGAAATTGTTCGCACATTATCGTGACAAACGCTTGACCGGTGAAATCTACTTTAGTGAGAAATGGAAGAAAGGTGCCAGCCCGGTCACGATCAATCTGGAGCAAAGCTATCTGAGCGGAGTGTTTAGCGAACTGGCCCGGCTCGGCGAATGGACAGCACCAAACCCACTTGAAAAAATGCGCAAGTTCACCATTGCAGAAAAGGAAATGGCCTGGCTAACACATGAACAAATCACAGAGCTTTTGTATGACTGCCAACGCCAAAGCGACCTTCTCGCTCTGGTCGTTAAAATCTGCCTGAGTACCGGAGCACGCTGGCGCGAAGCTGTGAACCTCACTCGCTCACAAGTAACTAAGTACCGAATTACTTTCGTCAGGACCAAGGGTAAAAAGAACCGCAGCATTCCGATTAGCAAAGAGCTTTATGAAGAAATCATTGCTCTGGACGGCTTCAAGTTCTTTACTGACTGCTACTTTCAGTTTTTATCTGTGATGGATAAAACCTCCATCGTGCTTCCACGCGGGCAACTTACCCACGTTCTGCGCCATACATTTGCAGCACACTTCATGATGTCCGGCGGGAACATCCTTGCTTTACAAAAAATCCTTGGTCATCACGACATTAAAATGACAATGCGCTATGCTCATCTAGCGCCTGATCACTTAGAAACGGCACTTAGATTTAATCCGCTAGCAACACTGGGTGTCAATGAAGTAAGTTTTTAAAGGTATTAAAGATGGTTAAGTTCTCATTTAAAGTTCCAGTTTTCGATTTCTCCCTAACATTTGACATTATCGAAGTATTAATAACGCAAAGTGAATCCTCAATTGAAAAAGGGATTGCAGAGTATAAAGAAAAAGGCCCAGAAGAATATGTAATTGATATCTCTCCTGAAGAAGGACTTTATCAGTCCATTGATCACTATATGGGTCTTGATAGTTCATTAGTTGATCTAGATGAGATGTTCCTTGAGTATCACCCAAGTGTATTTAGAAGGTCTGTTTTCTTAACTATCTTCGGGATGTTTGAGCACGAAATTGAAAAATTCTGCAATAATTTTTCAAGCAGACACCAAACCCCAATAAACCTTTCAGATCTTAAGGGCAGCGGATTTGAGAGAAGTCATCTTTTCATCAAAAAACTCATAGGAATAAGTTCAGCGGCTCACTATCCAGCCATCAGAAAAATAACAAAACTAAGAAATAGTTGCGCACACAACGATGCAAAATATATAGAAAATGATGGACAGGATAGCAAACTTATTATCGAACTAATGAATGTTCATCCGGCTTTATTCAAAAAAGATGGAAAACAAGTTCTTTTTATGAGTGGCGCATTGACCATGGTCTTAGACGCCTTCAAATCGTATCTAAGTGAAGTTGAGCAAGCAGTAGATGAGTACGAGAAGAGGAATCAAAGTGGCGACAAAGTGGCGGCAGCGGTTGGCAATACCCCGTAATCGTCACTTCTCACCACCAAACTAACCTATTGATTATCTTGCAAGTTATTGTTTTTACTAACCCGTTTACATAAATGGTTTTTTTTGTTGCCTAAATTTAGCCCTCACGCATGTCTCGCACCGCCTCAGCGCCCCTCTTCCTGCGCCCTCTCCCCCGCCAGCTGCCCAACCAGCAGCCGGATTGCCGCCTTCGACAGCGGCGCGCGGTCGGTGACAAAGTGCAAAGTCATTCCTTCAATAAAGGCGTCGAGGCCGCGGGCGGTATCGGGGGCGAACCATTGCTCCAGCGTCTGCTGGCTGCGCCGCATCCAGTTCTGCATCACCCCCTTCAGCGCCGGCTGGCTGCTGCAGAACGCGTACAGCTGATACATCAGCTCCATATTGCGCGCCGTGGTCACCTGGGCGCTGAAGATCAGCTCCGCGATGGCATCGCAGGCTTGTTCCCGGTTCGTTACCCCGGCAAAGCATTGCTGATACTGCGCCGACATCTCGGCGGTAAACAGGCTGAACGCCTCCTCAACCAGCGCCTCGATACCGCTGAAATAATAGGTCAACGACCCCAGCGGCACATTCGCGCAGAGGGCGATTTTGCGGTGCGTCACCGCCTGGACGCCGTGCGCCGCGATGGTGTCCAGCGTCGCCTGCAGGATGCGCTCACGGCGCTGCGGATCGTTCGGTCTACGGGCCATAATTTTCCTCTTCCGGTTTATGTACAAATGTACACATGCTTGCTACTGTTGTCTTCACTCTTCTCCTTTAAGGCGTTTACGGATGACGACGCAAACCTCGCGCAGAGCGCTCCAGCTTCGGCTGTGGGCGCTGTTTATGTTCTTTTTCATCCCCGGCTTATTAATGGCCTCCTGGGCTACCCGCACGCCGGCGATCCGCGATCAGCTGATGCTTTCTACGGCAGAAATGGGCGTAGTGCTGTTTGGTCTGTCGGTGGGGTCGATGAGCGGTATTCTCTGCTCGGCGTGGCTGGTGAAGCGCTTTGGTACCCGCAAGGTCATCCGCGCCACCATGTCCTTCGCCGTACTCGGCATGCTGGTGCTCAGCCTGGCCCTGTGGGTCTCTTCCGCCCCGCTGTTCGCCTTCGGCCTGGCCATCTTTGGCGCCAGCTTTGGCTCCGCCGAAGTCGCTATTAACGTCGAAGGCGCGGCCATCGAGCGAGAGATGAATAAAACGGTGCTGCCGATGATGCATGGCTTCTACAGCTTTGGCACCCTGTTCGGCGCCGGGGTGGGCATGGCAGTGACCGGATTCGGCCTGCCTGCCGCCCCGCATATCCTGGCGGCCGCGCTGGTGGCTATTCTGCCCATCGCCATTGCCATCCGCGCCATTCCCGATGGCACCGGTAAAAACGCCGCCGAAGCCGCCCACGGTGAGGCGAAAGGTCTGCCGGTATGGCGCGACGCGCAGCTACTGCTGATCGGGGTCATCGTCCTGGCGATGGCCTTTGCCGAAGGCTCGGCCAACGACTGGCTGCCGCTGCTGATGGTGGACGGCCACGGCTTTAGCCCCACCTCCGGCTCGCTGATCTATGCCGGCTTCACCCTCGGCATGACGCTGGGCCGCTTCACCGGCGGCTGGTTTATCGATCGCTACAGCCGGGTGACGGTGGTCCGCGGCAGCGCGGTGATGGGCGCCCTGGGTATTGGCCTGATCATCTTCGTCGATAACCCCTGGGTGGCGGGCATCTCGGTACTGCTGTGGGGCATCGGCGCCTCGCTCGGCTTCCCGCTGACCATCTCCGCCGCCAGCGATACCGGGCCGGACGCGCCCAAGCGCGTCAGCGTGGTGGCGATCACCGGTTATCTTGCTTTCCTCGTCGGGCCGCCGCTGCTGGGCTTCCTCGGCGAACACTTCGGCCTGCGCAGCGCCATGATGGTGGTGCTGGGTCTGGTGATGGTGGCGGCACTGGTCGCCCGCGCGGTGGCTAAGCCACAATCTGAACCCGTTATGGAGAACAGCTAATGAGCATCAAACTGATTGCGGTGGATATGGACGGCACCTTTTTAAGCGATGCCAAAACTTACAACCGGCCGCGCTTCCTCGCCCAGTACCAGCGAATGCGTGAACAGAATATTCGCTTCGTGGTCGCCAGCGGCAACCAGTATTATCAGTTGATCTCCTTTTTCCCGGAGATCGCCCATCAGATCGCCTTTGTGGCGGAAAACGGCGGCTGGGTGGTGAGCGGCAATGAAGACGTCTTCAACTGCCAGCTGCCGGTCCACCATTTCAACGCCGTGGTCGATCATCTGCAGACCCTGCCGAATATCGAAATCATCGCCTGCGGGAAGCGCAGCGCCTACACTCTCAACCGCTATAACGACGCGCTGAAGACGGTGGCGGCGAAGTATTATCACCGCCTCGAACTGGTGGATGATTTTAACCACCTTGATGACGCGATCCTCAAATTTGGTCTCAACGTACCGGACAGCCTGATCCCGGAAATTCAGCCGAAGCTGCACGCGGCGCTGGGGGATATGGTCACCGCGGTGGCCACCGGCTACGGCAGTATTGACTTAATTATGCCTGGGGTGCACAAAGCCAACGGCTTGCGCATTTTGCAGCAGCGCTGGGGCATTGAGGATCATGAGGTGGTGGCGTTCGGCGATAGCGGCAATGATATCGAGATGCTGCAGCACGCCGGATTTGGCTTTGCCATGGCCAACGCCCGGGAAGACGTCAAAGCCGTCGCCAGCCATCACGCGCCGCACAACAACGAAGAAGGCGTGCTGCAGATTATTGATAAGGTGTTAAATCGCGAAGCGCCGTTCGCCTGATAAGACCCCG
>Ga0209796_10000212_pt1 | contig 58552 bp, 49 predicted proteins | sample AgamicOrSfrz_FD_187167 | JGI IMG/M metagenome (GOLD analysis project Ga0209796, IMG submission 187167) | Agave microbial communities from Guanajuato, Mexico - Or.Sf.rz (SPAdes) (version 2) | ecosystem: Host-associated > Plants > Phyllosphere > Phylloplane/Leaf | place: Guanajuato, Mexico...
GCACTCCTGCATTGCTTCGAGATCCTCAATAGTCCGGTAGACGAAGCAATCGCGGCGCTCGCGGCCCTGCACCGGCGGCACGAACGGCGAGGAGCCGGTGGCCATCACGAGCTTGTCGTAGGCGAGCATTTCGCCGCTGGCAAGCGTAACGGTGCGCGCATTGCGGTCGATCGACACGGCTTTCGCGTTGAGCTTGAGCAGCACGTTCTCGCGCTCGAAAAAGCCCGGCTCGACCAGCGAGAGGTCGTCCGCGGACTTGCCCGAAAAGAATTCCGACAGATGCACGCGGTCGTACGCGGGACGCGGCTCTTCGCACAGCACGGTGATGTGCAGCGCAGAGTTCGGATCGTCGACGAGACATTCGAGCAGTTTGTGCCCGACCATGCCGTGTCCGATAACGATGATTTTCATGAGCGCGGTTTCCTCGATGTGCTGGGCGTCGGTCGCCACGCTGCCGTCGTCGGCAAAGCGGCGCCGGAAATAAAAACGGCGTCCCGCGAACTCAGCCGATGACTGAATCCGGGGGACGCCGTTGTCCTGTCCGTGGTGCTGCGGCAAGCGCTTTGTATAACGCTCGCGGCGGATCGCCGTTGATCCGATGGGCGGGTTAAATGCAAAGGCTATGCCAATCACGCCTCGCGGGCCTGCAAGCCCCGCCACACGGCGTTTCGCGAGCAATGTCGGCGGCTAGCCCGACCTTTAGCGCAGGACACGTTTCGATGCAGCCCGGCACAGCAATGGTGCGACGCAGCACTGCGCGCGTGCCAAAAGCGGGCCCGGCGGCGGTGCGTGCGGGGCTGCGCCTGGCTGCGTTCAGCGCCAGAAAACGCGACATGAAATGGTTTTGCTTAGCGGCGCAGCGCCTGTGGCAATCGCTTGAGATGTCCTCTACAACGCATCGCGCCAACATGTTGCGATCCGTTGGCCTGGTCCTTGCATAACAGGGGCGCGAAACCAGTCGTGCTCGCGCACAGCAATCAGCGCGAACGGCAGGACCGCCTCGCGAGACACAACGTCGTGCCTCGTGCGGCTTCGAACCTTGTTGAGCAGCACCGCAGCACTGCAACATCGGACAACGGCGTCCCCTCGTGATCGGCACGAGCGGACGCCGTTTTTGTTTGGGCGTCGGCGCCACGCCAGGGCGCCGGCCACACAGTGAATCAGAAGGACATCGCGATGAACACGAACTTCGGCAAAGTCACCTTATTGAGCGCCGGGCCCGGCGAACTCGATCTGCTTACGTTGCGAGCCGCCAAAGCGCTCGCGGCCGCCGACGTCGTTCTGCTCGACGACCTGGCCAACCCCGAGATCGTGACGCTCGCCCCGCAGGCGCGCGTGATTCGCGTAGGCAAACGAGGCGGTTGCCGCTCGACCCCGCAGGCTTTCATTGAGCGCCTGATGCGCCGTTATGCACAGAAAGGGCTGCACGTGGTCCGCGTGAAAGGCGGCGAAGCGCTGCTCTTCGGCCGCGCCGGCGAAGAGATTGCAAGCTTGCGCGAGGCCGGCATTCCGGTTGAGATCGTCAACGGAATTTCGTCGGGCTTCGCGGCTGCGGCGGGCCTCGGCATCTCGCTCACGCATCGCCGTCACTGTCATGGCGTGACGTTCGTGACCGCGCACACCGAAGATCACGGCGAGCCGGACTGGGCCGCGCTCGCGGCCACGCGCACTACCCTCGCCATCTACATGGGGATGCGGCGTATCGGCAGCATTGCCGACGCCTTGCTCCGGAGCCTGCCGGCCGGCACGCCCGCAGCCGTCGTGCAGTGGGCCGGCAGCGTCGACGAACGGCGTCTGCTCACGCGTCTGGACCGTCTGGCAGCCGACGCCGGCGAGGCGGGCTTAGGCAGCCCCGCCGTGATCCTGGTGGGCGATGCGATCGGCGAAAGCGAGCCGGCGCTGTGGCCACGAGACAGCGCGTCGCACGAGGAACCGGTGCATGCACGTGCTGCGTGAAGGCGCACGCAAACAAATGAAAAGCGCGGCCGTCCGTCGTACACGGCCGCGACTCGAAGACACCTAATCGCCGAAGCCGATCTCCGCTTCGACAGCCTGCCCCACCCGCAGCCACGTGCCCGCACCGCTCGTTACGACTGCGTTGTTGCCGAACGTGATCGCACCATTGCGCTGCGGATTCGCGCGATACACGCTCAGGGTATCGGTCGGTTCGTTGGGCCATTCGGGGTCGCGCTCGCCCTTCGCCTGATCGATGGTCGGCATCGGGCAACGCGCGCATAGCTTGACGAGCCGCAGTTCGACACGCGCTTCACCGGGCTGCGTGCCCTCCATGCCGAGCGTCTCCACATAGTCTTCTTCATACGCATCGAGGCCGGTGAGCACGATGTTCGGACGAAACCGGTCGATCGGAATGGACGGCGCGCCCTTCGCATTCAGCCGCGTGTTCAGGTCGTCGAGCGACGCCTGACCGATCACGAGCAGCGGAAAGCCGTCGGCGAAGTAAGTCGTGGCCCCGCCGACGCTCTGCGTATAAACCGGATCGACAATGCGCTCGCGCTCGGAATCGAAGCGCAGAAGCCGCACGGGCAGGCCAAGGAAGTCGGAGAACCACGCGGCGCACGCTTCGCCCGTGTCGAGTCCATAGGCGGCATCGCGCCACACTTTCGTCTCAACCCTGGCGGGCGCGCCGAGTTGCGCGGCGTCGAGCGGCGTGCGCAATTCGCTCATGCCGGGTGCGCGGATCACCAGTTCGTGCTCGGCAATTTCCACCTTGATCAACGCCATACGCGGATGTGCGCGCTGCGTGAGCATCGCGCCCTCGGCATCCACAGCCATCCAGTAACGATCATATTCAAGCCCCGTAGCGAGAAGACGCGCTTCATTCAGCGCGATGCCCGCGCACGATTTGATCGGATAGATGAAAAGCTCGCTGATGGTCGGCATGATGTGGGGGCCCGCACGGCTCGTACGGTTTGTTATGTATGAGGAGGGCTCGATTGTAAATCGGCCACGGCAGCCTCGTTGGAACCTCGCTTCGCAAGAGCTGCGGCCCCGCTCCTGCGACGCCTGCCGTTTCCTCCTCGCCCGCCTCGACGTAGAATTCCAAGGCTTGGCACCGGCATTGCGCATGCCGGCAAGGTAAGCGAATTCAAGCGCGGCAGCGCGTTTCATTGCCCGCCGCGGTGCCCGCCGCCATTCACCGGCGCCGGGCGAGCGTGCGGACGCATCCCTATCATGAACGAGACAGGACATTGATTATGCTGAGCAAACCCGTGTTGACCCTAGCGGAAACGACCCGCATTCTCGAGGCCGCGCGCGCCGAAGCCGAGAAGAACAAATGGGCGGTCGCGATTGTCGTGGCCGACGACGGCGGCCACCCGCTCGGCATGCTGCGGCTGGACGGCAGCGCGCCCGCGAGTGCGTACATCGCGACCGAAAAGGCCCGCACTTCGGCAATTGGCCGCCGCGAAACCAAGGTATACGAGGACATGATCAACAATGGTCGCACCGCATTCCTCAGCGCACCGCTCTCGGGTACGCTGGAAGGCGGCGTGCCGGTCATCGTCGAAGGTCAGGTGGTCGGCGCGGTCGGTGTGTCGGGCGTAAAGTCCGACCAGGACGCGCAAATCGCCAAGGCCGGCATTCAGGCACTCGGCCTGTAAATCTGCTGTGGCGAGTAGCATTGCCCGCGCTTCACGAGTGCCGTCGTGATGGCGTGCCCACAACAGGACGCAGCAAAACGGAAAGCAGCAAAGCAGCTTGACCGGGTAGTAGCCCCAACGCGAGCCGATACCCCACAGCGGCCGCATTCAGACAGATGGAGCAGTCGATGACTCAGATGAACCCGCGCGGCGGACTGCAGGTCGCCGCCAATCTCGAACAGTTCGTCGAAACGGAAGCCCTGCCCGGCACCGGAATCGACAGCGCCGCATTCTGGGCGGGTTTCGACGCCCTCGTGCACGAGCTGGCGCCCAAAAACCGTGCGCTCCTCGCCGAGCGCGACCGCCTGCAAACGGAACTGGACAACTGGCATCGTGCCAACCCCGGCCCGGTGCGCGACTTGCGCGCCTATCGTGCGTTTCTGGAGGGCATCGGCTATATCGTGCCCGCACCGTCGAGCGTGAAGGCCACCACAGCGAACGTCGACACTGAAATCGCCGAGCAGGCGGGCCCCCAACTCGTGGTGCCGCTGTCGAACCCGCGCTATGCGCTGAATGCGGCGAACGCGCGATGGGGCAGCCTCTACGACGCGCTATACGGCACCGACGCGATTTCCGAGGCCAACGGCGCAGACCGGCAGAAAACCTTCAACCCGGTGCGCGGCGCCGCGGTGATCGCCTATGCCCGCAAATTTCTCGATGAAGCCGCGCCGCTCGCGAGCGGATCGCATGCGGACGCAACCGGTTACAGCGTAAAGGACGGCAAGCTTGTCGTCGCGCTGAAAGGCGGCACCAGCGAGCTGAAGGCGCCCGCGCAGTTCATCGGCTATCAAGGCGAGGCCGGCGCGCCCTCGGCCGTGCTGCTCAAGCACAACGGCCTGCATTTCGAAATCCAGATCGATGCAAACGATCCGATCGGCAAGACCGACGCTGCAAATGTGAAGGACGTGGTGCTGGAAGCGGCGGTGAGCACCATCATCGACTGCGAAGATTCGGTGGCGGCCGTGGATGCGAACGACAAGGTCCAGCTCTATCGCAACTGGCTCGGCCTGATGAACGGCGATCTGACCGAAGAGGTCGCGAAAAACGGCAAGACCTTCACGCGGCGCCTGAACGCAGACCGCGAATATGTCGGTGCCGACGGCACGACGCGGGTCACGCTGCACGGCCGCTCGCTGCTGTTCGTGCGCAACGTCGGCCACCTGATGACCAATCCGGCAGTGCTGACGAAAGACGGTGCCGAAATTCCCGAAGGCATTCTCGATGCGGTGATCACCACGCTGTGCGCGCTGCACGATCGCAGCAACAAACTGAACTCGCGCACCGGCTCGATTTATATCGTCAAGCCGAAAATGCATGGTCCTGCAGAAGTCGCGTTCGCAAGCGAGCTGTTCGCGCGTGTCGAAGATCTGCTGAAGCTGCCGCGCAACGCGATCAAAATGGGCATCATGGACGAGGAGCGCCGCACGAGCGTGAATCTGCTTGCCTGCATTGCCGAGGCGTCGGAGCGCGTCGCGTTCATCAACACGGGTTTCCTCGACCGTACCGGCGACGAGATGCACAGCGCGATGGAAGCCGGCCCGATGATGCGCAAGGGCGACATGAAGTCGAGTGCGTGGATTGCGGCGTATGAGCGCAGCAACGTGCTGGTCGGCTTGCACGCGGGCCTGCGCGGCCGCTCGCAGATCGGCAAGGGCATGTGGGCCATGCCCGATCTGATGCATGCAATGCTCGAGCAGAAAATCGTTCACCCCAAGGCCGGTGCGAACACTGCGTGGGTGCCCTCGCCTACCGCCGCGACACTGCACGCGCTGCACTACCACCAGGTCGACGTGCAAGCGGTTCAGCAGGAGCTGGAGCGCACGGACTACGCGAAGGTGCGCGACGAACTGCTGGACGGCCTGCTGACGATTCCTGTGGTCGAAACGGCGAAGTGGAGCGCCGACGAAATCCGCGCCGAACTGGATAACAACGCACAAGGCATTCTCGGCTATGTGGTGCGCTGGATCGACCAGGGCGTGGGTTGCTCCAAGGTGCCGGACATTCACGACGTGGGCCTGATGGAAGACCGCGCGACGCTGCGTATCTCGAGTCAGCACATCGCCAATTGGCTGTATCACGGGGTGGTGACGCGCGAGCAGGTTGAAGAGACTTTCAGGCGCATGGCGAAGGTGGTGGATCAGCAGAATGCCGCCGATCCGTTGTACAGGCCAATGGCGCCGAACTTCGACACGGTTGCATTCAAGGCCGCGCAGGCGCTGGTGTTCGAAGGTCGTCAGCAGCCGAGCGGCTACACGGAACCGTTGCTGCACAAGTTCCGCCTTGAAGTGAAGCAGGGCTGAGCATGATGGTCGCCGCGGCTCGAACGGATGCAGGTTCGAGCGCGGCAAAAAAAGACGGGCGCCTCGCGTGGCTGCGGGGCGCCCGATTTCAAAGCGCTTGATGTTGCCGCGCTCTCTGCGTGATCAAATCTGTTTCATCAACGCTGCGTGATTCAAGCTGATTCAGCGCGACGCGAGAAGACAACTAGCTCGCGCGCGCCGGTCTCCGCCCTCGTCAAGCCGCTTCAGCGGTGTACTGTGCGGGCAAGGTCTGTCCGTTTGCCTGCGCGTTTGCCTGCGAGTTTGCCTGCATATAAGCCTGCAAATACGCTTCGAACTCGTCCTTCACCTCGGGATGGCGCAGCGCGAACTCCACCGTCGCCTTCAGATAGCCGAGCTTGCTGCCGCAATCGAAGCGCGTGCCGAAGTAGCGATACGCGAGCACCTGTTCTTCGGTGAGCAGCGACTGGACCGCATCGGTCAACTGCAATTCGCCGCCGGCACCGGGCTTGAGCGCGCGAATGTGCTTGAAGATGGTGGGCATCAGCACATAGCGCCCGACCACGCCGAGGTTCGACGGTGCCTTGTCCGGCGCCGGTTTCTCGACAATGCCTGAGAGCTTGATGACGTTGTCTTCCCACTCGCGGCCGTCCACGACACCGTATGAGCGGCTGTCTTCGCGCGCAATGGTTTCCACGCCGATGACCGAGCTATGGTAGTGATTGAACGTATCCACCAGCTGGCTCATGACCGGCTTGGAGCTGTGCAGCAGGTCGTCTGCGAGAATCACCGCGAACGGGCTTTGACCGACCAGTTTTTCGGCGCACAGCACCGCGTGGCCGAGACCCAGTGCTTCAGCCTGGCGGACATAGAAACAGTCGACGTTGGCGGGCTTGATGCTGCGCACGAGGTCGAGCAGCTTCTGCTTGTTGCGCGCCTCGAGTTCAGCCTCGATCTCATACGACTTGTCGAAGTGATCTTCGATAGCGCGCTTGCTGCGGCCCGTCACGAAGATCATCTCGGTGATGCCGGCAGCAACTGCTTCTTCAACAGCGTACTGGATCAGCGGCTTGTCCACGATAGGCAGCATTTCTTTCGGACTTGCCTTGGTAGCCGGCAGGAAACGTGTCCCGAGGCCCGCTACGGGAAACACGGCTTTGGTGACTTTCAGCATGGTAGGCATTCCCAGATCGGTTTGAAATTGGTTCGCGGGGCATGGCGGCCCTTCGACGTCGGCGCAAAGGCTAACAAAAAAGCCACGCGAGATCACGCGTGAAATTTCTCAAACAGTACTTATTAAAGCCAGTTTGCGTGGATTTGCGCTTTGCATGATATGAAAGACAGCAAGTTTTACAGTGCAAACTCGAATTATTTTCGGGCGATTCCGAAAAATTTACCCGTCATGCCATAAGCGAAGCGGGCCGCGGGCATCCGTCCGTGCGGCCCACCGCGCGGCTTTCAGGAGCGCGCTTCCTCGTTTTCATCCAGCTGCGGCAGCTTTCCGGGACTCATCCGGAAACGCCGGATAGGCTCGTTGCGCAACGCCTCCCGGTACGCGGAGGCGGCAACGAGAATCAGCAGGACGGCCACGCCGGCAAGCAAATGCAGGTTCATGATTACACCTCTCATCAGGAGAATCCGTGCTGTAAATTAGCATGACAAAAGGGACAAATAATTGTTCGGCTTGCGGGCAGAAGCGTAATTACAATTCGTCACAAAATGGCGCTTTTAATCGAAAAGATGGCCGATTTTTTTATCCATTTTTTGCGCGCGCGGTGCACTAGCATGTGAAGCACCGCGCGCGGCACGCGCGCGAATTTCGCATTGCCACACTCGAATAAAGGACCGCGCATGAGCGACTCAGCACTGGAAGCCGCCGGCTCATCCCTGCCCCTCACACCCCATGCGAGCCCCGTCGCGCATCGCGCACAAAGCGAGGCTCGCGCCGACAGCGCCGGTAAAGAACACGTGATCGACGCGATGCGCGGCTTCGCCGCGCTGCTCGTCGCGTACTTCCATTGCCGGCAGATCGAATGGGTCGGCATGCAGGCTTTCCACCAGAATGCCGGCCACTCGTTCAATCTGAGCACGATTGCCGCGTATCTGACCTTCCCCATCGCGTGGGGCTCGGCCGGCGTGCCGATTTTCTTCGTGATCAGCGGCTACTGCATTCACCGCAGCGCCGCGTTGAGACTCGCGGGCAACCCGGCGTACCGGCTCGACGCCGCGAACTTCTGGGCGCGCCGTTTCGCGCGCATTTATCCGGTGCTGTTCGCGGCATTGCTGCTCACGCTCGCACTCGACTGGTTCAGTCTGCAATTGCCGCCGGTAAGCCACAAGATTCGCGAGATCGGTTTGGGCGCTTTTCTCGTCAACCTGTTTTCGCTGCAAGGCGTGGCGGGCAAGACGTATGGCTCGAACGGCGCGCTGTGGACCCTTTCGCTCGAAGTGCAGTTCTATGCAATCTATCCGCTGCTGTTCGCACTGCGCCGGCGTATCGGCATGAGCGCTGTGCTAGCAATCGTCGCCGTGATCAACGTGGTGTCAGCGTACGTGCTCGAGCGGCACGACATTCAGTTTTTCACGTCTTACTGGTTTTCGTGGACGCTCGGCGCATGGATTGCCGACGCGAAAGCACACCAGGCACCGCAAGCACGCACGTCGTGGTGGCTCTATGTGCTCGCCGCCGCGTTCGTCGTGCTGGGCTGCGCAGCGTTTCATTTTGGACAGTACGGCGCGTTCCAGTTGTGGGCGCTTGGTTTCGCGTTTTATCTGTACCGGGCGCTCGAGGGTGACAAGGGCAGCGACAGCACGCGCAACGCGCGCGCCAGTTGGGGCATGCGGCTTTTGTCGCGCTGTGGCGACTTCAGCTTCTCGCTGTATCTGATCCATCTGCCGATCTTCGTGCTGCTGTCTTCGCTGCTGTACCGTTCGTCGCTGCAAATGTCCATCTGGCCGTCGTTCGGATACATGCTGGTTGCAGTGCCCGCTGCCTATGTGTTCTACCGGCTCGTCGAATTGCCGGCGATGAAGTGGTCGGCCAGCTTCAAGCCGAAAACGAAAGGCGCATGGCAACGGTCGTGAATCGAAAAGAGCCGAAGGCCGGCGAGTTTCTCGCTGACCTTCGGCTCTGTTGTGCTGGTTTCCGCTGCGGCAACTCGCGTTGCAGCCACTCGCGTGACGGCAACTCGCGCTGCGACGGCTCCCGCTGTATGAGCTTGCGCAACGCCGCGTTCCATAACATCAGCTTCCATAGCGCCAGCTTCTGCAACACCAACTTCCTGAACACCAACTTCCGGAACACCAGCACGCACTGACTCACATCTGCGTACTGCGTGTTGAAGATTTAGCACGCGGCTCTACCTGCCGCGCGCCAGACCTCCAACCATTTATGCGCGAGCAGCCTTTGCAGCCCCCGCCGCGCGCCTCAGAATCCGCTCGACGCTCTCCACGTAGGCATCGGTTCCGAAGCGGCTCAGCGCCGTTCTGTAGCCGTTTTTGACCAGTCTTGCGCGCAATTCTTCGTTCGAGCGCAATTCGGCCAGTGCGTCGGCCAACGCATGCGCGTCGCCGGGTGTGCACAGCACGCCGTTTTCATAGTCGTCGACGATCTCCAGCACGCCGCCCGCGCGGGCGGCCACCACCGGACGCTGCGCCAGCATGCCCTCCACAATCACGCGGCCGAACGGCTCCGGCGTGATCGATGTGTGCACCACCGCGTCGACTGCGCACATGCACGCCGGAATATCGTGCTGGAAGCCGAGAAAATGCACACGGTCGCCCAGCTTGTGCGCGGCGACGAACGCATGCAGCTCGATCTCGTACTGATCTTCGCCGAAGAGAGGCGCGCCCACCAGCACTGCGTGCATATGCGGATTGAGCACCATGGCTTCGAGCAGCACATGCTGGCCCTTCCAGCGCGCGAGGCGGCTGAACGAACCGACAAGAAACGCATCCGGCGGTAACTTGAGGCGCTCGCGCAGCGTGGCTTGCGGCACATTGCGCAAGGCGTCGAACGGCGCGGCGGAAATCCCGTTGAACACCACGTCGACGCGCCTGTCGTCAAAGCCGGTGAGCTGCGCGAATGCACGCGCCGACGCGGCCGAATTCGCGATTACATGGGTAAGACCAAGGCGCGCGCACCATTTGATGATCGCGAGCTGCTTGCCGCCGAAGTGCTCGGGGCTCACGATATCGCGCAGATGCCACACCACCGGCCGCTTCGCGAGCTTGCCGGCCACCGCGCCGATCACCATCGCGCGCTGCGTGTTCGCATAGATCACCTGCGCGCTGCGCGCGCGCCTTGCAGTCGCGCGAACGAGCGACATCAAGCCTTTGAGCGCCGCCCCCTTGGGCAGCGAACCGCCCTGCTTGCGCACGTTGCGCAGCGCGCCGGCATCAAGCACCTCGACGCTTACGCCCGCCTTGTCGAGCGCGGTGCGAAACGGGCCGTCGTCGAACAGCACGACCTCAATGCGCGAGCGCAATGCCTTGACGATCTCGAGCAATGACAACTCGGCGCCGCCCAGCACGCCGCTCTGATCGACGGCGAGAATGCGCGGTGCGCTCGCGGCAGGTGTGGCTCGATACGGCACGTACGGCGGCAGCGTTGCATTGCGCAGTGCCGGTACCGAGGCGCGCACGTGCGCGAAGAAGCGCTCGCGAAAATTAGCTGCGGAAAAACGCTCTGCATTGGCGCGGCAGTCGAGCGGCGAAAAGCGCTTGACGTGTGCTTCGAAACGCTCGATGGCGGCGACAATCGACTCCTCGCTCTGCTCGTCGAAGAACATGCCCGTCGGGCGCGGCTCGGACAGGTCACGCACCGTTTCGAGCGCCCCGCCCTTGCCATACGCAATAACAGGGGTGCCGCACGCCTGCGCTTCGACCACTGAAATGCCGAAGTCTTCTTCGGCGGCGAACACGAAAGCCTTGGCGCGGCTCATCCGGTCCTTGAGCACATTAAACGGCTGATAGCCCATGATCTCGACGTTCGGACCGGCCTTCGCGCGGATTTTCTGCATGTCCGGCCCGTCGCCGATCACGACGAGCTTGCGCTCGGGCATGCGTGCAAACGCCTGCACGATCAGATCGATCTTCTTGTACGGCACCATGCGCGATGCAGTCAGATAGAAGTCTTCCTTCTCGGTGCATAGTGTGAACGCTTCCACGTCGACGGGCGGAAAGATCACCTGCGCGTCGCGCTGATACACCTTCTTGATGCGACGCGCAATGAACTCCGAGTTCGCGACAAAGCCGTCCACCGAGTTCGAGGTGCGGATGTCCCAGTTGCGGATGTAATGCAGGATGAGCCGCGCCATGGCGGACTTGGGTCCGCTTGTCAGCTTCGACTGCTGCAGATACTGGTGCTGGAGGTCCCACGCGTAGCGGATCGGCGAGTGCACATAGCTGATATGCACCTGGTCAGGACCGGTGAGAATGCCCTTGGCCACTGCATGGCTGCTCGAGATCACCACGTCGTATGCGGACACGTCCAGTTGCTCGATCGCAAGCGGCATGAGCGGCAGATACGTGCGGTACTTGCTGCGCGCGAGCGGCAGATTCTGGATGAACGAAGTGATAACGGGCTTGCCGCGCAGAAAGCTGCGGTCGTCGAGAAAGTCGACGAGACTGAACAGATCCGCGTCGGGGAAACACGCGACGATCTGCTCGAGTACCTTCTCCGCGCCCGCGTAAGTGACGAGCCAGTCGTGCACGATCGCAATGCGCACGGCTTTTTCGCTGCGCGCCGCGCTATGCCGCGGCGGCGTCTGCACGCCAGGAACGGTGGTGAGTTCGGCCAGTGCGCTGCGCGTCGGCGGTTGCAGCACGGCTTCTTCAAGGACTTCGTGGTTCATGCGCTTTTCCTCGGATTCAGTCGTAACAGCAGTGAGCGCGCCAGATCGCGCAAAGCGGGAGTCATCGTGATGGACCAGGCGATGTTCGCGCCGACCATTAACACGCCGGTTACGATCGCCATGGCGAGGCCCGGCAGGAAGCTGGAAAGCCACAGGCTCGCCAGCAGGAAAACCAGATGCGCGAGCATGTCGAGCGCGATCTGCCGCGCGCGGATTGCAGAAAGCCGCAGCAGTACGACGTAGTCGAAGAGCGCGCGAGCGGCCACCGCCATCGCCGCGCCAGTCAGGCCGAAGTGCGCGATGCCGAGCCACAACGCCCCTGCGAAGAGCGGCAACTCGAAGAGGCCGACGCGGGCGGCCGTAGCCGGATTGACCTGCGACTGGATCAGGATGCGCGTCACGTTGGCCTGCCCGACGAGCCACACGGCAACGATCATGATTCGTCCCACGGGCGCCGCCACGGTGGCGATTTCATTGCCGACCCACAGGTGCAGGAACGGCTCGAGCACGAGCATTGCGACGAGGGCGACGGGCGTGAACACGCCGTTCAGAAATTCGAGGGACTGCTGCGTGATGGTGTCGGCATCCGCACGCCCTACCGCCGAAAGCCGCGGAAACAGCGTGCGCACCATTGCGGTGGGCACGATGTTCAGGCGCGTGACCAGGTTTTGCGGCACCGTGTAGTACGTGACGAAACGTGCGCCGAGGCCCGTGCCCAGCATCACGCGGTCGAGCGATTCCGCGATCATGTTGGTGACGCTCGCAACCAGCATCCACCCGCCGAAGTTGAAAAGACCCTTCGCTACGCCCAGCTGTGGCGGCAGAATACTGCGTATTTCCAGCACTTTCAGCGCCGAACGGCCGAGCAGAATGGCGGCGAGAATACGCGCGAACACCGCTGCCGCGAGCACATTCTGCAGGTTCGCGCCGAGCCACAGCGCAGCGCCGAGCGGCAATAGCTGGAACAGGAAGGTGCCGATGGTCTGGTTCGTGTTGTACACGCCGAATCGCTCGGCGCCGTTGATCGCGCCTGCGAACACCCACGACACGTTGGCAAGCGGAATCGCCACGGCGAGCCACGGCAGGGCCATGTAGACCTCATGCTGAAGTTCGGGCGAAACCTTCGTGAAATAAGCGGTATAGAGAAACGCGCCGAAGTAAATGATCAAGCCGCCGATCACGCCGGTTGCGAGATTCAGCCACGTCGCGCTCCAGAACACCCGCGCGCTTTCGCCCTTGTCGCCCGAGGCGCGCGCCTTCGAAATGTGATTCTGCGCGGCCATGCTCATACCGAGATCGAGAATGCCGAAGTAGCCGATCAGCGTCCACACGAGACTGATCACGCCGTAGCGTTCGACGCCCAGCAGTTTGATATACGACGGCACGGTGACGAGCGACACGAAAGTCGGCAGTACGAGGCCGAAGAAATTGATCGCTACGTTCTTGAGAATGCCTTTGTCCATCGGGTGCCCTGGGTTCGACTACGATTGCCGGTGTTGTTCTTCATGTGTTCCTGCCGCGCCATGCCGCGGCGGCGCAGTGCGCTGTGCATGGATCCGTCATGGCTTCCAGCGGTACATCAGCACCTTGCCGCGCGCGTCTTCCTCGACGAACACGAGGTACTCGCCGTTGCTCCGCCGCGCCGCGCTAATACCGTTGGGCACGTCCACCCAGCCGGATGCGCCGCCCACTTCCGGGCCCGGCCGGATCACGCCGAGCTCGCGGCCGTTGTCCTTGTCCCATACGTGCACCGCGCCCACCGGCTCGACGCCGAAGATGTACTGCCCCTCGACCGTCACGCCGATGATCGTGGCGATGGGCTTGCCCTGTGTCTGCCAGGGCAGCGTGATCGAATAGCGCTGCACAGGCTTGCCGCTCGACCATTTGTCGTAGCGCACCAGCACGCGTCCCACTTCCTTCCAGAAACCGTGCTCGGTCGGTGCGTCGGGCGTGTAGCCAGTCGCGTAGAGCGTGTCCGTGTCCGGCTCGTAGATCGCGCGATGCAGTTCTGCAAACGGTTGCGGCACCGGGTATTGCGTGATGTCGGAATACGCATAGACGGGGTTGCCTTTTGCGTCGAGACCGCCAAAGCGGAACCGGTAAATGCCCTTCGTGTCGCGCGTGCGCCAGATGTCGCCGGCGGTATCGACCCACCAGCCCCAGCCTCCCGCGAGCTTCGTGCCGCTTGTGTTGAGCGCGAATTCGTCGACATTGAATCTGCCGTCGCCGTTTGCGTCGCGCCAGATCCAGTCGCCGCCTGGCGGCGCATTCGGCACTTTGGCCACGGCACGTTCGCGGCCCGCGATAAAGCCGGACGGAATCGCCGTCTCGCCGTCGTGCTGCGCGTCGAAGCGATAGATCTTCAGATGGTCCGCATACATGTCCGTCAGATACAGGAAGGTGCGGCCCTTCAATTTGCGGGCAATCGGCAGCCCCGGATACTGGTCGGTGTGAAAAACCGGATCGTCCGGATACCTGAACCGGTTGGACAGGAATCCGACATATTTCCAGTCCTGCCCCGCTGGTCTGGACAGGTCGAGCTCGAAGCGCTTGTTGCCGGTATATACGCTGTCGGGGCGCGCCGGATCCACCCATGCGCCGTCGACGAAAAGCAGCCCCTGCACCAGCCAGTTCTGTTTGCCGTCGGGCGCGTAGCTTTCGAGCGTCGCGCCAAGGCCCGCGCCGATCGGCTCGTAACGCGGGCCGATGCCGTTGGTCGACACGTAGACATTCCCGCGCGCATCCACGCCCACGCCAGTGAGTCCGTTAAAGCGCTGCGGCCCCGGCCGTCCTGCAACGCCGCTGAAAATGCCGCCGCGCTCGCCGAGCGAACCGCTTTGCTCATAACGTCCGTCGCGTTTGTCGAAGAACCGCACCTGCTGACGCGGTCCGTTATCGGCAATGAGCACGCGGCCTTTCGTATCGACGGCGATGTCCACCGCGACCGTGCCGGCCGGCAACTCGAAGTTTTCGTCGATGCGTTTTCCAGCCGGCGTGTAATGCTCCACATGCGGCGTGCGATCGTTGCGCGTGCCGCTCAGCACCCACAGCGTGCCGTCCGGCGCAAGCGCGAGGCGGCCAGGTTCGTGCACGCTCCACGTGGCCTTTTGCTGCATCGATTCCGCGTCGTACAGCTCCACACGATCGCGCGCCGTGTTGGCTGCATAGAGTGTCGTCTCGCTCGCCGCAAGGCCGCCGATTTCGGCGCTCGTGCCGGTCGGCACTTCGTTCATCATCAGGAAGCCGGCCGCGAGTTGCGCATGCGGGTCCGCACGCTTCGCCGCGGGCTGGAACGGCGCCGCCTGCTTCGGATCGGCAATCTGCCTGCGCGAAATGCCGAACCACTGCTTGCCTTTTTCTGGCCACACGCCCGGCCCGACCAGCCGGCCTTTTTCATTGCCGACCGCGATTGCAACGAACGCATACTTGTGATTGATGGCGATGGCATTGCCGCCGCCATTGCCCCAGCCATGCGTGCCGCCCGCGAAACCGAGCATCTTGCCGTTCTGGTAGACGCTCGCCTCCGCTCCGCTCTCATCCCACGGCGCATTCGTATAGACCTTGCCGTCGGGCGCAACGGCAATCGCTGTGATGTTGATCTGCGTCCACGTGCCGTCGCCGAAACCGAACGTATTGCCGATCCAGGACGTTTTGGCGTTCAGCGCCGTTTCGGCGCGCACGGCAAAACCGGCCGATAAAGCGGCCAGTCCAACAACGCACGCGCACACCGCGAGACGGCTCCTGAACGTGGTACGGGGCAAGGCAGGTCCTCCAGTCGAAACGGATCGATGCTCTACAAAACGGCGGTGTTGCGGCGCGGGCGCGCATGAATGCAAGCCCACTCAGGCGTGACCACAAGCACGACGACATGCGCCGCGAACCGTCGTGCAAGGCGATGCACCGAAGCGCGGCCGGCGGCTGCACGGGTCATGCGCACTCGAAGGGCGTGTGCACGACGGAGCGGATCGCGGTGCTCTGCGCACGCGCCGTCCTTCGCCACCCACTGCGCACGGCTCACATTACGCGTAAAAAACCTCGCGACGAAAATCGAAAATAATTCAAAAATATTCGATGATTTTGATTGCAATAAAGAAATCAATTTGAAAATCGATTAAAGGGAAACTTTGCCTGTGGGATGCTGCGCGCGGTGCATTTCTGCGGCTGCCTTTGCCGCGTTTTTACCGGTGTGGTGTCGTTTCACCGCCAGCCTCGCCGCTTTGTTCACGTGAGCGCCCCGTTTGCGAGACAGGCAACGAACAACCACGAAACGCGTCGCCAAATGCATAACGAAACACCCTGTTGCAATCTGATTCATTTATCCATTTCATTCGCGTTTTTTCGCGATTTTCTTTTGCCTAGAATCGATTGCAATCTTGTCGCGGCCGTGACCGGCGCGGCTCTCTTTCGTGCAACGCCCTGCGGCTTTCCGCGGCCTCCCCGCTTTACACCATGGACGGTTCATGACTGCTAGCGCCCTGCCCATCGCGCCTTCCCATTCACGCCGCATCGTGCAGCTCGACGGCTTGCGCGCGATTGCCGTGCTAGCGGTATTCGCGCAGCACGCGCTGAAGGCACCGCTGTGGATGGGTGTCGATCTGTTCTTCGTGCTGAGCGGCTTTCTGATCACCGGCATTCTGCTCGAGCGCAAGGCGCGCGGGCAGTCGTATTTCGGCTACTTCTACGCACGCCGGGCGCGGCGCATCCTGCCGCCGTATCTGCTGCTCATGGTGGTGTCGTCGATCCTGTTCGGGTTCGGTTGGGCGCAGCATTGGCAGTGGTACGCGTTCTTTGCGACCAATATCGGCGATGCGCTCAATCAGAGCGGCCACGACAGTCTGAACGTGCTGTGGTCGCTCGCCGTGGAGGAACAGTTTTATATTGTCTGGCCGTTCGTGATCCTGCTCGTGCCCGAGCGCGTGCTCGCGTGGGTGGCCGCTGCGCTGATCCTGCTCGTGCCGGTGCTGCGCGCGGTGGCTACGCCGTGGTTCGATTCGTTCTGGCCGATCTATTACCTCACGCCGTTTCGCATGGACCTGCTCGCGGCGGGCGCACTGCTCGCCGTCGCGGTGCGGCGCGATCGCGACGCGCTGGAGCCGTTCAAGGGCCTCGCGGTGCTCGGCGTACTCGCCGCGCTTGCAGCGCTCGCATGGCTGCATCTGCACTTTCCGCGCTTTCGCGCAGCCAATACGCCGCTCTCGAACGCGGGGCTCTACAGCATTTCGCTGGTGCTTTGCACGTCCGTCGTGGTCATCGCGCTGCAAAGCCGGGGCATCGTCAAACGGCTGCTGTGCAATCCGGTGCTCGTGTATATCGGCACCATCAGCTACACCATTTATCTGATCCACCTGAGCGTGCTGTACGCGCTGTGGCCGCTGAACATGAGCCGCTATGTCACGGCCGCGCTCGCGCTCGCGATCACCCTCGCCTATGCGAGCCTCACGTGGTTTGCGTTCGAAAAACGCCTGATCTTCGGTTCGCGCGGCAGCACGCACGCAACGGCCGGCGCCGCTGCGAGCGTGCCGGGTGCGGCGCCCCAAGCGCCGCAAAGCCGCGCATGAGAAGCACGGCATGGTCCGCCGCCGCGACGCTGCTGGCATTGCTCGCTGCGCCCTATGCGGCGCGCGCGGCCACCGAAGCAGCGCAGACAGCGCACACAGCACAGGCAGAGCCAGCCGCCAGTGCATCGCCGCGCGAGATCGCAATCGAAGCCTACGGCGACTCGACGACGCTCGGCATCTCCTGCAGCGAAGGCCATTGCGGACCGCAGCCGCAGAACGCCGTGGCCTATCTGCAGGACGAATTGCAGTTGCATCACGGCAAGCACGTTCGTGTCGCCAACTATGGCGTGGGCGGCACGACGGCGTCGCAACTGCGCGACGGCAGCGGCAATCGCCGCGCCGGCCCGACGGCCGGTTTGCCGTGGCGCGAACGGCTCGCGGCATCGTCCGCGCAGATCGTGCTGATCAACTACGGCATCAACGAAGTGATGCAGAACCAGACGCCCGAGCAGTTCTACGCCGCGCAAACCGCGCTCGTCGAAACCGCGCGGGCGCTCGGCAAGGAGCCGGTGCTGGAAACGTCGAATCCGATGCCCGACAACCGGCTCAATGCACGACTGGCCACGATGGTCGCGATGACGCGGCGCGTGGCCGCCGAGCAGCGGGTGCCGCTTGTCGACCAGTTCGCGTACATCAGCAGTCTGCCGGACTGGAAGACGCTGATGTCCGATGGCGCGCATCCCAAGCCGGGCTTGTACAGGCTCAAGGCCGAGCAGGATTTTCAGGTCGTCGAACCGCTGGTGCGGCGGCTCCTGGATGGCACGCTCTGAGGTGCTCTTTTTTCTTTTACCAATATTGAAGGCAAGCTATGAGCCAACCACGCAAAGCGATCATCACCGGTGTGTCCGGACAGTACGGCGCCTACCTGACCAAGCTGCTGCTCGACAAGGGCTATCAGGTGACCGGCACCTACCGGCGCACGAGCTCTGTGAATTTCTGGCGCATCCGCGAACTGGGCGTGATGGACCATCCGAATTTGCGCCTGGTCGAGCACGACCTCACCGATCTCGGCTCCACGCTGCGCCTGCTCGAAGGCGCACAGGCCGACGAACTGTATAACCTGGCTGCGCAAAGCTTCGTGGGCGTGTCGTTCGACCAGCCGGCGACCACTGCCGAGGTAACCGGCATCGGCGCACTGAACCTGCTGGAAGGCATTCGCATTCTCAGCCCGAAAACGCGTTACTACCAGGCGTCGACCTCGGAAATGTTCGGGCTCGTGCAGGCGGTGCCGCAACGCGAGGACACTCCCTTCTATCCGCGCAGCCCGTATGGGGTTGCCAAGCTCTTCGCGCATTGGTCGACCATCAATTACCGCGAGTCGTATGGACTTTTTGCCAGCAGCGGCATCCTGTTCAATCACGAATCGCCGCTGCGCGGGCGCGAATTCGTCACGCGCAAGATTACCGACAGCGTCGCCAAGATCAAGCTCGGCAAGCAGGACGTGCTGGAGTTGGGCAACCTCAGCGCGAAGCGCGACTGGGGCTTTGCGCTCGAATACGTGGAAGGCATGTGGCGCATGCTGCAAGCGAACGAGCCGGACACGTTCGTGCTGGCGACGGGCCGCACCGAAACGGTCCGCGACTTCGTGCGCATGGCGTTCGCCGCGGCCGGTTATCAGCTCGAATGGTCGGGCAAGGAAGAGCGCGAGACCGGCATCGACGTGGCCACGGGCAAGACGCTCGTGCGCGTGAATCCGAAGTTCTACCGGCCCGCCGAAGTGGATCTGCTGATCGGCTGCGCGGACAAGGCGCGCGAGAAGCTCGGCTGGGAGCCGAAAACCAGCCTTGAACAGTTGTGCCACATGATGGTTCACGCGGATCTCGGGCGCAACGAGCATCACGAAACGTTCTGAACCGGCGCGGAGTTCGCCTAGATCGCGGTTGATGCGGGTGAACGCGGTTGCTCCCCGCGGTTAGATTTCACACACGACCAGCGCACTACCAACGCACAATCAGCGCACAATCAAGCGCACGCGAACACTCCGACGCAAAAATCAGCGGGCAAGAAAAAGGCGCCGGCTCCTGTAGAAAAGAGCCGGCGCCTTTGTTATTGCACTCTCACACCTCAGTGCACTCCGCCCGCCGCAATGGCTTCCGCATACACCGCCGCGACACGCTTTGCGATCACCGAGTTATCGAAGTTCTCGCGTGCATAGCGCCGGCATGCGTCGGCGTCCGGCAGTTTCAATGTGCCGCTTAGCGCACCCGCAAGACCCGCAGCAATGGCTTTGGCGCCCGTCTCCGGCAACACGAGATTGGGCGAGAGACCGGCCACCGCTTCCGGCAAGCCGCCCACCGGCGTGACCAGCACCGGCGTGCCCGAGGCGAGCGATTCGACGGTAATCAGACCGAAGCCTTCGAGCGCCACCGTGGGCACCACACTGATATTGGCCGCGCGATACAGCGCGGCGAGATGCTGATCGGGCACGAAGCCGAGCAGCTTCACATTGTCCTGCAAGCCCGCTTCGTCGATGCGCGCCTGCAGTTCGTCCGCGAGACGGCCCTTGCCTGCGATCAGCAGCAGCACGTCCGGGTGCTGGGGCTTGAGCAGCTTCACGGCATCGATCAGATCCTCCAACCCCATGCGCCGCACGAGGCGCCGCACCGCCAGCACGATGGGCCGGTCCTGCGGCAATTGCAGTTTCAGACGCGCCTCTGCTGGTGTGAGCGGCAGATTGAACTGCTCGACGTCGACGCATCCTGGCACCACGCGCACGCGGTCCGGCGAGATGCGGTAGCGCGAAGTCAGGATCTTGCCGAACGCCTCGGAGAGCACGATGAGACGTGACGAACGCGCATACACCGATTGCTCGAGATAACGCTTCGCGCGCTGGCCGAGCGAGTCCGCGCCTTCGACGTGGCTCTCGTCGGCCCACGGTCCCTGAAAATGCGAAACCTGCGGAATGCCGCGCGTCACGTCGAGCCCGGGAAACGTGTATAGCGCGAAGTGCGACGAGATCACGTCGGGGCGCGAGACGCCGATCTCATGGCGCAGCGCGCGGCGCGCGGCCATCAGGCGCAACGGCAGCGATTGCGCAGCGGAGCCGAAGCCGTTGATCGCGCCGCCGGTGTCCGCGGCAACCTTCGGCGAGCCGGCCACGACGCCGCGCACCGCGACGCCCGCGCCGGGCAACGCGCCGACCAGCGAGTAATACATGCGGTCAAGCCCGCCCGCGCGCTCGGGGAACCAGTGCATACCGATCTGCAGCGATTTGATTGAACTCGTCGTCATTGTCATTCCCCTTGTGTTCTGTGAGGTATTCGGTGAGTGGTAATGCCCGGCTGCGCGAAGCCGCCATGCGGCTCATATTCGCGCGCCGCTTGCGCCGGCCGGCGTGCGGCCGGCCATATCCCGTCATTCCACGCCCTTGTGCCCGGCTAGCGTGTTCAGCGTCAACGCGTCGGTCTTCGCGACCACCGCGGCCTCCGCCTCGCTGCGCCGGCGGTTCTTCTGCTGCCCTTCAAGTTGCCGATACAGCGCGATGTATTGCGCGGCCATGCGCGCCCAGCCGAATCCGGTCGCAAGCTCGCTTGCGGCCGCGCCCATCTTGCGGCGCGTGGCGTCGTCGGCGGCAAGCCGTGCAACTGCGGCGGCGAGCGCCTGCGGATCGTCCGGGTCGTCGAGCACGATCCCGCAATCCGGCGTGATGATCTCGGCGCCGCCCGCCGTGCGCGCGGTGACGACCGGCAGACCGGCAGCCATCGCTTCGAGCAGCGACAGGCTCATTGCCTCATAACGTGATGGAAACACGAACGCGTCGACGGAATGCATCAGCACCGGCATTTCTTTTACAAGGCCGAGAAAATGCACGCGCTCGGCAATACCAAGCGCCTTGGCTTCGTCGGGGTACGGGCTGCCAGGCAGAAAACCGGCCACCGCGATATGCACGTGTTCCGGCAGATGCCTGAGCGCGGCGAGCACGGTGCCGAGGTTCTTGCGCGGCGTGCGCAGATCGCCGACGAACAGCAGCAGAAACGCGTCCTGCGGCAGGCCGAACTTCGCGCGGTCGCCGGTGGCCGCCGCGAAGCCGCGCGTATCGACACCGTTGTAGATCACGTCCACGCGGTTTTCCGGTGTGAGCCCAATGGCGCGGATTTCGTCGGCGACCTTTTGCGAGACCGCGGTGATGACCTTCGAGCGCCGGTAAGCCCAGCGCTCAAAGAGCGCGTTGCAGCGCGTGTAGATCGACTGATACGCGGACCACAGCCCTTTGGTGAGGCCGAAGGGGTAATACTTGCTGCCCAGCCAGCCGCTGTGCACGAAGTGCGACGTGTTGACGTCGGCGGGCATCCACGTGATGAAGCCGTTCACGTGCAGCACGTCGTATTCGCGGCGATGCGCGCGCAGCCAGAGCGCGCTTTTCAACGCGAACACCTGCTGGCGCAGCAGATTGGTCGGCCACCAGCGGCCGATTTTCATCGGCACCCAGCGGACATTCGGATGAACCAGCAGGTCGGGCGCCACATGCGAGGCGATCAGCGTGACGCCGATGCCTTCGTCGAGCGCCGCGCGCGCGATCTCGTGGTTGACGCGCCCCTGGCCGTCGTTATGGCGCACAACGTGCGTGACAATGGCGACTCTCAATCAGTGCCTCCGTGAAAAATTGACATGCGCGATGACGCGCTCGCGCGGTTGAGCTTTTCGTAATGCACCGCGGACAGAATCGAAAAAACGCTCGTGAAAAGCAGCAGCCCGCCGGTGCCGACCAGCGAATTGGTGAACACCAGCATCGCGAAGGTCGCAAGGCACAGGCTCAGGCAGGCCGACACGTATTTGTCGCTGCGCAGCCGGAACGACGCGAGCACGGCGCGCGTAAGCAGCCAGACAATGCCCGACATATAGAGCAGCGTGCCGGGCCAGCCGAGCACGAACGGTATGTTCATCACCCCGCTGTCGAAGTTGCCGTACTGGCCAAGTTGCCCGCCGTCGTTGGACAGCTTGGTCGAGGTGCCGGTGGCGCCCATGCCTTCGCCTGCGACATCGGTGAAGGCGGTCTTCGCGAAGGTCGCGTAAAACTCGTTGCGCGCCGCGTAGCTCTGGTCGTCGTTCAGGTTGACGATGGTGGACAGACGCGCCTGCATCCGCTCGGCCACCGGACCGACGGCTAGCAGCGGCACGCACAGCCCCGCGAGCAGCACCGCGCTCGCGACGATACGCACGCGCACCTTGTTGTTCGACTTGACCAGCTGGATCAGCAACGCGATGACCCACCCGCCCCACGTCGAACGCACGAGGCTCAACGCGAACGAGAAGAAGCCGAGCGCCGCGGCGACCCAGCGCACGCGGTGGGTGGCGGCCATCACGTAGACCATCGCGCCCATCATCGCGAACGCGAACGGCCCGGAGGAATTCATCGTGCTGAAGACGCGCACGCCCATCGGCACCGCGTCGCCTTGCGAGTTCATCTGCGAGCCGAGCATCCACAGCGCGTCCCACTGCGGCATGATGAAAAACTGGATCAGCCCGTAGCCGCCCATCACCAGCATGCCCCAGATGAACGTGTTGACGATGGTGTCGCGATACTCCGGATACTGGCGCGTGTGCGCCATGATGTGAAAGCCGATCAGGATCGGATAGAGCCAGTTCGCGAGGTCGTAGGTCGCCGCGAGCGGGCCGCTCGACACCACGCCGACCAGATACGCATAGACCAGTCCCAGCAGGATCAGCAGCACCGGCAGGCCGCGCCGCTGGCCGAGCAGCCGGTAGTAGCGCAACAGCGAGAGCGCGCTGATCATCGTGACCGCGAGCGGCGCGACCTGGATCAGGCTGGTGGGCGTGAACGATCCTTTGGACCAGTCGGCGAGGCGGCGCACTTCCGGACTCAGAAACCACAGCCACCACATGAAGCCGATGTAGCGCGCCGGGCTCTTGAAGTAGAGCCACAGCCCCGTGAGAATCGCGAGCAACGGAAAAGCGAGCGTGAGCACCGTGCCCTGATGCGCAACGATCAGCATCGCCGTGATCAACCACAACAGGGCCGCCGGCAGCCACTCGCGCCGGCCGCGCGATGCGCGCGCGGGGTTCACGCCGGGCATGCCCGGTACGCCACCGGCGCCCGGCATGCCGGGCGCGGGCGGAACACCGGCTCGGGAAAGCGTGGGCATCGCTCAGCGACCTGCGCGCGATTGCGGCGCGGTGCTGGGTTGTGCCTGCCCACGCGCGGCCTCGTCCGCGTCCGCGCCGGACACGCCGCGACCGCGCGCGACGGCCCGCGCACGCAGCATGTCCTGCGTGATGCGCACGTGCTGCATCGCGTAGTGCTCGGTGGTCAGCTCACGCGCGACGAGACCCGCAGCGGCCGCCTGCGCCTGGCGCAGCGCTTCAATGGGCGCTGCGGCAAGGCGATCGACCGCGTCGCGCAACGCCTGCGGGTTGAACGGCGGAATGTAGCTCGCCTCGCTCGCCGGGAAATAATCATCGAGCGCGCCAACGTTGGTCACGACCATGGGCTTGCCCACCGCCGCCGCTTCCAGCATCACCGTAATACCGGAGGCGTGCGTGTTTGGCCGCAGCGGCACGACGATCACGTCGGCCCAGTCATACAGCTCGTGCTGTTTCCTGATTCCCGAAAAGAGCGCGATTTCCACGTTCGGTGCGCGCAGCGAAGCCGGAATCCGCCGGCGCGTGGCGAGCTTCACTGTGTAGCGTGCATCGTGGCCGAACGCCTTGATGAGCGTCTCCCAGTCGCGGTCGCGGTCGTTGCCGATTGCGGCGATACGGATCGGCGAATGCGGCTGCCACTCGGTTGGCGCCTTCACCGGAAAGTCGCGCGTATTCAGGCCGTACAGCAAAGGCTTTGCGTCGCGATTGAAATAGCGCTTGCACAGCGCGGCGTTCTCGCTCGCGAGCGTGGTGAGCTGGTCGGCGCGCGTCATCAGCTTGCGATACAGCCAGCTGCGCACGATGCCATACGAAGGCCACTTGTCGAGGAGCCACACGCTTTGCGCGAGCAGCAGCGGCGACGCGTTCGCGCCGGCCTTCCTGCCGCACAGCAGCAGCATCAGTGCAGCGGACAGCCATTCCTGTTCGGTGTGCGTCCAGATCACGTCCGAGCGCAGCATTTCCGCGTGATTGCGCCACGTGTGAATGAAGTCGAAGCCGAGCGCCGCCTTCAGCGCGCGCCGCACGAGCCGCACCGGTTTGCTTTCGCGCGCGTCCTTCGAATAGGTGAGCGCAAACGCGTCCGATTCGGCGTGGTGATAGCCATACAGGCAACCGATGTTGTCGCCCTGTCGATAGAATCGCGGATCGGCGCCGTAAAACAGATGAACGTGGACTTTTGTGGTCATGCACAGACTCCCTTGCCGATGCTGTAGCGTGTAGACGCTGCGTGCCGCTTGCGCCCGTTGCGGTGGCCGCCTCGTCAGGCGGTGCGCGAGAGCGCGCGGCGCGCTTCGTGCGCGCCGCTGCGCACCGCCCGCCAGCGCGACAGCTTCAGGCGCGCCTCTTTGGAGAGCAGGCCGAGCACCGCATGCGTGAGGCCCGGATACACGCGCGTGCCGACGAGCGTCCACCACCACCAAGCGGTTTCGCGGCGCAGCGGCGGCAACTGGTCGCGCAGAATCAGATGGAAGTTGTAGGCGGCATTGCGCAACGCCGCCATGGTCTGCGCGTCGCGGCGGTCGTCGTCGAAACGCTCCGCGGGGAAATGATCGACCGCGACGCGCGGGTCGTACATGAGCTTCCACCCGGCGTTCTTGACGGCGAGGCTGAACGCCATGTCGTTGTGAACCTGGGCGCCCGCGCCGCGCAGCCGTGCATCGAAACGGATGTTGCGCACCGCCTCGCGGCGGTAGCTCATGTTCGCGCCCTTCAGAATGTCGACTTCGCGGGCGCCGCCCACGCCGAGATGATGGTTGCCGATAATCTTGCCGTGCGCGGTGACCTTGCCGACGAGCGCTCTTTCGCCGTCGAGCACGCGGCCTTTTTCGTGCACCCAGTCGCGCCCGCCCAGTGCGCCGAGCCGCGCGTCGCCTTCGAACGCGGCGGCGATGCGCTGGACCCAGTCGCGATGCGGCGCGGCGTCGTCGTCGGTGATGGCGATCACGTCGCCGCTCGCCGCGTCGAGTCCGCGATTCAGCGCCGCGACCTGGCCGGGCACCTCGACGAGCGCGACCGACAGCGGCAGCTTGCCCGGCACCGCCGGGTCGCGCAGGCAGGTGTGGGTCGCCTCGTCGTCGGCGCGCGCCACCACCACGACTTCGTCCGGTGCGCGCGACTGTCGTTGCAGTGCCGCGAGGCAGCGCGCGAGATCGGCCGGGCGGCGGTATGTCGGAACCAGTACCGTCACTTTCATTGCGATGTCCTTGTTGCGATGTCCTTGATTGTTTTCAGCGGGCGCGATGCGCCCTGCTTCGCTCAGGTGCTCAGGTGCTTAGGTGCTCAGGTATTCCTGGACCGCTGCGTAGCTGCGGTCGTAGCCGCCGCGGGCCCGCACCGGCATGCCGTTAAAGATGCCGCCCTGCACCTGCACGCCGGCTGCGCGCAAACGCTTGAGCGCGTCGATGATTTCGCCTTCGCTGTGCATGCCCGAGCGCATCACGAAGAACGTCGAGCCGGCATACGCGCCGATGATCGACGCATCGGTCACGGCGAGTACCGGCGGCGTGTCGATCAGGATCACGTCGTAGCGCTTCCCGAGACCGTCGAGGTATTGCGGCAGCCGCGGCGACATCAGCAGCTCCGACGGATTCGGCGGACGGCGCCCGCATGAAATGAAGCTGAGGTTCTCCGTTTCGGAGGTGCGGATCGCTTCTTCGAGCGAGATCTGGCCGCTCAGCAATTCAGACAGGCCGTTCTCCTGCGCACCGCCCAGATAGCGCTCCAACACGCCGCGCCGCATGTCGCCGTCGATCATCAGGACGCGCTTGCCCGAATGCGCGAGCAGCACGGCGAGATTGACCGTGAGGAAGCTCTTGCCGACGCCCGCCATGGGACCTGTGAGCATGACGATGCGGTTTTTCGCGTCCATCAGCGTGAACTGCATGGAGGTGCGCAGGCTGCGCAGGCTTTCCACCGTGACGTCCTTCGGCCGCGCGTTCGCGAGCACCGAGCGCAGGCGCTGGCCGCCGCGCTGCAAGCTGTTTTCGAGCAGCGCCTGTTCCGAGCTCAACGGCACGAGCCCGAACACCGGCAGATGGAATGCACGCTCGATATGCTCCGGATCGTCGATGCCCTTGAACATGTTGCGGCGCAGGAACACAAAGCCCGTGCCCGCGATCAGCCCGAGAATCGTCGCAGCCGACAGAATCAGTGCCTTTTTCGGCTTGACCGGCGAGCCCGGACGCAGCGCGGCGTCGACGATATGCACGTTGCCGCCGGTGCCCGCCTTCTGCACCGACAGTTCCTGCACGCGATTAAGCAGCAGCACGTAGATGTCTTCCGCTACCTTCGCGTCGCGCTGCAACTGCACGGCTTTCACTTCGGTGGCCGGCAGATCGCGGAAACGGTCCGCGTATTTCGCGCGCTGCGCCTGCAACTCCGCCATCTGTTCGCGCGCGGCCTTGAGCATCGGATGGTCGTCGCCGTAACGCTCGGTGAGCTGCGCCATTTGCAGGCGCAAGCCGGCAATCTGCTGCTCATACTGCACGCTGCCTTCCAGGTAGACCTTGGCTTCCTCGCTCGCATTGATGGAGCCGGACTGGCGCTGGTACGCGGTGAGTGCCGCCTCGGCGCGCTCGAGGTCGGCCTTCAGGCGCGGCTCTTCGCTCTTCAGGAAGTCGAGCATCTTGCTCGCGTCGGCCTGCTTGTTCGAAATGTGCTGACGTACATACGACTGCGCGAGCGCATTGGCGACGAGCGCGGCGTGCTCGGGGTTCTTGTCCTCCAGCGAGATCTGGATCACACCCGTCTGCTTGCCCTGCTCCTGCACGCTGATGGCCGACTGAAACGCGCTGATCGCATCGAGATCGTTCGCGCGTATCACGGTGAACTCTTCGCCCGGGCGCGCCACCAGTTTGTTGACGAGCATCGTCACGCCGCCGCCTTGTGCCTGCTGGCCGACCTCGCCGCGCAGCAGCAGCGCGCCGTTTTCCGCAAACAGTTCGTAACGTCCGCCCTCGAGCGCCTTCATGGTCAGCTTCTGACCTTCGAGCGCGGGCAGCACGTCGATTGAAGCGACATCGGCCACTTCGCCGCCCCACGCATACGACGACAGCCCGAGCCACGGACGCGCCAGCTCGCCAGGCGTCGCGACGCGCGCCGCGATGCTGCCAAGCAGCGGCAGCGTCTTGGGCGTGACGCTGAAGTTCAGCTTCATCTGCTCGACCACAGGCGCGACCACGCCACGGCTCTTGATGATTTCGATTTCGGCGTCGGTCGGCAACGAACTGGAACCGGAGTTGATCGACGCTCCGGTCTGCGTCTGCGTGAGCGCCTGCGAGGTGTTGTCGGCCTGCTCGACGCGCACGTGGGCATCGGCCGAGTAGATCGGCTTGGCGAGCACGCAGTAGGCGCCCGCAATCGCGACGACCGCCGCCGCGATTGCGATGAGCCACCAGATGTCGTCGATGATCACCTGCACCAGTTGCCCGAGGACCACGTCCTCTTCTTCGGTCCTGAGCGGACCGGCCATGTGTGGAGAGATTTGATTGCTCACAATTCGATCCCGGGTCTGGTTAGCGCGTCAGTTGTTTCAGGTAGAAGAGCGTCTGCACGCTCGGCAACACCTGCTGCAACACACGGTTGAACGTGGTCGAGGCGGCGGTGCCCACATATACGACGTCCATCGGCTGCAACTGGAACTGCGCGGAGAGCATGATCGCGTCGGGCTGCGTCATGTCGAGGCGGTACACGTCGGGCGTGGTCGGATGCTCGCGCATGCCGCGCATCACGAAGATCTGGCGCGGGTTTGCGTCGGTGTCGAGAATGCCGCCGGCCTGGGTGAGCGCGTCGGCAATCGTCAGGCGGCCTTTGAGCATCGGCACCTGGATCGGCGTCTTCACCTCGCCCATCACGAAAATGCGGCTGTTGCTGCGGTCGGGCACGTTGATCACGTCGCCGTTTTGCAGCATCACGTTCTGCGTGGTGTCGCCGCTGTCGAGCATGCGGTTCGCGTCGAGCACGTAGAGCTTGTTGTTGCGCGTGAGGCGCACGCGCTGGATGTCGGCGTCGGCGGTGGTGCCGCCCGAGCGCGTAAGCGCGTCGACAAGCGTGAGCGGCACGTCGCTCACCGCGAGCGGGCCAGGCGTCTTGACTTCGCCGGTGACCTGCACTTTCTGGCCGCGGTACGAGAGCACGCGCACGTCGACCTGCGGATTGCGGATATAGCGCACGAGGCCGCTTGCGAGCTGATCGCGCAGCTCGCCGACGGTTTTGCCCGCGGCCTTGATGCGGCCGACGAACGGGAAATAGATGGTGCCGTCAGCGGCAATGGTCTGCCCGTACGGATCGGCCTGACCCGGCAGCGCGGCAGTGTACGGCTGCTGCAACGCGCCCGCAATGGTCTGCGTGCTGGTGCCGCCCGCCGACAGCGTGCTGCCTTGCGGCGTGGTCAGTTCAGGGTGATCCCATACGGTGATGCCGAGAATGTCCTGCGGCGAGAGCCGGTAGACGTATTGCGACGGATCGGCGAACGTCGACGTGGGCAGCGGACGCGGCGGCGTGTTCGCCTCGGCCTGCGCCTGAGCGGCGACCACGCTCGCGTCGATCACGTGGACCGGATAGGTTTCGGCGGCCTGGCTCTGGTGCTGGCCGTCGTCTTTCAGGCGCGACGTGTCGAGGTAGTTGCCCGGTGCCGTTGCGCAGGCCGACAGAAAGGACGTCAGCAAAAGCGTGGCGGCGAGCTGCGCGCGCACGCGTGCGAAGGAGTGTGTAGCGAGTGTTTTCGTCAGCATATTTTTTTTAGCCATCCCATGACCAGATGTTCGATGAGCACGAGACTCTCCCGATAAGCGGATTCCTCGCCGCCGTGCGGGTCGGCGACGTCGGAGACGTCTTCCCACTTACCCAGCGGAAAGACCTTGCCGCGCGAAGCCGGATCGAGCGCTTCCACCTCGCTCACCTGCGCGCGCTCGCTCACGAGCACGAGATCCGCGGACCGCACGAGCTGCCGGTCCAGACGCCGCGAGTGATGCGGGCCCGAGGCGACGCCGCGCTCGGCAAGCAGGCGCCGCATGAGCGGGTCCATGCGCTGGCCGTTCATCGCACGGATGCCTGCCGAATGAAACGCGATGGACGGCGCCGCCGCCTGGCGCGCCTTGAACAGCATTTCGGCAGCGGGCGAACGGCACACGTTGGCGTGGCAGACAATCAGAACGTTGGCGAACATGGCGGGCTCCTTGTTAGGCGCGGCGCTCTCGCATCTGCAAGCGGCGCGTGCAGCGGCCTGACGGCTTATTGGCCTGCCTGAGCGGCAGCAAGCGCATCGGCCTGCTTGACCGGCACGCTGTTGGCCCCGACTCTCGCCGGCGCATTGCGCAGCGCATGCTGCCGCCCAATCGCGTGATACTCGATGCCCAGTTCGAGCAGTGCATCCGGCTCGTACAGGTTGCGGCCGTCAAAAATAAGCGGCGTCTTCAGCATCGTTTTCAGCGCAGCAAAGTCCGGGCTCTTGAAGACTTTCCACTCGGTGAGGATGACGAGTGCGTCGGCGCCCTCGGCCGCTTCCATCTCTTCGTTCACGAACTGAAGCCGCGCGTGCTGCTGCGGCACCTCCTTGAGGTCGAGCGCGAACACGCGCTTCGATTCGTCTATCGCGACCGGGTCGTACGCCTTCACGCGCGCACCGCGGCGCAGGAGTTCGGCAATCAGCGGGCGGCTCGGCGCTTCGCGCATGTCGTCCGTATTCGGCTTGAATGCAAGACCCCATACGGCGAACGTGCGATCCGACAGATCTTCGCCAAGACGCGCGACGATCTTCTGCCCGAGCACCTTCTTCTGCGTGTCGTTGACCGCTTCCACGGCTTCCAGAATGCGCAGGTTCGCGTTGTGATCGGCGGCCGTGCGGATCAGCGCCTGCACGTCTTTCGGGAAGCACGAACCGCCGTAGCCGCAACCCGCGTACAGGAAGTCGTAGCCGATGCGCGGGTCCGAACCGATGCCGCGGCGCACCGCCTCAATGTCTGCGCCGACGCGATCGGCAAGGTTCGCGAGCTCGTTCATGTACGAGATGCGCGTGGCGAGCATGGCGTTCGCCGCGTATTTGGTGAACTCAGCCGAGCGCACGTCCATATACAGCGTGCGTTCGCGGTTGCGATTGAACGGCGCGTAGAGACGCTTCATCAACTCGCGCGCCTTTTCGCCGGGCACGTCTTCATCGCAACCGAGCACGATGCGGTCGGGTCGCGTGAAGTCTTCGACAGCGGCGCCTTCCTTCAGGAACTCGGGGTTCGACACGACCGAGAACATGTGATCCAGATCGCGCGCCCGAAGCTCCTGCGCGATCACTTCACGCACCCGCGAAGCCGTGCCGACCGGTACCGTCGACTTATCGACAATCACCTTGAAGCCGGTCATATGGCGGCCAATGTTGCGCGCCGCGGCGAGCACGTATTGCAGATCCGCAGAGCCGTCTTCGTCTGACGGCGTGCCCACCGCGATGAACTGGATGTCGCCGTGCGCGACCGCCGCTTCCACGTCGGTGGAAAATGTGAGGCGCCCCGCCTTGCGGTTGCGCGCAATGATCTCCTGCAGACCCGGTTCGTGAATCGGCACGCCGCCGCCGTTGAGCACCTCGATCTTGCGCTGATCGACGTCGAGACAGAACACGTCGTGGCCGATGTCGGCCAAACAGGCGCCCGTCACGAGGCCCACGTAGCCACTACCGATGATCGTCAGGTTCATGTATTACCTCGCAGGAAATATGAGTAGGTGTTCAATATGCATTGCTGCCGACAAAGCCCTTCCACAGCGTCAGCACGACGATCTTGATGTCGAGCCAGAAGGTCCAGTGCTGCATGTAGTACAGGTCGAGTTTCACGCGGCCCATCATTTTTTCGATGCGGTCGGTCTCGCCGCGATAGCCGTTGATCTGCGCCCAGCCGGTAATGCCCGGCTTGATCCGGTACCGATGCATGTAGCCTTTCACCAGATCCTTGTAAATGTCGTCGTGTTCGAGCGCATGCGGGCGCGGCCCCACCACCGACATCTCGCCGCGCAGCACGTTGATGAATTGCGGCAACTCGTCGAGGCTCGTGCGCCGCAGGAAAGCGCCCACCGCCGTAATGCGCGGATCGCGGCGCGTGGCCTGGGTCACCTTGCCGGCCTCTTCCTTGTGCACACGCATCGAGCGGAATTTGTAGATCTCGAACTCGTGCCCGTCGATACCCTTGCGCTTCTGGCGGAAGAACACCGGGCCTGGCGAACTCAGCTTGACGAGCACCGCGATCACCAGCATGACCGGCGCGAGCGCGGTCAGCGCGCCAAGCGCGAAGAGCCGGTCGAAAATGCGCTTGGGCAGCACGCGCAAATCGGTAATCGGCGAGGCGGCCAGGTTGATGGCCGGCACGCCGAGCAGTTCCACCATCGGCTGATTGAAGAGCGTGAGGCTGCGTACATCCGGAATGAAGCGGATGTTCACGAAGTCGTTGCGCAGATCCATCACAATGCGATGTATTTCCTTTTCCTTCGAGATCGGCAGCGCGAGCCACAACTCGCGAATCGCGCGCTGGCGCACGAGCTGGATCATGCGCTGATAGTCGCGCTCGACCGGTACGCCTTCTATCTCGCCGAGCGCGTCCGGGTCTTCGTAGTGGTTGATCGTGCCGTTCTCGTCGAACACCACGACGGGGCTGAAGCCCGCTTCCGGACGGCTGCGCATCTGCTGGATCAGAAAACGTCCATACGGCGCGCCGCCGACAATGGCCACCGCGCGCTGATTGAAGCCCTCGCGGCGCAGCCCGCGCAGAATCGAGTAGACAATCACCTTGGTCACGACCAGCAACACGATGGTGGCAAGCGCCCAATAGACGAGCCACAGCCGCGACAGACTGTCCGCGCGATGCAGACTGAAGCTGATCAGCACGCCGGTGACCTCGACCATCACCCAGCCGCCCGCGACGCGGCACAGCAGGTCGTAGAGCGGCTTGCCGCGCCACGACTGATAAATCCCGAGCGCGGGGAAGAACACGACCACGAGCAGCACGTCGAACGCCAGCGAAACGCTTTGCATATCGTCCAGCCACATCGCTTTGCCGCTGTGCACAGCCGCCGCAATGGCGGCGCCGAGCGCGACCATCGCGATGTCGATCAGTCTCGATAGAACGCTCAGCATGCGCTGTCCCTCAGTTCGTCAGTCAAGTGCCATCCCGTTGGTTAGTCGGCTGCCCAGTCGGTTGCTGTACAAAACAAGGCTCAGTCTCCGTCCGGCTGCGGCGCACGCAACGCCGCTAGCCGCGTCGGCAATTTAATTGCCCGACGCGCAACCGATCAAAGCCGTGTCAATTGCAATCCGCTTTCCGCCTTGCTGAACCGGTTGCTCGGCCGCCCGCGAAAAACGTGTCTCGGAATGAGTGAATGTCCTTCTACAGGCATCAATAAAGCGTTATTAAAATTCGCGCCGCAAGGACGCAAAAATCTCAAAATGTATCGGTCAAAAGTGCAGCATTTTTTAGCGATTTTATGCGGCAGTTCTTACCGCAGCGCCAGCCGGTCTGCTGCTTTTTTGAGCGCGTTTGCGGCGTTTTACGGCCTTGAGCAGCAGATTCGTGCGCTCGACGTCGCTCGCTGCCGGCGATCCTCGCTGCTCACGCGGCTCGGTAAAAAAATTCGGCCATTCTTTTTCGCCTTAATTTTTTCTTTTATAAATTCGCGGCGACATTTTTTGTTCATCCAGACACTGTCTTTATCCCGCGCTTTATATAGTTTCCATTTAACGCGCTTTTATTGAATTCAATGTTCGTGATAAAACTCGACGCATTCAACCAGTCCCGAGGAGTTCATCATGACAGCTCCGGTTACGGCTACGTCCGCCGACACCCGGCCCACACAAGCGCCTGGCGCGCACGTCAAACTGAAGGTACATCCCGTGATTCTGGCGGGCGGCTCCGGCACGAGGTTGTGGCCGATGTCGCGCGAACAGCATCCCAAGCAGCTGATCGGTCTGCTAGGTGAAGAGTCGCTGCTGCAATCCACCACACGCCGTCTCGACGGGCTCGAAGCCGGCTATCCGCTGACCGGCAAACTCGTCGTGGTGGCGAACGAAGAACAGCGCTTCACGACCGCCGAGCAGTTGCGCACGATCGGCAAGCCGACCTGCCTGATTCTCGAACCGATGGGCCGCGATACCGCGCCTGCGTTGACCGTGGCCGCGCTTTCAGTCGCCGCGCAGGACGAGGACGGCATCATGGTGGTCATGCCCGCAGACCACGCGGTGACCGACACCGAGGGATTCCATGCGGCAGTGGCCGCTGGTGTGCAGCATGCGGCGGCGGGCCAGATCGTCACGATGGGCATCGTGCCGACGCGCGCCGAAACCGGCTACGGTTACATCCGGATCGGCGCAGCCGTTGCAACGCCTGGCAATCCTGATGAAGCACAGGCTGCGGAGCATGCGGAAACTGGCGCTGCGCTCGCCGCGCACAAGCTGGACCGCTTTGTCGAAAAGCCGCATCTCGAACTGGCGCAACGCTATGTCGAATCGGGCGAATACTGGTGGAACAGCGGCATTTTCATCATGCGTGCGTCGACGTGGCTCAAGGCGATCCGTCATTTCCAGCCGGCCATTTACGAAGCGTGCGAGGCAGCTTACGCAGGCGGCAAGGCAGACGGCGACTTTTTCCGCCTGCAGCGCGATGCATTCGGCGCGTCGCCCTCCAATTCGATCGACTACGCGGTCATGGAGCAGCTCGGCCACGATCAGAACGTCGCCGCGGGCGTCGTCGTGCCCTTGCAGGCGGGCTGGTCGGACGTGGGCTCATGGGACGCGATCTGGGACATCTCGGAGAAAAACGCGGATGGCAACGTGGCGCGTGGGCGCGTGATGTTCGAAGGCGCCTCCTCCACCTTCGCGCATTCGGAAGGACGCCTGATTGCCTGCGTGGGCACGCAGGACCTGGTCGTGGTCGAAACGGCCGACGCGATTCTCGTCGCGGACAAATCGCGCGTGCAGGACGTCAAGAAGATCGTGGGCCGCATTCGCAGCGAAGGCGGCCTAGAAGCGGCCAACCATCGAAAGGTGCATCGCCCGTGGGGGAACTACGATTCCGTCGACACGGGCGAGCGTTTTCAGGTGAAACGCATTGTCGTCAAACCAGGCGCACGCCTCTCGCTGCAAATGCATCATCACCGCGCCGAACATTGGATCGTCGTGCGCGGCACCGCACTCGTCACGCGAGGTGAAGAGCGCTTTATCGTCTCCGAAAACGAATCCGCTTATATCCCGCTCGGCGTCACGCATCGTCTCGAGAACCCCGGCAAAATGCCGCTCGAAATGATCGAGGTGCAATCCGGTTCGTATCTCGGCGAAGACGATATCGTGCGCTTCGACGACACTTATGGGCGCCAGTAACGCACACCGCTCAGTACCGCCACTTACGCCCTGAATCCGGTACGTCAGGTCGCTTGCAGGAACAGCGTTGGGACAGCGTTGTAATACAGCGAATGAAGCGGGAACCTGCGGCGGTTGCTCCGACAGCCGCGGGGTACTGCGCGCTCATCCCGCGTGGGAGATGAGTTCTGTGTGCGACGGATAACGCTCTGCCTTGTCGCATTCGGTGGCTGCAAGTGCTGCTGCTGCGTTGGCCGCGTTGGCCGCATTGGCTATGGTTGCGGCAGCCGCCGGGTTGCTGGCCGCGTTCACGTTCACTGCGCCTGTCACAGTGCCGGTCAATGCGCCAACGGCGGGCTCGCCCGTGTAACGACGCAGCGGGCCACGAAACGCATTCAACGAACCATGCAACGGCGCGCCGTGATGCACGGCAACCTGCTCCGCAACATGACGCATGCCCGACATGTAGCCGGCCTGCGGCGTCGCGTAGGCCGCGTGAGCCATTGATGCAGTCGATGCGCTCAGCGCGCCCGGTGCATTCTGCGTAGACCGGTGCAGCGGTACGTGCATCGACATGGCGTGCGGTTGCGGTGTGCGCAGCGGCGGCACCGCCTCGGGGGCCTGGGTTGCCTGAATTGCTCGCGCAGCCGCCAGCGTTGCGCACTCGCGGTCGATCCACTGCGCCGCCCACTCGAACGCGTAGTGCTCGGCGGAGTCCGCGTCGGCAAAGCGTGGGCCGACGAGGCCGGAACGTTCGACGCGCTTGCCGTCCTTCATGATTTCCGCCCATGCGCGATACATCGCATTGGGCACGCGCTCGGCGGCCACGTAGATCAGATAGCCGTGGCGTTCGGCCACCTGCCGGCCGCGCGGTGCGAGGCTTGTCGACAGCGGGCTGCGCTGCAGCGCGTGTCCCGAGATTCCGCGCGCCGATGCAATGGCCGAGTCCAGGCCCTGCATGGCGGCACCCACTGCGCCGGCTTCGCTCATCGCGCGCAGGTCGGCGCGCAGCGGCGGACGCGGCGCGTAAGCCACGGATGGCGTCGGCAAAGCCGGCGCGCGCGGTACGTGTGCATGCGCCGCTTGGGTCACATGGACGGCTTGCGCGGCTCGTTCGGCCGGGGCATCTTGTGCGGCTTGCGCCGCGGCGGACGCGCCATGGTCGAAGCCCGCCAGTTGACGCGTGATGTCCGCGATAGGATCGGCCGAACGCCAGGCCCGCAGTTGCGACGCCTGAGCCGCGTGCAGCGCGTTGGACGCGTTGCCGCCCGTGCCGGGCGCCTGCCACGACTCGGGGCTCTTCCACGATACGCCGCGCGGACTCTCGTCGCGCGCGCTGGGTGCTTCCACAGCCGGCGTGGCGGGTTTGGCCGCGACGGGCTGCACCGGTTGAGGAACATAGGCGAACTTGCGCCCGGTCCGGGACAGAAGCCGGACCATTTCGAGCAGCGTGCCGTTCAGTTGCCATTCCTCGAAACGGCGCCGGCAGGTGGGACCCGACGGATAACGGCCCGGCAGCTTCGACCAGGGCTCTCCGGTAGTCAGGATCCACAACACCGCATTGGCCACGACACGTGGGTCGGCGCGGGGCCGCCCGCGTCGGTTCAGACGGACGGCCGGCTCATCGGAGACAAGCGCTGCCAGCAGCGCCCATTCGTCATTGCTTAGCTCATCGAAAAACATGGATTTTCTCCACGCAGCCTGGCCGGGCCGCGGCTTTGGGCGGACCACGGATTCAGCCCTCACGATCCGTGTGTCACCCTCGGTTGCACAAATATGTCTTGTACGTTCTGTTTGCTGGTCACCGCCGCCCTGAGTCAGTGCGGTTTATCCCTATTGCGAAGCACAAAACGTGGTCTCACTCGTGCATGGGAGAATTGTGCACGAAGCATACCATCCCCAGGGTTTGCGTGAATATCGTTGAGACAAGTGTTACGGATAGAAACAACTTGTGCATTTCACTGCGTTAATTCACGTCATGCCGTAACGGAAATGCTTGCTGCGATAGCGCCGACATTGTTATTGCATGCTGTAAGAGCCGGCAAATGCAGCGGCAAAAGCACGGTGAATATGCGCGTGGAATCGCGAAAAGGCGCACGGCAAAGGGTGCCGTGCCGCGCGAGTGAATCAGACAGCGGCACGGGGCAATGATTCCGCCCATTCGTCGTCGGCGCGCCTGCGCCGTTTCGTTGCGCACGCATCGAGTCGAGGGTGCCCACGCACGATGACACGACTGTGGCAATGCGCAGCCGCGCCCATGCGCAAGTCACGGGACGCGTCTGGTCGCTCGTCGGTTTTTGCCCGCTTTTGCAGCGGGCCTCGCCCGAATCTTTTATCGGATCGGAGTGGTCGCGCCTTCGCCCACCACGGTGGTCCATTCGCGCACGCGCCAGCGTGCCACAAGGCCCGCGCGCACATAAGGATCGGCCTCGGCAAAGGCTTGCGCGGCCCGAGGCGAATCACCCTTGAAGAGCAGCACAGCAGTATCCACCGGCTCGGTCAGCGCGCCGGCAAGCACCAGCTCGCCGCGCTCGGCAGCCGCCCAGGCGAGTTTCAGATGCGCCTCGCGATGCTCGCCGCGCCGTTCCAGATAGTCCGGCACGAGGTCATAGGTCAATAAATAATGCATGAGAAAGTCCTCCTGGTTGGTTTACGTCACCACACAGCACCGCCACGCCCGGCGGCACACGGATGCAACGCCCACGCGAATTGCCGATTCAGTTTTTTTGTTCAGAATTTCTTTACGAATTGCCATTCATGTGCATTCGCAGCAAATTAGCATGGCAATCGGACGGCGCAACAACCATTTCACCAGTAGCTCAGCAGCCCCGACACCGAATTTCAGTCGATTTGCATCGCTGAACTTAATCTGCAATGCATAACATGATTGCGTGTCCGCATTCACTCCCGTTGGCGGACGCTAATTGAGCCTACGCCGCCTCATCAGGGAAAACGAGCGGGCGCGGCTGTCAACGCGAACGCCATCTTCACCGTTGATGCAGACAGCATTTGCCATAATGGACTTGCCGAGGGCCGGTTGCCGTCGACGCCCACGTGCATGAAGACCAAAACATACCCACAACGATGGAGTGTCACATGAAAATGCAATCTGCAATCGCAGCCATGGTACTCGGCGCCGTGCTCGTTTCGCCGGCGTTCGCGCAGAACAGCCAGCAGACCAAAATGGCCGACTGTAACAAGCAGGCCGGCGACAAGAAGGGCGACGAGCGCAAGGCGTTCATGAAGACCTGCCTGTCGGCCAAACCGGCCGCTGCGCCGATGAGCCAACAGGACAAGATGAAGGCGTGCAACGCCCAGGCGACCGGCAAGAAAGGCGACGACCGTAAGGCGTTCATGAAGAGTTGCCTGTCGTCCGCACCGGCCAACTGATCGTCGTATTCCTCCCACGCGCCGCGCTTGCTGATTCTTGCTTCTTGCGCGGCGTCTCGCGCAGCGCGGCGCGGCGCGCCACTCCCGCAGCGCTCTGTTGCCCGTCGCGCTCTGCGCTTTCCGTTTGCGCTTTCCGTTTGCGCTTTCCGATCGCCCGCTTCGCCTCCTTCCTGGCCCTCTCGCCCGAACGCGGCGTTTTTCTTCTATGATGGCTGCGGAGACGGCCCACCCCACACAACATTCATACGGGCCGCCATCTTGTCGTTGATGCCGCAAAGCATCGATCGGAGGCAAGGATGGTATCGAAGCATAAAAACCGCTGGTTGAGGCGGTGGCTGGTCGTCATCGTGTTCTGGGCGGTGCCCGTGGCGATCGTTGCAGTCAGCGAAATTCGCGAGGAGATGGCCTACAACGCCGTCGACCTGGACCGCGCGCTGACCACCTGGAATTTCACCGACGCGCAACGGGCGGCCGGCGCTCCCGCGCGTTGCCACGGCAAGCCCGACGAGGCGCAAGCCGCCGGTTGTCCCGCGGACGTCCTGGCGGCCAACGCGCAGCGTCAACAGGACGCCCGCAATGAGTACAGCGTGCGCCGCTCTACCCTGATGATCTATCTCTGGCATGCGTTCGTTGGCTACTGGGTTGTGCCGGCGCTCGCTCTGCTCTTCATCGGCGTGCTGATTGGCGGAGTGCGGCGCGCTTTGCGACGTCCGCCGTCGGTCAAGAGTCCCGCCAACCACGGCGGGTAATCCAGCCGAACACGGAAGTCTCTGCGGCGCCGAGGCAACACTTCCTGGGTGATGCCAGGGCGAAATGCAGCCGCTGCGGGTCGGTAAAAAATGGACGGCGGCGCACGTTCCGCCCGCCGTCACCGCCGTCCAAAGGGCGCGAAGCCCGCTGCGCCAAAGCCCGCTTGACGACGCTTTCGCGCAGCCCGCGAGGGCGGCCGCGCGACCGGTCAAATTTACAGCCGGCTCTTTTCGATCCCCCGCAAAGCCCCGTCACATAAGGCTTTTCGCCTCTCGAGCGAGGGCGCCTTTTAGCGCCCCGTGTGATATAACTCAAAGGCACCCGCGCGATTTCTCGCGGTTGCGCCCCGGAACCATACGGAGAAAAACGATGCAAAGACGACACTTCATGTTGAAGACAACCGCTGCGCTCGCTTTCGGAGGCCTCGCTCTCGCCGGATGTACGACTAACACCGGCGGCCGCGATACGGCCGCTACCGATTCGTCCAAACGCCGCTCGATCGACGCCGACGTCGACGGCACGATGTCGCGGCTGTACACGACCGTGAAGGGTTCGCGCGAACTGGTTGCCAAGGCGCGCGGCGTGCTCGTGTTCCCGTCGGTGCTGCAGGCAGGCTTTATCGTCGGCGGCCAGTACGGCGAAGGCGCGCTGCGTGTGGGCGGCACCAGCGTCGGCTACTACAGCACGATTTCAGGGTCGTTCGGGCTGCAGGCCGGCGCGCAGTCGAAGGCCATCATTTTCCTGTTCATGACGCAGGACGCACTCGACAAATTCCGCAACGCGGACGGTTGGTCGGTGGGCGGCGACGCATCCGTCGCGCTCGTGAAAATGGGTGCGAACGGCGCAATCGATTCGAACACGGCTACGGCACCCGTCGAGGTATTCGTGCTGACCAATGCCGGGTTGATGGGCGACCTGTCCTTGCAAGGCACGAAGGTTACGCGCCTGAAGATTTAAGGCCGAAGGCTGAACGCCGGGCGGTGGCGCCGGCGTGGTCGGCCGCGGCCCCGCGCACCGCGGCCAGAACGCAGGCGCTCTGCTGGTGGCCTGAGCCGCCGGGCGGGTGCCGGCGGTGTTCAACCTTGGGGCGCATCCGCGGGCGCCCTTTGCCACCGCGTGCGTCGCAACGCGGCCCGTCGCTGGCAGCCCGGTTGAGCGGGCCTGTCGCAGCGCAACCCGCGCAACGGCCGCAGGACCACACCGGGCCGGAACCTGGGCCTCTCGCAGCAAGGCCGGCGCTTATCGCGAGCGCCGGCCCTACCTCACTGTTTCACTACCTCACTGTTCCACTGTTCCACTGTTCCACTGTTCATCGGGGCAAGCCGACTCCACCGGAGCCCGCCCGCCTGCTCCCGCCGGGTTCAACGCCCCGAGCTATCCACCACCTTGAAGCGCGAACGTTTCTGCGCGCGAATCACCGACTGGTAAGCGTCGACGTATTGCTGCGCCATGCGGTGCGACGTGAAGCGTTCCTCGAAGCGCTGCCGCACGCCCGCGCGCGGCATCCTGTGCAGACGATTGACGGCCGCCACGGCGCCGATTTCATCTTCGACGATAAAGCCCGTCAGCCCGTCTTCGAGCACCTCGGGCACCGAGCCGCGATTGAACGCCACGACCGGCGTGCCGCACGCCATCGCCTCGATCATCACGAGGCCGAACGGCTCCGGCCAATCGATCGGAAACAGCAGCGCATGCGCGCCCGAAAGAAATTCGGCCTTCTGATGATCCGCAATCTCGCCGATAAACTCGACGTACGGCAGATCGAGCAGCGGCCGGATCTCGCGCTCGAAATATTCGCGATCCGCGGCGTCCACCTTGGCGGCAATGCGAATGGGCATGCCACAGCGCCCTGCAATGCGGATAGCCGTGTCGACGCGCTTTTCGGGCGAGATACGGCCAAGAAATGCGAGGTACTTCTGCTCGACCGGCTGCGGCGTGTAGAGCTGCTCGGGCAGGCCGTGATAGACGGTGGTCAGCCAGCGCGCCTGCGGCAGCGGATGGCGCTGCGCATTCGAAATGGAAATGACCGGCGCGGAGTGGAACGTATCGAACACCGGCTGCTGCTCGGGCAAGTCGAGGCGGCCGTGCATCGTCGTGACGAAAGGGGTGTCCTGGCGCTGAAACACCGAGAACGAGTAATAGTCGAGGTGAAAATGCAGGACATCGAACTGCTCGGCCTGGCGGCGCACCAGTTCCATCAGCAGCATGTGCGGCGCCACCCGGTCGCGAATGCCCGGATCGAGCCGCAGCGCGCGCGGCCACACAGGCTCGAGCTTCGCACTGGTAACGGAGTCGCCGCTTGCGAACAGCGTCACGTCGTGGCCGAGTTCCACCAGCGCTTCGGTGATGTATGACACGACGCGCTCGGTGCCGCCGTAGAGCTTTGGCGGCACGGACTCGGTCAACGGGGCGATCTGCGCAATCTTCATAGTTGTCTCCGTGAACTGACGGCTCGCGCCGCGGCTTTTGCCGAGGTCGCCGTGCGGTGCCGCCAGCGGCGCCCTGGCGGGCGCCGGTCTACGATCAATGCACGGTGGCCGCACGCGATGCGCGGCTGGCATCGGAGCATTATTCCCTGGCAGGGCTTAAAAAGCGCCCCATATTGCATTTCATGGGCGCTGTTACATTCAGCTTACAAGCCGCCAGGCAACGAAATAACCGCCGCATCGCACGCCGCGTAGTTCAGCGCGACGGCCACTTCCACGCCGGCATGTCGCGTTCGTCGGCATCCGCAAGACGTGTGGCGCCGAAGTGCTTTTCCAGCACGAGCGACTCGCTCGCCTCCTCTCGCTCAAGCGCTGCAATCAGCCGCGCCGCGTGCGAGACGACCAGCACCTGCGAATGCGCAGCAGCTTGCGCGATCAGGCGTGCGAGCGCCGGCAACAGGTCGGGATGGAGACTGGTTTCCGGCTCGTTCAACACCAGCAGTGCCGGCGGACGCGGCGTGAGCAGCGCGGCCACCAGCAACAGATAGCGCAAGGTTCCGTCCGACAACTCGGCGCCCTTTAGCGGACGCAGCAGGCCATGCTGCTGCATCAGCACTTCGAAGCGGCCGTCCTGCGCCGCGATGTCGAGGCGCGAGCCGGGGAACGCGTCGTCGATGGCGGCGTCGAGCGCAGCAGAATCGCCAATTTCTCGGATGGTCTGCAACGCCGCAGCGAGGTCCGCGCCGTCGTCGGACAGCACCGGCGTATGCGTGCCCACTTGCGGCATGCGCGCCGGCGCATTGGCATCGGTCCGGAAGTGATCGTAGAAACGCCACGAACGGATTTGCTCGCGCACCGCGATCATCTCAGGCGCGCTGCGGGGGTCGGCGAACTCGGTCATCATGCTGTCGAAGCTGGCGACCGGCTGCGGCACCGTGTGCCATGCGCCGGTCTCATCGCGCGTACGCAGCGCAGCGCCCTGCCGGTCGACGAGCAACGCTGACGGCCGTAGCACGGGCCCGCTCCAGATGCATTCGCGTTTGATCACGGGGTCCAGCACGAAGCGGCTGGAATCCGGAAGCGGCAAGCCAAGATCGATCGCATAACTGAACCGTTCGCCCGCGAAGCCGAGCCGCAGGCTGACCGGCGTATTGCGCCGCGTGCCCTGCACTTCGGATTCACCGCTCAGCATGCTGCGCGAAAAGCGTTCTGGGCCGGCCCATAACGTCGACGGCAAGCCGCCTTCGCGCGCGAGCGAGGTGATCACGCCGCCACGCGCCGTGTCGGCAAGCAGACGCAGTGAACGGTAGACGCTCGACTTGCCGCTGCCGTTCGCGCCGGTAATGACGTTCAGCCGCCCGAGCGGCACGGTCAGTTCACGCAGCGACCGGTAACCGGCAATGGCAAGCGCGCTCAGCACGTGACCGCCACCGAACAGGAACCCAGGCAATGCGCGGACGCTGCGTGCGCGCACATGCTGCTGCCGAGCCCGCCTGCGTTTTTACGCCCGGCCCGGCTCATCACCGGTGCCCGCCGCCCGTGGCAGGCTTCTGCAACGGTACGCTGCGCAGGTCGTGCAGGAAGCTGTCGCGCCACACGCCCAGATCGTTCTTGCGCAGCGCCGCCATGTTGATCTCGTGACGACGCTGGCGCGCGTCCAGCGGCATTTGCAGCGCGCGCTGCAAGGCCTCGCACATACCGATCGCATCATGCGGATTGACGAGCAGCGCGCCCGTCAGCTCGGCGGCTGCGCCCGCGAAAATGGACAGCACGAGCACGCCTGGATCGTCGGGGTTCTGTGCGGCGACATACTCCTTCGCGACAAGGTTCATTCCGTCGTGCAAGGGCGTGACAAAGCCGATCTGCGACTCGCGAAACAGCGACATCAGTTTCCAGCGGTCGTACTGCTGGTTCAGATACCGGATCGGCGTGTAGTCGAGTCCCGAATAGCGCCCGTTGATGCGCCCTGCTTCGTACTCCAGGTCCTGGCGAATCTTCTGGTATGTCGCGACGTCCGAACGTGTTGGCGGCGCAATCTGCACGAGGGTGACGTTGCCGCGCCATTCGGGCGAGCGCTCCAGCAAGTGCTCGAAGGCGCGGAAACGTTCAACCAGCCCTTTTGAATAATCGAGCCGGTCCACGCTCATGATGAGCTTGCGGCCTTCCAGGCTCTGCTTCAGATCGAGCACGTGCTGACGGCTTTCATAGCGCTTGGCCTGCTCGGCAATTTCGTCGGGAAACACGCCGATGCGGTAGACGCCCGTGCGCAGCTTGCGGCCGAACGCTTCCACCACGCCGTTCGACACCGTGCCGCGCGCGTGGCGGGTCACGTAGTCGTGAAAGGCCTGTTCGTCGGTTGCGGTCTGAAAGCCCAGCAGGTCGTAGCAGGACAGTGACTTCACCAGCTCTTCGTGAGGCGGAATGTTGAGCAGGATTTGCGGCGACGGAAATGGAATGTGCAGGAAAAAACCGATGCGGTTCGTTATGCCTTCGCTGCGCAACGCCTCGGCAAACGGGATCAGGTGATAGTCGTGAATCCAGATCACGTCGTCGGGCTCGAGCAGCTTGATGAGCTTGTGCGCGAGCCACGCGTTGACCCGCCGGTAGCCGGCGTATTCCTCGCGCTCGTAGCGGGCGAGGTCGTTGCGGTAATGGAATACCGGCCACAGCGTCGCATTGGAGAAGCCGCGATAGTACTGGTCGTAGTCCTTGCGGGTGAGGCCCACGGTCGCAAAGGTGACCGCGCCGTCCTGTTCCAGTGTGGGCCCGGCGTTGGCAACGGTCTCGCTGACAACGTCGCCGCTCCAGCCGAACCACACGCCTCCCGCGTCCTTCAGCGCGCCGAACACGCCGACGGCGAGGCCGCCCGCCGATCCTTTGGTTTCCGTCGGCGTTGCGACGCGATTCGACACGACGATCAGTCGGCCCATGTTGCAAGTCCTCCTTATTTTTCGCGCGGCATCCGCCAGGGTGCAGCCGACGCCCGCCACGCAGAGGACGCCAGGAACTTCTCGCATGGTGCACGCCATGCCGCGCATGGTTGATACAGTGAGTGGTTGGTTCGACCCTTTGACGAACGATCGGTTGCATCGGCTGGCCATCTGGCCAGGGTTCAGTGCCGTCGCGTCCGCTTTTCAGTGGACCCGCTCGGGCGTGGCCGTGATTGGCTGCCTGATTTGCTGCCTTGTCAGCCGCCTTGTTTACGCCCGATTCGAGCCCGATTCGCCGCCTTGTGGACGCCTTGTTGGCCTCATTCGCGTCTCGTTCGCGCGTCATCCGCTACCTCATTCGCGCCTCATTCGCGCCTCGTTCACCTCGTTTGCGGCTCGTTTGCGCCTCGTTCGCCGCCTCGTTTAGCGCTCATTCAGCCCTCGCTCCCCCTCATTCACCCGCCTCGTCTAGCCGCTTTCAGCGCGGCATCGCGCGGCTTCATTTCGCGCATCAGGCGGTTTCCTTCACGTTATGCGGCGATGCAGTGGAACCAGACCTCGCCCCGGAAACCGACGTAGGCGCAGGCCCGGGCCGGCTTGCCACCGGGTCCGCCTCGGTGTGCGCCGCGGTGCTGCCGGCCGGTGTGCGCGCACGGCGCGGCACCCAGTCGAGCGGCTCGCCCTTGCCGTGCTCCACGTTCTCCAGTTCGGCCGACACCTCCGCGCGCGAGCGCGGCAGATACTGCGGATAGTGCTTCTGGATAAAGTCGATGAGCCCCTCGCGAACGCGGCAACGCAAGTCCCAGTTCAATCCCGAATCCAGCGAACTGACGAGCGCGCGCAACTGCATCGAGCGCTCGGTGCCTTCGGTGACCTGCAGCACCTGCACGCGCCGGTCCCACTCGGGCGCCGCCTCGACGATGCGCGCCAGTTCCTCGCGCAACGGCGCAAGCGGCATCCGGTAATCGACATAAAGAAACACTGTGCCGATGATTTGCGAGCTGCTGCGCGTCCAGTTGGAAAACGGGTTTTCGATAAACCACTGCAGCGGGACGATCAGCCGCCTCTGATCCCACAAACGCACCGACACATAGGTTCCCGTGATTTCCTCGATGCGCCCCCACTCGCCCTGAATCACCACGACGTCGTCGAGGCGTATAGGCTGCGACAGCGCGATTTGCAGACCCGCGATCAGGTTGCCGAGCACCGGACGCGCCGCAATACCGGCGACCAGACCGGCGACGCCGGCGGAGGCCAGCAGGCTCGCGCCGATCTGGCGCACATTCGGAAACGTCATCAGCGCGCCGCCCACGCCGACAATCACGATCACCAGCATGACCGAGCGCGCCAGCACTCTCGCCTGCGTGTGGATGCGGCGCGCATGCAGATTGTCGGCGGTGTCGAGCGGATGAGCCTGAATGATCGCCTCGCCGATGGCCGCCGCCGAACGCACGGAAAGCCAGGTCAGCGCGCCGATCAGCGCAATCGCCGCGGCGTCGCGCAGCGGCGCGATGAACGTGAGCGTGTCGGGCGCTTCCCACCAGACGGCTTCGAGCGCAAGGATCAGCACCACGAACAGCGCCGGTTTCTCGATATAGCGCAGCACCACACTGGTGAGCGGATACGGCCGGGCGATGCGGGTGACGATGCGCGCGCCCACACGGTGCACGCCGACGGCGATCAGTCCCGCGATGAGCGAGACCAGCAACGCGCCGGGCCAGGTGTGCAGCGGAGCTTCGGCGATGTGATCCAACTGGTCGAGTCGATCGAGAAAAGCCATGTAGGACCGTTTCCTCCTCGCTTGAATGTGGATGGGCCGGCCGCGCACAGCGCGGCGACGGCAAAAGGGACGATGCGCGCGGCGCGATGCAGCGGCCCGGCAGGCCTGCGAAATCGCGCGGAACCGCAACTCCGCGCAAGTGGGCTCGAAAAAGCACGACCCGCACACCCGCGCAACCAGGCGGATCGAGCCCGGCGAAGCCCAATTGAAGCGCGACTTAGGCGCAATCGAATTGCAACTTGGGCGCAACGGCAGAGCAATTGAAGCCTAACTGAAGCGCTCTATGCAGGGCACGCGGCCGAACCATGCGCCCCGCCAGCGAGCCGGCCGCCACCGCGAAAGACGGTGCCCCGGCTCATGTTGAACGCGTGTCCGGGACTGCGACGCACGCGATGAGTCAAAACTGTGAACAATCGCTAAAACGCACGCGATCGAATGAAACGAATCAAAACCACCGGACAATCAAACCAGCGACTCGAACAAAAAAATCCTCACGAACGCGCAAACCAACTCGTCGAGCCGACACAAAATGCCCCTGCTGACTGGCCTAGAGAGACCGCCGCGCGAAACGCCCGAGCCGCCCGCGCTCAGCTTCCGCTTAGCTCAGCTTCCGCTCTTGCAGGGAAACGCCTTGCCGAGCCCGAGCGAAATGGCCGTGCTCGCGTTGTAGCCCGCCACGTTCGGATTCTCGGCAATGTATTTGCGCACCGCGTCGGTCAATTGCGCCGAACGCGCGTCCTGAGGCAAGCAGAAATACTGGCCGACGCGCGGGCCGGTGGTACCGCCAATCGCGTCGATGGTATTGAAGATGCCGTCGGCGGCACCCTCGATGTACGCGGCGCACGCGCTGCGCGAGGCCACGTCGGTCTTTGTGCACAGCTTGTTGAGGTCGCCTCCCGTAAACGCGGCCGCCGATAACGGTACGGCAAACGCGCTGGCGAAAATCAAAGCCCGCAGCATGGTGTTCCTTTCCAGGGTCGTTTATCAAGCGGTCTGTTGCCGCATCGGACGGTGCGCGCAACCAGGGCGCCAAAACCGTCATTCTGCACTGTTTTCCGCCGCGGCAGCAGGCACGCGCCGCTATCTTCAGGCAATGAGGGGCGAAACGTCCCCCTTACTTTTGCTGCATCTGTTGCAGACGTGCAGTCAGGCCTTCGACCACGTCCGGCTCCTTGTAGGTTTTCGCGAAGTCGAGCGCCGTCAGGCCGATCTGATTCTTCACGGTCAAATCCGCGCCGTTGTCGAGCAGCAGTTTCACCGTCGACACGTGCCCGCCGCGCGCGGCCATCATCAGCGGCGTGGTGCCGTTGGGCGAACCGGCATCCACGTAGGCGGAGTTGTCGAGCAGCAGTTTCACGATGTCGTCGTGACCGTTCGCGGCCGCATAGTGCAGCGGCGTCCAGCCCTTCTTGTTGACCTCGGCGTCCTTCGCGATCAACTGTTTGACGAAGTCCAGGTCGCCGTTCAGCGCCGCCATCATCATGGCGTTTTCGCCGGCCTTGTCCTCGATCTCGACGTTGGTCTTGGGGTTCGCGAGCAGAACGGCGCCGACCTTGTCGGACTTCTCGCGCGCAGCCAGCACCAGCAGCGGCATGCCGTAATTGTCGACGGTGTTCGGGTCCATGCCTTTGGCGAGCATTTTCCTGACGCCGTCTACATCGTCGAACTTGACCGATTTGATCAGCGAGTCGATTGGCGCGGCTACGGCTGCAACGGGAACGGCGATGAGCGAGCCCAGTGCGGCGCACGCGAGCGTGGCTGCCGCGACGGCGCGCGAGAAACGGTTGCGCGGGTTGCGCGCGGGCGAGCCTTGGGTCAAGCGCGTCGTGCGCGAATGCAGTGCGTGGGTCAATGTCGAGTTTTTCATCATGTTTTACTTTAGGGTTCTGCCCTATCCTATTGATTCCGCTCGTTTCTAGATACCCGTCGGAGCCGGAATCCTGAACAGGCGGAAGAAATTCTGAGTCGTCGCGGCGGCGAGCGCCTCGTCGGCCATGCCGCGTTGTTGCGCGATAAAACGTCCGACATAACTCACATACGCAGGTTCATTGGGCTTGCCGCGATACGGCACGGGCGCGAGATACGGCGAATCGGTTTCGATCAGCAGGCGCTCGAGCGGCACGCGGCGCGCCACGTCCTGCACGTCGGTCGCGCTCTTGAACGTGACGATGCCCGACAGCGAGATGTAGAAGTTTTGCGCCAGCGCCTGCTCGGCCACCGCCCACGGCTCGGTGAAGCAATGCATGACGCCGCCCGGCTCGCTCGCGCGCTCCTCGGCCATGATGCGCAGTGTGTCTTCCGACGACGCCCGCGTATGGATGATGAGCGGCTTGCCCGTGGCGTGCGCCGCGCGAATGTGGGTGCGAAAGCGCTCGCGCTGCCATTCCATGTCGGCAATCGAGCGGCCTTCCAGACGGTAATAGTCGAGGCCCGTTTCGCCGATCGCGACGACCTTGGGGTGCTGCGCGAGTTCGACCAGCTCAGCCACGCCCGGTTCGCGCATGTGCTCGTGGTCCGGATGCACGCCCACCGACGCGTACACATTCTCATGCCGGCTGGCAATGTCGAGAACGGACGGCAGCGTTTCCAGATCCACCGACACGCAGAGCGCATGCGTGACCGAGTGGCTGCGCATGTTCTCAAGCACCTGCGGCAGGCGCTCGGCGAGTCCTTCGAAGTTGATGTGACAGTGCGAATCGACAAACATGATGATGTCCTGCAAATAGAAGGCTGAGGCCGATCAGCTGGCCGCGGCAGGCGCATCGAGGCGCTTGCCGAGGATCACCAGATCACGCTCCACGCCGTCCAGCACGGCCACGCGCGGCAGCGACCCCCACGTGTCGAAGCCGAAACCGCGAAAAAGACGCAGACTTGCCTCGTTGTGGCCAAAGATAAAGCCGAGCACCGTGTCGATGCCGAGCGCCGGCGCCGCCGCGAGCGATGCAGCCAGCAACTGCTTGCCAAGACCCTTGCCGCGCGCGCGTTCGTCCAGATAGATGCTGAGCTCCGCGGTGCGCTGATAGGCCGGGCGGCCGTAAAAGTCCGAGAAGCTGAGCCATGCGATCACGCGGCCCGGCTGCCCGGCGTCTTCGACCACCCACAGCGGGCGTTTGTGCGGCCCATGCGCGTGAAACCACGCCACCCGGCTCTCGACGCTGACGGGCTCGAGGTCGGCGGTCACCTGGCGCGAGGCGACCGTCGAGTTGTAAATGGCGACGATGGCGGGCAGATCGTCGAGCGTGGCATCGCGGTAGGACAGGCTCATGGTGCTTTCAGGTTGAAATGAAGGACCGGCGTACGGAAAACGGTTCGATTCGGAACGCGCTGGACGGCGGGAACGCGCTGGACGGTGCGGGCCGCGCCGTCATGCAAAGAGCTCGCGGTAGCCGAGAAACAGCTCCTCGAACACTAGCCGCGCGTTCAGCGGATGATTCTCGACCGCGCGCTGTCGCGTGACGGTTCGCATGAAGCGCGCGAACGCGCTCGCGTCGGCCTGCGCCGCGCAGCGCGCGAGCGCCGCCGACGCCTGCGGAAAATAACGCGGGGCGCCCGCCGCGCGCTGGGCGAGCAGGTCGTAGGTCCAGCGCTGCAGCCAGCCGAGTACCAGCGGCACGGGTAGCTTCTGCAGCGCCTCGCCGCACGCGAAGGCATCGCATTCGGGGCCTGCGGCAAGTTGCTTGAGCGTCCAGTCGCGCAACGCGCGGTTCTCGTCGCTGGCGAGCGCGAGCGCGGTGAGCGGCGCGCCGCCTGCTTCGGCCAGCAGCGCCTGCGCCTGCTCCACGCCTTGCGCGGCGAGCCACTGGCTCGCGGCTTCGGACGCAGGCAGACTCATCGGCCATTGGCGGCAACGGCTGATGATGGTGGGCAACAACCGGTCGATGCGTGCGGACACCATCAGGAACACCACGCCGGCGGGCGGCTCCTCGAGCGTCTTCAGGAGCGCATTGGCTGCCGCGACGTTCAGCGCTTCCGCCGGGTACAGCACCACCACGCGGGCGCCGCCCCGGTGCGAGCCCACGCCGACGAAGTCCAGCAAGCCGCGAATCTGCTCGATCTTGATTTCCTTGCTCGGCGTGCGTGTTTTCTTGCCTTCGTCGGCATCGGACTTGTCGGCTTTTTCGGCTTTGTCGTCCGCGCCGTTGCCGATGCCGGCCTCAGCGGCGAGCGCCTCGGGCACGACGATCCGGTAATCGGGATGGTTGCCCTGCACGAACCAGTTGCACGCGACGCACGCGCCGCACGGCTCGCCGTTCGCCTGCTGCGCTTCGCACAATAGGCCCTGCGCGAGGTGCTGCGCGAAGCGCTGCTTGCCGATGCCCGCCTGGCCATGCAGCAGCAACGCATGCGGCCAGTGGGCGCGCAACTGCTGCAGGCGGTTCCAGTCATCGGCTTGCCACGGATAGATCATCGTTTGTCTTTAAAATCAATCGGTTGAAAGCGATACTTGAGGTGCTACCCGATGCAACCGCGACGTCATGAGCAGCGCATATAACACTTTGAAATCAGATATTTGCCAGCAACTCTTCGAGCTGTTTCTGAATTCTTACAATGCTCTGTGAGGAGTCAATGATAGCGAACCGGTAAGGCGCCTCCTCGGCGCGGCGCAGGTATTCGGCGCGCGTGCGCTCAAAAAAAGCCGCCGATTCACGCTCGAAGCGGTCTGGGTCGCGCGCCGCGCTGCGCCGTTCGTTGGCGATCTCGGGCGCAAGGTCGAACAGCACCGTCAGATCCGGCTGGAAGCCGCCCTGCACCCAGCGCTCCAGCGTTTCCAGCTTGTCGCGCGGCAGCCCGCGCCCGCCGCCCTGGTAGGCGAAGGTGGCGTCGGTGAAGCGGTCGGACAATACCCAGTCGCCGCGCGCGAGCGCCGGCTCGATCACTTCTGCCAGATGCTGGCGGCGCAGCGCGAACATCAGGAGCGCCTCGGTTTCCAGATCCATTTTCTGATGCAGCACGATTTCGCGAATCTGCTCGCCTAGCGGCGTGCCGCCGGGCTCGCGCGTCATGACCACCGAGCGGCCGGTGGCCGCGACCTTCTGCTCGAGCCGCTCGCGGAACCAGGCGAGATGCGTCGTCTTGCCGGCGCCGTCTATGCCTTCGAACGTGATGAATTTGCCGCGCGCCATTTATTGCCCTCGAATGTATTTGTCCACGGCTTTGTTGTGATCGCCGAGTGTGTCGGAAAAGATGCTGCTGCCGTCGCCGCGCGAGACGAAGTACAGCGCGCTCGTCTGCGCCGGGTTCATCGCCGCCTGCAGCGAGGCGACGCCGGGCAGCGAGATCGGCGTGGGCGGCAAGCCCATACGGGTGTAGGTATTGTAGGGAGTGTCCGTTTGCAGGTCCTTCTTGCGGATGCGCCCGGTGTAGCTCTCGCCCATTCCGTAAATGACCGTGGGGTCAGTCTGCAGCGGCATGCCCACCCGCAGACGGTTCGCGAACACGGCCGCGACCATTGCGCGGTCCGACTTCTTGCCGGTTTCCTTCTCGATGATCGAAGCCATGATCAGCGCCTCATACGGCGTCCTGTACGGCAGATTCGGTGCCCGCGCGAGCCATGCTTCGTCCAGACGCAAGCGCATCAGGCGATACGCGCGGCGGTACACGTCCAGATCGCTCGTATTCTTGTCGAACAGATAGGTGTCCGGGAAAAACAGCCCCTCGCCGTTGCCGAGCGACGCCTCCGGCGCGCCGATCGCGCTCATGAGCTGGGCGTCGTTCATGGCCACGCTGTCGTGCCTGAGCGCAGGGTTCGCGTCGAGTTCCGCGCGCATGCGCTTGAACGTCCACCCTTCGATAATCGTTGCAACGTACTCGTTGACGTCGCCGCGAGCGATTTTTTGCAGCACTTCGTACGGCGTCACGCCGGTCTTGAACTCGTAGTTGCCCGACTTCAGTTCGCTCTGAAGCCCGAGTAGCCGCGTCATGACGATGAACAGCTCCGGCTCGACCGGCACGCCGCCGCGGTTGAGCTGCAGCGCGACACTGCGCAGGCTGCTGTGCGGTTTGACGGTGACGTCCAGTTGCGCGGGGTTCAGCTCGAGCGGGCTAGTGGCCCAGTGGTATCCGCCAGCAATCGCAGCTGCGGCCAGCACGAGGACAATCGAGCCGGCGATCAAACATTTCTTGAAGAGGGACATGAAAACGTGGCTGGGTTGGACTGCATATAATACTTGTTTGCCTTAGCCAAAGTCAGAATTGACTGTTCCCGGAATCCATGACCACACCGCTCGCTACCGCTTCAGGCATTCCTTCGGCCGGTTCCCCGGCGAATCCCGTGAGCAGCTCTTCGGGCGCCGCTTCGGCCACACCGGCCGGCGTGGCGTCGAGCCCAGCCGCAACGGCGCTGCCGCTCTTGCCTCGACCGTCGGCCGATGAGTTCGGCGCCGCCCTGGAACACGGCGCCTTCACGGTGCTCACGCAGTTCGGCGTGATCGACGCGACCGGCGACGACGCGGCGGCCTTCCTGCACGGTCAGTTGACGAACGACACACAGCATCTCGATGCGGCCAGTGCGCGCCTCGCGGGCTACTGCTCGGCAAAGGGCCGCCTGCTCGCCTCCTTTCTGACCTGGCGCAGCGGCGACACCATTCGCCTGCTGGTCTCGAAAGACCTGCAGGCGGCGGTGCAAAAACGGCTGTCCATGTTCATCCTGCGCGCCAAGGCGAAACTCGCCGATGCCAGCGGCGAACTCGCCGTGATCGGCCTCGCGGGCGACGTGCGCAAGGCGCTCTCGGGCGTCTTCGACGCGCTGCCGGACGGCGTTCACGTAAAGGTGGACGGCGCGGCCGGCTCGCTGATCCGCGTGCCCGACGCGTTCGAGCGCCTGCGTTACCTGTGGATCGGGCCCAAGGCGCAGATCGAAACGCATCTGCCCGCGCTTCGCGAAAAGTTGAAGCAAGTCTCGCCAGCGGTGTGGGACTGGCTCGACATCCGTGCGGGCGAGCCGCGCATCACGCAGCCGGTGGTCGAGCAGTTCGTGCCGCAAATGGTCAATTTCGACGTGCTTGGCGCAGTCAATTTCAAGAAGGGCTGCTATCCCGGCCAGGAAGTGGTGGCGCGCAGCCAGTATCGCGGCACGATCAAGCGGCGCACCTCGCTCGCGAACGTGGCGGGCGAGCTGGACACCGTGAAGGCGGGCGTCGAACTCTTCCACGCCGACGACCCGGGCCAGCCGTGCGGCATGGTGGTGAACGCGGCGTCGGCGCGCGAGGGCGGCGTCGACGTTCTGGTGGAGATCAAGCTGGCCGCGCTGGAAAGCGGCTCAGTGCATCTCGGCGCTGCCGACGGCCCGGCGCTGCGCTTTCTCGCGCTGCCCTACGGACTGCCCACCGAGGTTTGAGCGGAGCATTCCGCTTTCGACGCAGCGCTCAATCGCAGTCAACCGCGGTCAACAGCAGCCAACCGCGGTCAACGCGGCGGCCGCTGCTGGCCGGTGTTCTCGCCTGCATTCCTGCTCGCCTTTTGCGTTTTGACGCAACAACCGGGAGAGGTCCCCGATGTGCCTGATCGTGTTCGACTGGCGACCCGATGCGCTCGACGGTCCACTCTTCACGCTCGCCGCGAATCGCGACGAATTTTTTCGACGCACGGCCCAGCCGATCGGCTGGTGGGACGAAGCGAGCGGCGTGCTGGCGGGCCGCGATCTGGTGGGCGGCGGGACGTGGCTCGGCATGTCGCGCGAGGGCCGCTTTGCCGCGCTCACCAATTACCGGGCGCCGCACGACATGCGCGTCGATGCGCCGACCCGCGGCACGCTCGTCAGCGACTGGCTGGCTGGCACGCGCTCGGGCGTCCACGCCGCGGCGAGCCGGGACGAAACCGGCGCCCATGACAGGAACTCACGCCACGACCCGAGCGACGCCGGAATCGGCGAAGACAACGCGGGCGTCGAGCACGAATCTCCGCTTGCCTATCTGCACCGCGTCGCACGAAAAGGCGAAATCTACAACGGTTTCAACCTGCTGGTAGGCGACTGGAAACGCCGCGAGCTCGCCTGGTACTGCAATCGCTCGAACCTTGCGCCGGCGCTGCTCGCGCCGGGCACGCACGGAATCTCGAATGCGATTCTCGACACCGCGTGGCCCAAGCTCGTCAGAAAGCGCACTGAGCTGCGCGAACTGCTCGCGCGCGACCCGATGCCGCCGCTCGAGCGTCTGATCGACCTGATGCGCGATCCACGCGTGGCGTCCGACGCCGAGCTGCCGTCCACCGGCATTCCGCTCGAACGCGAGCGGGCACTGTCGGCGGCGTTCATCGAGACGCCCGAATATGGAACGCGCGGCACGACGGCGCTGCGGGTCGTCGCCAACGGCGAGATGGTCAGCGTGGCGGTGGCGGAACGCAGCGACGACAACGGCTCGCACCGCATCGTGCGGCCCGGCGATTTCGAACGCAGCTTTGCGTTCAACATAGAGCGGCAAATCGCGTAGTCAGTCGGCGCCCCACGCCGCGCGCAGCGCCGCTGCGGCATCCGCATGGGCTTGCGCGACGTCGGGCACGTAGCCGCCCATCTTGAAGAATTCGTGAATCATGCCCGGATAGCGCGTGAGCGTCACTGCATTGCCCGCGCGGCGCAGCTTCTCTGCGTAGGCGTCGCCTTCGTCGCTGAGCGGGTCGTATTCGGCGGTGGCTATCCAGGCCGGCGCGAGACCGCCGAAGTCGGGCGCACCGCGCGTGCCGTCGAGCGGCGCGAAACGCCAGTCGTCGCGATCGCCCGGGTCGCGCACGTACTGGTTGAAGAACCATTGAATCGTATCGCCCGACAGCAGAAAGCCATTGGCAAGACGTGAGTGCGAATCGGTCTGCTGATAGCCGGTGGTGCCCGGATAGATCAGCAATTGCAGCGCAAGCGGGATACCGGCGTCGCGCGCGAGCACCGCGCAGACCGTCGCGAGCGTGCCGCCTGCGCTGTCGCCGCCCACCGCGAGCCGCGCCGCGTCAATGCCAAGCTCCGCCGCATGCGCGTGCAGCCAGGTGAGCGCGTCGAAAGCGTCCTCCACGGCGGTCGGGAATTTGTGTTCGGGCGCAAGCCGGTAATCCACCGACAGCACCGCGCACTGGCCGTCGCGCGCGAACATGCGGCACAGGGCGTCGTGCGTGTTGACGCTGCCGACGGTGAAGCCGCCGCCGTGATAGTAGACGAGCGCCGCGGCAGGCTCAGCCCAGCTCGGCTCGCTCGCATGGTAAAGACGCGCGCCGATGGCAGCGCCGTCGCGCGTGGGAATGCGCAAGTCTTCGACGGCGAACATCGGCGCAGCTGGAATCTCCAGAATCGGCGCGCTTTTTTCGTACGACGCGCGCGCCGCTTGCGGCGTCATTTCGTGGAGCTTCGGGCGCTTGGCGCGCGCGATCATGTCGAGTACCTGCTCGATCTTCGGATTCAACGGCATGTGACGTGAAATGGCGCACAGGCGCTCAAGGTTGACTACAAGTGGAACACCGCGCGGTAGCTGACTTCAGTCCGCGCCCGCGCTCTTTACTTCCGGCTTCAACGACATGGGATCGGTCGGGTCACGCAATTGCTCGATGTCCGCGTGACGCAGCTTGACCGTCGCCATGATGGCCGGGTGCGTGATGATGTAGAAGCGCCGCTTCGCGATGGCGTCGAAGGCAAGCCCGGCGACATCGGCGGCGCTCAGCTTGCCCGCCTGCACCGCGCGCTGCAACTGCTTGGCCGCGGCGATCTGCGAGCGCGTCGCACGGTTCGGGTTGTGCAGCTCGGCGGGCCGGGCGCGCTCGGCATCCGCAATGCCGGTCGGCACGAAGGCCGGACACAGCAGCGAACAGCCGACGCGAACATTCGCGTCGCGGCCGGCCTGCGCGAGTTGCAGGTCGTGAAAGAGCGTTTCGGTGAGCGACACCACCGCGTGTTTCGACGCGTTATAGACGCCCATTGCCGGCGGCGACAGCAGCCCCGCCACGGAAGCCGTGTTGACGATGTGCGCAGGCTCGTTCTGCGCGAGCATGATCCGCGTGAACGCCCGCACACCGTGCGCGACGCCCATCACGTTGACGCCGAACACCCACGACCAGTCGTTGGCCGAACTTTCCCACAGGAAGCCGCCTGAGCCCACGCCCGCATTGTTGAAAAGCAGATGGACCTTGCCGAATGCGTCGAGCGTGGCCTGCGCGAGGGCATCCAGCTGCACTGGATTCGCGACGTCGGTCGCCACGCCGATCGCGTCGGCGCCTGCTGCGCGCAACGCCTCGACCGTCTGCGCAAGCGCCTCGGGGTTCAAGTCCGCGAGCACGAGCTTCATGTGAAGCGCCGCGGCCTGTTGCGCGAACGCACGACCGAGGCCGCTCGCCGCGCCGGTAATGACCGCGACCTTGCCGGCAAATTCGAACATCCGTCGACTCCTTGATGCAATGCTATTTTGTGTGCGATTCGATGGGCCGCTTGCAAAGCGCTTCGCTAGATAATTGATTGAGCGGCTGGCTCATTCGGCGACTCATCGAGCGACTCATTGAGCGGCACGATCAGCACCTCGATCGACGCTTTATGCAGCACTTTATGCAGCACTTCACGCAGCACTTTACGCAGCGCTTGGGCGCCCCGCTCGACGAGCCGCCCCAGTCAGATCAGCTTGACGAGTTGCTTGCCGAAATTCTTGCCCTTCAGCAAACCGATAAACGCCTCCGGCGCGGCGTCGAGCCCTTGCGCGATGGTCTCGCGATACTGCAGCCTGTTCTGCGCGACGAGCGTGCCGAGCTGCTTGAGCGCCTCGGGCCACACGTCCATATGCTCGCTCACGATGAAGCCTTGCACGAGCAGCCGCTGCGTCAGTATCAGCGACGGCTGCCTGAGGGGCACCGGCTGGCCGTCGTAGCCCGCGATAAATCCGCACAGCGCGATGCGGCCGAACGCATTCATGCGCGCGAGCGTTGCGTCGAGCCCCTCGCCGCCGACGTTCTCGAAGCAACCGTCAATGCCGTTGGGCGTTGCCGCCTTCAGGTCCTGATACAGGTTGCCGGCCTTGTAGTCGACGCAGGCGTCGAAGCCCAGCGTCTCCACGACATATCGGCACTTTTGCTCGCCGCCCGCAATGCCCACCGCGCGCGCGCCGGCGAGCTTCGCCAGTTGACCGACTACGCTGCCCACCGCGCCGCTCGCCGCGCTTACCACCACCGTTTCGCCCGCTTTCGGCGCCACGATGCGGTTCAGCCCGTACCACGCGGTAACGCCCGGCATGCCGACGGGGCCGAGGTAGGCCGACAGCGGCACGTGCGTGACGTCGACTGTCTGCAGGCCTGCGCCGTTCGACGTGCCGTATTCCTGCCAGCCGAACATTCCCACCACCTTGTCGCCCACGGCGAACTTCGGGTTGTTCGATTCGATCACTTCGCCGACCGTGCCGCCGATCATTACTTCGCCGAGCGGCTGCGGAGCCGCGTAGGACTTGCTGTCGTTCATGCGACCGCGCATGTACGGGTCGAGCGACAGGTAGTGGTTGCGCACCCGCACCTCGCCCTCGGCAAGCGGTGCGAGCGGCGCCTCGACAAGGCGGAAGTTATCGGGCGTGACCGCGCCTTGCGGACGCGAAGCCAGCACGAACTGGCGGTTGATCTGGGGCATGTCGATCGTCTCCTTGAGTGGCGGATGGGCCGGATTTGCTGATCGTATGTGGTGGTGCTCTTGGTGCTCGTGGTGCTCGTCGTGGTGCTCGTGGTGAGAGCGCCGGGTGTGCCGATGTCGCGGCAGCGCCTGCGCGCGCCGGCTGACTCCAGATTCGCGCGGGCCGACGCGGCTCGCCGCGCACGCGCTGCAATTCGTTCAACCGTCGCTAGGACCGGGTTTCGCCGACGGGTCGCTGCGCAACCGCTGGCGCGTCACATCGCGGCCCACTGCAAGCCTGCGCATGTACTTGAAAGTGCCGAGCGCCTTGGCGACGAAGTGTCCCTCGCTGTCGCGGATCTCGCCTTCGCAATACGCCATGGTGGTCGAGCGGTGCAACACGCGGGCAGTCGCGCGCAACTCGCCGCGTCCCGGCTGCATGAAGTTGACCTTCATCTCCACAGTGACGACACCCACGCCGTCGCCCGCAAGACTGCGTGCGGCCATCGCGAGCGCGACGTCGGCAAGCGTCATGGTCACGCCGCCGTGCGCGACGTCCCAGGTATTCATGTGCTCGGGCAACAGCGGCAGCATCACTTCGCTGGCGCCGTCCGCGGCCGACACGAGTTGGGCGCCGAGCCGGTCGACGAAGGGACTCTCGGGCAGCGACGCAGCGCCCGCAGTGGATGAAGATGAATCTGTCATTGCGGCTTTCGGTTTTTCCTGTCCTGACTTGCGAGTGCGCCGATGCGACCACGCGATCACGCGATCACGCGCCAATGCACCGACCATGCGGCGAACTTAAGGTGCGCGCGACGCATAGCGCGTAAAGAGAGGAAATGATACCTGCTATGGCGTTTGGCGGTGGCGAGCCCGGCGTGGTGCGGCATGCCGCGCGCGCCGACGTGCGGCTGGTGCGGCTGGTGCGGCTGGTGCGGCTGGTGCGGCT
>Ga0209796_10000214_pt1 | contig 57947 bp, 49 predicted proteins | sample AgamicOrSfrz_FD_187167 | JGI IMG/M metagenome (GOLD analysis project Ga0209796, IMG submission 187167) | Agave microbial communities from Guanajuato, Mexico - Or.Sf.rz (SPAdes) (version 2) | ecosystem: Host-associated > Plants > Phyllosphere > Phylloplane/Leaf | place: Guanajuato, Mexico...
CGTCGTGCGCGCCGAGCGCTTGCACCCATTCACGCGTTTCAGGGCGGGACGCCGTGCCAATCACGCGCAGTTTCGTCAGACGGCTTGCAAGCTGCGTGAGCATCGAGCCGACGCCGCCGGCAGCGCCGACTATCAGCAGCGCGTCGCCCGAGCCTGCGTGCTCGGCTACGCCGAGCCGGTCGAAGAGCAGTTCCCACGCCGTCAACGAAGTCAGCGGAAGCGCGGCGGCTTGCGCATCTGAAAGCGAGGCAGGTTTCCTGCCGGCAAGCCGCTCGTCCACGAGCGCGTATTGCGCGTACGCGCCGGGGCGGGCAATGCTGCCCGCGTAGAAGACCTTGTCTCCTGGCGCGAACAGCGACACGTCGTCGCCCACGGCCTCGACGGTTCCGACGGCGTCCCAGCCGAGTACGCGCGGCGCTTCGGTCGGCGAGCCCATGCGGACTTTCGTATCCACCGGATTGACCGCGATTGCATCTATCTTCACCAGCAAGTCGCGCGATGCAGGTTCAGGCGTAGGCAGGTCGAGATCGATGAGGGAATCCGGATGCTCGGCGGGAAGACCGTGCTGTGTATAGACCACTGCTTTCATGCGCATGCTCCACGTACGTTTTGAAGGACTTCAGCGCTCACCTTGCTCGTGTATCGCTGACGTGTGGCTGAATTCTGGCGCGACCTCATAGATGCGAAAAACCGGTTACATTAGGGAAGACTTTCACTCCTGGAATGAAAATGGTCCGGTTAGAAGACCTTCAACTCTTTGTGAGAACTGCCGCGCTCGGCAGCTTTTCAACCGCGGCGAGAGAGGCGGACCTTCTGCCCGGCCAGGTCAGCGCAGCGATTTTGCGGCTCGAGCGGGAGCTTGATATCCGGCTCTTTGCGCGGTCCACTCGCAGCCTCAAGCTGACAGCAGAAGGCGAGCAGTACCTTCCCTATGCGGAAGAAGTTCTATCGATGATTCACGAAGGCCGCGAACGTCTGCATGGAGAAAGACATGCGCTGCAAGGCATGTTGCGGATCGCGGCGCCTTCCGATCTCGGCCGTAATAACCTGCTGACCTGGCTTGGTACGTTCCGCGACCAACATCCGAAGCTGACATTGCGGCTTTCCCTGTCGGATTACGTAACCGACGTCTTTCGCGATCCGGTGGATGTGGCAATCCGCTATGGGTCTGCGGAGCAGGCGAGCTACGTTGCGCTCGCACTCGCCGAGAACAATCGAAGGGTGCTGGTGGCTTCGCCGGAGTACCTGAAGCGCCGCGGCTCGCCCGCTTCTCTCGACGAACTCGTTTTGCACGATTGCCTGCCCTATGTGCTGGCAGGTCGCGTCTATGACCGCTGGTCGTTTCCGTCCAATGGCGTGCGGCGGCAGGTCACGGTGAGAGGCGCGCTGCTTTGCGACGATGCGGAAATCGCGAGACGCTGGGCGGTGGAAGGCCGCGGCATCGCCTATAAATCGTGGCTCGACGTGCACGACGATGTGATATCCGGCCGATTACATGTCCTGTTGCCTGACCAACCCGGGGAAACAGCGTCGTTAAACCTGGTCTGTCCGCACCGTCGTCAGTTCTCGCCGGCTGTCCGATATCTTCATGCTCATCTCAGGGAACGGGTGTTGCCCATGAGCGCAGCGATGCGTGAGTACGCGAACGCATTGGTGGAATGACCGCGAAGCGTTTCAGCGCGGCGCCGACGCGGCTGCGCTTTTCTGTTTCCGCGGAGCGGTACTGAAGGCGCTCGTGGCTCACGCCGCTTATCTGGCGTACCTCGCCAACAACGACCGGATCGCCGGATCGTTCATGTTTTGTGGCGTAACGGTGACCACGTCGACGAAGAGAGTGCGGGGTGGCGGATGGCCCTGCAGTGCTTCGACCATGGACGCCAAGGCGAGGTAACCCATACGGTAAGGGTCCTGCAATATGGCGGCATGTACGATTCCTTCTTTGAGGCCTTCCAGGAATTCCGGACGCCAGTCGAATAGCACGAGGCGCGGGCGCTGGCCGATGGCCGCGGTCTCGATCACCCGCAGAGCGCCGTAGGCAATCGGTTCAGCCGGCGCAAAAACGGCATCGAGGCGGCCCGGGTAACTCTTTATCACCTCGGCGATCAGCACTTCGGCATCGCGCGGTCGATACCCTACGTAGGTATCGATCACCACATCCCATCCCTCTTTGCGGGCAACGCTTAAAAATCCGCTTTCTCTCGCAACAGTCGAACTCACGTTGGGCGCGAGCCGCAGCATTGCCACCTTGGCGCCCTTTTTCAGAACCGGTACCAGGCTGAGCGCCGCCTTCCTGCCAGCGCTGAAATTGTCTGTGTAGACGGTCGAGATTCCGTCGTAATCGGCGCTGTATCGATCCACGAGGATCACGGGGACCGGGACTGAAACCCGTGTGTCGCCGGCCAATGGTTCTGGTGCCAGTACCACGCCCGAGACTCCCTGCGTCACCATGTATTCGATAATGCGCAGCTGGATATTCGGTGTATTGAGCGACTCGCCGTCGGACGGGTTGCGAATCAGCAGATCTACATGATGATCATGGGCAGATTGTTGTATTCCCTTGAGCAATGTCTGATAAAAGACAAGGGATGAGCCCGGCAGGACGACACCGATTGTGCTCGCGTGCGCGGTCGGCACCATGATCGCCAGCGACCAGAGCAGCACGAAAAGTCTCAGAGGTCCAAGCATGGTGTGTCCACTCGAAGTGGCCTCGACCTGACCGCATAAGCTTGCGGAAAGGCATTTCCCTGTTATGAAGATTCTCGCCGGGCAAGTGGAATCTTTGCCCCACACACTAGTTTTCAACGACCTTTCGGGATAATAAGCCGATGATCGGCGGGCCGCCATTGTCACTTCATGGGATGGGGCAGCGGACGGTTTCGGCCACTACCGGCCATCCGCCCGCAAAAGGCTGCGGTCATTCAAATGTCAGCAATTGCTCTGAAGCCGACGTACGCGCTTGCCGTCTTCTCTGGCGTCGGGAACTCATGATAGTTGAGCGCGGCTTCGCGAGAACCTTCTTTTTCCGTTTGCGTGGTCGTTTCGGCAATGCTCTAAAAAAATTGGCAGTCGCCCAAGGGCGACTGCCAATTTGCAGAGTGATGTTGTGGAGGCTCAATGAGCGTTCGATCGGACGGATGCGTCGCCCGTAGATGCGGATGCGATGGCCGGATTGTCGATCGGCTGCAGTTCTTCGAATTCATCAACGTACGTACGATTCAGCACCGCACGCGCAGTGTTCATGTCGAACTGTCCTTCCCAACGCGCGACCACGACAGTTGCAACACCATTGCCGATCAGGTTCGTCACGGCCCGAGCTTCATTAAGAAAACGATCGACACCGAGAAGCAGGACCAAACCTTCGACCGGAATCTTGTGCATCGACGCGAGCGTCGCGGCCAGCGCAACGAATCCAGCACCCGCGACTCCCGCCGAGCCTTTCGAAGTGAGAAGAAGCACGCCCAACACAAGCAACTGATCCCAAATCGTCAGATGCACATTCATCGCCTGGGCGATGAACAGGGCAGCCATCGTGAGATATATCGCCGTTCCGTCCGCATTGAAGGTGTATCCGGTAGGCAACACCATTCCAACAACGGGTCGCGAGCAGCCCATCCGTTCCATCTTGACCAGCATCTGCGGAAGTACCGCTTCCGTGGACGCCGTGCCGAGCGTGATCAGGATCTCGTCCTTGATGTAGCGGAGGTACTTGAACAGCGACAATCCACACATCCTCATTATCAGTCCGAGGACTACAACCACAAAGAAGATAGACGTTAGATAGAGGCACAACATCAACTGGCCGAAGGAAGCCAATGTGCCGATCCCGTACTTTGCGATGGTGAAGGCCATGCCGCCGAACGCACCGATAGGCGCGACGTACATGACGATCCGCACCACCCCGAACATGCCCTGAAGGAACATATCGAGCATGTCTACAAACGGTGCCGTCCGAGGTCCTAGCCTGGCGAGAGAAATGGCGAGCAGCAGCGAGAAGAAAATGATGGGTAGCATCTCGCCGTTGGCGAACGCGCCGACGATGCTGTTCGGGACAATGCTCGTGAAAAAGTCGAGCATGCCATGTTGCCTGGCGGCAGTCGTATAGGTCGAGATCGCTGACCCGTCGATGTGCGACGGATCGACGTTCATGCCGGCACCGGGTTTGAAGACATTCACGACGACCATCCCAACGAGGAGTGCGATCGTCGATGCGACTTCAAAGTAAAGCAGCGCCTTGACGCCGACGCGGCCCGCTTCATGAAGATCATTCATGCGGGCAATGCCGACAACCACCGACGCGAAGATGATCGGTGCAAGCAGCATTCGGATCAACTTGATAAACAAGTCACCGAGGGGCTTGAGTTGGGAACCAACGTCCGGATAAAAGTGGCCCAGCAGGATACCGGCGATGATCCCGATAAGAACCTGCACATAGAGCTTCGAGAGCGTCTTCCTGACTTTCGATACCAGCATGTCTGTCTCCTATGACTGGCGTCTATTTGTAGAGTACGGACGAGCATCCACAGCGGGATAATCCGCTGTGGTGAGCACGGCCGAGGTGCGCCTGAATTGGTCTTTTTATGGGCGTAGCATCGACGAGGACCGCCGATGCCTTGATACCGCTGAGTGTTTATGCCGACAGCTTGCGCATCTCGGCAATGAGATCCGATTTACCCTCGAAGCCGATACCCGGGAGGTCCGGCATCGTGATATAGCCGTTCTCGACCTTGACCCCATCGGGGAAGCCGCCGTACGGTTGGAACAGGTCCGGATAGGACTCGTTTCCGCCCAAGCCAAGGCCAGCGGCGATGTTCAGCGACATCTGGTGACCGCCGTGGGGAATGCAGCGGCTCGGCGACCAGCCGTGCTGACGCAGCATGTCCAACGTGCGCAGATATTCCACCAGACCGTAGCTCAGCGCGCAGTCGAATTGCAGCCAGTCGCGGTCGGGACGCATGCCGCCATAGCGGATCAAGTTACGCGCGTCCTGCATCGAGAACAGGTCTTCGCCCGTCGCCATCGGCTTGTCGTAGTAGTTGCGCAGCGTGGCTTGCAGTTCAAAGTCGAGCGGATCGCCCGGTTCCTCGTACCAGAACAGATCGTATTGAGAGAGCGCCTTTGCGTACTGAATTGCGGTGTCCAGATCGAAGCGACCGTTCGCATCGACGGCAAGCTTCTGGTCGTCTTGCAGCACGCTGAGGATCGAGTCGATGCGGCGAAGATCTTCGTCGAGCGATGCACCGCCGATTTTTTTCTTCACCACGGTGTAACCGCGGTCGATATAGCTGCGCATCTCGTCTTTCAGCTTCTCGTGGTCCTGGCCCGGATAGTAGTAGCCGCCTGCTGCGTACACGAAAATCTTGCGATCCGGTTGGCCGTTGCCGTAGCGGTCCGCCAGCAACTGAAACAGCGGTTTCCCTTCGATCTTCGAGACCGCATCCCAGATTGCCATATCGATGGTGCCAATTGCGACCGAGCGTTCGCCGTGGCCGCCGGGCTTTTCGTTGGTGAACATCGTCGCCCAGATTTTATGGGGATCGAGGTTGTCACCAGCATCGTTGACCAGCGAGGCGGGGTCAGCTTCGAGAATGCGAGGGATGAACCGCTCACGCATGAGCTTGCCCTGCCCGTACCGGCCGTTGGAGTTGAAGCCGTAGCCGATTACCGGCTTGCCGTCCCGAATCACGTCGGTGATGACTGCGACCAGACTCAGCGTCATCTTGCTGAAGTCAATATAGGCATTGCGGATCGGGGAACTGATCGGAACGGTCTTTTCGCGGATTTCAACGATTCTCACGGCTTCGTCTCCAGAGTTTTACGAGGTGTTGCGACTCGTCGGCTGCAACATGGGACGTAGATTAACCGTGAAAAAGACTGCTAAACTGCACTTTCATTCACATCACATTTCAATTCCAGTGAATACTGAGACGCAGACTGCGACTGATTTCGAGTTTTTTATTCTTCTGGCGAAACTCAGAAGCATGTCGGGCGCCGCACGAGCTCTCGACCTGTCCCCGCCGGCTGCGACGAAGAGGCTTGGCGTCATTGAACAGCGACTCGGCGTACGACTTGTCAATCGAACTACCCGGAGCGTGAGTCTCACGCCTGAAGGCGAAACGTATCTTCGGTATGCAACGCAGATAGTCGGACAGGTCCGCGAAATGGAGGAAGCGATCTCAGGAACGAAAGGTGACCCTCAAGGGCTCGTGCGCGTCAATGCGACGCTCGGCTTCGGCCGAACAACAATCGCGCCGTTGGTCTCGGAATTCGCAAAACGCTTCCCCAGCGTCGAAATCCAGTTTGAGGTCACCGATCGTCCAGTCGATCTTGTTGAAGGCGCGTTCGACATGGCGATAAGATTCGGCGAACTTCCAGACACTCGTTTGAGCGCGCGAAGGATCATGAGCAATCGCCGCTTCCTTTGTGCCTCGCCAAAATACCTGGAGAAGTACGGCACACCAGAGCGCGTCGAGGATCTAGCCCAACATCGTTGCATCATCCATCGCCAGAATAACGACGCATATGGCGTCTGGCGTTATATCGTGAATGACCACACCGAGGCCATCAAGGTCAAAGGGGCCTTGTCAAGTAACGACGGCGACATCGTACTTCGCTGGGCGCTTGAAGGACACGGGATATTGATACGGTCTGAATGGGACCTGGCCAAATATGTGCAGAGCGGGCGCCTTCAACTTGTGCTGCCTAACACGGTTCTTCCGTCCGCCGACTTGTTCGTCTACTACCCGAGGCAGAAGAATCAAACAGCCCGCGCGCGCGCATTCATTGATTTCCTCGTGAGTCGATTCCAGGCACCGTTCACTCCGGTGGAAACCGGCGCGGAGCCGCGGGAACGGAAGAGGCGCAGCCGCGGTTGATGCGTTGGAAGCAAGACAGACTTGAACGCTCGCATGCGCATTGTTCCTAACGTTGCTTTCGGTCGGTCTTGACTTGACACCGCGGCGAATCAACGCCCGAATGACTCAAGTTTGCCGCTGCGAGACGCTGACGATGGAAAGCGGCGAGTGGCGGAAGAGTTCGGTCGACTGGAGACCGTCGCGTGGGGCAGCAAGCCGAGGGCGATCGCCGCCCCCATCCGACGGAGTGTCGTCTTCATTTCGCGTGAAGGTCTCCGATGATCACTGGAAGCGCCTTCTTCAATTCGTCGAAGTTGTTGAAGATGTCGCGCTCGGGTACGACCGCCGGGATTACCTGCAGCCGCTCGAGAAGGTCGCGCTGCGACACCGAAACGCCAACGACCAGCACGCGCACCCCGGCTGCGTTTAGCCGCACCAGTGCATCGTCCAACGCATAGACGCCAGTTTGGTCCATGTACGAGATGCGATCCATGCGCAATACCAACAGCCTGCTCAGGAGTGTCGCCTGACGCGCGATGTCGAGGAACTTGCTGGCGAAGCCGAAGAAGATCGGCCCGTCAACGTGCTTGATCAGAAGTCTGTCGCGAAGTCCGGCGGGAATGGTCAGTTCGTCCGCCCAAGGCTCATCAGCGACTGGGGTAAGCATCGTCCGCTGCTCGGTAATGTCGCCCACCTTCTTCACAAAGACAAACGAAGCGACGACGAGGCCCGTGGCCACCGCGATGATGAGGTCGGTGAATACGGTTAGCGCGAGCACGAGGAGCATTAAAAAGGCATCCGACCGTGACAATTTAAGCAGGTGGCGGAAACTGCGGCGATCGATGATGCCGATTCCGACTGTCACCAGCAGGCCAGCGAGAATTGCACGGGGAACGTGCTGAAGCAATCCTGAAAGGCCAAGCAGCACGGCTGCCAGGAAGAGTCCATGGATCACGCCCGACAGGCGTGTTCTTCCCCCTGCATCGACGTTGACAACGGTGCGCATGGTGGCGCCGGCGCCGGGCAGTCCGCCAATCACGGCGCTGCGATGTTGCCCAGGCCTTGCCCGATGAGCTCGCGGTTGCTGTCGTGCCGCGTACGCGTGAGGTTGTCGGCTACGAGCGCTGTCAGCAGCGAGTCGATGGCGCCTAGTAGCGATAGCTGGAGCGCGGCAGACACGAGGGAAGGCAGCCGGTGCAAGTCGAACGCCGGCATCGTCAGGGTCGGCAATCCGGACGGGATTTCACCGATTACGGGGACGTCGAGCTTCAGCATCACTGCAGTGATCGTCAGCACGATCAGCGCCACGAGGGAGGCCGGGATTACCTTGGTGAATCGGGGCAGGAGCAATGCGATCGCGATCGTCGACGCGGAAAGCGCAACGGCGCTCCACTTGATGTTGCCTCCCAGTAAATGCAACTGGCTGAGGATCGACCACGGGTCTGATCCTGGTGCGTCCACGCCGAGCATCGGAAAGACCTGCTGCGTGATGATGATCACGCCGATGCCGCTCATAAAGCCCGAGATGACCGGGTAGGGCACATATCGGATATAGGACCCGATGCGCAGCAGACCGAAAGCGATTTGCATGAAACCGGCGACCACGAAGATTCCAACGACGAGTGGAAGGTTCGCGCTGCCAGAAGAAAGCATGTTCGCCGCCAGCACACCTGCAACGACCAGCGTCATCGGCCCGGTCGGGCCTGTGATCTGCACCGGCGTGCCGCCAAACAGGGCGGCGACGATGCCGGTGACAATGGCACCGTAAAGGCCGGCCACCGGGCCGAGTCCCGATGCGACGCCGAAGGCGAGCGCCAGCGGTAGCGCGACAACACCCGCCGCCACGCCACCGAAAATGTCGCCACGTCCGATCATTGGCGACGACTTGGTGGATTGAGGCTCAAGCATCTCTCTCATAGCATTGCTTCCGGTCCCGTTCGACCGCTGACGGATCGGTTGTGCGCCTGCAACTGGAACGTGGACACATTGGCTGACGGCGACTATCCGCTCGTTCGTTGACACGAGCGGTGACCGTCTGGCTCTCATCCTAGAAGATAAATCGTATGCCGAGCACCGGTCCCTGCTGCGTCACGTCGTAGAGAAATCCACCGTTTCTATGCCGGACATCGAGATAGCGGTATCCGGCGTAGGCGGTGAGCCATTTCTTGAAGCGGTAACCAACGCCACCGTAGATTTGCCATGTCCAATCGGACGAAATTCCGAATCCTCCGGCGTCCAGGTAGCCGTCGACGCTGAATCCGGTAGCGAACGGCAACGTCCCGCGCACGCCTATGACCGGATTCACCCATGCGTCACTGCTGCTGCCGCTTCTCCCGCGAAGGAGGGCACTGGTCAGTGTGAGCTCGTTGTTGACGTAGAAAATTCTTGCCCCCGCAAGGCCATCGACCGTAATTTTCGGTGAGTCAATGAACCGGTAGGCTCCGGCGATCATGCTGTGGAAGTTCTGTTGTACGAGCGTTCCCGTCCCAAACAAGGGGCCTGGCGTCGATGCACTCGCTTTTAGTTTTATGTACTGTACGTCGCCAAGAATGGCGAAGCGGCCCTTCCATGCTTCACCGCTCACGAAAACGACCGCAGGCCAATCGATATGATTGAAGATGTCGCCAAAGCTCACGTCAATCGAGGAAGGCGGCAGGCGTTCGAACACGCCTACGTCGCCGCGAACTCCCGACATCCAGAGATAAGGCGATATTTCGAAAGTCCAGCCGTTCTCTGTCTTGGTTTGGTCCGCTTGCGCCGACGCTGTCGCCGCCAGCGTGCCGAACGTCAAGCACACGATCACATCGCGAAAGGGATGGCTGCTCGACATCTTTCTCTCTTTCGACATGGAAGGCACCCGGGCGCAAGCTCACAGTGATCCACACCTTGAAACCAGATGGACCGAAGCGCACATGCTCGTCCGTTTATTGCGCTTCCTCCGACAGGAAGAAGGAATAGTTGCATCGACCTTGCGTTTAAGCCACCTGGATCGTCAGCGGATGAAGCACGGCGGTGCGTCAGACGGCACCGCTTGGCTGACGGATGGGATGCCAGACGCGGATGCGACAGCGCCGGATCATGACGTCATTTCCATAGAGACGATCTCCGCCGTTTTTCAGGATGTTTGCCTGAGAACTCTTCGGGGCGCCCGGATCTGACATCGGAACATCATTCGTCGCGTTTCAGAAGAGATGCCCCGAACTGAGAGCCGTCCCCAAACCGCCCTTCGGTTTCGACTGCTTTGCTAACCGTGTTGACTTTAAATCTAGCTGCATACGCCGGAAAAGCAAACATCAATCACCCACTCGTCATTTAGTTTCGTCATTGCGCTGATCATTGCGGATGCCGATTCTGTTGCGCTCCTAAGCATAGTCATGCGCTTACTCCGGCATGCCCTGAGTTCGCCAATGACGATGAAGGCAGACGGACTGTTCCCGTTCCCGTTTGCTCAGCAGCGAAATGGGGATTCGAATGGGCTCTGAATTTCCGTGACAACGATTCGTTACACCCGGCCGGGAGTCGGCTGTCGATGTCCGGAACGCCATCGATTTAAAAGTGTGGGATCAGGGGATGTTCTCCGGATCCTGCTCCATGTCCAGCGCCCTTCGTTGCATCTCGTCAAATTCTGGATCGGGTTCCAGTGAAGGTACGGCCGGCGCGGAATTCGCGCGCCGTGCACGGCTGGATTGAGTACTGTGCGCGTGCAGTGACTCGGCAATTGCTTCGTCTATGCGCGCGAGCAGATACGGAAAGAATGGATTCGACGAAATCCGGAACATGGAATCGAGGCTGATCGTCAACGCGCCCCGTTCACCGCGAGGCACAAATGCGCCCAGCGAAATACCGTAGCGCGAGTTTGCTGCGTTCGCGGGTTGCGTACCGTAAAGCGCATCGTCGGGTGGAAACGGAATCGCCACGTGTGAAAGCGAGAAGATCTGCGGCGGATACGAAAGACCAAGACTGCGCGTGCGGGCTACCGTCGTACCCGGTTCGACTACGAGCTCGATCGCGTCGTCAGCGCCATCAGGCAAGTTGCCGATCGTCGTCATCTGGTAGTCAACCGGCAGCGTTGGCAATACCTTTGCCAACGCCCGTGACGATGCCGGATCAATCAGCGGCCCGACTTTTGCACGGCGGTTCACATCGAACAGGACCAGTTCGCTCCCATTGTCCGGAAGCATGACGTAGAGCCGCTTGATGATTGCCGACGTGCTCACGGTAAAGTCGAGCACCGACTGGAAGGTCAATACCGGCGGCATGCCGTCGAGGCTGCTGCTTTGGGCGAGGCGGGCAATCTGCTCCTGCAATGCAATTGTGAGACCGTGCGACTGTCGCGCGCCATTGACTGGAAACGAGTTGTATTTGAAGGGATTGAATTCCGGCACGATACCCAGCCATGCGGCCTTCTCGAAAGGCGGCGGCAGTGCTGGAAGGGCAGCCAGACCCGCGAATCGTGCATAGCGCGTAATGCCGATCATCGGGGAGATCAAGATGATGTGTGACGGTCGGGCTAACGTGTTGTCCTCCAGACTGTCGAGCGCATACTTCATCGCGAGCGCGCCGCCATTTGAGAACCCGACGACGTGAAGCGGATGGTTCGGGCCCGCGCGCCGCTGCGCCTCGCGCACAGCGAGTCGTGTCGCTGCCATCCATGTTTTCCAGTCGACGTTTGTCAGACCGCCTGGCACCGTGCCGTGCCCGGGAAGGCGAATGCCGACTGCTACGAATCCGTGCTCGACATACCGCCGTGCAATGTGCCGCAGGCTGTACGGTGAATCGGTCAGGCCGTGAAGCAGGACGACTGCTCCGACGGGATTGCCAGCTGGCAACATTTCATACGATCGGTTCCAGTCGTGATCGAAGCGCGGCGGGTAGATCGGGCTGCCCTCGAAATAGCGGTTCGACGGCACGCGTGCCTCGGGAGGCAGGCGATCAGTGACCTGTCTGCGCACCTCGTCGAACAGCGTGTCCTCGTGCTGCAGATAGATTGGCCAGTCGCTCTGATCAAGCCGCTCTGCGCTAAGTTCGTCCGGCACATAGGTGTGCCATCGTTCAAGAGGAGGCCCTGTTCGCGCATCGTAAGCGCGCAACCCAAGCAGGGCAATCGCGAGCGCCACAAGCCCAAACCCCCAAAGGCGCACAGCGCGAACCATACGTGAACGGGTTTTCATGTCAGGTGGATAGAGACCATGCTTCTCACGACATACATGACGAGCCGCTTGCCGATTGTAGGTTCGACAGGATCAGGAGAGATCGTCTCCTGCCTCCGGACAAACATGAGGATTGCTCTAAATGCCTATTGCCATACCGGATGGTAGTGCACATAGTTTGTCACCGGCAGCAAATTCGAGATGCCGTGGAGAAAGGCGATGAAGGATGCAAAGGTCGGTGCACGGCCACCCGAGGCAAACAGGCAGCACCAGCTGGGTAACCGGGAGTACGAGAAGGAGCTCGCTCGCCTTCACGTCGAACTGGTCAAGCTCCAGCAATGGGTCATTGCAACGGGCGCCAAGGTATGTGTCATTTTCGAGGGGCGCGACGGTGCAGGCAAGGGCGGGACGATCAAGGCGCTTACCGAGCGCGTGAGTCCGCGGATTTTTCACGTCGTCGCATTGCCAGCGCCGTCGGACCGCGAAAAATCCCAGATGTATATGCAGCGTTACCTGCCGCATCTGCCCGCGAGCGGTGAGATCGTCTTGTTCGATCGCAGCTGGTACAACCGCGCCGGGGTGGAACGGGTCATGGGGTTCTGCACGGAAGAACAGGCGAAGACATTTCTGAAAGACGCGCCATTGGTCGAGCGGGCAGTGACTGATTCCGGCATCATTTTACTCAAGTACTGGCTGGAAGTCGGTATGGAAGAACAGACGCGTCGACTGGAAGCGCGCATTCACGATCAGCGCAAGATCTGGAAGCTGTCGCCGATGGATCTTGAGTCGTACCAGCGGTGGTACGACTACTCCCGCGCACGCGACGAAATGTTCAGGGCGACAGACACGGAGTTCGCGCCCTGGTACGTGGTGAAGTCGGATGACAAAAAGCGGGCACGCCTAAATCTCATTAGCCACTTACTAAGCAGGATTCCCTATGAGGAAGTGGCGCGCGAAAAGGTCACGCTACCCAAACGACAGAAGCCCGGAGGGTACAAAGAGCCCGACTACCCATTCAGATTTGTTCCGGAGATCCGCGGATAACTTGCCCACCGCGATGCGTCGCAACGCGGTGGCTAACGCGGTGGCCAACGCGGTGGCCGATGCGGTGTGTGCCAATGTGAAGCGTCTGACGTCGGCACAACTGGCCGACTGTCTCGGCCGGTGCATTGCCTGACGACTGCGGGCGTAAACGGCTGGTCAGAACCCCGGAGCGAGTACATACTGCCTTTCGCCAAAGCATTGTCTTCCATCGACGTGGTTTCGGCACTTGAACGTCTTTCCCGCATAGCGGGGAACGGATAGGGAGGTCGCCATGACACCAATTCAGGGACTGTTTGCCGCGGTCTCCGCAGTTCTCCTCTTCCTGTACGGCCTTCAGGGCTTCAGTCGCGAACTCCAGGACGTGGGGGGTACGGCGCTGCAGTCGTGGCTAGGGCGCGTCACGGCGAGCCGCTGGCTTGGGTTTCTGGTCGGTGCGCTCGCGACAGCGATTGTGCAGTCAAGCAGTGCAATCACAGCGCTTGCAGTCACCCTGGTCGACGCATCCGTCATTTCCTTCCGGGCCAGTCTTGGGATCCTGCTCGGTAGCAATGTGGGAACAACGGCAACCGCCTGGCTCGTCTCCTTCAAGCTTACGGGCATCGGTCCTGTATTCATCGTGCTCGGGGCCCTGATTTCAGTGTTGCCGGTCCGCGCAAGGTACATTGGGAAAGCTGTTTTCTATTTTGGATTGATCTTCTTCGCGCTGGATCTGATATCCGCGGAGCTGAAGCCTCTGCAAGAGCGCCCACAGTTCAAGGAATGGCTTGCACTTGCAGAGGCTCCTTGGGCAGGCGTGCTCGCCGGCCTGGTGTTTACCGCTCTGGTCCAGTCCAGCAGTGTCACCACTGGTCTGGCAATTCTTCTTGTCCAGCAAGGTGTGCTGCCGCCCCAGGCAGCGATACCGATCGTCATCGGCTCTAACGTAGGTTCGACATCGACTGCGTTGATTGCAGGCCTCGGGATGAGTTCTGTCGCCAGGGCCACGGCAATTACCAACTTTCTGTTCAACGCAGCCGGCGTGCTGTGTTACTTCCCATTCCTGAGATCCTTCTCGCGGGCGATGGTGGATCTGACCGCCAATCCGGGCATGGCGGTGGCATGGGCGCATCTGATTTTCAATCTTAGCGTCGCAATTGGCTTTCTTCTGGTGCTGACGTGGGTTGAACCCTTGCTCAGAAAATGGCTCGGCGCCGACGTTCGAACTGCGAGATCTGAACCGGCGTCATAAGTGGCTGCCATCGCGGACAAAACATTTCCTGGCTCCATGCCACATGGGCCAACGCGTGACGCGCAACTAACGCCGGGCCAAGCCCAGCGACCGCGTTCAGCTCGGATAAGAATGATGAATTTGTGGACGCGGTGGCGAAAGCGAATGTCCGAGGTACGGTCGAAGCGATACGCCGAGGCACTAATTGGCTGCGATGCAACAGGATGGGAACGTAAAAGTTCTTCGATCCATGTACCACCTATACGGTGGTACGGTCGACTTCTTCGTTTGAAGGTGTCGCGCGAAGAACAAGAGGGCCGGCCGTACGGAGAACATATCAATGGCATCGCAAGTTAGCACTCTTCGCCGTGCCACCGCCCCGACGCAATGCAGCATATGACACCAGGTGGGAACATCGGTAGTGATCGGCATGCAGGGCGCGGGCCGTGGTTATCTGTGATCCGCCTTCGCAAGGGAAGCGCGACAGCTCGAATCGGAAATAGGTGTAATGCAAGCAGCTAGAGTCGGTTGGCACGGAAGGTTTCGCCGGGAGATCTCTCGCCATAATTAGTGACCGTCGCCTCAAGATCCGTGACTATACTGGTCAAATTGAGGTCGGATGTATGGCGCCGACTTATCTTCATTGGCGATTACCTCGTATAGCTCTTCAAGGCAGTTCTTCGCAACGGATCTCCTGGACCCGTTGAGGTGTCAAGACTCGGAGGCGGGCAAAAGGGCTTGGCTGACCGCGAAAGTGGATCATATGCAAATACCTCGAGCGTCCCTGCGCGGTTCGAGCAGAGTTGCGCGATTTGAGGAGCGAAGCATGACTGACGTCCGCTTGCTTTTCCGCAAAGCTATTCGAATCGTCGCTCTGATGTTGATACCGATGCCCGCGGTCGCGGAGAGTGATGCAGACCTCGCGAAGCAACTGAGCAACCCGGTCGCCGCATTGATCAGTGTCCCGTTCCAGTTCAATTACGATGCAAACATCGGAGCCAACAGGGACGGGGACCGATATCTTCTGAACTTTCAGCCAGTGATTCCCTTTCGTCTAAATGGCAACTGGAATCTCATTTCGCGCACCATCGCGCCGATTGTTTCGCAAAACAACGTGGCGCCCGGTTCCGGATCGCAGACCGGTCTGGGCGACGTCGTCCAGAGCTTCTTTTTTTCGCCAGCAAAGCCCACGCAAGGCGGACTGATCTGGGGTGTGGGTCCAGTGTTTCTTCTGCCGGTATCTACCGACCGGCTGCTGGGTGCCGAGAAGTGGGGCGCCGGGCCAACCGCTGTGCTGCTCTGGCAGGCTAACGGCTGGACGTATGGCTTTCTAGCCAACCACGTGTGGTCATTTGCCGGCGATGGCAACCGCGCCGGCGTGAGCTCGACGTTCATGCAGCCTTTCCTTAACTACACGACAAGGGACGCCTGGACATTCGTTCTGAACACGGAATCGACATACAACTGGAACCGGCATCAGTGGTCGACTCCAATCAACGCAACTGTCAGCAAGCTGCTGAAGGTCGGGGAACTGCCTGTGAACATCGGCGCAGGAGTGCGTTACTGGGCCGCAAGCCCGGATACCGGCCCTCACGGCTGGGGCGCGCGCCTCGTCGTGACCCTGCTTTTCCCGAAGTGACAGTCAGTGGTTGATCGTCGGCCGGCTTCGGGCGCGGCGGCACACCTATCGCGCTTACATTAACCGGTCCGGTTCAGTGCTTCATGCCGTATCCGGCGACTGCCATGGCTGTCGAGAAAATTGAGGAGCGTATGCAACGTTTAGCGTCGAATTCGCTTTCGGGTGCGTTCGAGAGGGGAGCCCCGACGAACATAACCGGGAGCGTGTTCGATTTCCTCAAACTGAAATTGGCGGGCCCGCTTGTTACTTGCGCCAATGGCCGCGCTCCCATTGCGCTGCAGGCTGGTTGACCTCGATCTCTTCAATCGGCGCGCTGTCAATAAGTATGACAGCCGACATCACCATACTTTGGAGGACATATGGATTTCCTCGAAAAATCGTTGATTCGGACCATCGGTGCCGCGGTTGTAAGCGTCGCGGCATTCTTTGCCCAGGCAGCTGCGGGTGAAAGCGATACCGCGGTTAGCGCCGATGCAAGCCAGCATTTTCATCGCGAGGGAAAAGTGCCCTCCCGATTCACCGTCGAATTGCGCAACGGAGTCAAAAGACAATTACCCTTCGAAGATCAACGGGACTTTGAAGAGAACAAGCGAGGCCTCATCGCCGTGCCGCCGTTCCAGAAGATCATGGCTGACGCCGGCAACGTCGCGTGGGATATGCAAAGTTATAGCTTTCTGCTGGAAGGCAAGGACTTTGAAAGTATCAACCCTTCGCTGCAGCGCCAGGCCATCCTCAATATGGCTTATGGCCTCTATGAAGTAGTCCCGGGACGAATCTATCAGGTGCGGGGCTTTGACCTTGCCAACATCACCTTCATTAAAGGCGACACCGGATGGATCGTTTTTGACCCACTGACCGCGGCTGAAACCGCACGGGCCGCGTTGAAGTTCGCCAATGAGAAACTGGGTAGTCGTCCAGTGGTGGCAGTGATTTACTCGCATTCACATATCGATCACTTCGGCGGTGTGCGAGGCGTGGTAAACGAGGCCGACGTGCAATCGGGCAAGGTCAAAATCATTGCGCCAGAGGGGTTCCTCCAAGAAGCAATTTCCGAGAACATCTTTGCGGGGAACGCGATGACGCGCCGTAGCCGCATTCAGTACGGTACGCTATTGGAGCGTAGTCCATTCGGCCATGTGGACCAGGCGATCGGCAAGAATGTCGCGGCGGGTAGCGTCGGCCTTATTCCGCCCAATGTCTCCATTACGAAGGACTTCGAGAGCCTAACCGTAGATGGCGTGAAGATGATTTTTCAAAACACGCCCGACACAGAAGCCCCCGTCGAGATGAACACCTACTTCCCTGAGTGGAAAGCTTTCTGGGGCGCAGAAAATGTCACCGCGACAATCCACAACATCTACACGTTGCGCGGCGCCCCGGTCCGCAATGCGCTCAATTGGTCGAAGGAAATCAACAAAGCGCTATACAATTTTCCCGACATGGAAGTGATGTTCGCCTCGCACAGCTGGCCACGTTGGGGTAACGCCCGGATTCAGGAAGTACTACGCGCGCAGCGCGATCTCTACGCCAACATGAACAATCAGGTATTGCATCTGGCCAACGAGGGTGTAACGATCAACGAAGTTCAGAATGTCTACCGCGTGCCGCCGAGCCTGCAACGTCAGTGGGCGGCACGCAGCTATCACGGCTCGGTTGAGGTCAATGCCCGCGCTATCATCAACCGCTTTATCGGCTACTGGGACGGCAATCCCACTACACTCATTCCGCTATCGCCCCGCGATAGCGCCCCCCTCTATGTCGAAATGATGGGCGGCGCTGGGAAGATCATTCCCAAAGGACGCGAATTGATCGGGCAGGGCAAGTACCTGCAAGCCAGCGAAATACTCAACCGGCTAGTGTTGGCTGAGCCGAGCAATCAGGTGGCACGCAACCTTCTCGCCGACGCGTTCGAGCAAATTGGCTATCAGCGGGAATCGTCGAGCGTACGCAACGCTTTTTTAAACACTGCCTATGAACTGCGCAGCGGGATACCGAGCGGAGTGGCGGCTTCCTCGACCGGCCCAGATGTTATTCGTGCGATGACCACAGAGCAATGGCTCGACTACCTTGCCATCAGCATGGATAGCCGCAAGGCCGAGGGAATGAAGTTCACCATCAATCTGATTACACCGGACACCGGTGAAAAGTTCTTGATCGAGATGAGCAATTCCACGCTCACAAATATCAAAGGCTTCCAGGATCCCAAGGCCGATCTGACAATCACATTGAATCGTACAGATCTGAACCAGGTGATGATGGGCTCCAAAAGCTTCGAAGCGTTGGAGACGGAAGGTAAGGCCCAATTCGGCGGCGACCGTCGCCCGTTCGAGCAACTGCGCAGCACCCTGGTTCAATTTACGCCGGACTTCGAAGTCTTTCCTGGTACCCGAAATGCTCGCGCGACGCCTGCAGCGACGAAGCCTTTCCAGATGATCGTACAGCCCGCAATAATGTTCGCAGACTGATGTACGCCGAAAACCCAAAACGTGAATACGGATCGCTGCGACGGTTTGCGTTGATAGGATGAGTTCGTTCTCCTCCCATACGACTCTTGCTGCGGCGCTGGCGTTCACGGGCGGCAGGACTTCGATCGCGAAATCCTATGCGTGCGCCTTGCTACCCGTACGCATGGCCGGGAATGGCAAACGTTCGTTGGGGAAGCAAATCCGGCCGACGATCCCTGGCACCGATCAATTGGAAGGCCGATGTACTTTGCGAACCGCCATTCGGTCGGTGACAGCCCGAACGGCCGAGAAGGGTCGAACAGAGTCGGCCACTGTCTCGCAGGTGCAGCAATCGGGCGTTATGCGGCGCGTCTCGCTCACGGTCTCGTGAGCGAGACGCGCTTGCTCCCGCATTGTCATCTGCTCGGTTATGAGGTCTCAGTACGTAACTGACCGTTCCGACGTTGGCGGCACTTACAACCGGAATCGTGCGATTCTCTAGCAAAGTGCTAGCGCGCGGGCCGGAGTTGTATCGGATTACTTACCGATAAGCGTTGCACCCCTCGACCGCCTGCGCCAGCAAAATTCGCCAACCAGCAGTGGTGGCTCAGAGATCGGTCAGCCCTCGATATTCGTACAAGAACCGCACGAAGCCACGTTAAACACTTTTTTGTATCCCAACGTATCTGGAAGGCACAAGGGTACATGTGCATACACACAGACGGCTTTTCGACACGATTGAGATACGTCCATACGCTCAAATACCTCCATCGCATGCGGAGCATGACACAGCCGCGCAGGACCATTTGAGGTATTGCATATGCAGCACCATCCAAGCCCAACGAATGAACTGAACAGCGCTATTAGCCAATCGCTGAGCAGTCATATCGCGACTAACTGTTTACTTACGCGCGCTCGCCAGATTTCCCGCGTATTGACCGCGATTTATGACGACGCGCTGCGGCCGTTCGGCATCGTCGCGCCGCAGTTCTCGTTGCTCGTGCTAATCGCAGAGTGGGCGCCGATCAGCCGATCCGAGCTCGGCCGACGGAGCCGTCACGACCGGTCCACGCTGACCAGAAACCTGCGACCGCTGATCGTTCAGGGCTGGGTGGCTGAAGGCGCGCCAGCGGGCGACGGGCGGAGCCGTCCGCTTTCGCTCACCGTCGAAGGCGACGCACTGCTCAGGCGCGCCGCGAGTGCGTGGTCATCAGCACAGAGCCACGCGACGCATGCTCTCGGAAACGAGGGCGTCGACGACCTCATGAATATCGCTCGCGAATTGGCGCTGCGCGCCGCGTGAAATTGTTCTGTGAATGTTGCATACGCAACATCGTTCAAAGCCCGTCCTAATGTTCTAGTCAAGGAGTCTGTCATGAAAGTCGTCAAAGCCGCCGCAGTCCAGATTAGCCCCGTGCTCTATAGCCGTGAGGGTACCGTTGCAAAAGTCGTGCAGAAGATCCATGAACTCGGTGAGAAGGGTGTGCAGTTCGCCACTTTTCCCGAAACCGTCGTGCCGTATTACCCGTACTTTTCAGCGGTGCAGACGGGCATCGAACTCCTGTCCGGCACCGAACATTTGCGACTGCTCGAACAGGCCGTGACCGTACCCTCTGCCGCAACCGACGCAATTGGCGATGCCGCGCGGAAGGCCGGTATGGTGGTGTCGATTGGTGTGAATGAGCGCGACGGCGGCACGCTGTACAACACGCAGTTGCTCTTCGATGCAGACGGTACGCTGATTCAGCGGCGGCGCAAGATTACGCCGACGCATTTCGAGCGCATGATTTGGGGCCAGGGGGACGGGTCAGGCTTGCGCGCCGTGGATAGTGCAGTGGGGCGTATCGGCCAGCTTGCGTGCTTCGAACATAACAACCCGCTCGCGCGCTACGCGCTGATTGCCGACGGCGAGCAAATCCACTCGGCGATGTACCCCGGTTCGGCATTTGGCGACGGCTTTGCGCAACGAATGGAAATCAACATTCGCCAGCATGCGCTCGAGTCCGGCGCATTTGTTGTCAACGCAACGGCGTGGCTCGATGCCGGGCAACAGGCGCAGATCATGAAGGACACCGGCTGTGGAATTGGACCGATATCAGGCGGCTGTTTCACCGCCATCGTATCGCCAGACGGCACTCTGATGGCAGAGCCGCTGCGTTCGGGTGAAGGCGAAGTGATCGTCGATCTGGACTTCACGTTGATCGACCGCCGCAAGATGCTGATGGATTCCGCCGGCCACTACAACCGCCCTGAACTTCTGAGTCTGATGATCGACCGTACGCCTACGGCTCACGTTCACGAGCGCACTGTGCATCCGGTGGCGATCGATACGAAAAGTGCGGATGACGTTCACACACCGGTTGCATGACCGCCACCATTCTGACTGACCGTTCTATCGATGGTGGGACACGTTTCAACATTATCTGAGGTAAGTGCTATGACGACGAATGCGAGCCATGAACGGCCCATTCTTAAGCCCACGAGCATGTATGACTTCGTCAAGCTGTATGTCGCGGACTTCACGCGCGACGCGACAATCTGAACGGAACCGGAGACCGATACCATGTCGAACGACATCCCTCAATCCACATCTCGCCGGCACTTTGTCGGCATGACGGCTGCGGCGCTCGCCGCAGGCTCGCTAAGCCAGTTCGCTTTCGCCGACACGAATCAGGCCATAGGCAAGATCACGGAACCCGCGAATGGCGACAAGACAGCAATCCGCCCGTTCCGTGTTCACGTCCCCGAGTCGCAACTCGTCGACCTGCGGCGTCGCATCAACGCGACGCGCTGGCCGGATCGTGAGACGGTGCCCGACGAGTCGCAGGGCGTTCAACTCGCGACCATTCAGGGGCTCGCGCATTATTGGGCGACGGGCTATGACTGGCGCAAGTGCGAGGCGCGGCTCAATTCGTATCCACAATTCATGACCGAGATCGACGGACTCGATATCCATTTCATCCACGTGCGATCAAAGCATGAAAACGCAATGCCGTTGATCGTGACGCACGGTTGGCCCGGCTCGGTGATTGAACAGTTCAAGATCATCGATCCGCTCGTCAATCCGACCGCATATGGCGCACCGGCGTCGGACGCGTTTCACCTCGTCATTCCGTCGTTGCCGGGCTATGGTTTTTCGGCGCGGCCTCAGACCACGGGCTGGGGACCGGAGCGCACCGCGCGCGCGTGGGTCGTCTTGATGAAGCGCCTCGGCTATCAGCGCTTTGCTTCGCAAGGCGGTGACCTCGGCGGAATCGTCTCGAACATCATGGCCAAGCAGGCACCACCCGAACTGATCGGCATTCACGTGAATTTCCCCGCATCAGTGCCGGCCGATATCCTGAAGTCAATCGCATCGGGCGATCCGATGCCAACGGGTCTTTCGGACGAAGAGAAACACGCATATGAACAATTGAGCGTCAACGCGAAGAAAAAGCGCGGCTACGCTTTCGAAATGGGTACCCGCCCGCAGACGTTATACGGATTGGCCGACTCGCCCGTCGCGCTGGCTTCCTGGATGCTCGACCATGGCGACGGCTACGGTCAGCCCGCTGCGGCGTTGAGTGCGGCCGTGCTCGGTCATCCAGTCAACGGTCACTCTTCGGGGGCGCTGACGCGCGACGACCTGCTCGACGACATCACGCTCTACTGGTTGACCAATACTGGCGTGTCGGCGGCGCGCTTCTACTGGGAGTCGCACGCCAACTTCTTTCTGGCGGCTGACGTCAACGTGCCTGCCGCGATCAGCGCGTTTCCGGGAGAAAACTACCAGGCACCGAAGAGCTGGACCGAAAAGGCGTATCACAATCTGATCTACTTCAATAAGCCCGAAACGGGCGGCCATTTTCCGGCATGGGAGGTGCCGGCGATCCTGGCGAATGAAGTACGCACAGGATTGAGGTCCTTGCGTACCTGAAACGCTTGGCGCGCATGTTGTCCGCGGCAACCGCGCGCTGCATGAGAGAGCGGCGGCTTGCGACGCACTACGCGAACGACGCCGGATCGGCGTTGCCACCGCAAATCACGACGGCGATCTTTTCACCGGGCGAGCGCACATAGGCGCCCGAGGTCAGCGCGGCGAAAGCGGTTGAGCCTCCGGGCTCCGCGGCGATCGTGAACTTTTGCCATAGCGCGATTTGCGATACGCGTTGAATGCGGAAGAATTGATCGCCGGCTTGACTTGCGTCGCGGTGCCGGTGGTGAGTGGAGGGCAGGTTCGTGGCGCGCTATCCGTTGCTGGCCCAACGGCTCGCATTTGGCAATCCAGCCGCCTTGGCGAAGATCCTGAAAGCGGCGGTTAAGACATTCGCGCAGTAAATGAGTAACAACGCATGCACCGGTACACCGCGATCGACAACGTGACATTCGTTGATCGGGCGCAAACCGGTGCGACAGGGGACCGCAGGGAAAGAGCCGGCCGCAGCGTTAGCATCAATACGTCGTTAAACACAACACCTGCTGATCGCGTCGTGCACGCAAGAACGAAGCAGTGGTGTTGTAAACGTAATCGCGCTAACCGGAGTATGAAATGTCTGCCACCTCTGTTCTCATCAGCATGATCCCTATGTGGGGAATCCTTCTACTCGCATCCGGCACGGCTGCGTACCTGGTGTTCTGGCGCAAGGTCATCAAATAGGCGTGCCGTCCTGTCGGTCAGGTTCGTCTTTTGCTGCACATGACGCGCGCCAAAAGACAGGGCGCAAACTACTAACTTTTGACTGACTACGGCTGTTCCCCCTGCTAACCTTCAGATCAATGAACGTGCGCCACTGGCCTGATGTCGAGCGCACTCGCTCAGGATGGCGAAACATTGATGCCGGAAAAAGGGGGTTCTATGGCCGTTGCAGCGCTAGCGCATGGCACGCGCGCACTCCATGATCGTCAGCGGTCGTTAGCCAAACGGTGGGCCGGGTTCGGGCTTGCCGCGGCGGCGCTTCTATATGGTCACGCGAGTGTCGCGGCAGGACCTCTGCCGCAGGGCGGCAGTTTCGTCGGCACCACGGGCAGCATCGCGCAGAACGGCCGGAACCTGAACATCACGCAAGCAGGCGGGCGCGGCATCATCAATTGGGACAGTTTTTCGATCGGTGTGGGGAACACCGTGTCGATCAACAACGGCACGGGCGCGACGCTCAACCGCGTGACCGGCAGCGATGTGTCCGCGATCTACGGCGCGCTCAACGCGACGGGCAGTGTGTATCTCATCAACCCAAACGGCGTGCTGATCGGTCGAACCGGCGTGATTTCGACGGGTGGCCGCTTTCTGGCATCGACGCTCGACGTTTCCGACGACAGCTTCCTCAATCCGCGCGCGATCGGCGGAACGGCCTACACCGGGAATTCCACGGCGAATGTTGTCAACCTCGGCAGGATCTCTTCGTCTGGCGGCGACGTTCTGCTTATATCGGCCAGCAAGGTCGTCAATGCAGGAAAGATAGATGCGCCCAACGGCAACGCGGAATTTGCCGTGGGGCGTCAGGTGCGCTTGTACGATAGCGCTTATCAGCAGCTTTCCGTCGATGTGGGAAGCGGCGGCACGATCAGAAACACGGGCACCGTCGAAGCGGCGACCATCAACCTTCAGGCGGCGGACGGCAACATCTTCGCGCTGGCCGGTCACTCGGGCGCGCTGCGCGCGACGGGCACGGCGACGCGCGACGGACACGTCTGGCTCGTCGCGGACACCACCACAAACTACCGCGTCAACACAGGCAACATCGATGCACGCGGCGCTCAGATCAGCGCTCGCAACGCGGACGGCAGCCGCGGCGTAGTCGAGATGTCCGGCGGCAGCGTCAAGGTGGGCGGCGCAGACGTCCAGGCCAGACAGTGGAACATCACAACCGGAGATTTCACCGTCGATGCGCGTACCGCCGACACGCTCGGCGCCAGCCTGAGCCGCGGCGCGTCGGTCAACGTGCTGGCGAATGGCGCCGACGGCAAGCTGGGCGCGAACGGCAAAGGCAACATCGACGTGGAAGCGAGTCTGCGCTGGCGCGGTGACGCGTCGCTTAATCTCAATGCCGCGCACTCGCTGACCATCGCGCCGCGCGTCACAATCGCCAACATCGGCGCAGGCCCGCTGACGCTTTCCGCCGACAACTATGGCTTCGACAACGGCGGGAGCGTGATCAATCAGGGCACGCTCGACTGGTCGCGAAGCACCGGCATCATCACGGCGCTTTACGACATCAACGGCACTTTCACACGCGGCACGGTCGTCACGAATCCGTCCTGGCAGGCCGCGCCGTTCAGTGGGCTGCTCACGCAATTCACGGCTTATCAGCTAATCGCGTCGCTGGACGACCTGCGCGCGGTGAACAACAACCTCGCGGGCAACTATGCGCTGGCTCCGCGCGGAATCGAATTCGTCGATGCGGGCGAGTTCGGCGGGATTGGCTCCGCCGACCATCCATTCACCGGCCAGTTCGACGGCATGGGCCATCTGCCGGCAGATCTTCATCTCGCCACTAATGCCGGAATGTTCAACGTGATCGGCAAAGATGGGGTGGTGCGCAACTTCACGCTGGCAGACGGCACGGGGACGTCGTCCTCGGGCCCTGTAGGTTTGCTCGCGGCAGTCAATTACGGGACGCTGATCAATGTCGGCGCGACAGGCATCATCACGTCGACGGGCAACGCGAACTCGGTGATCGGCGGGCTGGTCGGCGAGAATTTCGGCAACATCGAGCGGTCGTGGGCGGGTGTGAACATCACCGGCACGGGTGAACTGGGCGGGCTGGTCGGGCGCAACGACGGACACATCGATCGTTCCTATTCGCTCAACTCGATGACAGCCGGCGCGCCGAGCACTTTTGGCGGACTGGTCGGCACGAACAATGGCGACATCGTGCGTTCTTACGCCTTCGCGTTCCAGATGAGCGGAGGCACGACGGTCGGCGGACTGGTTGGCAACAATACTGGCCGCATTGAGCAGTCGTACGCGTATGCGAAGCTCACGCCGGATGCCAACGCGACAGTGGGCGGCATCGCGGGCAACAATAGCGGCAGCATCGCCAACGACGTTTTCTGGAACAGTGAGTCATCGGGCGCGCAAGCCGGCGTCGGTTCGGGCACGGCGGTGGCCAGTTCGAGCGGACTCACCGACCTGGAATTGCGGGATCCTGCAAGCTTCGGACCGACATGGGACTTCGGTGCAAACGGCACCTGGGTGGCAGGCTATTTTGGGCCGTCGCTGAACCGGCTCGCGCAACCATGACGCGGTGTTACTTGCGAACTAGCTGTTGATGAGCGCGTCAGCCCGGCTACCTTACTTTGGGTTTTCGGGCACCGCAGGTTTGTCCCGCTCGCGACGGTGAGCTTTCAGCAAACGCATCCGGCACACGATCGCCATCGTCATCTTGTATGTGGGACTCTGCCTTGCTCTGCCTGGCGGCTCTTCACATGATCGATGAAGGCGCGCAGTTTCGGCATGACTTGCCGGCGGCTTGGATAGTACAGAAACACGCCTGATATCACCGGCGCTAACGGCTTCAGCACTTCTACCAGTTTTCCGGTTCGCAGTCCTTCGGCGACCATCGGCTCGGGTAACTGGGCAAGGCCTATACCTTCCATTGCCGCACCCAGCATGGTGGGGAAATCATGGGCGATGAAAGGGCCGCTTACGGCGATCTCGATCGCATTGCCGCCGTTGTTGAATGACCATAGCGCGAGCGCGCCGCTGGATTTGCGCCATCGCAAGCATGCGTGTTGCCGCAGATCGTCGGTGTGCTCCGGCCGGCTGCGCGCCGCGAAGTAGGCCGGGCTGCCGACAACGACAAAACGAAGCGGCGGCGTCAACGGCACGGCGACCATGTCCGCGTCGACGAACTGACCCAGCCGGATACCGGCATCGAACCCTTCAGTTGCAAGGTCGACCAGTTCGCTGCTTGCGGCGATCTCCACTTCGACCTCGGGATAAGCCTGGTGGAACGATGCGATCAGGGGATCGAGCAGCAGTGGCACCACCGCACGCGGCACCGAAAGACGCAGCAATCCGCTGGGCCGCTGGCCGAGGCCACGCGCAACGTCGCTGGCGGCGACGAGTTCCTCGAACGCAGGCTTTGCGCGCGAAAGAAACTGTTCGCCTGCTTCGGTCAGGCCGACGCTACGCGTGGTGCGTATGAAGAGCACTGCGCCAATGCGCTCTTCCAGCACACGCACCGCCTGACTTATCGCCGACGGCGTCACGCCGAGTTCCGCGGCTGCCCTGCGAAAACTGCGATGCCGGGCAACGCACAAGAACGCCTCCACGCCATCGAGCGCGCCCTGCCTGACTGTGAAGATCTGCTTCATAGCCCGTCAACATTGTGATGAATAGTCGCTCGCGAGAGACGATGGTACACCTATGCCTGTGGGCAAGGAGTCGTACCGATGTGGACTCGCAAGCTCTCGACAATGCGTCAGGACCGTGGAGGAACCTTGCAATGAACGATGCACTTGATGGCGTGCGTGATCACTATCGTGCGACCGGACTGACCGAGCGGCTGAAGGTCGCGCTCGCGGCTTTCGGACCGGACGATCAGCCGCTCACACCCGAGCAACTGGCCGCTCTCGACCAGTTTCACACCCGTGGTATTGCTGCCACCGCCGAGCTTGCCGCGCTGGCCGGCATCACCTCTGACATGTCGGTGCTGGACATCGGGTCGGGTGTTGGCGGGCCGGCCCGTTTCCTGGCTGCAACGTACGGCTGCCGCGTGACGGGTATCGACCTCAGCGAGCCGTTCGTGGATGCCGCACGCTATCTCAGTCGGCGCACAGGGCAGAGTGAACGGGTGTCGTTCCATGCCGGCAGCGCGCTGGATCTTCCCTTCGACGGCAACTGTTTCGACGCCGTATTGCTGCAGCACGTCGCAATGAACATTGCGGACCGCCCACGGCTGTACCAGGAGATCCGGCGCGTGCTGAAGCCGGGCGGCAGATTTGCAACGTTCGACGTCGTCGCAAACGGCGGCGAGCCGCACTATCCCGTTCCCTGGGCGCGGACGCCGGCAACGAGCTTTCTCCTCACGGCCGATGAAACGCACGCGGCGATCGAACAGGCAGGTTTCAGCACGCTGGCATCGCAAGACGACACCGGGACAGCGAAGGCGTGGTTTGTGCAGTTGCGTGAGTCAGGGCCGCCGTCCTCGCCCAATCTCGGCGTGGTGATGGGGTTGGACTTCGCCCAGCTCACCACCAACCTGGGCCGAAATCTCATGGAAGGCCGACTCGGCATCTTGACAGCGGTGTTCGAGAAAACATCCGCGAAGACTGCAAATCACCTGGAGAACCGCTGATGACCGCCGTCCGCGTCCCCGTTGATATCGTCCCGCGCGTTCCCGCGTGGCGCAGCCTGTTCTGGCTCATCCCGTTGGTGGCGCTGTGGATCGTATTGATCTATTGGCAGCCGATTATCCCGACTAGCGGCGTACCGACCACTGCTCATCAGTTGACAGCTCATGCGTTGATCGCGGTGGGTTTGTGGCTAGGCCTCGAAAGCACGGACCTGACGCCAGGCGAACGGCGTACGACCTGGCTCGCGGTCATGATCCCAGACACGCTTTGGTTCGCTGTTGTCTGGAGCGCGGCGATCAATGGCGCCTTCCGCACGGATGCCTCGCCCTTGCCGATGTTGCCGTTGGCGATCTTCGTGCCGGTGATGGTCGGCGCTCCGCTGCTGCTGTTGTCAACGCGGGTGGGACGGGTGCTCGATGCGATGCCGGCAAGCTGGCTTGTCGCTCTGCAGCTTTACCGGATATTCGGCAGTTGGGCGCTCGCTGCGTGGCTGCACGGGTTGCTGCCAGGCGTGTTCGCGTTGCCGGCGGGGATCGGCGATGTGCTGACCGGCCTGCTCGCCGTGCCGGTGGCAATTGCCGTGGCGAGCGGTGCAGATCAGGGGCGGAAGGCCGCGATCGCCTGGAACGTGTTCGGCCTCGCCGACTTCGCCGTCGCGATTACCTTGGGGATGATCACTTCGCCCGGCCCATTCCAGTTGATCGTTCCAGACATGCCAAGCATCGGCGCCGGCGCTTATCCAGATGTGCTGACTCCTGCATTCGTAGTGCCAGGGTCCATCCTGCTTCATGCGCTGTCGCTGCGCCAACTGATGCGGCGACGCGCAGGCCGATCTGCATGACGCGCTGCAATGCGCCCGACAACACTTCGTGCCGGTCATTACTCCGCCGGGTGTCGTCAGTTTCGGACGTCTCAGGCCGGGCTCGTGTCGGCGCTTGCCACGCAAGCGCATTCACAACGGAGTTTCTTTGCTAAGGGGAGCTGATTACTGACGGACGGAGTTGTCGGGTCATTCACACGATCGACTGCGAAGAGAAAAGCGGATCACACCAGCAAAGTAACGCCTGCCCAAACAATCAGCACGACGCCCAGCACGCGGCCGACTCGCTCTCCGCCGGGCAGGATTTTCTCCACGAAAACGATCAGCGCCAGCGCGGCGATCCAGATGAGATTCATGATGCCGCCGACGAACAGCAATGCCATCAGCAGCCAACAACAGCCCACGCAGTAAATTCCATGACGCATTCCGAGCAGGAAGCTACCTGCAACGCCAGGGCGCCAGTGCGCAGTGAGGAAATTGACTGGTGATCGGCACTGCGCGAGGCAAGCGCGCTTGAGCGGCGAGAACTGGTAGAGGCCCGCCGAGGCCAGAACAATCGCGGAAAGCGGAGCGCTCCTCGACCACAGCATCATTTCCGAAATGAGGCCGGTCGGTTGCAGCAGCTCCTGGAGCGATGCCGCGCAGATTGAGAATGCCAGCCATGCGGTCAGGTAACCGGCCAGCAGAAACATCGACGGGACGGCCGAACTGGACTCCGTGGACGCGTGGTGCCGCAACACGCGTCGATATAACAGGATCAGCGGCGTTGCGCTGGGTGTCATCATTGCGATCATCATCACCCACCACATCAGGATCACGGTGGGCAACGACAGATCCATTCCCCCGCCGCCATCTGCCAGTCGATGAGGGAACAGCGCGACGGCTGTCATCTCCAGTGCGGACATGCCGATTCCCGCGCCTGTCCACACGTAGGCCCACGAAAACGCGACAACGGCGACGATGCCGAGCGCGGTGATCACGCGCTCACGCCCCACGGCAATTTCGAAGCTGCTCATGCCGCGGCGCGATGCCGGATCGGTCCTTTGTTATTCAGGTGCAGTTGCGCGAACTGCGCATAAGTCCCTTTGAGATCCAGTGCGATGTTTCCCTGCGAGCGGCTCGTGCCGGAGCCGATCTCGGCAAGTTCGTATTCGAACCCGTGAGGCAGGTCGATCCGGACGCGGTGCTCGTCGCCCGTCACTGGATTGCGAATCGGTTCGCCGACGACGTCGAATACACCCTCGACATGAACCCGGCCGCGCCTGGCGTCGACATCGACGTCGAAGTCGATTTTCGTAAAGATAGGGTCGAATGCATGCTCGACCGTCGATGCAAAAACGGCGAACATCGTCGCGAACGGCTCGGTGTCCTGCCCCGTCATGATTTTCAGGATGGCTTCTCGTTGCGCGGGGCTAGCTCGTTCGTCGACGATCGGCTGGCACTTGCCCTTGCCTTCGTGGATCGGCCCGGGCCACTGAAACACGACCGCAAGCTTGACGCCGTCTAGCGGCACGTCGCCGTAATAACCGTTGCTGATCGAGATGGCGCCCATTGCTTCGCAGAAGCCGTTGTTCGGCAGGGCGTTGAACTGGCAGGGGCAGCCGTATGAGCAATTGCAATTGACGAGTTCGGTGCCTTGAATTTCCCAGGGAGTCATGGTCGTCCTCCTTGTGCCCCGCGACGGGTCACGTGGCTCGAATCTAGTGTATGCAGGGGAAAAGGAAAGTTAAAGCCTGGGCTGAGGCGCGCGGGCTGTTACTTGCTGCCGGCAACCGTTGTGCTCGACCGGTAGCGCAGCAAGTGATCCGTGCCAGACTCGGACAGCCAGACTTCTCCCGGCCGGCCCATCATCTGGCGTACGTTCGCATGTGAGCGAGGCAGCGCAAACGTCTCGAATCGTTCCGTTTGCGGGTCGAAGCGCACGAGCGCGTTAGCGCTCCATTCGCTGAGCCAGACGATGTCCTTGTCGTCGACGAATATTGCATACACATGCGGATCGGCGCCCGGCAGTTTCCATTCGCGCCACCGATGCGCTGTCGGATCGAACACTCCCACCTTTCCCGCGTTCCACTCGCTGATCCAGACGCGACCTTTCGAATCGGACCATACGCGGCGCGCTCCCTGTTCCGGTGTCGGCGGCTCGATGACTTGAGCCGTGCCGCTCACCGGGTCGATGCGGCCAAGGTAGTTGCCAGCCAGTGAAGCGAAGTACACGCTGCCGTCGGGGGTGACACAGATTCCATAGGCACCCGGCCCGCGCGGTGCATCGAACACGCGCATTTTGCCGGTTGCCGGGTCTAGCTCACCGTAGATTCCGCCTTGTCCTGTAAACCACAGATGTCCGCGTTTGTCGAAAACGGCGGTGTTCAGGTTGGCGTTCTGCCTGTCATTGGGCAACGGGAAACGCGTGACAGCAAGTGTCTTCGAATCGACACGTACGATCGCGTTCAACCCGCCATCGGTAATCCATGCGGCTCCGTCCGGACCGACGATCACGCCATGCGGCGCCGATCCGTTGCCGAGCGCAATCCGTTCCGTCTTGCCGCTGCGCGGGTCCAGCCTTCCGACCGCGCCTTGCGCCTGCGCGGTGTACCAGACGGCACCGCCAGGCTCTGGCGCGACATCGTGCGGTGCGCTACCGGACGGCACGGCAAACGAGTCGAACGAAGGGGACTGAGCCTGTACCGAAGCTGTGACTAACATCGCGCCGGCGAGTACCGACGCGAAGTATCGCAAGAAATGGAATGCGTAGATTTTCTTCGCCGGTACTCGCGCCGATGCGTTTGCGATGTGAATCACGTTTGCCTCCATAACCAGAGTTGGCTTGCACATGCACGCCATGTTTATTGTGGCACTTACCGGAAGAATTCTCGGGTTCTTCACAGACGATGCGCGTGTCAGCCATTGGATTGCGGTACGCGCAATGACGCGACACGCGATGACAAAGACGGACCCGCCGCACATGTAAGGTGCACTGATCGACGAGACCTTTCCGGCGCTTCGACGAACGTAGATCTGGCTGGCGTTTGCGTCATACACACGTCATCGACTGGACACACGACCCATTGCGACGCATTCAACGTGGACAGTTTGATCCGTCCTTTGTAATTACGCACACACCTCTCGGCGACATCGGTCCCCGCAAGTACAAGAGAAAGCATCGGCCCGGCGCGCAACTTTGGCGTCGACGTTCGATGCCAGCGAACTGCTGCATAAAGGTACGCTGCGATTGGCATGGGAAGCGCGAGAGATGGCACGAAAATACACGTCGCGTCCGGCTCGCATCGCTTTCGTCTGGAATATCCATTGCTGCCCTAAACGACGTCTGTGCGAATCGACCAGCTGATCCGATGGAGAAAACCCTCCGCGGCTGGTTGCGTAGCATTGGGACGACGTCAAAGACGCTGGGAACCACGCGGTCGAACGGCCTGGCAACGCACAGGTGTTCGAAACCGGTACGACGCCCGGGGGCATAAGCGGAGGGTCATGTGGTAGCGCTGCCCGCTCCGACTCACGACTTCCATCAATCGAGGGAGCAGGGTCGGGCAGGCTTGCGCGTAACCGGAGCAACCTGATGAAAGCTGTTGTCTATCGAGGGCCGCGCGATGTCAGCGTGGAGAACGTGCCCGATCCAAAAATCGAGCGTCCGACTGATGTGATCGTGCAGATCAGAAGCACCAATATCTGCGGTTCGGATCTGCATATGTTCGAAGGCAGGACCGACTTTGAAAAGGGGAGGGTTTTCGGGCATGAGAATCTCGGCCAGGTCACGGAAGTGGGGCAGGCCGTTGAACGCTTGAAAGTCGGTGACTGGGTGTGCATGCCGTTCAATATCAGCTGTGGGCATTGCAGGAATTGCGAAAAGGGATTGACCGCATTCTGCCTTGCTGCCAATCCTGAGCCCGGCATGGCAGGCGCTGCGTTCGGCTTCGCCGACATGGGACCCTATCAGGGCGGACAGGCGGAATACCTGCGCGTTCCTTGGGCCGATTTCAACTGCCTGAAGCTGCCTCCTGATGCCGAGGAAAAGCAGAACGACTATGTGATGGTGGCCGATATCTTCCCGACCGGATGGCATTGCACCGAGCTCGCCGGAATGCGGCCGGGCGATGCAGTCGTCATCTACGGCTCGGGTCCAGTCGGGCTGATGGCCGCGCATGCAGCGATGGTCAAGGGCGCCTGCAACGTGATGGTGGTCGATCGTCATCCCGACCGGCTCCGTTTGGCGGAATCAATCGGTGCAGTCGCCATCGACGATTCGAAGTGCAATCCAGTCGAGCGGATCAAGGAGCTCACTCATGGGCTGGGTGCCGATGTCGGCTGCGAGTGCGTCGGCTATCAATGCCATGATCCCGCCGGAAAGGAGATTCCGAATCTGACCATGAACAATCTCGTCCAGTCGGTGAAGTTCACCGGCGGTATCGGTGTGGTCGGGGTATTCACACCGCAGGATCCCGGCGCACCCGATGACCTGGCCAAGAAGGGGCAGATTGCGTTCGACTGGGGAATGTGCTGGTTCAAGGGCCAGCATATCGCCACTGGGCAGTGCAACGTCAAAGCCTACAACCGCCAGTTGCGCGATCTGATTCATGCGGGTAGGGCGAAACCCTCTTTCATCGTTTCACACGAGCTCGAACTGAGCAGGGCGGCTGAGGCCTACCAGCACTTCGACTCGCGCGACCACGGTTGGACGAAAGTAGTCCTGAAGCCAGCGGGATGAGGGCGTTTTCTCGTCAGTGAGTGCATGGCGGAGACCTGCATGCAAGCCGGGTTCGACGAAGGTCCAACCGGCCCGGTTTGCGCAGGTCGATCGCAGCCCGACCCGCGATTCGCGCGAGGAGCACGACTGCGCATTCGCGCGGCCACGCCTAAGCATTTTTTTGTAGTGTGTTTGGGTTTGCGGTGCCAGAACAGTGTCTCTGTGCGTTCCCGCCACAATCTGTTTTTGACTATTCAGATCCATCTACGCACTGCCGTAAACCCTGAGAGTAGACGCCCGACCGCAGACCGCAACAGTACCCGACACGATGCGCACGGTACGGTACCCACTCCTTCTCTCAGACTTGCATGAAACTCGCATTCAAGCTCCCCCTCGGTTTTGCCGCGGCACTCTTCCTGATGTTCGCCGGCGCGATGTACGGCCTGTACTCGATGCATCGCTCGCTTGGCGAGTACGACGAGCTTGTGCGCATACACGTCGCGAATGAGCGAATGGCCGCGAATATCCTTGTGAACTTCAAACTGCAAGTTCAGGAATGGAAAGACGTGCTGTTGCGTGGCAAGGACCCCGCGAAACTCGACAAAGGCTGGGCCGCCTTCGAAAAACAGGAACGCCTTGTCGACGAAGAAACGAAAGTGTTGCTTTCAACGCTTGATGAACCTGGAACGCGTGCGTTGGTCGAGCGGTTTGGCAACGCGCATACAAGCATGGGCAACGGCTATCGCAAAGGACTGGAAGCGTTCAAGGCCAACGATTTCGAGCCGACAGTCGGCGACCGGGCCGTCGCCGGCGTCGATCGCGAGCCGGCGCGTTTGCTCGGTGAAGTGGTCGAGCAAATCGCGACGAAGACAGCGGCGATGTCGGCGCAAGCCGACCAAGACGCGCGTCGGGCCGGCGCAATCAGTCTGGTGTTGATGATGGGGGCCTTCGCCGCGGGATTGAGCGGTGCGATGCTGTTCAGCCGCTCAATCACGCGACCGCTTGCCACTGCGGTAGAGGTAGCGCGTACCGTTGCGCAGGGCGACCTCACTTCGAAGATACATGTAGATCGCTCGGACGAACTCGGCGCTTTGCTGAGAGCACTCGCCGACATGCAATCCAGTTTGCTAAGCGTCGTGAGTACGGTGCGTCACAACGCGGATGGCGTTGCGATGGCGAGTTCGGAAATCGCGGCAGGCAATCTGAGTTTGTCCGCACGTACGGAAGAGCAGGCCGCCTCATTGGAGCAAACGGCCGCCAGTATGGAAGAACTGACAAGCACGGTGCGCCAGAATGCCGGGAACGCGGGACTCGCGTCGTCGCTTGCTGAAAAGGCATCTGACACTGCGAGCTCCGGCGGCACCGTGATGCAGAGCGTGGTCAGGACCATGGAAGGTATCAGCGAGAGCTCGTCGGAAGTGAGCGAGATCATCGCGGTCATCGAGGGTATTGCTTTTCAGACAAACATTCTGGCACTCAACGCGGCCGTTGAGGCGGCCCGCGCCGGCGAACAAGGGCGAGGTTTCGCAGTTGTCGCTGGCGAAGTGCGTGCGCTCGCTCAGCGAAGCGCGGCTGCCGCGAAGGAAGTAAAAGCATTGATCAGCCAGTCATCGCAGCGCGTGGCGGCGGGCGCTGAGCTTGTGCACAACGCTGGTGGAATCATCGACGATATCGTGCAGTCAGTGCATCAGGTAAAGACAGTCATTGCTGACATCTCGGCCGCGTCGAGCGAGCAGAGTACCGGTATCGAACAGGTCAACCACGCCGTCGTACAGATGGACCAGGTGACCCAACAGAACGCTGCACTGGTCGAACAGGCGTCGGCGGCGGCTCAGGCGATGTCGGAGCAGGCGCGGTCTCTGCGCGACGCCGTCGCGGTGTTCCGCACGAACCATGCACCGCAGTTCGCTGCGCTCGTCTAGTGCGTAAGAGGAAGGCCGGCGGCGCGGCGAACTACGGCCGACGCTGCCACCCCGCACAAGTTTTATGAGTGGTGACTTCGTCGGCGCGCCTGGCGCGGCGAAAGACATACCCGGCGCCAAGCAGGTGAAGTCATCTTGAGCCGTATCCATTGATCCCCTGCATCTAGAGATGGCGGGCAATCCGTGAGCGACCGGCACGCGGCACTACGCCATCTGATATCGCCACCCGGCCCTGTGCTGGCGCTCGCGCGACACTCCCGCCGATCGCACACTGATTGCCAATGATCGGCCAGAACGGCCGTTCGACACGAGGGCCAACCTCCGGCCCCAAAAACCGCACAGCCAACGCTCTCCCGCCTTTCCTCGGAAGAAAGGCGATTCTTCGTCTCTCGTCCCTCTTACAGCAAAATTCATACTATTCGCCGCAAACGCAGCAGTTCTCACATCTCAGGCCGATATAGCAAGTAGGAATTGCAGCCTGCAACACAGTGACCGGAAATAATTGCTGATTTCCTCCCTTCTTGAGGTCTGCGCCTAGTGCGTAGCGCAACGAAGGTCAATGTCAGCATCGCCAGGTCTTACGCGCTGAAGCAGGCCAAATCCGCAGTGGAGTTTGGGAAGCAATGTTCTTGATCGTTAGCAGCCCGAACGAAATTCAAAGCTATTTATCGATTGAGAAAATCACCATGGTTAAGCGGCGTCAATTTATTGGAGGGCTCGTTGCCCTTGGCGGAAGTTGTGTTCTTAGCGCCTGCGGCGGAGGTGGAGGTGAGGACAGCGAGGTTGCCGCGCGCGCTGCGAGCGGCAATTCCGCCGCGCGTGCCACGGCGCGCACCACCGCCTCGCCTTCGGCAAACGGCACGGCCATGCCGCCCGCCAGTTCCATCATCGACAGCGCGGGCGCGGTCTGGACCATTACGGGCGGCGTGCTTTATAAGAACGGTGTAGTAGCGGGGAACAACTATAACGTTGCGCTCGCCATGTACTACACCGGAGCCGTCTACGCCGAAAATACCTCCGGCGAGTTTTACCAATGGAACGGTACGGGCTGGATCAGGTGCGCCGATCCTCGGCTGACCGGCGGCACTTCGGCAGACGGCACCACGATGCCGTCCGCGCCTTACATCATCGACAGTACGGGCGCAAAGTGGACGCTAGTGAATGGCGTCGCGTATAAGAACGGCGTGGTGGCGGGCACGAACTACAACGTATCGATCGCGCTGTGGTACGGCGGCAAAATCTACCTGCGCAATACCAGCGGGCAGTTCTATGTCAACGCCGAGGTCAAGGCTCAATGGCTCGCCTGCTCGGACCCGCGCGTTACTACGGCACCGGCCCCGGGTTCGTTCTACGGCATGAACGGTCACCACGACTACCTGTACACGCCCGCGCAACTCGTCACTATTCTGAAGACGATGGGCTGCACAATCTATCGTGTCGGCTGCACGGCGGACTCATCGCAACTCGGCCCAGTGACCGACATCGCGCGGACATTCCAGACGGCAGGACTTCAGGTGTTCGCGTTGATCCAGCAAGGGATCTACGCCAACGACGGCACTCTCTATGCAAGCGAGTCGGCGGCTTACAACGCGGGCTTCAGTTCCGGCGCGACGGTAGCTCGCGCACTCATGCCATACGGCGTGACGATGTACGAATGCGGCAACGAACTGACCCGTGACAGAGCGATCATTCTCGACGACACCAACGCCGGCACCAAGGCTGCCGACTTCAACAACACCAACTGGCCGCTTCTGCGCGGCGTCTTGCGCGGCATGATAGACGGCGTGAAGTCAGTACAGCCATCGGCGAAATGCGGCGTCAATTTCTGCGTGAACGATATCGGCGCATCCGATGCATTGTGGGAAGGCAATCAGCCCGACAGCAGCACGGGTTACCCCAAGGTTCGTTGGGACATCACCACTTGGCATAACTACGAAGTTTATGGCGACATCTTCGCTATTCCCGCCGACGGCCAGAGTCCGGGGTTCGATCTGCCGACGTATTGCAAAGCGCGTTATGGCGTGCCGTTCATCATCAGCGAGTGGAACACGGGTCCGGAGCGGACGCAGGCCTATCGGGCAAATTACATCACGAGCCAGTTGAGCGAGTTCTATTCCGCGAGAAAGACTCACCGCATCCAGTCGGTCATGTTGTATGTGCTCGATAGCGGAAACGATACGTACGGCATCATGCTCGACGGCACGCCCATCACTCCGTCGTATAGCGCGTTCACCGGCTTTATAAAAAGCAATCCGGACGTGTGAGCGGGATCGACATTTAACGGATCAGCGCCGCTCGTTATCCTGCAATGCGCTTGAAACTGGCGTAGTAATCGTCGGTGTAATAGCAGTCGCTGGTCTGCTTGCGCGGTCCACCGCATACGATCCGGCGCTGCCCGCGATCCGTCGAGCCCGGGGTGCGAACCGTGTATGTGTGGTAGTAACCGCGCGGATGCTTGGGCAGCAAAAGCGCGCTGTTACGAAACAGCACGCCGTCGTCCGCAAAAGGGAAGGGGCCGCCCGCTGTGATCAGCCGCAGTGTCTCGGCTGCTTCCCCCGGCAACTGCGCCTTGGTGACGGTGCCCAGTGCGCCCGTCGCTTGCGCGCCTGATGCGGTGAGTGTACCGCTCGCGCCCTGCGCTGGCTGAGCCGGTGATTGGCTCGCGGATGCGCCCGATGCCTCAGTGACGTTTTGCGAACCGCCCTTGCCGCATCCGCCGAGGATCGCGCTCATGGCGACGATGCATGAGAAAGCCCACGCGCTTTTCACGAAACGATCCTCCCTCGTTGACCAGCACTCGACGACCAGGACAGATGTAAAGGTATCGCTAATGGCGGAGCGAATCAACGTTCGACCGGAAGTCGGCATTCGGCACGCGACAACCATGCCTCCGCCATAAAGCGCCTTCAATTGTCAGTGGCCGGTTCGCGCCGGGCGCTCCTGCGCAGAATATCGGCGGGTACACCATACGTCCGCACGAACGCTCGGCGCATACGTTCGCGGTCCGCGAAACCTGTTTCCTGCGCCACCACGTTAATGGTGTGGCGGCCTTGCTCGATCATGAATCTGGCTGCTTCGAGGCGCAACTGTTCGACAGCTTTGGCGGGCGACTGACCGGTCTCGGTGGCGAAGGCGCGGCTGAACTGGCGCGGGCTGAGGTTTGCGACATTCGCAAGTTCCTCGATGGTGAGTGGATTGCGCAGGTTGCGGCGAATATGCGCGAGGACCAATTCGATCCGATCGGATTTCGGCGTCATGTCGAGCAGTGCTGAATGCTGCATCTGGCCACCCAATCGTCGCTGATTCATGACGAGAAGTCTGGCAACCATTTTTGCGGCGTCCGGGCCGAGGTCGTTGTCGAGCAAAGCCAGGGCGAGGTCGATTCCCGCCGTCATTCCCGCCGAAGTCCACAGTGGACCGTCGTTGACAAATATCCGGTCTTCTTCCGTGCGGACATTCGGGAAGCGCGCCCTGAATTCGGACGCGTGTGCCCAATGCATGGTTGCGCGTCTGCCATCCAGAAGTCCGGCCTCGCCGAGGACAAATGCGCCACTGCAGATCGAGGCTACTCGTCTCGATGCTCTGGCTGCCTCTTTCACGAACGCAACCACGGGAGCATCGGCAGCGGGCATTTTCATTTCAGTAATAGAGCCCACGATGACCGTGTCGAATGCCGGATCGCCGAACGCTTCGGTTTCCAACGTCATACCGCCCGAAGATACAACCGGACCACCGTGTTCGGACAGCAGATGGACTTCATAGCACGGGCCTCTTGGCGGCATGTTCGCGATCTCGAACACCGTAAGAGCCGCGAGGCTCAACATCTGAAATCTTCTTGGCACTACAAAGCCAATCCGGTGCATATCTGATTCCGCCGTACGCAGTATGAACGTGGTGTGAACGAACGCCGTCTGGATCGAATTCCCCGATGGCGGACTTGTGAATCCAGATAGCCAGCTTACTGCGGTCGGGCCACGAATGTCTTGAATGGTGGCAACAACGACATGGATCGTAATGGCTCGCGACGTTAAGGTTCAAGCACTTCTCTTAATCGCATCGCAGCCAGCCAAAGGAACATCATCATGTCGAAAATCGTCCGCGCCGCAGCAGTCCAGATCGCGCCTGTCCTGTATAGCCGGGAAGGCACTGTCGACAAAGTCGTCAAAAAGATTCTCGAACTGGGCAAGCAGGGCGTCCAGTTTGCGACGTTTCCCGAAACCGTCGTTCCCTATTATCCGTACTTCTCGTTCATCGAATCGCCTTTTGCAATGGGCGCCGAGCATTACAAGCTGCTCGAACAGGCGGTGACCGTTCCGTCGGATACGACTCGCGCAATAGGCGAAGCGGCGCGCCAGGCCGGAATGGTCGTATCGATTGGCGTCAACGAACGCGACGGCGGCACGATCTACAACACGCAACTATTGTTCGACGCCGACGGCACGCTCGTGCAGCGGCGTCGCAAGCTCTCGCCGACCTATCACGAGCGAATGGTATGGGGAATGGGCGACGGCTCGGGTCTGCGTGCAGTCGATACCGCTGTGGGCCGGGTCGGTCAGCTGGCGTGCTGGGAGCACTACAACCCGCTCGCGCGTTATGCGCTGATGGCCGACGGAGAGCAAATCCATTCGGCGATGTATCCGGGTTCGTTCGCCGGCGATCTTTTCTCAGAGCGATCTCCGTGAACATCCGCCAGCACGCGCTGGAGGCGGGAGCCTTTGTGGTCAATGCGACCGCCTGGCTGACGCCCGAACAGCAACAGCAGATTCTGCACGATACCAATACAACCCAGATCGGCCCGATCTCGAGCGGCTGTTTCACCGCCATCGTTTCACCGGAGGGCGAGTACATGGGTGGCGCGCCGCTGCGTGAAGGAGAGGGCGAGATCATCGCCGATCTGGATTTCTGGCAGATCGACAAGCGCAAACGGATGATGGACTCGCGCGGTCATTACAGCCGTCCCGACGTGCTTGGGCTCGTAATCGATCGGACACCGAAGTTTCATGTTATCGAGCGTTCGGTGCGTGCAGCGGGAGAAGAGCCAGCCAGCGACCTGGAAGAGATCGCGTGAACCGCGTGTGCAATCGCGTAATACCGTCGTCGAATACGCATCTCGCGAATGCGATGCGCGAGACGCTTGTGAGTCAACCTGGCCACTTCGAGCCATCAACGCAGGAGTAAGCAAAATGGACTTCAACGATGTCATGCTGGAGCGCAACGCCGACTTCGCAAACACCACGTTTGCGCCCGATCTGAAGATGATGCCGTCGACGGGAACGGTGGTGGTCGGCTGTGTCGATCCTCGCGTCGATCCCGCCAATGTATTAGGTTTGAAGCAGGGTGAGGCGGCCGTCATTCGCAATGTCGGTGGCCGGGTGAATAAACCGTTGCTTGAAACGCTTGCAGTACTGAGCGTCGTCGCGAAAGCTGCAGGACGCCCGGACGGTGCGCGCAATCTCGTCCTGCTGCAACACACCGATTGCGGAATTATCGGCTGCTACAAGCACGCGCCCGCCTTGCTCGCGAAGCATCTCGATGTCGAGACGGACGCGCTCGATAAGCTCGCTGTCACGGAGCCATACGAGGCGGTGGCGCTCGATGTCGCCGCACTGCGCGCGAACAGCAACCTTCCCGATAACCTGATCGTGTCGGGACTGGTTTACGACGTCAAGACAGGCCTCGTCAAGGTTGTGGTTCCGCCAGCACCTCTGCGTGAGACGGCAGGCTGAGAGCCGCCTGGACGAAAGAGCCGGCACTTCGCCGAGCGAAGCGCGTCGCGCACGTGTTCACATTCCAATCTGGAGTATGAGATGAAGCATGATGTTTATCTGATTACGGGCGCTACCGGTGCAACGGGCGGTGCCGCTATCGAGGAGCTTTTGTCGAGCGGCGCACACGTGCGCGCACTGGTCCATCGCGACGACGAGCGCGCCGCATCGTTACGCACGAGCGACGTTGAAGTTGTTGTGGGCGATCTGCTCGACAGTCATGCGGTTCAGGCAGCGCTACGCGACGTGACAGGTGCCTATTTCGTGTACCCGATCATGCAACCGCAACTCGTCGATGCGACTGCGTATTTTGCTCACGCGGCGAAACTTGCAGGTGTTCGCTCGATCGTCAATATGTCGCAGATTTCCGCGAACGCCGACGCAAGGAGCCATGCATCGCTTGCGCACTGGTATGGCGAGCGCATATTCGATTGGTCCGGTGTTCCCGTTACTCATCTGCGGCCGACACTCTTCATGGAATGGCTGAGTTACGGATTTCAGCGCTCGGAGATAGCGAACCATAACGTGCTGCGCGTTCCCGCCGGTAGCGGCCGTCACGCACCGATCGCCGCCGCCGATCAGGGACGTGTGATTGCTCGCATCCTGCAGAATCCTGAGTCTCACGCGGGCAAGACATATCCGTTGTTCGGCGCGGAGGAACTGGATCACGATCAAATGGCGAAAATAGTCGGCGATGCGCTCGACCGCCCAATGCGTTATGAAGCAGAGAGCGTCGAATCGTTCGAGGCGCGTCTCAACCAGTTTGGGTTGCCGCCGTATTTCATCCAGCACATTACGTCGGTGTATCGCGGCTATCAGGCGGGCGAGTTCGCCGGCACTAACGATCTGGTCGAACAGATAACGGGCCAAAAGCCGATTTCCGTCCGCGATTACGTCATTGCTAACCGTGAGGCTTTCCAGCCGGGAACGCAACGTTAAGCGCCGCTTAGAGGTTCGCTCGACGGTCGCCGCGGTTAAGGCGCCCGTGTGCGCCAGACTCGCGGACGAGTCCGGCGCAACGAAACCGAACCAAACGGCCAACCGCATCAGAGCTTCGGATGCTGATCGCGCACGGGGCTCACGGATTCGAGCAATGACGCGATATGGAGGATGGTGGACTCCGCCTGCCAGCTGCCGACGATCTGCACATTGATAGGCAGTGCGTCCTTGCTCGTCCCGAATCGCATCGAAATGCCGGGCAAACCGGTCACGTTGAGCGGAACCGTTGCGCCCTGCAGATACCTGGCGTCGACGGTTTCACCGTTGATCGTGAACGTGTCGACGCCATGTTTGTGGGCCGGGATCGGCAGGACGTGGGTAATCAACGCGTCGTATCTCGTGAAGTATTCGGCGTAGCCGTCCCGCAGACGCTCGGCGGCCTGTTCGGCGTCGATATAGTCCTTCATGGACGTGTCGGGCAGCGCGAGCATTGTTCTCGCCATCTTGTACAGTTCGTCCTGACCATGCCCCGCCGTGGCTTCCGCGAACGCGGGCTTCATCTCCATAACGTGCAGGCGGTTGAACACATCCAGAGCGAAGTCACGTTCCAGCGCGGGAATACTGACGGGCTCGACGATGCAGCCCACGCTTCTGAGCGCTTCCGCCGCCGACTGCACAGTCGCGGCGACTTCGGGATCGACCGGTCCGAAGCCCGGCCCAACCATCCAGCCCACTCTCAACGGTCGATCATCCGAACGCACGACGCCCGCATCGAATTGCACGGTGCTGCTCGCAAAAGCGTCCTGCCCGTCGGGGCCCGCCAACTGCGAGAAGGCGAGTGCAAGGTCGCGGATGCTACGCGCCATGGGACCTACATGCCAGAAGCGGCGCGGTGCCCGCGGCCAGATGCCGGTCATTGGTACTCGCCCGTGCGTTGCCTTGAGCGAGACGATGCCGGTCTGCGCGGCCGGCCCACGCACCGAGATGGCGAGATCAGTGCCGAGTCCCAACGGCGACATACCTGCTGCAATGGCCGCCGATTCGCCGCCGCTTGACCCACCGGGGGTCCGGTCAAGGTCCCACGGATTATTGGACCGACCGCTAAGCAGGTTGTCGCTCTCAATCCAATAAGAGAATTCGGGCAGATTGGTTTTTGCGAGGAGAATGCCGCCTGCCTTTTTCAGCCGCGCAACGCTCACTGCGTCGGCGTCAGGCACGCGCCCTTTGAAAATAGGCGAGCCGCGCTGCGTCGGCACACCGGCTGTGTCGATCGAGTCTTTGGCAGTGAAGGGCACACCGTGAAGCGGCCCGAGCGTCTGTCCGGCGAGCACAGCCGCTTCGGCGGCTTGCGCGGCCTTCATCGCATCGTCTGCGACCGTAACAATGGCGTTGACCTTGGGATCGATCGCTTCAATCCGGTCAAGGTGCGCCTGCATGACTTCAACCGGGGAGATTTCGCGCTTGCGGATCAGTTCTGCCAGTCGCGTTGCATCCTGAAAAAAGATTTCCGAGCTCATAACTTCCTCTATCAATGGTTGATTCAATGATCTGAATGACATCCTACCTAACGTTCGATAGGCTGACGTCGCGTTAAAAAAGCCGACGGCTAGTCGGCCACGAGTCGTTATACCTAACGTTGGTTAGGTTGGACTTTAGGCACTACAATCCGCGCAGTCAACAGTTTTTTGCGGAGACTTGCCATGAAAAATCAGGCCGCTGGAAGTTCGAGCGACAGAATTGTCGTCGCGGCTACAAGAATGGCGCAGGCCCACGGGTACGGCGGACTGAACATTCGCGACCTTGCGCAGGACGTGGGGATCAAGGCTGCAAGCATCTACCATCACTTCGCAAGCAAGGCCGACCTCGCTGGGGCCGTTGCCAGGCGTTACTGGGAAGATTCCGCGGCGGTCCTGGAAGCGCTTGCGACCGAGTCGGCGGATCCGCTTGTTAGCCTGCGTCGATATCCGGAGACATTTCGCAAGTCGCTCGAGAGCGACAACCGCATGTGCCTGAGCAGCTTCATGGCCGCAGAGTACGACGATCTCCCCGAAGGAGTGAAAAAGGAGGTTCAGGCCTTTGCAGACGTGAATGTCGCATGGCTGGAAAAAAATCTTCGAGAGGCGAAGATCGTCGACGCACAGCGGGCCCACCAACGCGCCTGCGCCATCTATGCCGCAGTCGCCGGTGCGCAGCTCATGGCGCGTGGTCGTGCGGACATCGCGCTGTTCGACACGCTCATGGATAGTTATAGGCAGGCCGGGTTGTTGCCGGGCTGACGCTTTACCTCGGCGCGTCTGGACCCCAATGGCGGAATGCAGGCTGCCGGGGCGATCGGCGTCTGCACTTTCGTGCCGTAACGTCGTCTGAGGACCCACCCCATTATTGCCGTACGCAATGCGGCTATTAAAACCATTGCATTGCCAGCATGTGCGCGGAGCCGTATCTTCGTTTGCGTTCAAGGAGACGCATATGAAGATCGCATTTCTAGGGGCCGGAGCGCTGGGTTGCGCAATCGGCTCCGCGCTGACCGAAGGCGGCCATGAGACGTGGCTCGTCGACCGGTCCGCCGCGCACGTCGAAGCCATGTCCCGCGACGGTCTGCAAGTCGACGACGAGCGCGGCACGCGCCAGGTCAAGGTCCGCGCGACGATGAATCCGGCAGAAGTCGGCCCCGTCGACCTCGTTATCGTGCTGGTCAAGTCCTTTCACACCGACCAGGCGATGCGCGGCGCGCTCGCTCTCGTCGGTCCGGAAACGGTCGTGCTGTCGTTGCAGAACGGCCTCGGCCACGAAGACGTGTTGAGCGAGATCGTCGGACGCGAGCGCGTGCTCGCCGGCAAGACGTATGTCGGCGGCGTCCTGCGAGGGCCTGGCCATATCCAGGCCGGCGTGACGGGCAAGCTCACGATCATCGGAGAACTCGACGGCCGCATCACGGGCCGTGCGCAAGAAATCGCGGATGCGTTCAACGCCGCCGGTCTGACGACCACGGTCAGCGACAACATTCTCGGCACGATGTGGGACAAGCTGCTCATCAACGTCGCGACGGGCGCGATCACGGGCATCACGCAGCTCACCTATGGCCAGCTCTACGATGAACCTGTTCTTAAAGCGACGTCGCTCGCAGCCGTCGAAGAAGCAATGGCAGCGGCCCGGGCCGCCGGCATCACGCTTTCCATCACGAATGCCGAAGACGCCTGGAACATGGCCGCCGAAGGTCTTCCGCCCGCATTCAAGACATCGATGCTGCAAAGCCTCGAAAAGTCTTCCATCACCGAAATCGACTTTATCAACGGCGCGGTCGTGCGCTGGGGCGAGCGCCTCGACGTGCCGACTCCGGTGAACTCGACGCTCGTCGCCTGCATCAAGGGCATCGAACGGGCGATGACGGACCGCCAGAAAGTAGGGGCCGCAGCATGAGTGCGACGAGAGCCTATCTGGAACACGTCGCCATCTGGGTGAAGGACATTCACTGGCACATCGGCTTCTTCGAAAATGTGCTCGGCATGACGATGCGAGAAGTGGACGGCACGCGCGAAGAGCCGCGTCAGTACTGGACGCTGGGTGGTCTGCAGTTCATCAGCGCGCCGCAGCATGAGGGCCCAGAGGGACGGCTCGCGCATCTCGGCGTCATGTGCGAAGACCTCGAAGCCGCGCTTGCCGCCGCGCAAGCGTTCGGCGTCACAGAAATGCCGCAAGGCCGCAACTGGCTGCGTCTGCCCGACGGCCTCGCTGTCGAACTCATTCAGGCTAAACCTGCTACGTGCGTCGCGCAGGCGCTGGCGATCAACCCACGCGCGGAGGCGTGAGCATGAGCACCACTACCATCACCGAAAAATACTGGGACGATGCGCGGGAAGGCGACGAGTGCGTGAGCCCCAGCTATACCGTCACGAAAGAACGCATCCTCGCCTACGCCGATCTCACAGGCGATCACACGCCGGTACATGTCGACGAGGAATACGCCAATGCGAGCCATTTCGGTTCGATCGTCGCGCATGGTCTCTTCGGATTGTCGATTGCCGATGGCCTGAAAACGCAAAGTGACTATCGCTTTCTGCCTGGCATGTCGCTCGGCTGGACGTGGGACTTTTTGCTGCCGATCAAGGCTAACGACGTGCTGCATGTGAAGTTCCGCGTCGGCTCGATGCGCGCGAGCAAGAGCCGTCCGGACTGGGGCATCGTCGTGCTGCCGTCGGAATTGATCAACCAGAACGGCGAAGTCGTTCAACGCGGCGAACATCGTCTGATGATCCCGCGCCGTCCGGGAGCGAAATGATGCAGGCGCGTCCACTCGAAGGTATCCGCGTTGTCGATTACAGCCACTTTCTCGCCGGTCCCTATGTCGGCCGATGCCTTGCGGCGCTCGGCGCGGAAGTCATCAAGGTCGAGCGTCCCGGCAGCGGCGACGCAGGCCGTCAGCACGCCACCGTCCTTGACGACCAGCAAAGCGCCTACTTCCTGCAGCTCAACATGGGCAAGCGCGGCGTGAGCGTCAACATGAAAGATCCGCGCGGCAAGGCGTTCATGCAGCGTCTGTGCGATTCCGCCGACGTATTCATCGAGAACTACCGGCCGGGCGCGCTGGACAAGCTCGGGCTCGGATACGCCGCGTTGTCCGAGCGTAATCCGGGTCTCGTCTACTGCTCGATTTCCGCGTATGGACATACCGGACCGGATGCGCATCGCGCGGGCTTCGGCCTGATTGCGGAAGCGAAGAGCGGCATCATGCAGATGATCGGCAACCCCGGTGAGCCGCCGCCGCTCATGCGCATTTCGCTCGGCGACATGTACACCGGCATTCATGCGGTCGCGGCTGTCAACGCCGCGCTGCTCGGCCGGGTGAAGAGCGGACGCGGCCAGCACATCGACATGGCGCTGTATGACGCGCTCTTTTCGATGCATGAATATGCGGTGCAGTGCTACACGATGCAAGGCGTGGTGCCGGAGCAAACGGGTCACGACATGCCGACATCGACGTTGTACGGCGTGTTTCGCGCGGCCGACGGCGATCTCGTCATCGCGGCGCAAGTGGACGATTCGTGGAAGCGCTTTGCCACACTCGTCGAGCAACATGGCGGTCCGGTCGGCTTCGGCAACGACGAGCGCTTCCATAGTCTGAACGGACGGAATGCGAATCGTGAAGCCATTCTCGCAGTCGTTCAACCGTGGGTAGCTGCGCGGCCTGTCGCGGAAGTGCTGGCCTTGCTCGACAGCGTCGATGTGCCGAGCGCGAAGGTTCAGCGCATCGATGAAGTTGTCGCCGATCCGCAAATCGTCGCCCGTGGCATGGTGATCGAGCAGGACCATCCGCGCTTCGGAAAACTGCGTCTGCCGAACCTGCCGTTCCGCTTCTCCGACTGCGATACGTCGATACGCGAAGTCGGCCCCGATCTCGGGCAGCACAACGAGGAAGTGGCTCAATCGCTGGGCTTCAGCGCGGCAGAGATCGACGCGATGCAAACCGATGGCGTGCTCTTCTCGAAGCCGGGTACGCAATGAGCGATCGATACGCGGTAATCGGCAATCCGATCGGACATACGAAATCGCCGCTGATCCACGGTCTTTTCGCAGAAGAGACCGGACAGGACATGACGTATGAGGCCATCGAAGGGCCGCTGGAACCGGCCAATGCCTTCGACGATACGGTGAGAACTTTCATCGCTGCGGGCGGCAAGGGCATGAACGTCACTGCGCCGTTCAAGCTACAGGCATTCGCCATGGCCGACGAGCGCAGCGAAAGGGCTGCCCTCGCGGGGGCCGTCAACGCGATGAAGTTCGAGAACGGGCGCATCGTGGCGGAGAACTTCGACGGCGTCGGACTCGTGCGCGACATTGAAATCAACCTGCATCAGCCGATGGCGGGCAAGCGCGTGCTGGTCCTGGGCGCGGGCGGAGCGGTGCGCGGCGCGTTGCTGCCGTTCATCGCGGCGCGGCCTGCGCGACTCGTCATAGCAAACCGGCACGTGGACAAGGCGAAGGCGCTCGTCGAACAGGTTGCGGCGGGCGCAACACTCGTCGCGTGCGGCTATGCGGAGCTTGAATCGATGGGACAGTTCGACCTTGTCGTCAACGCGACGTCCGCGAGCCTGACCGGGCAACGGCCGCCCGTTCCGCCGAGCGTCTTCAGCGCGAGCGGCACGGCGTATGAACTCGCGTACGGAAAGGGTCTCACGCCGTTCCTGCGGCTAGCGCGTCACGCTGGGGTGCAAGGTGTCGCGGATGGCGTCGGCATGCTGGTCGAACAGGCCGCCGAAGCGTTCGCATGGTGGCGAGGTGTTCGTCCGCGCACGCACGCGATCATCGACCAGCTCACGGTTCCGCTGGATTGACGCGACGAGAAAACACTGTGTTCAAAGCGAGACATATGACGGAATTTCGTTATCGCGAGTAGGCTGTGGCTTATAACCGGTCGTCGCGTTCGCTATCGTGTTCAATCTGATCTCGATGTGCGCGATTCACGCCGGCTCGGAAGACACGGGAGAGTGATATGAAGAAAACGCGTATCGCCGTAGCGGGTGCCGGCTATATCGGTCTCGAGCATATTCGTGTCGTCCGGGAAAACGCGACTTGCGTCCTGTCGGCGGTTGTCGATCCGTCGGACGCGGCGGCCGACATTGCCGCAAAAGCACATGTGCCGCATTACCGCTCGCTCGATGAACTCTTCAGACAAGATCGTCCGGACGGTGTGGTTCTTGCAACGCCGAACACGCTTCACCTGGAGCACGCGCGCTTGAGCATGCAGGCAGGCGTGCCGATGCTGCTGGAGAAGCCTATAGCGTCCACGGTGGACGAGGCAGAAGCACTCGTCGCCGATGCCGACCGCTATGGCGCGAGCGTGCTGATCGGTCATCACCGCGCGCACAGTCCGATCATGGCGCGCGCAAAGGCGATCATCGACGAAGGCAGGCTCGGCTCGATAGTCGCGGTGACGGGCAGCGCAATGTTCTTCAAGCCCGATGAATATTTCGAGGACGCGCCGTGGCGCAAGGAACCGGGCGCAGGACCGATTCTGCTCAACATGATTCACGACATCCACAACCTGCGAATGCTATGCGGCGACATCGTGGCGGTCCAGGCGTTTTCGTCAAATGCGACGCGCGGCTATGCAGTCGAGGATACCGTCGCCGTCAATCTGCGTTTCGCGAGCGGCGCACTCGGCACGTTCCTTTTGTCGGATACGGCCGCCAGCGCGCGCAGTTGGGAACAGACCTCGCAAGAAAACAAGGCCTACGCGTCCTACGCTGACGAAGACTGTTATGTGATCGCCGGCACATTCGGATCATTGTCGATTCCGACCATGCGCCTCAAGACCTACGGGAAACCTGAGGATCGATCCTGGTGGAAGCCGTTCGATGTCGGCGTGGAGGCCGTGATGCGCGACGATCCTCTCAAGTATCAGATGGAACACTTCGGGCAAGTGGTGCGAGCCGAGGCGAAACCCATCGTTACCGCGCGCGACGGCCTGCAAAATCTGCGCATTACCGAAGCGGTCGTGATGGCAGCGAAAACCGGCGCCGTTGTCGAAACGACGCCAGTCTAAACATCGTATGGATAACTCATGAAAACTTTCCTCATGCTGCACGGCATTAATCACAACATGTTCGGCAAGCGCGATCCGGTTCAATACGGAACTGCCACGCTCGCCGACATCGATGCTCAACTTCAGGCGCTGGCCACGGAGCTTGGCGTGACGGTGGAGAGCTACCAGACAAACAGCGAAGGGGACATGTGTGCGCGGATCCATCAGGCTTTCGTCGATAAAGTCGATGGCGTGCTGATCAATGCCGGCGCATGGACGCACTATAGCTATGGCATTCGGGACGCGCTCGCCATCCTGACCGTACCCATCGTCGAGATTCATATGTCGAACATTCACGCGCGTGAAGCCTTTCGCCATCATTCGGTGTTCGCCGAAATCGTGAAGGGACAGATTTGCGGATTTGGTATAGACAGCTACTCGCTCGGACTGCGGGCGGCAGTGTCGGCTACCGCCTGATAGCTGATGCGTCGGGCGAGGCGCGGGGTGCAAGATACAGGAGTGCGCGCTTAAGGATAATTCAATGAATACAATGGCGAACATTACATTCGACAATATCGCCATGAATAGCCCCGAGCTACCTGATCTCAAGCTACTGCAGCTCTTCGACCTGCTGTACGACGTGCGGAGCGTCACGCGTGCTGCCGAGCAGCTTGGGCAGAGTCAGCCCACGGTCAGCATCTGGCTGGGGCGTCTGCGGGAACACCTGCAGGACCCGCTGTTCGTCCGTACACCAGGCGGGATGACGCCGACGCCGCAGGCGGATGCGCTGATCGGACCGTGCAGGCAGATCCTTGAGTCCCTTCGCCGGTTTTCGGCGTGGGAGATATCGTTCGATCCGAATACGGCAAAGCGCCGGTTTCGCATCTGCATGACGGATGCGAGTCACATCACGCTGCTTCCGAGGATGCTGGCACACGTGCGCGCCCACGCGCCGGGTATCCGGCTGGAAGCCGCGAGAATCGATGGAAACACGGAGCGCGCGCTCGAATCGGGCGAAGCCGATCTGGCGATCGGGCATATACCGTGGCTCGGCAGTGGCATGTATCAGCAACAGCTCTATATGCAGGACTGGGTCTGTCTCGCCAATCCTGACCATCCACGTGTGCGCACCAGGCTCAGCATCAAGCAGTACTGTCGCGAGGGGCACGTGACCATTGCCGCCGGGACGGGCGCGCAATTGCTCGAGCAGGCGCTGTTGCGCGAGAACATAGAACGCGATGTCGTGCTCGAGCTTCCGGGCATGCTCGGGCTGGGCTCGATCATCAAGTCGACCGATCTGATCGCCACGTTGCCGCGAAACATCGGCGAGACATTGGCAAGAGTGAACGACATTGCAGTTCACTCCTGTCCGTTCCAGGTCGATAAATTCGCGGTCCGGCAGCATTGGCATGCGAAGTACCATCACGAGGCGGGCAATCGCTGGTTGCGCTCCGTTGTGGCCGACCTGTTTTCGAGCAGGAGTTAGGCTCGTGTGAGCCGGCCGATATGAAATGACCTGAGCGCCGTGCGAGCCGACACCCATCGCGCTCTCAGGTCACAGAACTCTTGCCTGCAAGACGCAGCACATCTTCCAGATCGTCGAGACCGACCGGTTTGGTCAGATGCAAATCGAAGCCTGCTGCCGCGGTCCGCGCGCGGTCTTCGCTGGTGCCGAGTCCTGTCATTGCCGCGATCACCGCGCCGGGCTCCTGCAGGGCTGCGCGGATCTGCGGTAACGCATCGAAGCCGGTGATCTTCGGCATCGAAAGATCGAGAAGGACAAGCGCCGGCTGCCACTGTTTCGCGAGCTCGACGGCAGCGGCGCCGTCATACACTGCGCGCGATTCATGGCCAAGCACTTCGACGAGCGCGGCCATGCTGTCCGCAGAGTCGTTGTTGTCGTCGACAACGAGTACGCGCAGGTTTGCTTGTTGCGGTGCGACGGGCGGATTCTCGCGTGTCTCTTCGTCGGCAACTTCGCTTTCGTACCCCGGCAGCCATACTGTGAACGAACTGCCTTTGCCGCGTCCTGCACTACGCGCGTCGATATGCCCGCCGTGCAGATCCACGATTGCACGCGCGAGCGTGAGTCCAATGCCAAGGCCGCTTTTATCGGCCTGTTCTTCGGTCGGCGTTTCCTGCACGAACAGATTGAACATCGCATCGATCGCATCGGGCTCGATGCCGCGGCCGGGGTCGTCAATACGAATGGCGAGCAGCCGTGCTGATCGAAATACCGTCAAGTCGATTGACGCACCAATGGGACTGAACTTCGATGCGTTGTTCAACAGGTTCTGCACGACCTGCACCAGACGCGTGAGGTCGCCGTTCACGCGCATCGGCTCTTCGGGCATCGACACGTTCAATGTCTGGTTGCGCGCTGCCAGAAGCGGCGCACTGCCTTCTATGCTGAGCTGAACGACTGCCTGCAACGTGCACGGCGTAGGCGTGATGTGTACGCGGCCGAGCGTCACGCGCCCCGCATCGAGCAGATCGTCGACCAGACGGGTGAGGTGCGACAGCTGACGGTCTATAAGCTCGTGTTCTGGCAGAAATGCTTCGTGCCCCTTCGATTTGAGTTGCAGCATGCTAACGGCGTTGCGCAGTGGAGCGAGAGGATTACGCAATTCATGCCCCAGCAGGCCGAGGAACTGGCTCATACGCTGGCTGGATGCTTCGAGTTCTTCCATGCGACGCCGCCGCGACATGTCGCGCGTGATCTTCGCAAAGCCTTGCAGCGCGCCGTTGGGATCGCGCAGCGCCGTGACGATGGTGTTGGCCCAGAAGTTCGTGCCGTTCTTGCGCACACGCCACTCTTCCATTTCGCTGCGGCCTTCGCGCGCGGCCTGGTCGAGGTCTTTCTGCGGTCTGCCCACTGACACGTCTTCGGGCGTGTAGAAAAGCGAGTGTGGCTTGCCGATTACTTCATCGGCATGGTAGCCCATTACATGCACGGACCCCGCACTCCAGGTGGTGATGAACCCGTCGGCGTCGAGCAACGTGATAGCGTAATCGCTGATCGCATCGACAAGCACACGAAAGCGCTTGTCGAGATCGCGCGCGTTGAAGCGCTCGGTGATGTCGCGCACGAAGTACGCGAGTTCTTTACTGCCGTCATATTGCACAGCGGCCACGGAAAGTTCTGCCGGGAATTCGCTGCCGTCGCTTCGCGCGGCAGTCAGTTCCGTGCGCGGACTGTGTCCGGGCTGCTTCCGGTCGAACTCGAAGATGTCCAACTGAGCGTACTCGGCCCTGCAGCGCTCGGGGAATAGCAGTGACAGCATGGGCTGGCCGATCACGGCGTCGCGTGAATAGCCGAACGTGCGGTTCGCCGCATCGTTCCAGTCGATGATGATGCCGTTCGAGTCCGTACAAATGAAAGCGTCGTGCGTAGTGTCGAGCACGAGTCTGCGGCGGCGCAGGGAAGAGGCGAGCCTCTTGTCTGCGGCTTCGCGCAAACCGATTTCGGTACGCAGCTTTGCGATGGTGATCGCGTTTTCTTCGATCAGTGTCCGGTTCTCGGCAAATACGCGCTGATGCGCCATACCGGACGCGACGAGCGAAGTGATCCGCTCGAGAGTTTGAATGTCTTCGGCAGAGAACGCATCGTGGGTGTCGGCCATCAGCTTGACGACGCCTGCCACTTCCGCGTGGTAGGCAAGCGGCGCGACGATCATCGAAGCGGCTCCCACTCGCTCGCACGCCTGCCTGTCGACGCGAGGGTCGTTAGAAGTGTTGCGGCAATAGAGCAGCTTGTTCTCGACAGAGCACAGACCCGAGAGACTTCCCTCACGCTTCAGGCGCAAACCGACGTGCCGCGCTATCGACCCGCTGCATGCGCGGTACACCATGTCGTCGCCGTCGACCCATTCCACTACCGATGCGTGGGCCGCGGGCACCAGATCGAGCAGCGCGTCGGTGACTACGGAAAAGAAGGTATCCAGATTCAGCTTGGTCGCCGCGATCTTCGAGTGGGCGTTAATAAGTTTGAGTAGCCGGGCGTTGGTAGAACGCTCGGCTGCGAGTTGTACGGCGATATCGCTTTCGACTTGCGGATCTTGACTTGTGGTCATCTTCAATAACTCCATGCGAGTGTCGCTCGCGTGGCAGAGTAAAACACAGGCGATCTGAAATATTTATACACGTTTGCACGAGCAAGGTATGAGCCGAGCCGCAATTATGCTAAAGGCATGTCGTGACATATTTACATGCGGACTAAGGGACAATAGTAGCGGACCACTTCGTTGACAAGCCGACCGCGCGACTCCTTGCATGGTGCTGGAAGTTTGAGAAAACATGCGATCCGAACTCTCCTAAGTAGTCCTGATACGTACATCGGATTTGTAGAGTGCACTGTGAATTACGTTGAAAGACAGGAACGAGCGCACGAGCGTCTTGTAGGCGAGCACGCTTTCTTGCACGAGGTATCGACAATGGGACACAAAGCGAAATCGATGTTGATAGGCAACTTGCCGGTTTTCCATAGCGAGAATATTGCTGTCTATTGCCCGGCCGCTTGGTGCTGAGTTTGGATCTTGTTGACGGTTACCAATGCAGTGGTTGCCGCGCTTGGGGACCGCGCCAATTCATGCACTCGCGCCCTCATCTTAACGGCACACTAACAGCGGCGTCGAACATGGATCAGCGAACGCTCAATCCGCTCTTTTTTCGGTACAAATTACGCGTACTTTTGTTCCATTTAGGTAAAAACAGGGTTTTTCTGGATACAAGGTAACGCGTCAGCGGACGATAGTGTGTACATGTTTAATTCGTCGGAGCAAAGCCGTGGCAGCGGGATTTCTTACTCATCAACAGATCTTCGATTCGAGCGTGGCGCATCTTATGAACCAGGGCAACGCCGCGCTGCTTCCGCGGGGCGGCGGCGCGTACCGCGGCCGTTGCGGCGGATGCCCGATCGGCGCAATGATCCGTCCGATTGATTACCGCACGTCGATGGAAGGCGTGCCGGTTCGCTATGTCCTCGCCGACGCGCTGCAGATTCCCACCTACATGGACGCAGGGGTCGCTGCACTGAAGCGCGCACTGTTGCGCGCACGCCTCAATATCTATTCGCCACAGACCGTCGAATTGTTGAGCTGTCTGCAGAACGTTCATGACGTCTTCGGCATCTGGGAATGGGACGAGCGGCTGCGCTCTATCGCGCGCAGATTCGGACTGTCGGCGAATAGCTTGCAGCGCGCTGCGTGAAGATGCGGAGCAGTTCCATGACAAGTCTCCAGCAGATCTTCACAACGGTTCGCTCGCATCTTCTCGCGCAAATGGCAGTGTCGGAAGACGACAGCGGTAGTTGTCGGTTGCGTGGGCGCGATGGCCGCCGCTGCGCGATCGGCGCGCTGATTCACGACGAGCACTACTCGCCCGCGTTGGAAGAATTCGGTATTGGGTACTACCAGGCGGGCGAGGGTGGTCCATTGCTTCGCGCGTTGGCAATGTCGGGCGTCAACGCTTACGAACCACGCGTTATCGCGCTTCTGCAAGACCTGGAAGACGTCCATGATGGGGGCGACGTTGCGCGGTGGCACGAACAGTTCGAGGACGTCGCGCGGCGACATCTGCGCGAGCATGTAGCCGAAACCGCAGCCTGGCCAGAGTTGGCAGAAGCCGCGTGAAGCTCGCTGCAATCGCGCCGGTCGTGCAGAGAGATCGTCATGCGCGGTTAAGACCAATGCAGCGAAATTCACGCCTTCGGGTGGCCGTCTTAGCGCGTGATGCCAAGGGGTGCGAAATAACTGCGTGCATGGTCGCTTTTGTCCGCGGGACGGCGAGGTCCGTCCAGTACTTCAGCGTACCGAAGGTGCTCGCGGCGGTACTTTGTCGGATCGTCCTTTCACCGTGCTCCCAATCCAGCCCGTACTACGCGGCGCTCCAGTGAGTTGCTTGATAAAGTCGGGCCCATTCACCGAGTGAGCTTGATATGCTTAGAGGAAACCCATATTTCCTTGTATGGCATTCAGGTAATGGTCTATGCTTGAGCGACCAGGCACCGACAATCCGTGTGAGATCAAGATGGCCACAGGTAAGGAAGCGACGGCGCGAGAGGCTGCAGAAGGGCTGGGTATGCGGCAGATCACCTCCGCACCGGCAAAACTCGATGCAACGGATCGCAAACTGCTCAACCTGCTCGCAGACGATTCCACCCGAAGCTACGCCGAATTGGGAGCCCTGCTGTATCTGTCTGCGCCGGCGGTGCATGAGCGTGTCAAACGACTTAAGCGCGAAGGCGTCATCAAGAAGACAGCTTGTTCGCTCGACGGCTCTAAGCTGGGCAGACCATTGCTTGCCTTCGTGCACGTCGACACGCCGAGTTATCTCGTCACGCGCCATCTCCTCAAGTTGAAAGAACTCCCCGATGTTGAAGAGATCCACACCGTGACGGGCGATAGTGCCATGCTGCTAAAGGTCCGTACGCGGGATACGCAGACGCTCGAGGATCTATTGGAGCGGATTCACTCTATCGAGGGTTTCACCGGCACACGAAGCTACATTGCGTTGTCTACCTATCTCGAGCGCGGGCCGAGCCCTGTCGAGTAACTTCGTGCGCGTGCCTGCTGGCACAAATGCGACATGACTGTCCAATGCGTCCTGCAGAAGCCTGCTGCTATCCATGCCATTCGTCAGTTGTAGCCAGACGAACATTCCGCCTTCCGGCCGAGTCTATTTCACACCTTCCGGCATAAACGCCTGTAGCGCGAGCAGCATATCGTGCAGTTAAGTTTGCGACGAGATCGGCTAAATTATGTGCCACCGTTTCAAACGCGATGCGGCTCGTCGGTCCAATCGATGAATATCCATAAGCTGTTCGGCGACGCGCCCGCAGCTATGCTGTCTCTCGACCAATTCGATTAACGGTATCTGGTGGAACGCCATTCGGAAGTTCTTATTGCCGCTTTGGCAAGGTGTCCTCTCGCATGAAGAGTGTCGGCCATATCTGCCATGAGCGAAAAAACGAATGGCATTCGAAAAAGAATCGATTCTCGCTGGCCGCCGAGCACTTTTTACTTCCGTACGGAGCTACAGATCACTTCCAGCTTAAAGCGATTAGTTTTGAGTAGCAGGTGTTGAAGACCGTTTAGCGCTTTCCGCCCGCCGTAGACATGCGGTGCTGTTTTCCTGAAGAAAGTCGAGTCCTATACTCGAACCCGGCTCGACTTCGGTCGATGAAAAAATACGGAAGGAGACGGCAATGAACAATCCGGTGATCGAAGTCGAGACAGCGCCAACTTCTGAGGTCAGCCTTGATGACAAGTATCGAAAGGAGCGGGGCTACGCGTACATGAGCGGCTCGCATGCGCTCATTCGCGTGATGATCAATCAGCGCATACGCGACAATGACGCCGGATTGAATACTGCTGGATTCGTTTCTGGCTATCGCGGCTCGCCGTTGGCGGGTTTCGACACCGCACTCTGGTCAGCCGAAGCTGTGCTCAAGCAGCATCAGATCAAGTTCCTTCCCGCTATCAACGAAGATCTCGCGGCGACCGCGGTGTGGGGCACCCAGCAATTAGCGCTCTTTCCGCAGGAGTCCACGGTAGAGGGTGTCTTTTCGATGTGGTACGGGAAAGGGCCGGGCGTAGATCGCAGCGGCGACGCCTTGAAGCATGGCAACGGTGCCGGCACATCGGCTCTTGGCGGTGTGCTGGTTGCGGCAGCGGACGATCACACTGCCAAGTCATCCACTTTTGGACATCAGAGCGAACAGGCATTGATTGCCGCGTTCATTCCGGTTCTCTATCCGGCGAGTGTGCAGGACTATCTCGACTTTGGTGTGCTCGGCATCGCAATGGGGCGATATTCGGGACTGTGGATCGGATTGAAATGTGTGTCCGACGTGATCGAAACATCCGCCGTTGCCGACGTCGATCCTCATCGGATCGACATTCGGTTGCCCAACAAAGAATTTGCCGCCGACGAAGATCTTCACATCCGATCGCCCGATGTATGGGCCGAACAGGAGCCGCGAATCGTACGCAAAAGGCTGCCTGCGGCGTTGGCGTTCTGCCGGGCGAATCGTCTCAATTCCATTCGGATCAAAGGGCCGAAATCGAAGCTGGGGATCGTGTGCGCCGGCAAGGCGTACAACGATGTCATGGAGGCGCTCAGGCTACTGGGATTGAGTGGCGACGATGTCGAGAAAAATGGCCTAGCTGTGCTCAAAATCGGCATGGTGTGGCCTCTGGAACCGACCATTCTCCGCGGCTTCGCGACAGGCCTCGATGAACTTCTTGTCGTCGAGGAAAAGCGTCCGATCATCGAACAGCAAATCAAGGACGAGTTTTATTCCGATGCATTGAATGGGCTTCCGCTGGTTCGCGTCTCCGGTAAGGGCAGTGGAGCGATTGGTGGCGAATGGAATCGCTCTGGAGAAGCCTGCCTGTTAAAAAGCGACTATGAGTTGACGCCCGTGGAAGTTGCCGGCGCGATCGTCGCCCGGTTGCGAGCGCAAGCGGGCTGGACGGAAACGCGGAAGCGGGAGATCGAGGCGCGCTTAGCTGCGCTCGAGGCCGTTGGACGGGTACAGGCTGTCGCGGGCGCGATCAGAAAACCTTTTTTCTGTTCCGGTTGTCCGCACAATACTTCTACTCGCGTCCCAGAGGGGTCGCGCGCAACGGCTGGTATCGGCTGCCACTATATGGCGAGCTCGATGGATC
>Ga0209796_10000216_pt1 | contig 57441 bp, 48 predicted proteins | sample AgamicOrSfrz_FD_187167 | JGI IMG/M metagenome (GOLD analysis project Ga0209796, IMG submission 187167) | Agave microbial communities from Guanajuato, Mexico - Or.Sf.rz (SPAdes) (version 2) | ecosystem: Host-associated > Plants > Phyllosphere > Phylloplane/Leaf | place: Guanajuato, Mexico...
CTTCATTGCCGACAGCCGCGACCAGGCAACGGGCGAGCGGCTCGATAACCTGGAAGACCCGTACCGGCTGTTCCGCTGCCACACCATCATGAACTGCGTCGACGTCTGCCCGAAGGGATTGAACCCGACCAAGGCAATCGGCAAGATCAAGGAATTGATGGTTCGGCGTACTGTTTGACACGTAGCATCGCTGTTTCGGCTGGGGTCTCGTTCCGAGGCTCCAGCATCTCCTCTCCTGCATGACGCCCCCCAGCGCGGGACACATCTGCGTTTTGATTCTCCTTCGCATTCCGGCGACCCGCGTGCCGCGATTTTCTGATTCGCTTAATTAGTCGCTGCGCGTCGCAATATGTCACGACATGACCCAATTGGAATGACCGCGTCCGCTGCCGCATGGCATTGGCGGCACGTCGAGACACAGCGCACCGTCTGCTACAAAAAATTCCCGCCGAGGCATTTGGTAAGACCTAAATTGCATGGGCACTCCTGCTGCCGGTCATAGCCGGCAGCACAGGGAAGTCGTAGCCGACGCGCTGGCGGTCTCCAGCGCTCGCGGCCTGCAATGGTCCAAGCGGTAGTGAGTCTGGCGAGTAAAACATGTTGAACAAGAAGCGCCGCTGCTGTCGTTGCCACACACCTGCAAGCAGGCGCAATCTCCCCACGTCGCTTAGCAACCGCCAGCGTGCTATCGGTCTGCCCGTCACAGGCCGCCTATGGAGGAGGAGTCTTCTATGTCCTGCAACAAGCATGCTGTACTTCTGTTCGGCATCCCGTTCGCTATCGCATTGACGGCCAGCACGACAGGCTGGGCCGCGCCGGTTCTGGCGTCGGGTCCGAGTCCATTTGCCAGTTGCAACATCGGCGGACCCGGCACCAACTATGTGAATGCCGAGGTCGAGCCCTGGCTCGCCGTGAATCCGGCCAACCCTTCTAACCTGATTGCCGTGTGGCAGCAGGACCGCTGGTCGAACGGCGGCGCTCACGGTCTGGTGGCAGCCGCTTCGTTCGACGGCGGCCAAACGTGGAAAGAAACTCCGCAGCCATTCACCCTGTGCGCGAATGGCCTGCCGTACGAACGGGCGTCCGACCCGTGGGTGTCAATAGGACCGGACGGCACCGCGTACTCCGTGTCGATCTCGTTTAATCAATCGAACAACAACAACGCCGTGGCCGCCGCGGTGTCGAAGGATGGAGGGCAAACGTGGGGCAACCTGCGCGTGCTCACCGCGAATAACGAACCGTCGTTGCAGTACTTCAACGACAAGGAGTCGGTGACGGCAAATCCGGTTCGCGCAGGTGTCGCGTATGCAGTCTGGGACCGGCTCGAACTGCCGAACGGCAATCCGTATGCGAACCTGCACACGGCTGCTTTCCGCGGACCCTCCATGTTCTCGAAGACCGTAGACGGCGGCCTTACGTGGAGCACGCCGTCGGTCATCGTGAACGTGCCTTCGCGGCAGCAGACCATCGGCAATCAGATCGTGGTCAACTCGCGGAACGGGACGCTCTATAACTTCTTCGATCTGATCAGCCCACCGTTTTCGAAAGCGGCGGGCAAGGTTGCGTTCATCAAATCGACCGATGACGGCCTCACGTGGACGAACCCGCAAATCATCTCGGGTCTGCAAACCGTGTCGGTTACCGACCCCAACACCGGCGAACCGGTGCGCACGGGAGACATCATTCCCGAGCCCGCAATCGACCCGGCAACGGGTCAGCTCTACGTCGTCTGGCAGGATTCGCGTTTCAACGGCGGCCAGTACGACGAGATTGCGCTGTCCACGTCCACGGACGGCGGCCAGACCTGGAGCGCGCCTGTGCGCGTCAATACGCCGTCTGGAAAACCAGCATTCAATCCGGGCGTTCGCGTCAATTCAGCGGGAACAGTGGCCGTCACTTACTACGATTTTCGTGCGCTCCAGGCAGGCAATACGTCGACGCTGCCAACCGACTATTGGCAAACCACGTCGACGGATGGCGGCAAGACTTTTGGCGGAGAACTGCATGTGGCCGGCCCGTTCGACATGAAGACGGCGCCGAACGCGGAGGGCTTTTTCGTTGGCGACTATCAAGGGCTGGACGCACGGGGAACGGCCTTCGTGCCGCTATTCGTGCAGACCAACTCAGGTAACACGGCCAACCGGACGGACGTGTTCGCGGCGCCGTAGTGCGTGAAGCGAGCGCTGGCGCTTCAGTCTGAACGCCCCGGAGTTTCGGGGCGTTCAGGCAACGCATGCTCAGCGGCGCTTACAAATAGCTGCAGACGTAGTCGAGCGTCTCGATCACCTCGATGTCGAAGCGGCTCTTGCCCGGCACCGAAAACGACTCGCCCGCGCCATAGGTTTTCCACTCGTCGCTACCTTCCAGGCGGATGCGGCATTGGCCCGCCTGCACTTCCATCAGTTCGGGGGCGTCGGTGCCGAAATTGAGCATGCCGGGCAGGATCACGCCCAGCGTCTTGCGGCTGCCGTCGGCGAACAGGACGGTGTGCGACACACACTTGCCGTCGAAGTAGACGTTCGCGCGTTTGATAACGGAAACGTGATCGAATTGCGTTGCAGCCGTCATGGCAGTGTTCCTATGAGTCGTCGTGAATGGTCGCGTGGGCGCCGCGTCGCGGCAGGCCCGCTGTAGGCGATCTGCGCCGACCGTTTATGCGAGCTCGCGGTCGCGCGCGAACCCGCCATCATACAGGCGAGCATGGCCGTGGCACGACAGTGGCGCGGCGCCAAGGCTCAATCAGCCGGAAGCCACCGGCCGGAACGCGGGCACGTGGTTACCGCTTTCCCATTCAGCAGAACCTGCTCAGTACCCGCTTGCAAGCTGTGTGACGGAGCCACGTCGAATTCGATGCCTAGCGCGCGAGCCACATATGCATTTTCGACGGACAGCTCCCATGTCAGGAAGATCTGCACACACTCGGAATTCGACGTAAAGTCGTCCGCATTAAAACCGCTGCTGCCGCGCCGGATCACGCCGTGGGGCTGGCCGGTGTCGAAGATCACAGCCGTGCCGCGTCTTAACGGAATGCGCTGACCCGTGGAGGCGAAATGCAGGTCGAAGCCCTGGTCTTCGGTAAGAAAGAGATTGCAGAAGGCCGCGCCGCCGTACCGGCCGGCGTCGTGGTGATACCGCGCGCCCCGGCAGGCCATCAACGCTACGTCGCTCGTGACGAGCACATCAGGCAGTCTGAGCGAGCGGGTCCAGTCCGACATTGCCTGAACGCAGCGTGGGTAATCCGGCCAACGCACGCGGGTTCGCGCAAAAGGCATCGCCTCGACGTCGCCGGCTTCAAGGTCCATTCGTGACGATGTTTCCCTGTCCCAATCCAACAGCACGCGCTGCGACGGCATGGGTATGTCGACGACGCCCGACAGCACGACCTCGCTCACGCGCCGGCTGCGGATGACGTCGCCGCTCGAGTAACAGGAGATGAGCATGTCAGGTGCGCGCAAAGATTCAGAACCGTTTGGATGACGAATGATCCGCCATTGTAGTCGGTGCGCGCGACGCCCGGCGTGGGCCGTGCGACCGCTAACGCTCGGGCATGCATGGTTCCAGATTCGAGCCGTTCTCTGGAGCTAACAATCGCGGCGCAATTTTCTTAAGCTGACGGTTTGACCGCCGACATAACAAGGAGCCCACATGTCCGACACGATTCACATCCGCCCCGTAAAGCCCGCCGATTTTGACGCGTGGCTGCCGCTCTGGGACGCCTACAACGCGTTCTATGGCCGCTCCGGCGAAACCGCCTTGCCGCGGGAGATCACGCAACTCACGTGGGGACGCTTTTTCGACGCGTATGAGCCGATGCACGCAATGGTTGCCGAGCGCGCCGGCCAGTTGCTGGGCCTCGTCCATTTCCTGTATCACCGCCACACGACGCTCGCGGGGCCGATCTGCTATCTGCAGGACCTGTACACGCTGGAGACCGAGCGCGGCAAAGGCGTGGGCCGCGCGTTGATCGAAGCCGTGTATGCGCGCGCGAAAGCAGACGGCTCGCAGCGAGTCTACTGGCAGACGCATGAGACGAACCAGACGGCGATGAAGCTGTACGACACGGTGGCGGACAAGTCGGGCTTCGTGGTCTATCGGAAGCAGGTTTGAACTGGAGTCTGCCCGGCACAGTATTTTGCAATTCATCAATTTGAGAACAGCGCGATAACGCTTCGCGGTGCTATGCTTTGATCCGGTCCGCTGCGCGAGGCCTCGCTGCCAAGCCTTCGTTCCGCACAAGCGTCCGGAGGCCACGCTCATGTCCAATGCCGTGCAGATTCAGGTTGCCGCTTCGCATCTCTACCCCGGTTGCGCCGTGCATATCGCGCACTTGCCGGAACCGGCGCGAGCGGCAGCCGCCACCGTCGAATTCGCCGACGGGTCCGGCGCCCACGCCACCTGCCATCTGCGGGCGCACGACGAACTCGAACTGACCGTAGACGGTTACGCAACGCAACTGCGTCACCCGGTCAATGCCAGGCACTGGCTGCTGCTTGCCGTCGATGCAACGCACAACAGTTGGCGGGTCAAGCGCCGCTTGCCCTAGCTGCGCAAGCGCCACATTGCATCCCACAGCAAGCCGGTGCATTCTTGCGCCGACAGTCCCAACAGAATCCCGTAACTTCAGCCGGCGTCTCGTGCGCCGCCCGAGCCGCATCTAACGCTCGCCACGCTCACTCGGAACCAACCGATGACAGACCACGACTCCTCCCTGCCGCCCGATGCCGATCCCGCCGATCACGCCGCCAATGCTGCGGACGATCCCCACAACCCCGAGCGCCGCCGTGTGCTCACGGGCCTGGCGGCCGTCGGCCTCGGACTCGCACTGAGCGGCTGCAAGACCGACGACCTCGCGGGCGGCGGCGCACCGCGCAGCGCGGCAGACCTGCGGCTCGACGCCGCGCTGCGCGATCAGGTCAAGCAGATCGTGGTGATCTATGCGGAAAACCGCAGCTTTACGAACCTGTTCGGCAATTTCCCAGGGCTCCAACATTCGCTGGATTCGGTCAGCGCCGAGCACTATCTGCAACTCGACCGCGACGGCAAGACGCCGCTGCCGCGCTTGCCGGCAATCTGGGGCGGCCTCGTGCCGCAGGCGCAGGAAGTGGATGGCAAGCGCTACATGATCGGCCAGAAGGACATCGGCAATCTGCGCAACGGGCCTTTTCATCTCACCGACGCGCACGGCGCGCCGCTGCCCACCGGCGTCATTACCCGCGACCTCGTGCATCGCTTCTATCAGAATCAGATGCAGATCAACGCGGGCCGCAACAACCAGTTCGCCGCGTGGGGCGATTCAGGCGGCCTCGTCATGGGCCATTACCGCAATTCCGCCGACACGCTCAAGCTCTGGAGCCTCGCGCAGCAATACACGTTGTGCGATAACTTTTTCATGGCCGCGTTCGGCGGCTCGTGGCTGAACCACATCTTTCTGATATCGGCGCAGGCGCCGTTCTATCCGGACATTCACAACAGCCCGGCGAAAAAGCTGGTGTCGGTGGTGGAAGGCGACGATCTGACCGGCGCGCGGCTGAAACTCGCGCCGGACTCGCCGGCCTCGGCGCTCGACGGCCCGCCGAAGTTCGTCAACGACGGCGCCTTCACTGCCGACGGCTACGCCGTCAACACCATGGCGCCGCCGTATCAGCCGAGCAACGTGCGCCCCGCCGAAGGCGGCAACCCCGCACTCGCGGATGCGTCGAATCCCCGCGTGCTGCCGCCGCAAAACTACGCGACCATCGGCGACCGTCTCTCGGACAAAGGTGTGGACTGGGCCTGGTACAGCGGCGCGTGGCAATACGCGCAGGAGCATCAGGACACGGGCGCGGTCCCCGACTTCCAGTATCACCATCAGCCGTTCAACTACTTCGCCAACTACGCGCCAGGCACGGCCGCGCGGCGCAAATATCTGCGCGACGCCGGGCTTGGCGATGACGCTTCGACCAACCATCTGCTTGCCCACATCGACGCGGGACGTCTGCCCGCCGTCACCTTCTACAAGCCGCAGGGCAATCTGAACATGCATGCCGGCTACGCGGACGTCGAATCGGGCGACCGGCATATCGCACGGGTAATCGAGCATATTCAGCGCGGTCCGCAGTGGGCCAATACCGTGGTGATCGTCACCGTGGATGAAAACGGCGGCTGGTGGGATCCGGTCGCGCCGCCGCTGGGCGACCGCTGGGGTCCGGGCTCGCGCATTCCGGCGCTGGTCATTTCGCCGCTCGCCAAAAAAGGCTTCGTCGATCACACCGTGTACGACACCAACTCCATTCTTCGCCTGATCAGCCGCGTACACGGACTGGCGCCGCTTCCTGGCGTGGTGGCGCGCGACCGCGCGTTCGCCCGCAACGGTCTGGCGCCGCTTGGGGATTTGACGGCGCCGCTGGACCTCGCGTGAAGCTCGTCGGAGCAGGCGACCAAGAACGGTTGGGGGAAAGGGGCCGGCCAGCGGTGCGGCCCCGGCCTGCGCCTTCGCGTTGACTCTTGCAGCGCTAAAAGTCATACCTTGATCTTGATTAACCGGCGCTGCGACATAGACTGATAAGGCAATTCTTCGCACTTCGCACGGAACTGATATGCGCCTGACTATCCTTATTAACGGTTCCGATCCCACCGTCAGTCATGACTACGCTGTGCTGTGGCTCGACACCGACGAGCATCGGTGGTCGAGAGAAGCGCACCAGGGGATCGACCTGCCTCCTTGGGGCGAACTACGCGACGACAATGGCGTGACTACGCTGTGCGGGCCGAGTAACGAAGCGCCGCTGTGCACGCTGCGCGGCCTGCATGTGGATCGCAAGCAGCGCGTGAGTGCAGCGCAGGGCGACGCCGCCTGGACCACGCTGCGCACCCACGCGCCCACCAGCGGTTTCTGGCGTTTGCAAGCGGTCGATCGTCAAAAAGTGAACGCGGAAAACAGCGTGTTCGGCAATTAATTCCAATTCGTTCTGTCTTTTTCCAGTCAGTCGGAAATTCTCACGCGCGGCAGTCGGTCCGCGCGTGGGCGTCCTTTCGTGCGGCTGATGCCTGCGGGCGTCTACCGTGCGAGCGCTGACCGTCCCACTCTCCACAGCAGACTTCCTTCGCGCCCGCCTTTAAGCCGGTCTTAAGTTTGCGTGCGTAGAGTAGGAAATCCACGCATTCGGGTCGCTGCAAGGCGGCCCATTTTTTTGCCCGCCCCATCCCACACCGGTTTCCTCGCCGTCATGCCGCGTCATGGCGAAGCAACCTTCCCGCCTCCGCGAATCGCCACTCTTTGGCGAGCATCGACGCTATACTTTGCGCCCTTTTCCAGCCCCCACGTCCGACACATGAAGAAGTGGCTCCTCTGTCTGCTCGCTGCGTTTGCTGCTACCGCCAGCGCGGCGCCTTCCTGCAACCAGTTCACGCCCAATGCGCAATGGCCGGTTCTGACCAACCAGAAGATGACGCCGAAAACGCGCATGCTCTGCTACAGCGACTTCGCCGTCATGCACTCCGGCATCACGCACGGTCCATTGTGGTCAGCCGAGCATCTGACGCGCGACCATATCGAAGCCGCGAAAGACATGGTGCGCACCAACAAGTTTTTCGAAGACGCGCGGCTGCCCGACGGTGAAGGCGCGACGCTCGCCGACTACAAACGCAGCGGCTTCGATCGCGGACACATGAGTCCCGCCGGCAATCGCTGGAACGCCGAGGCGATGGCACAATCGTTTTCGCTCGCCAATGTCGTGCCGCAGAATCGCGAGAACAATCAGCGCTTGTGGGCGCGCATTGAAACGTCGGTGCGTAAAATCGCCATGACGTACGACGATACGTATGTCGTCACCGGCCCGATGTTCAGCGGCCAGCAACTGCAGACGATCGGAGCGACGCGCGTGTTCGTGCCGACGCAACTGTTCAAGGCGGTTTATGTGCCTGCGCGGCAACTGGCGTTTGCAGTCGTAGTCGACAACGTGTCGACGAACCGCTACGAAATAAGGACGATTCACGAACTCGAAGCAGCCTCGGGCATCCGCTTTCCGGGCATTCCCGAGAACCTCAAAGATCAGCGACCAGGAGGACTCAAAGGTGTTTAAACCGTATTCGAACGACGACGACGTGCTGAACATCCAGGGCGACGCAATGACCGTGAGCAACGGCACGACGCGCGTGGTACTGAACGGCACGCTCGAACTCACACAGGATCAACGCGGGTTGAAGGCCGCACTCGCATTGAAGGAAGCCGTGGACGCCGTCGTGGCCGCATTGCAGGCGCACCCTGCACTGCCCGCAAAAGCGAAGGACGAGCCGGATCACAAGCCAGGCGTCGTGCAAAACCCGTTTCAGTGAATCGCAAAAATCGTTAGACGGTTGCGAGACAAGACGGCAACGCGTAGTCAGCACCCCGATATATTTCTGCGGCTGCGCTGTAGTTACGTTTTGTCACCAGAGCATCGTCAACTGCTGTCTTCCGGGCTGCGTTAAACCGGCAGCGCTGAACGTTTCGGCGCTCACGAATCCGCTCATCGGGTTCAACGGTTAAACAAGGAGTCAAACCATGAAGACGCTTTTCGCCGCTCTCGCATCCGCTCTGCTCGTGTCGACCGCTTTCGCACAAACGGCCGCACCGGCACCGTCGCAAACCGCACAAACACAGCCCGCCGGCCAGGCGAATCTGAAGGCAAGCACCGACGTGCAAACCGGTGCGTCGGACACAAGCGCGCCCACGGCCAAGGCAACTGACAAAGCGACTGCCAAATCGCATGTGAAAACGTCTTCGAAGCACGTGGTGAAAAAGCATAAAGCCGTGAAGAAGACGCCGGCCGATTCGAGCGCGGCAAAAGCGAAAACGGACGGCGCGCAAGAGACCAGCAATGCGCCCACGAACGCCGACGGCGCAAAGACCGGCACGACCAAAACGCAATAACACGTGCACGGTTGCGGCGCGCACCGGCCACGCAGGCATTAAAACTCAGAACGCAGATAATCGAAGCCGGGCCTAGCCGTTCAGGGAGGAGCGAGTCGCATGACTCGCCTTTTTTTATGTGCGCATTAGCATGAACAAATGCGGGCAACATGTGCTCTGAAAACGCAGTGCATGCTGTCAATCTTGAGCCGTTTGCAACTGCGCGAACTCTGCAAGCCTGCGCGCATCGACGATCTCGATCTCCGCGTAGCCAAGCCTCAACGCGCCCTGCGTTTCCAACTGCTTCAGCACCTGGTTGATGGTTTGCCGCGACAGCGCCAGCATCATCGCGAGATCTTCCTGCGGCACGTGGATGACGCGGCGCAGGCTGCCCGCCTCACCATAGCCGCCCGCCATCAGCAGCAACCTGCGCGCTATGCGTTGTGCGGCCGGCAGCAACGCGGCTTCTTCTATCGCCTCGAACGCGAGACGCAGCTTGTGCGTGAGCAGCAGGCCGAAGGTGTGCCAATACGCCGGCGTGCGCTCGAGCAGCGCAGCGAGTGTCGCGCGCGGCACATGAAACAGTTCGGTGTCGCGTTCGGCATAGGCGTCGTGCGTTCGCGGACGATTATCAAACAGCGCGATTTCGCCGAACCAGTTCACCGGTTCGATGACGGCCAACAGTGCTTCCTTGCCGCTTACACTCGCGGCGCCGATTCGCATGAGGCCGCCGAGCACGCAATAGAGCCCGTCGTCGGCGTCGCCGCGCGTGAAAAGACGCTCGCCCGCAGCTAGGCGCGCTATTCGTCCCGCGGCGGTCAGTTGCGCCTGCAACGCGGCGGGCGCCGTGCGGAACCAGGCGCTGCCGGCAAGCCGCGCGGCCAGCTCTGTCGATGGAACACTTGCGGTCATGAAGTCGCGCCTGTGCCGATTGTCGGCTACCCGATGGTTTGAAATTCCGATCGCCGCGATTATGCTGGCTTTAACCGAGGAGCGGCAATCATGAGAACGCTGACACAGCAGCTAACGCAGTATGCGGCTTACCATCGCGACCGGCGCAATATCGCCACGCATTTCGTCGGCATTCCGCTGATCGTGCTGGCGCTGGCGGTTCTGCTGAGTCGTCCGGCTTTCGCGCCTGGCGCGCCGCCATTCACGCTATCGCCGGCGTGGCTGCTGTTCGTCGCCGCCACGCTCTACTATCTCGTGCTCGACGTGCCGCTCGGTTCCATGATGGCGGTGGTGTCTGCGCTGTGCGTCGCATTCGGCCAGTGGATCGCGGCGCAGTCCACACCGGTGTGGCTGGCCACGGGCGTTGCGCTCTTCGTGACGGGCTGGGTGTTTCAGTTTATCGGCCACGTCGCATATGAGCATCGCAAACCGGCTTTCGTCGACGATGTGATCGGCCTTCTGATCGGCCCGCTCTTCGTCCTGGCCGAAGCGTTGTTCGGCATCGGCTGGCGACCCGCATTGCGCGACGCGATAGAGCGCGAGGCCGGGCCGACGCGCGTGAACCAGGACCATGCCGCCGCGCACCGACAATAGAGGTGGCCGCGAACAGCGCAACGCATGCTGCGTCACCCGAAGCGCACGAACCTCATGCTATGCAGCGCTGTGAGCGCGACCGCGATCCAGATGGGCACATAGGTCGCCAATAGCGCCGCGCTGAGCGTTTCGCCGAGCAGGGTGACCGACACCAGCACCAGCAAAACCGGCTCGACGTAGCCGAGAATGCCAAACAATGCGACCGGCAACAGGCGGCTCGCCGTCAGATACGAAGCGAGCGCGAGCGTGCTCAATGCGCCAAGGCCCGGCAACAACAGCAGCCACATGTCGAGGCGCCCGGAGATGAGCGGCAGCGATCCGCCGCTCGCAACGAATGCGACGGCCGCAGGCAGCAACAGAATCATTTCGACGGTGAAGACCGCGAGCGAATCGAAGGGTATTTTGCGCCGCAGCACGAAGTAAGGCGGATAACCGAGCGCAACCAGCAGCGTGGGCCAGGAGAACGCGCCGGTTGCCCACAATTCATGGGCGACGCCTGCGGCCGCGCAGAGCACTGCGGCCCACTGCAACGGGTCGAGGCGCTCGTGATAGTAGAAGCGTCCCACCAGCACCATGACGAGCGGCAGCAGGAAATAGCCGAGCGACACTTCGAGCATGCGCCCGTGCAGCGGCGCCCAGAGAAAGACCCATAACTGCGCGCCGAGCAACGCGGCGGCCGTAACCGTCGCGGCGCCAAGCTTCGGTTGCGTCACCATTCGGTAAACAAGCTGCCGCAAAATCGGCATGCGTTTGCGCAACGCGACGAGCACGAGCGCGCCAGGCACGGTCCAGATAATGCGCCAGGCGAAGATGTCGAGGCCGCTAAGCGGCGCGAGCAGCGTCGCATACGCAGAGAGCAGCGCGAACATCGCGCAGGCGCTAACAGACAAGGCAATGCCGCGCCGCGGCGAATACTGGTTCATGGTGCGGTCCGCTGCGCTGTGTGGTGACGCATCGCCGGTGGTGGAGTCATGGAAGGTGCAGGTGGTGAGCCGCGCATTCTAGCCGGTTTGCCCAGGCGGCATGCGCTTGCCCGTTTTTTCGTGAGGCGCAAGCGCGGCACCGCAGCGGCAAGGCAGCGGCAAGGCAGCGGCAAGGCATTCGGCAGGCAAACGGCGACAGCTGCCCCAAAACCGCGGCGAATTAATTCGTGCACATCTCGCGTCGATGGACTAGAACGTAACTTCACGCGCGCGACACAAGCCGCGCGCCTTCATCGGCCACGCGACACGCCGTAGCTCAAGCGCGAATCTTGCTTCGGAACCTGCCGCAGCGTTTGCAACATCAACGAGCCGGGCCGGCTGCCGGCCCTCGCTTTCCTTGCGGCACGCAACGATCCGTACCAGCGTGCCGGCGCCCCGACACCATCCCGCTCATCGAAGTGACTACTGGAGCCAGCATGACCCAGCCAGCCCTCTCGCTCGACTCATCACCCGATTTACGCTCAGCTTTCGCCGCCGACGTCCGCGCCGGCCTCACGCACACGCCGCAGAAAGAGCTTCCGTCCAAGTATCTATACGACGAGGTCGGCTCGGCGTTGTTCGAAGTGATTACGGTGCTGCCCGAATACGGCGTGACGCGCGCTGAAGAGCGGCTGCTCGCCAAGCACGCGGTGGACATAGTCGAGCATCTGCCACACGATGTGACGGTCGCCGAACTGGGCAGCGGCAGTGGCCGCAAAACCCGCCGCATTCTCGAAGCACTGTGTAAAAAGCGCCCCACTTCTTACTGCCCGATTGAAATTTCGCGCACCGCGTTGCAGTTGTGCAGGCGCGAGTTGGGCGACATCGAGCGCATTTCCATTGTGGGTTACGAGCGCGACTATCTGGCCGGTCTCGCCGAGGTCAGCAAGAAACGCGCAACCGGCGAACGCTTACTCGTGCTTTTCCTCGGCAGTACGATCGGCAATTTCGGCAGACTTGCGGCCACGCGTTTTCTGCGCGACATCCGCAACATGCTTGCACCCGGCGATGCGCTGCTGCTCGGCACCGACCTGATCAAGCCGACGCCGGTCCTGATCGCCGCTTACGACGACGCGATCGGCGTGACGGCGTCGTTCAATCTGAACCTGCTTGCCCGCATCAATCGCGAACTGGGCGGAGACTTTCCGCTCGACGCCTTCGAGCATGTCGCACGCTTCAATCCGGACGCGCGCAGCATCGAAATGCATTTGCGTGCGAAGCGCGACGTCACCGCGCATGTGGCCGCCGCGAAGCTGACTGTGTCGCTGAAAGCCGGCGAGACGATCTGGACCGAGAGCAGCCACAAATATCGCGCGGACGAAATGCCGGCCATTGCGGACGACGCGGGTTTCACGTGCAGCCATCAGTGGGTGGAAAGCGAGTGGGGATTTGCGGAGAGCCTGCTGGTGGCGCGCTAGTTGGCGCGCTAGGCGGCGCAGGCTTTCGCAAAGCGCGACGACTTTCGCGCTAGCGGATTCGGGGTAGCGGTTTCAAGGTGCCCGGAGCGAGGGCGCGTGGCGTGGTAGAGCGGCGCGCTTGCGCCCACGTTACGCGCCGCCTCCTAGTGTCGTGTCAGATCGGCCGCCGTTGAGTGTGGCGCAAAGCTCGTCGCGGTCCTGGTCCTGTCCGGCGACTGGCGCCGAGCCGCCGGTTCGCCGCGCTCGAGCGCCCTCAATGCTGCTCGAAACGCTCGTAGCGCTTTTCGGTCGCGCGTTCTTCGCCGCTCACCTCGGTCACGCGCGCAGCGGGCGGGCCGTGACGCAGCCACGACAACATCCGGTCGACCTGATTGGCCGCGCCCTGCAACACGGCTTCGACAGAGCCGTCGTCGAGGTTCGCCACCCATCCCTTAATGCCGAGCGCGTGCGCCTGGCGCACAGTAGCATGACGAAAACCGACGCCCTGCACTGTGCCGCGCACACGCACGTAATACGTTTCGATCCGTTCATCCAGATCCGGGGCCATGCCGTTTTCTCCTCACAATCTTTTCAAGCCGGAATTCTAGTCGGGTCGCGGCGAGCCTGCATGGCAGGCTCGGACGTTATCGCCTTTGCGGCGCTTGACGGAGCGCGGCGCCGACCACGCGGCCGGGTGTTGTTCGCGAGAACCGAGATAACCGCGAGAACCGCGAGAACCGCGAGATCTACGGCATCGGCCCCGCGTGCCACGTACAATCCCCCGACTGTCACGCAGGAAACGGAAACAGAATGACCGAACAGAATCGCGATCTCGTGCTCGTGACCGGCGCATCCGGCTTCGTCGGCTCGTCGGTCGCGCGCATCGCGCAACAGAAGGGCTTCAAGGTGCGGGTGCTGGTGCGCGCCACCAGTCCACGGCAAAACGTCGAGTCGCTCGACGCCGAAATCGTCGTGGGCGATATGCGCGACGAAGCGTCGATGCGCAACGCGCTGCGCGGCGTGCGCTATCTGCTGCACGTCGCCGCGGACTACCGGCTGTGGGCGCCCGACCCGGCAGAGATAGAGCGCTCGAACCTGCAAGGCACCGAGGCGACCATGCGCGCCGCGTTGAAGGAAGGCGTTGAGCGGATCGTGTACACCAGCAGCGTGGCGACACTCAAGGTCACGAGCTCCGGCAACTCGGCCGACGAGACATCGCCGCTGAAAGCCGATCAGGCCATCGGCGTGTACAAGCGCAGCAAGGTGCTGGCCGAGCGCGCCGTGGAACGCATGATCGCGCAGGACGGACTGCCGGCGGTTATCGTCAATCCGTCCACGCCGATCGGTCCGCGCGACGTCAAGCCAACGCCGACCGGGCGCATCATCGTCGAGGCCGCGCTCGGCAAGATCCCCGCCTTTGTCGATACCGGTCTGAATCTCGTGCACGTCGACGACGTCGCTGCCGGGCATTTTCTTGCGCTCGAGCGCGGCAAAATCGGCGAACGCTATATTTTGGGCGGCGAAAACCTGCCGCTGCAGCAAATGCTCGCGGACATCGCGGCGCTGACCGGCCGCCGGGCGCCTACCGTCAGCCTCCCGCGCTGGCCGCTTTATCCGCTCGCAATGGGCGCGGAAGCGCTCGCCAAGTTCACGAAGCGCGAACCGTTCGTGACTGTGGATGGTCTGAAGATGTCGAAGAACAAGATGTACTTCAGCTCCGCCAAAGCGGAGCGCGAGCTGGGCTACCGTGCGCGTCCGTATCGCGAGGGTTTGAGCGACGCGCTCGAATGGTTCCGGCAGGCAGGCTATCTGAAGCCTTAGCGCATGCATTTTGTTACAACGTCGCTGTGATTGCGAAAGGTAAAAGCCTACGCGCAGCAGTTAAAATCGTGGGTCTTACCAGAGAAACCTCGCATGAATCTTCACGAACAGCTCGGCGCGCTGGAAGTGGGCGTCGATCAGCTCATTCAGGCTGTCGTGGCCCCGCAGGCCCAGAACACCCCCGAGACACGCAACACAAGCACCGCGCAAGGCGCGTCGGCGGAACACACTGCGGGCGCGGAAGGAACAGCGCAAGCGACCGTTGGAGCCGCCACCGAAACGGAAGCCGCGGCCGTCGAAGCGCAAGCCGAAACCGCGCACAACCAGTCCGAGGCAAAGCCGGACCAACCAGCGGCAAACCCCGTTGAACCCGCAGCCCTGCACACGCTCGAGATCAATCGTCCGGCGCAGAACGAAATCACCATGACGATCGGCGGTCAGACCGTCGCGCTGCGGCCGGAGCAGATCGGCCAACTGATCGAAGAACTGTCGAACGCGCGCGCCTCCATGACGCCGGAACCGCCGCCGGGCATTCCACCGGGCTGGCGTTTCGTGTCGACTAAGAATCCGGTCATGGCCGTGCAGAAGCAGTCCAACGGCGACCGTCTGTTGGTCATGCGCCATACGGGTCACGGCTGGGTGCCGTTCACCTTTTCGCCGGATATGGTGATTCAGCTTTACATGATGCTCACGCAGCGCTAAACGAAAAAGCGGCGCATATGCGCCGCTTTTCTTCAACGTTCCTGCACAGGCGCCTGAACCCGCGCCTTCCACTGCCCGCCCTTGCCGCGCCAGTAACGCAGCGCCGAAGCGAACGTCGCGCCGACATAAAACAGCGCGACGAGCGGCAGAAACGGCGCCCACAGCGGCGAGCGGCGGTAATAGCCCAGCATGGGCGCATATGCGCAGCACATGGCCGCCCACGCGAGCCACGCCGGCCAGCCTGTCGGCCCGAGCACCAGCGCGGCCACCGGCGGCACGAGATAGATGATGGTCATGCCGGCGAGCGTACCCGCGAGCAGCACCGGCGAATAATGCAGCTGCGTAAAGGCCGTGCGCGCAATCATGTTCCAGATGTCGCGCCAGCTGTCGTAGGGGCGCAGCGAGACGCTGCGCGCGGCCACGTCAAGCCGGATTGCATGCCGCCCAGTGCCGCGATGCTTGATGCGCGCCGCGAGACTGCAGTCGTCGATCAGTTCCGCGCGGATCGACTCGATACCGCCCGCTTCCTCCAACGCGCTGCGGCGCACGAGCATGCAGCCGCCGGCCGCAGCTGCCGTGCGATTACGCGGGTTGTTGACCCACGCGAACGGGTACAGCTTCGCAAAAAAGAAAACGAAGGCCGGGATCAGCGCCTTTTCCCAGAACGAATCGCAGCGCAGGCGCACCATTAGCGAGACAAGATCGCGTTTTTCCGCGTCGGCGCGGACAACGAGCTGCGTGACGGCGTCCGGCGGATGGCCGATGTCGGCGTCCGTCAGCAACAGGAAGTCGGCCGGCAAACCCAGCGTGCGCACCGCCTCGATGCCCTGCGATTGCGCCCACACCTTGCCGGACCATCCGGGCGGCAGCGGCTTCGCGCTCAGCACGGTAAGCCGGTCGGGGCATTGCAGTTGCAACGCGGCTGCGCGCGCTGCGTCGGCGGTGCCGTCCGTGCTGTGGTCGTCGACCACGATCACGTGAAACTCACCGGGGTAGTCCTGCTCCAGCAGCGTCGTGACGGCCTGCGCGATCACGTCCACTTCGTTGCGGGCGGGTACGACCGCGGCGACCGCCGGCCAGGCGGCGCGCGGCGCGACCGTGAGCGGCGCGGCCGGGCGGGCGCGCCAGAAACCGCCGCGCGCGAACAGCAGCACGGCCCAGATCAGCAAAGATAAACAGGAAAGAAAAAACAGAATTACCGGCGCCAAGCCCATTAATCGTCACCCTTTATTTCCGGCAAGGGCCGGAATTATTTCGACGTGGGCGCGAAGCGCTCCACGGGACGCCGTAGTTTAAGGGTTCCGGCAAAGCGGTGCAGCGCGCAATTATTGCCGCAAGAATTGCCTGGGGTGCCCGCCGCGAGTGCCGCGTCCGCCCAACACTGTATCGGCGCGCCAAAGCAAAGCTGGCCCGATAGCGTTAGAATGCGCGTTTGGTTTTCCTTACCGGCACGCCGCCGGAGCTCAAGACGTTAATTAATTAGATCGTCGCGGCGATAAAGTCAGAATTTCCGGCTTCCTCGAAACCCGCGTCAGTCGGAGTCCGCCAACTTATGCGAGTCATCCTTGCCCAACCCCGCGGCTTTTGTGCGGGTGTTGTTCGTGCAATCGAGATTGTTGATCGGGCGCTGCAACAGCACGGCGCGCCCGTGTATGTGCGCCACGAAATTGTCCACAATCGCCACGTGGTCGACAATCTGCGCCAGAAAGGCGCGCGTTTCGTCGAGGAACTCGACGAGGTGCCGCAAGGCGCCGTTGCGATTTTCAGCGCGCATGGCGTCGCTCAGACGGTCGAGCGCGATGCAGAAGCTCGCGGGCTCGACGTGCTGGACGCAACCTGCCCGCTCGTGACCAAGGTCCACGTACAGGGTCGCCAATATGTGGCCGCCGGGCGCACGCTGATCCTGATCGGTCACGCCGGCCATCCGGAAGTGGAAGGCACCATCGGCCAGATTCCGGGCAAGGTGCTGCTGGTCCAAAGCGAAGCCGAAGTCGAGCATCTGGACCTGCCGCTCGACACGCCGCTCGCCTACGTCACGCAAACCACGCTTTCCGTAGACGACACCCGCGGCATAATCGACGCGCTGCTGCGCCGCTTCACCGACATCGTCGGACCGGATACGCGCGACATCTGCTATGCGACGCAAAACCGCCAGGCCGCGGTGCGCGAGCTGAGCAAGCAGGTCGACGTGCTGCTCGTGGTCGGCGCAACCAATAGCTCCAACTCCAACCGGCTGCGCGAAATAGGCAGCGAAAGCGGCGTGGCGAGCTACCTCGTCGCCGACGGTTCGGAAGTGAAGCCAGAGTGGTTTGCCAATGCGCAAACCATCGGCATCACGGCGGGTGCTTCGGCTCCCGAAGAAATGGTCAAAAACGTAATTGATGCGCTGAGCGCAATGGGGCCCGTCGACGTCACGACGATGGCGGGCCGTGAAGAGAAAGTCGAATTCAAGTTGCCATCGAAGCTGATGCAACCACTCGCCGCACGCGAAGTTTAAGGAGGACGTCTTGTCTATTCCGCTGCTACAGAAAGTCCGGGTCGGCGCATACATCATGCGTCAGCACCTGTCCGGCAACAAACGCTATCCGCTCGCCCTGATGCTGGAGCCGCTGTTTCGCTGCAATCTTGCCTGCAATGGCTGCGGCAAGATCGACTATCCGGATCCCATCCTGAACCAGCGTCTATCGCTGGAAGAATGCCTTGGCGCCGTCGACGAATGCGGCGCGCCGGTGGTCTCGATTGCAGGCGGCGAGCCGCTTCTGCATAAGGAAATGCCGCAGATCGTCAAAGGCATCATCGCGCGCAAGAAGTTCGTGTACCTGTGCACGAATGCGCTGCTGATGGAAAAGAAGATGGACGACTATGAGCCGAATCCGTACTTCGTCTGGTCTGTTCACCTGGACGGCGACCAGCAGATGCACGACCACTCGGTCTCGCAAGACGGCGTGTACGACAAGGCGGTCGCGGCCATCAAGGAAGCCAAGCGCCGCGGCTTCCGCGTGAACATCAACTGCACGCTGTTCAACGACGCCGTGCCGGAGCGCGTAGCCGCATTCTTCGACACGGTCGGGCCGATGGGCGTGGACGGCATCACCGTCTCGCCGGGCTATGCGTATGAGCGTGCGCCGGATCAGCAGCACTTCCTGAACCGCGAGAAGACCAAGCATCTGTTTCGCGAGATTTTCAAGCGCGGCAACAACGGCAAGAAATGGTCGTTCAGCCAGTCGGCCATGTTCCTCGACTTCCTCGCCGGCAACCAGACATACGAATGCACGCCGTGGGGCAACCCGGCGCGCACGGTGTTCGGCTGGCAAAAGCCCTGCTATCTGGTCGGCGAAGGCTACGTGAAGACCTTCAAGGAACTGATGGAAACCACGGACTGGGACAAGTACGGAACCGGCAACTACGAAAAATGCGCCGACTGCATGGTCCATTGCGGCTTTGAAGCAACGGCCGTGATGGATACGGTTGCGCACCCGCTGAAGGCCCTGAAGGTAAGCATGCGCGGCCCGAAGACCACGGGTGCTTTTGCCAAAGACATTCCGCTCGACAAGCAGCGTCCGGCTGAGTACGTGTTCTCGCGCCACGTCGAGATCAAGCTGGAAGAGATCAAGGTGGCCGGCAAGGGCAACAAGGTGCAAACGGCTACGGCCGCGCATTGAGCATGTGAGCGGCACGGTCTGCGTGTACGCATGACCGGCGCTTGCAGACTCGCATTGCAAGATCCACAAAAAAACGCGGTGGCTTCACAGGCCACCGCGTTTTTTCTTGCGCATGAGATTGGCTGCGCGGGAGGGTCGCGCACGAGCCTCCCGCTTCAGATCAGCCCGCGCTGCGTGCGTTATGCGCGGTGAGGAACTTGATCAGGCCGTCGACTCCGCCCTTGGACAGCTGATCGGCAAATTGCGTCTGATAGACCTGGATGAGCCAGGCGCCCATCATGTTGATGTCGTAAATCTTCCAGCCGGACGGTCCCTTGGTGAGCCGGTAGTCGATGGCGTCGTCGCCGCCATTGCTGATGACATGCGACTGCACCACGACGTCTTTCGCGCCGCCAGGCACGTTGGCCGGCAGGAACTTGAACTTCACGTCCTGATCGCGCAGTTGCGACAGCGACGAAGCATAAGTACGCACGAGCAGCAGCGTGAACTGGTCATAAAGCTGCTTCTGCTGTTCAGGAGTGGCGGTGCTCCATGCTTTGCCGACCGCGATACGGGTGGTGCGCTGAAAGTCCGTTGCCGGAACAAAGCGCGTCTCAACCAGTTGCGTGATCTTCGACATATCGCCGCCCCGCGCTTGCGGATCGGCCTTCATTGCCGAGACCGTACCTTCCACGGCACTTTTTACGACCGCGTCGGGCGCGCTTTGCGCAAACGCCGCGGTTGAGACGACAGCCGCGGCCAGAAAAGCAGACAGATAACGTTTCATACGCTCAGGGAACCTGAAAAAAATGTGCAGTACCGGCTAACGATCAAAAGGCAGCCACGAAGACCACGCAACTGCTGCAAGGCAAGCCGGCGGCGAAAGCTGGATAGACCAGTATACCGGCATTGCGTTCCCGCCCCACCCCGCCGTGCCGGGCACCCGCCCGTCCGGGAGCCGCATTTGCTACGGGGCTTGGTCGGCCCCGCCTCGTCTGCCCGCTGAGGTGAGTGCGCGCAGGCTGCGCGGATTGCCGGCGAATGCAGTCCGGTTTGCTCCGGCTCTGTATACTTGTGCACTTTCGTCAAAATGCCACCCGTGATAAGGCCAATTCCGCCTACATGCTGAAGTCATCTATTGTTCGCCTCGTCGCCTATTCGGTGCGCCATCCGTTACGGATCATCGCACTGTCGATCGTGCTCGCCGTTCTGAGCGTGGTCTATGTCGCGCATCACTTCAAGATCAACACGGATATCAGCCGTCTCATCGAAACGGACAAGGAGTGGTCCACACTCCAGCATGCGATGGACCAGGCCTTTCCCGACCGCGGCGAAACGGTGCTGGTGGTCGTCGAGGCACGCGCGCCGGAGTTCGCCGACGCCGCCGCGAATGCGCTGACGGCCGCGCTCAAGGCCGAGCCCAAGCAGTTCGTCGCGGTCTCGCAGCCCGCCGGCGGGCCGTTCTTCGAACACAACGGCCTGCTGTTTCCGTCGACGGAAGAAGTCATGTCCACCACGTCGCAGCTCGTGCAGTCGCGGCCGCTGGTGAACACGCTCGCGCACGACCCGAGCCTCACGGGACTTGCCGGCACGCTCACCACAAGCCTGTTGCTGCCGCTGCAGATTGGTCAGGTCAAGCTCTCGGACATGAGCCGCCAGTTGTCGCAAAGCGCGAACACACTCGATCTGGTGCTGGCGGGCAAGCCCGCTGCTTTCTCGTGGCGCGCATTCGTCGACAAAAGCGCGTCCACGAATCCGGCGCGCGCGTTCGTGGTGGTCCAGCCGGTGGTGAACTACGACGCGCTCGAGCCGGGCGCGGCGGCGTCGCAGCGCATCCGCGACACGGCCGCTTCGCTGCATCTCGACTCGCGCTATGGCGCGACGGTCCGGCTGACTGGCGAACAGCCGCTTGCCGACGAAGAATTCGCGTCGGTCAAGGACGGCGCGGTGCTCAACGGCATCGGCACGTTTATCGTCGTGCTGGTGATCCTGTGGCTCGCGCTGCGCTCAGGGCGCATGATCGCCGCCGTGTTCATCACGCTCTTCGTGGGACTGGCGATTACCGCGGCCCTCGGCCTGATGATGGTCGGCGCCCTGAACATGATCTCGGTCGCGTTCATGGTGCTGTTCGTCGGGCTCGGCGTCGATTTCGGCGTGCAGTTCGGCGTGAAGTACCGCGAGGAACGCAATCGCGACGACCGTCTGTCCGCCGCGCTCGCCCATACCGCGCACAGCATCGGCGTGCCGTTGACGCTTGCTGCGGTCGCGGTCGCGCTGAGCTTCTTTTCGTTTTTGCCGACCGCGTATCGCGGCGTGTCCGAGTTGGGCGAGATCGCCGGCGTCGGCATGTTCGTCGCGTATCTGACCAACATGACGTTGCTGCCGGCCTTGCTGAAGCTCTTCAACCCGCCGGGCGAGCCCGCGTCGCCGGGCTTCCGGCAGCTCGCTCCCCTCGACGATTTCCTCGCCCGCAACCGTAAGCCCGTGCTGATCGGGACGTTGATCGTCGTGATCGGCGCCACGCCGCTGCTTACGCGCCTGCACTTCGACTTCAACCCGCTGCATCTGAAAGATCCGCATACGGAGTCGATGGCCACGCTGCTCTCGCTGAAGGACTCGCCCGAGGCCGCGGTGAACAACGTGCATGCGCTCGCGCCCTCGCTGGCGGACGCCGACCGCATGGCCGAGCGCCTGCGCGCGTTGCCGGAGGTGGGCCGCGTCACCACCCTCGACACCTTCGTTCCGCAGCAGCAGCAACAGAAAATGATGCTGATTGCGAGCGCCGCGCAGCAACTGCTGCCCGCGCTGCAACAGCAACCCGCACCACAGGCCACGGACGCGGTGCGCGTCGCGGCGCTCAAGCGCGCGTCGAACCAGCTTTCGCTCGCCGCCGACGACCATCCAGGCCCTGGCGCCGCCGAAGCAAAGCACCTCTCAGCCACGCTGCAAAAGCTGGCCGCCGCAGACGCCGCCACGCGCGACCGCGCGGAAACCGCGATGTCCGAGCCGCTGCGCATCGCGCTCAAACAACTCGAAAACCTGCTGCAGCCCACCGAGATCACGCGCGACAATCTGCCGAAGGAAATTTCCAAAGGCTGGATTTCGAAAGACGGCCGCGCGCTCGTCGACATCTCGCCAAGGGTCAAGCCCGGCGCCGATCCGAACGACGACGTCGCGCTCGCACGCTTCGCGCATGCTGTGAAGAAGGCCGAGCCGGGCGCGATCGGCGGCCCGATTTCGATCCTTCATTCTGCGGAGACGATCATCAAGGCGTTTTTGCAGGCGGCCTGCTGGTCGCTGCTGTCCATCGCGATCCTGTTGTGGGTCGCGCTGCGGCGCCTCGGCGACATGCTGCGCACGCTAGTTCCGCTGCTGGTGTCGGCGCTCGTCACACTGGAGCTATGCGCGGTTTTCGGCATGCCGCTGAACTTCGCGAATATCATCGCATTGCCGCTGATGCTGGGCGTCGGGGTGGCCTTCAAGATCTACTTCGTGATGGCGTGGCGCAATGGACAGACGGGCCTGTTGCAGTCGAGCCTGACGCACGCCGTGCTGTTCAGCGCGGCGACCACAGCCACGGCGTTCGGCAGCCTTTGGCTATCGCATCATCCGGGGACGTCCAGCATGGGCCGCCTGCTGGCGCTATCGCTCTTTTGCACGCTCATTGGCGCAGTGGTTTTCCAACCCGTGTTGATGGGCAAGCCGCGCCCACGTCGCGCGAAGTACAAGGGAATATAAGCATGAAACTGCGTACCACTACTGTGCTGGCGGTTGCGGCAGCCGGCCTGATAACCGGCTGCGCGACCGGTCCGGAGCGCAAGCCCGGCGACCCGTTCGAGCCGATGAACCGGGCGGTCTTCACGTTCAACGACGGCCTCGACCGCTACGTCGCCGTGCCGGTTGCGAAGGGCTACCAGAAGGTGACGCCGCAGCCGCTGCGCACGGCCGTGAGCAACTTCTTCTCGAATCTCGGCGACCTGAGCAATGCCGCGAACGCGCTGCTGCAGCTGAAGATCACCGACGCCACCGAGGACATTGTCCGCTTCGCGTTGAACTCGACGTTCGGACTCGGCGGCCTGCTCGATTGGGCGACGCCCGCCGGCCTGCCCAAGCATCATCAGGATTTCGGGCTGACGCTCGGGCACTGGGGCATTCCGTCGGGACCGTATCTCGTGCTGCCGCTGTTCGGCCCGAGTACCGTGCGTGACAGCATGGGGCTGGTGGTGGACGTCAAGTTCAATCCGTTGAACTACGTGGAGCCCGCCGTGCGCAATCCGCTGTACGTGCTGCAGTTCGTGAGCGTGCGCTCGGATCTGCTCGGCGCCACGGATCTTTTGCAACAGGCGGCGTTGGACAAATACTCGTTCGTGCGCGACGCCTATACGCAGCAACGGCGCGCCCGTCTGCGCGGCGCGGGCGACAACGCCGCGCCGCTGCCGGACTACGACGATCAGGGCGACTCGAGCGCTGTGCCCTCTCCGGCCAAAGGCAGCGCGGCAGGCGCGCCCGCGGCGTTGCCAAATTACGCCGACCCGGGCGATACCGCCGAGACGCCTGAGGCCGCTTCCGGAGCCGCCACCGGCGCGCCGGCGGGCGTGCCCGCCTACACAGATCCTGGCGACGCGCCGGCGAGCGGTGCGGCGGGCTCGGGGCCGGGCGGGTCGACGGCAAGGCCAGTTGCACCGGCTGCACCGGCTACACCAGCTGCAGGGGCTGCTACTCCGGCCTCAGGCACGGCGACGACGCCAAGGCCCCGGCCTGCGCCTGCCGGGACCGCACAACCCGCGTCAGCGCCAGCAGCGCCATAGCGCTCGCCCGGATTCAGTGGAAGAAACGCGTGCGCCGGGAAAGATGACCAACCAGGTCGAGCTCCGGTAGCACGCTACGGTCAGGCGCTGCCGCTCAGCCTTGAAGGCGTCAGGCAACGCGCATATTCAGCGCTCGCGCCGCGCCGAACGCCTGGCGCGCCTGCACCAGCGAAAGACGGGCCGCGCGAGCGTCGAGGGCGATCTGAAGCAGCGCACCGATCTGCGACGGCTGCCGCATCAGCTCACGCAGAATCGGCGCGAGCGCGGTGCTGCCGTCGTCGCGCAATCCGGCTGTCGCGGCGGACGGCAGCGTGCGCCACGCCGGGTCCACAATCGCGCGGCACACGGCGAACGGCACACCGCGCGCCGCGGCCACCGCGCCCGCCAGATGCGACTCCATATCCACCGCCAGCGCGCCCGTCGAACGATGCAGCGCGCGCTTGTCATCGGCGGACATGAGCGGGGCGGCGACCGCGGCCATCGGCCCGCGTTGCAGGCGCGGCGCGAGCGGCCCCTCGGACAGCGCGGCGGCGAGCCGGTCGGCCCACGCCGCATCGGTCGGAATGCGGCCAAATGGACCGGCAACCGCATCCGCCACAATCAGCGCGCCCGGCTGCAGATCCGGCGCGAGTCCGCCCGCTGTCCCGAAGCTGACAATGCCCGAGCAGCCGCGCGCCACCGCCGCGCTCAACGCGCGTTCGAGCAGATCGGCACGCGCTGCATAGACCACCTCGACGCCCTCGCCGCGCGCAATGCGCGCTTCGAAGGCCATGCCCGTCACGACGATGACCGGCGGGTTGCCGGAGCCAGCAGCGACGGAGAGGTCGTTCGAACGCGGCATCCGTTACATCCCGACCGCGACGCGCGTCAGCCCGTTGCGCTTCAAATGACGGAAGCGCGCCAACGCCCACAGCGGGAAGAACTTGCGATAGCCGTGGTAACGCAGATAGAACACGCGCGGGAACCCGGTAGCCGTAAAGCGCGTTTCGTCCCACAGGCCGTGCTCGCGCTGTTCGCGTTGCAAATAGCCAATGCCGCGCGCAACCGCCTCGTTATCGACCTCGCCGGCCGCCATCAGGCCCAGCAGCGCCCACGCGGTTTGCGAGGCGGTGCTCGGGGCACGCTCGTAGCCGCGATAGTCCAGCTTGTAGCTCTCGCCGCCTTCGCCCCAGCCGCCGTCTTCGTTCTGAATGGAGAGAAGCCATTGGGCGGCGCGCCGGATGCGCGGGTCGTCGTGCGGCATGCCGGCCGCGTTCAGCGAACAGAGCGCGGTCCACGTGCCGTAGATGTAGTTCAGGCCCCACCGGCCGTACCAGCTGCCGTCCGGTTCCTGCTCCTTGAGCATGTAGTCGAGCGCGCGCTGCGCCGGTTCGCTGTTCTGCGGCAGTTCACCGAGTTGCGCGAGCATCGACAGGCAACGGCCCGACACGTCCGCGGTCGGCGGATCGAGCAATGCGCCGTGGTCCGAGAACGGAATGTTGTTCAGGTAGTACTGCGTGTTTTCCGGTTCAAACGCGCCCCAGCCGCCGTCGCTGCTCTGCATGCCGACCACCCATTCGCGCGCCCGCGCAATCGCATCGCGATCCACGTCCGACTGCGTGAGCGCTCCCGAGCGATGCATCGCCATGGCGACCACCGCCGTATCGTCGACATCGGGGTAATGCGCGTTGTTGTACTGGAAGGCCCAGCCGCCCGGACGCACGTTCGGCCGACGCGAAATCCAGTCGCCGCGCACGTCGAGAATCTGCAGTGGACGCAGCCACGCGAGACCGCGTTCCGCCGCCTGCTCCGCACGCGGCTCGCCGGTTTCGAGCAGCGCGTGCGCGGCAAGCGACGTGTCCCACACCGGCGACAGACAGGGCTGGCAATACGCTTCGTCGTCCTTGACGACGAGCAGCTTTTCGATCGACCGGCGCGCGATTGCCCGGTTCGGATGATCGGCTGGATAGCCGAGCACGTCGTACATCATCACCGAGTTGGCCATAGCCGGGAAGATCGCGCCGAGGCCGTCTTCGCCGTTCAGCCGTTCGTCGACGAACGCCACCGCCTCGCGCACGGCGCGCTCGCGCGTGGCTTTCGGGAACAGGCCGTCCACCGCGCGCAGCACCGTGTCCACCACGCGGAAAAAGCGGAACCAGCCGACGTGCTGATGCGGCGCACGCGCCGGCATGCCGGTGTTCACCGGCGCGCCGCGGAACAGTTCGTCGATCCGCACGCGGCGCGGATTGCGCGCGAGCGGGCGCTTCGCGTTGAGCACGAGCAGCGGCACGATCACCGTGCGCGCCCAGTACGACACCTTGGACAGATGGAACGGGAACCACATGGGCAGCAACATGATTTCAACCGGCATCATCGGCACCGCGCGCCACGACACCACGCCGAAAAGCGCGAGCAGGATGCGCGTGAAAACATTCACGGCCTCGGCGCCGCCGTGCGCGAGGATCGCCTCGCGCGCGCGGACCATGTGTTCCGCGTCCACGGAGTCGCCGATCATTTTCAGCGCGAAGTACGCCTTCACGCTTGCGCTGATGTCGAGCGCGCCGTCGGTGAAAAGCGGCCAGCCGCCGTCCGGCAACTGGATGCGCCGCAGGTAACGCGCGATCTTCTGCTCGAATTCGAGGTTCGGCGTTTCGCCCAGGTAATGAACCAGCAGCACATATTCGGCGGGAATCGTTGCGTCCGCTTCGAGTTCGTAGACCCAGTGTCCGTCCGCATTCTGCGCAGCGAGGATTGCGTCGGTTGCGCGCGTAATGGCGGCGTCGAGCGCGGGAGCCAACCCGGCGGCGGTTGCCGCTGCGGATGCGGATGCAGGCGCGGTTGCGGTTGCGGTCGCAGTGCTCGCCGTGGCCGGCGCATTCCCGGTTTCGCCAGCGTTTTCGGGCCCGGCGGCGGCCAGCACATGAGCTTGAGATAGGTCGTTCATCAGCGTTCCATCGGTTGATTCAGCAGCGTATCCGCGGCCTTCTGGCCGGAGCGGATCGCGCCTTCAATCGTCGCGGGCAGGCCGGTAGCCGTCCAGTCGCCCGCGAGCATCAGATTGTTCCAGCGAGTCCGCGTGCCGGGACGCAGCGTTTCCTGGTCCGGCAGCGCGGCGAATGTCGCGTTTTTGTCGATCACGACCTGGTAGGCCGGCATCGCCGCAGCGGGCAGATTGGCCGCCAGAGCGACCTCGGCCCATACGCGCGCGGCGAGGTCTTCGGCCGGCGTGTCGATCAGCTCCTGAGCGCCGTAGACCGTCGCCGCGAGCCGTCCGTCAAACGCAAACAGCCATTGCGCGGTGCCGTTGACGAGCCCCGTGACCGGCGCGAGCTTGAACGGCGGCTCGATCCCGAAATGCACGCTGGCGGTCGCGGTGAAGCGGGTCGGCGCACGCAGACCCGGAACGAGCGTTTGCGCGACGTCCGGCGAAACCGCGAGGATCACGGCATGGTTGCTGTCGAGCGCAATGCTGCCTGCCGCGAAATTCAGCGCTTCCACGCGGCTGGCAATTGCGGGAGCGGTGGCTTGCGTACGAGTGGCAAACACTATTTGCTCGAGCCGCGAACCCAGTTCAATAGTCGCGCCGCCATGCTGCAACAGTCGCAACGCCGGGTCGACGAACGCGCTGCTCAGGCCGTGGCGCGCGACCAGCGCCCTGCTCGCCGGACCGCCCGAGAGCAGCATTTCGCGCACCGCCGCCGCAGCCAGTTCCGCGGACGCCTCGCGCGGCTCCACGTTGAGCAGCGCGCGAAACAGCGGCGCGAGCAGGCGGTCCCACAGCGGACCGTTGCTGCGCATGGTCTGCGCGACACTGCGGCCGGGCTTCGCGAAAAGCAGCGGCACCACATTCAGATAATCGCTCGGCCCGGTGTTCGGCACGCGCATGTTCGGATCGAAGATCCACCACGGCAGGCGCCCGGGCGACATGCGCACCGTCCAGCGCGCACGGGTGGCCAGATCGACGAACGGGAATTCCGGCAGCGCCGGTCCCGTCAGTTCGTCCGCGGAACCAATTGCCCGCAGATAGTTCAGCGTGGCCGCATTGCCCGACATGATCAGGTGATTGCCGCTGTCGATCGTCGCGCCGAGTTTCGCGTCGTAGAACGAACGGCAACGTCCGCCGGCCTGCGCGGCCGCCTCGTGCAACACGACCCGCGCGCCGCGCCGCTGCAACTGCACCGCGGCGGCGAGGCCGGCAAGGCCCGCGCCGACCACATGTACGAGCCTCGGCATCAGCTCAGAAAAGCGCGTAGCGCGCGACGATCCACAGCAAGCGCAGCTTCGGCTTGCTGACCTTCGTGCGCGGAACGTCGAAGCCGCGCTCGAGCGTGCGCTCGAGCAGCACGCGGTAGACGCCCGACATGATCCGCGGCGCGCGCACCTGACTGCGCGGCTCGCGGTCCATGATCGCTTCGGACGCCGCAAAGTGTTCCTGCGCGCGCTCGGCGAGCGTCGCGCACACGCGCGGCAGCGAGGGGTCGTCGGCGATCTGCGCCGGGTCCGTGACCGCAATGCCTTCGCGCGCGAGCAGCTCGCGCGGCAGATAGCAACGGTTGATGCCGGCGTCTTCGTCGATATCGCGCAGAATATTCGTGAGCTGCAGCGCGCGGCCCAGGTGGTGCGCCAGCAAACGGCCTGGCTCCTCCTGCATCCCGAATATTCTCACCGAAAGGCGGCCCGCCGCGCTCGCGACGCGGTCGCAATACAGGTCGAGCGTGGCTTCGTCGGGCGCGCAGATGTCGGCGGCGGCGTCCATCGCCATGCCGTCGATCATCGCGTGAAAATCTTCGCGCTGCAGATGGAACGTGTGAATGTGCCGCGTCAGCGCGCGCAACGAACCGCGCGGCGCGCCGGCATAGCACGCGTCGATATCGGCGCGCCAGCGCTCGAGCGCGGCGGCACGGTCGGCGCGCGGCAAGTCGCTGTCGGCAATGTCGTCGACAGCGCGGCAGAAAGCGTAGACCTGATACATCGCATCGCGTTGCGCGGCCGGCAGGATGCGCATTGCGAGGTAGAACGAGCTGCCGGACGTGGCGGCAGCGGCGTCGATTTCAGTATCGTCCACGACAGGATTGGAAACAGCCAAGACGATCTCCGCAGGAGGGCGCCCGCTGAAAGGCGTTCAGTAATTGTTATGCCTCGCCGCAGGGCGGGCGGCCCGCGCGCGCGGACACGCGCGAAACAGACGGCTGGGATGCCGGAAACGGCGAAAAGTATATCAACGTTTGTGAGACGACGCAGTTTCGCCCGCCGAAACACGGACACAGCGGCGGAAAAAGCGGCGGACGCGGCGCGCCAGATCGCGCGCCGCCGCGCGTCTTATGTCAGTGCGACGCAGCGGTTGCGTCCCTGGCGCTTGGCGCTATAGAGCGCCGCGTCGGCCTCGTTGATCAACACATCGTAGGCGGGCAAGCCGGGCCGCGCGGCCGCGCCGCCCACACTCGCGGTCACCGGCACGCTGGTGCCCTGCACTTCCACCGGCGTATCCGCGATCGTGCAGCGGATTTTTTCGGCGACGCGCATCGCGTCCTCGAGCGGCGTGCACGGCAGCAGCAGCGCGAACTCCTCGCCGCCGAAACGTCCAAAGGTGTCCTGCGCGCGCACGACGCCAGCCACGCGCTGCGCCATCACGCGCAGCACCGTGTCGCCGACGCCGTGACCGAACTGGTCGTTGATCTTCTTGAAGTGGTCCAGATCGAACAGCAGCACCGACATATCGCCGCCATAGCGCTGCCAGCGCGTGTATTCGTCGCGCAGCCGCGCCTCGAAATAGCGGCGGTTGGCAATGCCGGTGAGTCCGTCGCGGTCCGCGTACTCCTGTAGCTTGGCCACAGCCTCCTCGCGCTCGCGCTGCACGATGCTCACGTGCGTCACATCCGAGATCGTCACGCAAACGGCGACCACTTCGCGATCGCGCGTGAGCGGCATGAAGGTGCAATCCTGCTGCATGTAGTCGACGCCGCCTGTGATGGGCCGGTCGTGATCGAACTTGAACAGGTACGGGCGCTGCTCCCATGAGCTGAACGCGAAGCTGCCGAGTTGAAACACGCTTTCGATCTTGCGTGACAACCACACGCGCGGCAGTTCCGGGAAATGCGTGAACAGCGATTTGCCGACCACCTGCTCCGCCGACAACCCGCTGTGGTCCTGCATGAAGCGATTCCACATGAGGACGTTCATGTCGCGGTCGAGCACGAAGATGCCGAAGCCGACCCGCTCGACCACCAGATCGCTCAACGACTGGGCGGGCGAGTTCATAGGCTGGAGAGCAGCGCGTCGAGCGCGTCGTTCATGTGGCGGATGGACTCTTCCGCCATCAGCATGACAAGGTGCGCGCGGAAGCTTTGATCTTCGAGCGTGAAATTGACCTCGACGAGCAGCGCGACTTCCCATTGCAGCACGCCTGGCTGAAACACTTCGTCGAGCGTGAGCGCGTCGCCGAGCAGGCCCGGCGCGGAGAACACCGGGGTACGGCCGAGCTGGTCGAGGATGCACGACACGCAAGCGCCAGTAAGCACGTTCGCGACGTCGAACATCAGTTCCTTCTGACTGACCGATTCGTATGCCGAGCGCGAGTACGGATCGCTGACGAGCGCGCACAGGTCGTCAACACTGTCGCTGCGGCAGATCACCAGCGCCTCGCCCTTGATGTCCGAGCGGAAGCCCTGGCGCACGGCGCTCACCGGATCCTGGATACCGGTCATTTCCCGCAGCGCCTGCGCGGCCTCGGTCACCGCCACCACTCTGACGCGCGGCACGGACAATTCGATGAACGAATCGAGCAGCCGCGCAAGACGCGTCGCGGCTTGACCCATCGCCAGATTGGCGACCTCTTGCAGCGCGTCGCGCTGATCTTCGTTGAGGACTGGCTCAGACATACAACCCGTACTCCTTGAGGATGGGCAGTACCGCCTCCGGCGTCACGGGCTTGGCGATGAACGCCGCGGCGCCGAGCGCGCGCACGCGCGCCTGCGCCATCGGCTGGATATCGGCTGAGACGACGATGACGAAGGTGTTCAGGTCCTCATGCTGCAACGCCTCGAGCACCTGATAGCCGTTCATGTCCGGCATGGTCAGGTCGAGGAACATCACCGAGGCTTTCCCTTGACGATACAAAGCGAGCGCTTCACGTCCGTTCGATGCGTACGACACGTCGACGTCCCAATCCGGGGGCAACGCCTTGGTGAGCACCTTGCGGGCAAGCAACGAATCATCGGCGATCACGATAGGCAAAGGCATGGCGGTCTACAGACGGAATAAGCTCGTGCGTGTTAACGGCGGATAGCCCGAACTCTTTAGGGTGACGTTCGACGGCGCGCGTCGCGATGTGCGTGCGCCTGGTGGGAGGCGGCTTGCGGACAGGCGGGGAGGATGCGCGGCGAGGCGCGTTTGCCGCAACCTTTGCTCGCGGGCAAATGCGCGTACGTGCGGCGGACGACGGTTATGACCGGCATGTTGAGCCTACCCCGTATGGAATCGGCGCGGCTCGCTGGAACCTGGCTGATCCCCGTGCCGCGCGCGCGTGGTTTCCGCGAACGCCGGCACTCACGCGCGTACGCATGATCCGGTGCCCTCGCGGCGCGTGCGTTCGAACATGGCGGACGCACTTTTTGTCGTGGGATCGATTTTCAAAGCAATACCGCCGAAAAGCAATACACGGTATTTTTCACCTGCTAACAATATCTTCCTGGATTAGCCGTTTTCGGAAAACATACGCGCCGCATAATTATCGTTTTTATACCGTTTATACTTTTGTGTACGTTTGCGCTTCTCAGTTTCTCACTGTTTTAAAAGACTGATGAATTGCATCCGAAAATTGCAAGTACCCGTCACTACGGTAACTTCTACCGCCGTTCAGCGACTATGCTTCACGTATCATCCCTGTGTATTTACGTTTTGAAAGACCGAGCGTTTAACAATGACAGCTGACCGGTTCGATCCGCACCGAGCGAGCCGCCTTTCCGCTGACGGGCAGGGCGACGCCGTGTTTCCTAGCGTGCCGGAGCAGAACTTTCATGTGCGGCGCATGACGTTGATCGCGCTGCTGGTCGCGGCGGTCGTGCTGCCGTGTCTTTACGTCGCGGCGATGGCGTTCAGCGACATGCGCAGCCGCGAAGCCGACGCCACCGACATGACGCTGCGCACGGTGCGCGTCGCCGAGGAACACGCGCTCAAAGTGTTCGACATGAACGAAACGCTCGACACGCGCATCGTCGATCTGACCGAAGGCCTCGACGACGCGAGCATACGCGCACGCGAGGCGGCCATTCACCAGAAAGTGCGCACCATGGGCGGCGGCTATCCGCAGGTCGCCGCCGTGTCCATTTTCGGCCGCGACGGCACCTTGCTCGTGAGCAGCCGGTTTTATCCGGCGCCACCGGTGTCCATTGGCGACCGCGAAGACTTTGTCGGCCTGCGTGAAGGCCGCGATCTCGAACATGTGTCGAAAGTGATGTCGGGGCACGTGGCGGGCGAGCAGGTGTTCAATTCGGGCATCGAACGGCGCGCGCCCGACGGCACATTTGCTGGTGTGGTGTCGGTCGCGCTGCGCCCCAGCTATTTCGACGCGTTCTACCGCGAGCTGCTCGGCGGCAACGACAGCGTGCCCATGAGCATGAGCCTTGTGCGCGCCGACGGCGCAGTCCTCGCTCACTACCCGCGCCGCCCCGGCGAACCGGCAGCGGTAGCAACGGACTCGCCGTTCGCCGAGGCGATGAGAGAGGGACGGCGCGCCGGCGTGACGCGCATGCGCTCGAATATCGACGGCGACAATATGATCGTCGCGTTCCGGCATGTCGGCGCGTATCCGGTCTATGTGATGTGCGGCTATCGCGCGTCTGCCATGTGGGCCGCGTGGTATCGGCACCTCGCGGTGCTGATTCTGTCGATATTCACGCCGTCCATTGCCCTGTGGTGCGTGATCTGGCTGTCCCTGCGCCGGCTCGGCGCCGAGGAAGAAGCGTGGGAGCGCTGGCAGGCGGAAGCCTCAATGCGCCGGTCCATCGAATCGGCGTACCGGCAGTCGCGCAAGATGGAAGCGCTCGGCACGCTGGTGGGCAGCGTCGCACACGACTTCAACAATCTGTTGATGATTCTTTCGGCGAACGTGCAGATTGCCCGCCGGCGCGGCGCGAGCGGACTGGAGCGCGAGCTGTCCGCCATGGAGCGGGCGCTCAAGAGCGGGCAATCGCTCACCCGGCAGTTGCTGGGTGTCGCACGCAAGCAGCCGCTGCGCAACGAAACTGTCGCGCTCGAACGCTGGCTGCCGGCGTGCCGCGACCTGCTGCGCGCGTCGCTTGGGGCCAAGGTTTCGCTGGTTATCGATGTTGGCGTCGGCATCTGGCCGATGCGAGTGGACGTGGCCGAGCTCGAGCTCGCGCTCATCAACATCGCCGTGAACGCGCGCGACGCCATGCCCAACGGCGGGCGCTTCACCGTGCGCGCGAGCAACATCACCTTCCGTCACGAAGACGGCTTCCCGCTGACCGGCGACTTCGTCCAGGTGTCGCTGGAGGACACCGGTGTCGGCATGGCGCCCGAAGTGCTCGCGCGCGCCTTCGAGCCGCTTTTCACGACAAAGGCAAAGGGCATGGGCACGGGGCTCGGTTTGCCGCAGGTGTTTGCCTTCTGCGAGCGCTCGGGCGGGCTGGCCGCAATCGACAGCGCCGTCGGCGCGGGAACCTCCGTGCGGCTCTATCTGCCGCGCGCGACTACAGAGCCCGTGGTCGACGGGCCGGCCGAAACGGGCACTGAAGACCTTGGCGCATCGCAAGGACTGCGCGTGCTGCTCGTCGAGGACAACGAGGAAGTGGCTGCGGGCACCGAAGCGCTGCTCCAGATGATGGGCCACCACGTCACGTGCGTGCTGAACGCGGACATGGCCTTGAGTCTGCTGGAAGAAGCGCGCGCGCAGCACACCAACAGCGGCGAGCCGCTGGCGTTCGACGTGGTGCTCTCGGACATCCATATGCCGGGGGCAATGAACGGCATCGACCTGGCGGAGGCCGTCCGCGGGTTCGACATCAATCTGCCGGTCATTCTCGTGACCGGCTACGCGGAAGAGCTGGACCGCGCGCGGCAGGTCAATGTGCGGGTGCTGTCCAAACCCTTCGACATCGCTCTGCTGGAAAGCCTTTTGCAGGGCATTCAGCGTGACCTCGCGCACAGCGGGGTGGACCCGGCGGCGCATCAGGTGCTGTAGCGGGGTTTCCGGCGGTTTGGCGCTTCGTTCGCCGTTACGTCCGATTGTAAAAATGCGCGGGCGCTGGTCGGTAGTGCCAGCCGTGGCCGCGCTTTTTGGCGCAAGCCCACGGCGGCGGGCGCCGCGCGCACGGCATGTCCGGCACGAAGGTTGCGGCGTTCGTCGGGAATAGGGACGGCGCGCCGCGCGCTGTCCTACCCCAACGGGAGACAGCCATGCGACATACCGTGATTGGTCTATTCAACACCTATGCAGATGCCGAAGCCGCCCGCGATACGCTCGTGCAGACCGGTTTCGCTCGCGACACCATCGATTTGCAGGCGAACGCGGAGCCGTCGGTCGGCTCGGCGACTGAAGAAGTGGCCGGTTCCGGCGTGCTCGCCAATATCGAACGTTTTCTGTCGAGCCTGTTTGCGAGCGGCTCACGCGCGCCGGAGACCGCCCGCTATACGGAAGCTGTGCGCCGCGGCGCGGTGCTGGTCGTGATCGACGCCGCCAGCGAATCGCACGCAGAACTCGCTCGCAACACGCTGACGCGGCTCGGCGCAACAGATATCGGCGAGCGCCCGGCCGATTGGAGCGCGCACACGGCCACCGAAAGCGCGCGCGAGCACTCGTTACTGGACGAGCTTGGAATCGGCACCGTCACCACAGCCGCGCCGCGCGGCGCCGAGAGCGGATTTAGCGAAGCGGCAGGCCGCGACACAGCGACGTCGGCGGGAACAGGAATGGGTGCGGCGATGGGTACCGGCGGCACAGGTACTGCGACGTGGACCTCGCCACCGGGGGCGACCGGGACTGGGCTTGGAACTGGTGCGAGTACCTCCATGCCCGCCGGCAATGGCACGGCGGCAATGGCAACCGGAACGCCGGCAACGCCTGCCAGCAGCGTCAGCCCGCCTGCCGCTTCCGGCTCCGGCGCGGCCAGTCACGCGGCCGCGGCGGCGGATCCGCTGTACACGGCGCCCCCGCGCAGCACCGACGCCGAACCGTTCGTGCCGCCGCCCATCAGCGAGCGTCCGGCCACCGATCCGCTGAACGAACCCATGCAAGATCCGCTAGCCGACGACGCCGGGCGCAGCGCCATTGCCGCGGGTTCGGCGCCGGGGTCGGGCGCAGTCATGCAGCCATCGGAGATGGTCTCCAGCGCCGCTCATCCGACGTCGGGTCTGACTGGACAGATTCCGAACGAATATCTGGAGTATGAGGAAGACTTCCGCACGCATTACGACGAGCAGTATTCAGCTGACGACTCGCGCTACGAGGACTATGTCCCGGCATACCGCTACGGTGCGGAGATCGGCCAGGACGTGCGCTACCGCGACAGGGCGTGGGACGACGTGGAACCGGAGGCGCGGCGTCATTGGGAATCGACGGCGGCAGACAGCAGCACGTGGGAGCGCTTCAAGCTCGCCGTGCGCCACGGCTGGGAACGCGTGACGGGACATCATCACGTGTAGAAGCAGGAATAGCTAACAAAGCGGCGGCGCGCCGGGAAACTTCTCGCGCGCCGCCGCATTCAGCAGCCGTCGGCGTGGCGGACCGTTGCGGACAACGGTTAGCCGCCGACGCTACCGGCCAACATCAGGCCGCGGTATGTCGCTTCACCCACGCAACGTAGCGGTCGACAAAACCCTGCAAGAACTTGCGCGTGCCCTCGTTCAGAATCTCGCCTTTCTCGTTGATGACCGCCGGATCGTGCTTGATGAACACCTCGGGCTGGCCGAGCGTCGCGACGTCCAGATAAGCCAGCACATTGCGCAGATGCTGCTGCGCGAGCGCCGAGCCCGTTGCGCCGACCGAGGTGCCGATAATCGCCCCCGGCTTGTTGCCCCACGAATTCGCGCCCCACGGACGCGAGCCCCAGTCGAGCGCGTTCTTCAGCACGCCGGGTATCGAGCGGTTGTATTCGGGCGTGACGAACAGCAGGCCATCGGCGGCCTCCACGCGCTGTTTGAGCTGTCTGGCGGTTTCGGGGAAATCGGCGTCGTATTCCTGGCTGTAGAGGGGCAATGAACCGATATCGATGAACTCGAACGTGAAATCAGGCGGCGCGAGGGAAATGACCGCTTGGGCCAACTGTCGGTTGAACGACTCGCGGCGCAGGCTGCCGACGACGACTGCGATATGTAGGGCCATGATTCGCTTCCTCTGTATTGGGCGCTCTAGGCGCGAAGGGTACGAACCGCCCATCATAAGCAAAAAGCGCCGTTTCGGTGCTTGTCGACGCGCATTCCCTTCAGTGAAAAGTCGCTGGCGCTGCGGTTTTCACTTGGGGCGGTGGATAAATCCGGCCGCCCGAAAGTTATCCACAGATTTACTGAATAACCTTGTGGATAACTGGTACTTTTGCCTTGTCAATCAAGCCTGCCTCCGGCCTGTCCCGATTGGAGGCAACGGGCATTTGCGCGCGGCTGTGGTTCACCATGGTTTTGACGCGGATAAATCCATCCACATACGGCAAGGGCGCCGCTATGGGCGCCCTTGCTGGCTGGCTAACCGCAACAATGGCGAGTTAGTTGCCGAAGAAAACGTTGCAGTACGACGCGGGGCCGTTGCACTGCGAAGGCGCCGCGGCGTGGGCAGCGCCCGAAGCGGCGGCGAACAGGGCAACGGAAGCGATCAGGGCAGAGAGAATGCGTTTCATGGTGCTACTCCTATTGAATGTGGCTGGCGATCCGGTTGATCGATGGCCGAAGAATAGCGATTCAGCGCGCCCCTAAAAACAGGCAACACCGGAAGACTTCTTTTCATTTTTTGAAATGATCGACGCGGCCTCAAAGCCTACTCAGATCCCGCGCGGCTACCGGCATGCGTTTGCGGGCCGCTTGTTGCGCAAACGTCGCAATCGCAAGTGGATTTTCAAAACGCGCAATAATCCATTTCCGTGGACGTAACCTGGTATCACTGCGCAGGCGCCGAAAGGAGCGCGATCTATCTGAGCCGAACACGGGGCAACGGCTACCCGATCTTTTGCAGAAAGATGGCCGTGATACGCGTGAGAGGGGAAGCGGTGCCCGCAGACTAGCGGGCCCGGAAGGCGGGAAAGTGTCCGGTCGGACAGCTATTGCCTGATTGCACAGCCGCTTTGTAAAGAGCGGCTTGGGGATGTTTGGTGGGCCTCCCGTGAGTCGAACACGGCACCAACGGATTATGCTAACCAGCTACGGCTTTCGCCGCCCCTTTCGGGTTTGTGGTCTGGACTGTCTCTTGTCTTTACGACCTGCCCGTTCAGTCTCTACACGTTCTCTCAAAGAGAGCTTCGCTCGGGATTGCCACGCTGCGAGAACAGCAGAGGTTTCCCCGAATTTGAGCAGTTCTACCAGGGGGCAGAGCTAACTTACCCCAAGGCAACCCATTCACGACTCACCATGCCGAACTGCAGGGTTTAGGTGAGTCTTTGCTAAGTCCGCTGCTCTAACCAAGCATGAGCTAGAGGCCCCGAGAACTCGAAATTCTACCGTACCGAAGACGAACAACGAAAGGACCTTTGCACTCCGGGCCTGTTCGCCGATTGGCCGCCATACTACACGAAAAGGGGCCTCCGCAATCGCTTCACTGGTGCGAAACGACCGGGAGGCCCCTTGGGATCGGCTACTTCTAGCGCTGCCAACAGCAACGAAAAACGTGTCGATCAGTTGCCTTCAAGGAACGACTTGAGCTTGTCCGAACGGCTTGGGTGACGCAGCTTGCGCAACGCCTTCGCCTCGATCTGACGGATCCGCTCGCGCGTCACGTCGAACTGCTTGCCCACTTCCTCAAGCGTGTGATCGGTGCTCATCTCGATACCGAAGCGCATGCGCAAGACCTTCGCCTCACGCGGCGTCAGAGAATCGAGCACGTCCTTCACGACGTCGCGCATGCTTGCGTGCAGCGCGGCGTCCGCCGGCGCGACCGTATTCGTGTCCTCGATGAAGTCGCCGAGGTGCGAATCGTCGTCGTCGCCGATCGGCGTTTCCATGGAGATCGGTTCCTTCGCGATCTTCATGATCTTGCGGATCTTGTCTTCCGGCATTTCCATCTTCTCGGCGAGCGTTGCCGGATCCGGCTCGAGGCCGGTTTCCTGCAGAATCTGACGCGAGATGCGGTTCATCTTGTTGATCGTCTCGATCATGTGAACCGGAATACGGATCGTGCGCGCCTGGTCTGCAATCGAACGCGTAATGGCCTGGCGGATCCACCACGTGGCGTACGTGGAGAACTTGTAGCCACGACGATATTCGAACTTGTCCACCGCCTTCATCAGGCCGATGTTGCCTTCCTGAATCAGGTCGAGGAACTGCAGACCCCGGTTCGTGTACTTCTTCGCAATCGAGATCACGAGCCGCAGGTTCGCCTCGGTCATTTCGCGCTTGGCCTGCCGCGCCTTCAGTTCGCCGGCCGCCATCTGACGGTTGGTTTCCTTCAGGTCTTTCAGCGGCAGCACCACACGGGCCTGCAAATCCAGCAGACGCTGTTGCTGCTCGCGAATGGCCGGAATGTTGCGCGTGAGGATCGCGCTATACGAATGCCCTTCGCTGACGATCTTGTCGGCCCACTCGAGGTCGGTCTCGCTGCCCGGGAAACGCGCGATGAATTCCGCACGCGGCATGCCGCACTTGTCGACCACCGTATGCAGAATCTGACGCTCGACCTGGCGCACTTCGTCCACCTGCGCGCGCAAGGTGTCGCACAGACGCTCGACGGTACGCGCGGTGAAGCGAATGGTCATCAGCTCGTTCTGAATGGTTTCCTGCGCCTTCAGGTAGGACTTGGACTTGTAGCCTTCCTTCTCGAACGCGCGGCGCATCTTGTCGAACCACTCGCTGATGAGGGCGAACTTTTCGAGCGACGCACGCTTGAGCGCTTCCATTTGCGCTGCGTTGGCCGTGGCCTGCGCCGTGCCGTCGTCTTCTTCCTCGTCGCCTTCTTCCTCTTCCTCTTCTTCCTCGTCTTCGCTCTCGATGGCTTCCGCTTCCTGCACCGAGAAGCCGTCCGCGTCTTCCGCGTCGGCGTCGATCAGGCCGTCGACCAGTTCGTCGATGCGCACTTCCTCGTTCGCGACGCGCTCGGCCATGGCCAGAATGTCGGCGATCGTGGTCGGACACGCGGAGATAGCCATCACCATGTGCTTCAGGCCGTCTTCGATCCGCTTGGCGATTTCGATTTCGCCTTCGCGCGTGAGCAGCTCGACCGTGCCCATTTCACGCATGTACATGCGCACGGGGTCGGTCGTACGGCCGAATTCGGAGTCGACCGTGGACAGCGCGACTTCGGCTTCCTCTTCCACTTCGTCGTCGGACGAAGCGGCGGGCGCGTTGTCGTTCAGCAGCAGCGTTTCCGCGTCGGGCGCCTGCTCGTAGACCGCCACGCCCATGTCGTTGAACGTGCTGATAATGCCTTCGATCGCCTCGGTCTCGGTGAAGTTGTCCGGCAGGTGATCGTTGATTTCAGCGTACGTCAGGAAACCGCGCTCCTTGCCGAGCTTGATGAGCGCGCGCAGTTTCGAGCGGCGCTCCTCGAGTTCCTCGACCGTGCCGGGCTGCGAAGACGAAAACGCGTCTTTCAGCAGCGCCTTTTCCTTGGCGCGACGGTCGCGAGCCCTGGCCTTTTCCACTTTGCCGGAAGCGGCCACAGGGGTTTCTTCGCTCTGGGTTGCGTCGTCATCGACGGGTACTTCATTCAGCTTTTTCGTCATGGAGTTCGCCGTACCGGCTGTAGTCTCGACTCGCGGCTGGTGGACAACAGCCGGTTGAACCGTGGATACTGGAGTCTCGCGCACTGCCGCATCGTCCTGCGCGACAGCCGCTTCCCTTGCGCTTCTGACACCCGGCCGCCTCGCAGCCGGAGGCGGTACGGCTTGCGCCGTCTTCGTGACCGCCGTTGCCACTCCTTTTGCCTTGCCTGCCGGCTCCGCTTGCGCGGGCGAAGTGGTCGATGATTTTCTCCTGGCAGCCGGTGTCACGCTGGCAGCAGACACCTTCCGGGTAGAAGAAACCAACTTGGCCGAGGCGACCTTTGCGGTCTGCTCCGTGGAGCGTGGGCCTGTTTTGCTCTTTCCACCTGTAGTCTTTGCCATCGCATCGCCTTTTCGCCTTTGCTAGGAAAACCCTTGAAAAACAAACCGCTGGAAACCTTTTATTATACCACTCAGGCTTCTGCGGCTCCGCCTACAAGCCGAGCTGGCGCTTCATGTCAGCTCGCTTACGATTAAGCTCCGCGAGTTCCGCGAACTCCTCCGGCGTGTGCCGGGATTGCCGCGAAAGCTGCTCGAGACGATCGCAATAAGCGTCGTAACGCATCTTCAGAATCGCCGCTTTCAACTCCTCTCCGACGATCCTTTCCTGCTCGCGCCGCTCCTCGATGACGGTCGCATCTTCCGGGTCCTTCAGCAACAAATCCCGGACATTTTCATCATAGTCCAGAATTTTGCGAAAGATTTCCTCGAAAGTTGGGGCGTTTGCACCGTTTCGCAATAGGTCGGAGAGCAACTGGAACTCCGCCGAATCGCCGAGTGCGCGCGCGTGCGTCGTCACTTCCTCGAATAGCTCGCCGTGCCGCGTGACGGTCAGCAACGCCTGTTCGGCCTCCTCGTCGAGCACCGCGACCGTGCGCGGATACATCACAAGATTGCGCAGTGTCTTTTCCTCGATGCCCGTTACGCTCCGCCGGTCCTTGCGAGCCGGCGCGAGGCGCGCCGCCGCCGCGATGCGCGAATCGACCTCACAAAGCGCGGCCACCTCGTCGAACGGCACGTCGAGCCGGTCGGCGAACATATGCATGATCTGCGCGCGCAACGCATTGGCCGGCAGCGCCTGCAACAGCGGCTTCGCGTCGAACAGCGCGCGCGCCCGGCCTTCGGGCTGATCCAGTTCCTTGCCGGCGAGCACTTCGTTCAGCATGAACTGTGACAGCGGCATCGCACGTTCGACCTGCTCGGCGAACGCCTCGGTGCCGAATTCGCGCACGTAGCTGTCCGGGTCGTGCTCCGCGGGCAGAAACAGGAAGCGGATGGTCCGGTTGTCCGCCGCATGCGGCAAGCAGGCGTCCAAGGCGCGGCGCGCGGCGCGCCGCCCAGCCGAGTCGCCGTCGAAACTGAAAATGACCGTGTCGGTCTGGCGCATCAGCTTCTGCACATGGACCGGCGTGCAAGCCGTGCCGAGCGTGGCGACCGCGTTCTGGAACCCCAATTGAGCCAGCGCGACCACGTCCATATAGCCTTCGACGACCAGCACGTAGCCCTGTTCCCGAATCGCGAGACGCGCCTCGAAGAGGCCGTATAACTCGCTGCCTTTGTTAAATAGCGGCGTTTCCGGAGAATTCAAATATTTCGGCTCACCGCCGTCCAGCACGCGGCCGCCGAAGCCGATCACCTGTCCCTTCACATTGCGTATCGGGAACATGATCCGCTCGCGAAAGCGGTCGTAGCGCCGGTTCTGACCCTGTGCGTCCGATTTTTCGCTGACGATCACGAGACCCGATTCGACAAGCGAGTCGTCGCGATAGTTCGGAAACGCGGCTTCGAGGTTCTGCCAGCCGTCCGGCGCGTAGCCGAGGCCAAAGCGCGCGGCGATCTCGCCGGTCAGGCCGCGCTTCTTCAGATATTGGATCGCGACCGGCGCGCCGCGCAGTTGCTTGCGGTAGTAATCGCAGGCGGTCTGCATGACGTCGGAAAGCGCGGTGGTGACTGCTTTGGAAGCGGCCGGCGAATAGCCGCCGCCCGAGCCGCCTGCGCCTCCGTAGCCGGGCGAAGGCTCGTTCGGCACTGTCAGGCCGACGGATTGCGCAAGTTCGTTGACGGCTTCGGGAAACGAGGCGCCGACGTGTTCCATCAGGAAACCGATCGCGGTGCCGTGGGCGCCGCAGCCGAAGCAGTGATAGAACTGCTTCGTCGGACTAACGGTGAACGACGGGCTTTTCTCGTTGTGAAACGGGCAAAGCCCCATGAAGTTCGCGCCGCCCTTCTTCAACTGCACGTACCGGCCCACCACGTCGACGATATCGACGCGGTTGAGCAGATCCTGCAGGAATGACGGAGGAATCAAGGTAGATGACGCTGCCTGAATGACTGCCTGAAACACCCGATGCGGCGCGCGCCACGCTCAACCGCGGGCACGCGAACCACACACAGCCCGCGCTTTCGCCTTACTTCGCGAGCGCGGCTTTGACCTGCGCCGACACCGCCGTCATGTCGGCACGGCCCGCGAGCTTCGGCTTCAGCACGCCCATTACCTTGCCCATGTCCTGCGGACCGGCGGCGCCGGTTTGCGCGACGGCGGCCTGCACCTCGGCAACGATTTCCGCCTCGGACATCTGCTCGGGCATGTATGCCGAAAGAATGGCCAACTCCGCCTTTTCCTTGTCGGCGAGATCCGTGCGGCCCGCGCCTTCGAACTGGCTGATCGAGTCCTTGCGCTGCTTGATCATCTTGTCGATGACAGCGGTCACCGCGGCGTCGTCCAGCGTCACGCGCTCGTCGACTTCGCGTTGCTTGATCGCGGCGAGCAGCAGCCGGATCGTGCCAAGACGCTCGGTCTCACGTGCCCGCATGGCGGTTTTCATATCGTCGTTGATCCGGTCTTTGAGGCTCATCACTCACCTGAATGCGTTGAAAATTGAGAACCGGCCGCGTCGGACACACGCACAAGCACGCACAAGCAGCGCATGAACACAAACGCCCGCTTGGGACTGCTTCCTCAAGCGGGTTGACGCAATTGTGCGTAGTGGATGCGACCCTGCTGGCTGGTCCGAAGAGACCGTGTTTTCCGTGACGGCACTGGTTGCGCCGTCACCGGTTCGTTGTCGTTGTTCCGTTGGACTGCAACAGCGGCAACACCAGAATCAGTAGAACTTCTTTGGCAGCATCTGGCTGCGCAGACGCTTGAAATGACGCTTCACCGCGGCGGCCTTCTTGCGTTTGCGCTCAGCCGTAGGCTTTTCGTAAAACTCACGCGCCCGCAGTTCCGTCAGCAACCCGCTTTTCTCCATGGTGCGCTTGAAACGGCGCATGGCAACTTCAAACGGCTCGTTGTCTTTTACGCGGATGGTCGTCATTTTTCAATAACGGAACTTTGTAAAGGTTCAGGAGTATAGCAGAGCTTTTACACAAAGCCACTGGCCCGTCAAGCCCCACGGGCGTACTCGGCGGCCGCCTGGCCGGCCGCCACGCCCGACGCCCAGGCCCACTGAAAATTGTAGCCGCCAAGCCAGCCGGTCACATCCACTGCCTCGCCGATGAAGTACAGCCCGGGTGCGCGGGCGCTCATCATCGTGGTCGACGAAAGGTCGCGCGTGTCCACACCGCCGCGCGTCACTTCAGCCTTGCGGTAGCCTTCGGTGCCGTTGGGCGTCAGCGTCCAGCGCGACAGCGCTTCGCCGATGCGCCGCAGCGCCTTGTCCGGCAGATCGGCCACGCGGGCTTCGGCGGGAATCTGATGGGTTTCCAGCCAGACGTGGGCGAGCCGCTGCGGCACCCATTCCGACAACAGATTCGCAATCTGCCGACGGGTCCCGTTCTTCGCTTCGAGCAACGCGGCGACGGCGTCCTGGCTCGGCAGCAGGTCGATATGGATCGGTTCGCCGGGCTGCCAGTAGCTCGAAATTTGCAGCACGCCGGGCCCGGAAAGGCCGCGGTGCGTGAGCAGCAGATCCTCTTCGAATTGCGCGCCGGTCTTCTTGTTGCCGGTCGCGAGCCGCACTTCCAGCGACACCCCCGAGAGCGCCGCAAACGGTGCCCAGTCCGCGGCGGCGAAGGTCAGAGGGACCAGCGCCGGGCGCGTGTCGATCAGCTTGTGGCCGAACTGCTTCGCAAGACGAAAGGCAAAGTCGGTGGCGCCGATTTTTGGAATCGACAGGCCGCCGGTCGCGACGACAAGCGCTCGCGCCGCAATCGGCCCGCCGTTCGTGTCGAGCACATAGCGGCCCTCGGCGTCCCGCCTCACCTGTTCCACCGACAGCGGGGCGCGCCACGCGACGCGCCCCGCGTCGCACTCGCGTTTCAGCACGTTGATGACGGCGTCGCTCGACTCGTTGCAAAAGAGCTGCCCCTTGTGCTTCTCATGCCAGGTCACGTGATGGCGCTTAAGCAGCGCCATGAAGTCGCGCGGCGTGTAGCGCGCCAGCGCCGAACGGCAAAAATGCGGGTTCGCGGACAGGTAATTCGCCGGACCCGCATACAGATTCGTGAAATTGCAGCGCCCGCCGCCTGAGATGCGAATCTTTTCCGCAAGACGCTGCGAGTGATCGATCAGCACGACATGCCGGCCCAATTGCCCGGCCACGGCCGCGCACATCATGCCGGCCGCGCCTGCGCCGATTACCGCGATATCAAAGGATTCCATGGGGCCGCATTGTACCTGCGCGTCTGCGGCGGCTTGCCTGCGCTGCTATACTTTCAGGCTTACCTTTTCCCGGTCGGGCTGCTCTGCCAAGCCCGGTAAGCTCATCTCCCATGCTCGTTCTCGGCATCGAAAGCTCCTGCGACGAAACCGGCCTCGCGCTCTATGACACAGAGCGCGGCCTGCTCGCACACGCGCTTCATTCGCAGATCGCGATGCACCGCGAGTATGGCGGCGTGGTGCCGGAACTGGCCTCGCGCGACCATATCCGGCGCGCGCTGCCGTTGCTGGAAGACGTAATGCAGCGTGCAGGCGCGGCCCGCGGCGATATCGACGCGATTGCCTACACGCAGGGCCCCGGGCTCGCCGGCGCGCTGCTGGTGGGCGCGAGCGTCGCGAATTCGCTTGCCATGGCGTGGGACAAGCCGACCATCGGCATCCATCATCTGGAAGGGCACTTGCTGTCGCCGTTGCTCGTCGACGAGCCGCCGCCGTTTCCCTTTGTCGCGTTGCTGGTGTCGGGCGGCCACACGCAACTGATGCGCGTAACCGACGTGGGCGTCTACGAAACGCTCGGCGAAACGCTTGACGACGCCGCCGGCGAAGCCTTCGACAAAACCGCCAAGCTGCTCGGCCTCGGCTACCCGGGCGGCCCCGAGGTCTCGCGCATGGCCGAGTTCGGCACACCCGGCGCGGTGGTGCTGCCGCGGCCCATGCTGCACTCCGGCGACCTCGATTTCAGCTTCAGCGGCCTGAAGACGGCGGTGCTGACGCATGCGAAAAAGCTCGGCGGCGCCAACATCTGCGAGCAGGCGAAAGCAGACCTCGCGCGGGGTTTCGTCGACGCAGCCGTGGAAGTTCTCGCCACCAAATCGCTTGCGGCGCTCAAGCGCACGAGGCTCAACCGCCTCGTCGTGGCGGGCGGCGTGGGCGCGAACCGGCAGTTGCGCGAGGCGCTTTCCGCGGCGGCCCAAAAGCGCAACTTCTATGTGCATTACCCGGACCTGTCGCTTTGCACCGACAACGGCGCGATGATCGCGCTCGCCGGCGCCCTGCGTTTGAAGCGCTGGCCGGAGCAGTCGGGCAAGGATTACGCGTTTACAGTGAAGCCGCGCTGGGATCTAACGTCGCTTGCACGCTAAAGCCTCGTTTTGCGCGACGCGTCAGGCCCGAAAAAAACCGCTCCTTGAGAGCGGTTTTTTTGCGCGTCTTTGTGACTTGCTGCGGACAGGGCAAGCCCGCAAGCCAGATCAATTCACCCGTTTGTCGCGTTCGATCAACGCATACGCGCTGTGATTGTGAATCGACTCGAAGTTTTCCGCCTCGAGCACATAAGCCACGATGCGTTCGTCCGCATTCAGACGCTGTGCGACGTCGCGCACCAGATCTTCCACGAACTTCGGATTTTCGTAGGCGCGCTCGGTCACGAATTTCTCGTCGGGCCGCTTGAGCAGGCCCCATAGTTCGCACGACGCTTCTTCTTCGGCAATGCGAATCAGGTCTTCTACCGCGACTTCGCCGGCCAGTTCGGCATTGATCGTGACATGCGACCGCTGGTTGTGCGCGCCATATTGCGAGATTTTCTTCGAACACGGGCACAGGCTCGTGACCGGCACCAGTACCTTGAGGTAGAGGCGCGTCGCGCCGTTGCGGATGTCGCCGGTCAGCGTCACTTCGTAGTCGAGCAGACTTTGCACGCCCGACACCGGCGCGGTCTTGTTCACGAAGTAAGGAAACGACACTTCGATGCGGCCCGCTTCGGCTTCGAGCTTCTCGAGCATGGCGGCGAGCATCGTGCGGAACGTTGCGGCTTCGAGCGGCGCCTTGTGTTCCTCGAGCAACGCGACAAAGCGCGACATGTGCGTGCCCTTCTGGTCGGCGGGCAGCTGGACATCCAGGTTCCAGGTGCCGACGGTGGGCTGCGCCTCGCCGCTTGCGGTGCGTACCGTCAACGGATGGCGCACCGCCTTGACGCCAACCCGCTGAATCGGAATCTGGCGGGTATCGGGCGTGCTTTGCACGTCGGGCATCACAAAGGCGGGATTCATCTGATTCATGTTGTTGTCCTTTCAGGAAGACGCTGACGCACTCCCGTGTTCCGCTTCGCAGGCATTCTCACTGCGGGAAAAACGTGCCCTGATCAACGATCGCACCCAATGCGCGTTCGAGAATCACCAGTTCGGAGTTCTCCGCGGCCGCGCGCCGCAGAATCCGCAATGGCAAACGCCGGCCCTTGCCGGCGTTCGATAATGAGCATCAGCCCATTCACTCGTGTTCAAGAATTCCGTTGGCCGCCTGCTTGATCGCCGGGTTGATCGTCAGACCGGCGCGCCGCAAGCTATCCGCTAGCCGCGTTGCCGGAGTGACATGTCTCATCACCCCGCTCAGGCAACGCAGTTGAGCGCCCGGTCGAGCGGCCTGCTCAGGCGACGCGCTTGACCGACGACTGCCCACCGAGTGCGCCGCTCGACACAAAGCGCTCGCGGATGGACTTCGCGATGCCCGCGGCGTCCAGCCCGCACGCGGCGAGCAGCTTGGCCGGATCGCCGTGATCGATGAAGCGGTCAGGGAGGCCCAATTGTAGTACGGGCCGCATAACCCCACTCTCGAGCAGGGCTTCGACGCACGCCGAGCCCGCGCCGCCCATGACGCAGCCTTCTTCGACGGTGACAATCGCGTCATGCGTTTCCGCCAGTCGACGCACGAGGTCGGCATCGAGCGGCTTCACGAAACGCATGTTCGCCACTGTCGCATCGAGTTCCTCGGCAGCCGCAAGCGACGGCGCGACCATCGTGCCGAACGCGAGAATTGCAATGCGCTTGCCCGCCGGTTGCGAGGTCTCGCGACGCACTTCGCCTTTGCCGACCGGCAGCGCCGCCATTTGCTTGACCGTTGCCACGCCCGTGCCTGCGCCGCGCGGATAGCGCACCGCCGTCGGACAGGACTGCTGCAACGCGGTGTACAGCATCTGCCGGCATTCGTTTTCGTCCGACGCGGCCATCACCATCATGTTCGGAATGCAGCGCATGAACGCGAGGTCGTAAGCGCCCGCGTGCGTCGCACCGTCAGCGCCGACCAGACCAGCGCGGTCGATGGCGAACACCACCGGCAAATTCTGCAGCGCGACGTCGTGAATGAGTTGGTCGTAGGCGCGTTGCAGGAACGTCGAGTAGATCGCGACAACCGGCTTCATACCCTCGGCGGCGAGGCCACCCGCGAACGTGACCGCGTGCTGCTCGGCAATGCCCACGTCGAAGTAGCGGTCCGGAAAGCGCTTCTCGAACTCCACCATGCCCGAGCCTTCGCGCATGGCCGGCGTAATGCCGACTAGGCGCGCGTCGAGTTCGGCGGCGTCGCACAGCCACTCGCCGAACACTTGCGTATAGGTTTTCTTCGACGGCGAGACGGCCGGCTTGATGCCTTCAGCCGGATTGAACTTGCCCGGCCCGTGATAGAGCACCGGATCGGCCTCGGCGAGCTTGTAGCCCTGGCCTTTCTTGGTCACCACGTGCAGGAATTGCGGGCCGCGCAGTTCCTTGATGTTCTGCAGCGTGGGGATCAGCGAATCCAGATCGTGACCGTCTATCGGACCGATGTAGTTGAAGCCGAATTCCTCGAACAGCGTAGCCGGCACGATCATGCCCTTGGCGTGCTCTTCGAGCTTGCGCGCCAGATCGAGCATGGGCGGCGCAACGCGCAGCACACGCTCCACGCCCGCGCGCGCGGCAGCGTAGAAGCGGCCCGACATCAGACGCGCGAGATGGCGGTTCAGCGCGCCCACCGGCGGCGAAATCGACATGTCGTTGTCATTCAGGATGACGAGCAGCGGTACGTCGTCTTCAACGCCCGCGTTGTTCATCGCTTCGAAGGCCATGCCCGCGGTCATTGCGCCGTCGCCGATGACGGCGATGCCCATGCGGTTGTCGCCCTGCAGCTTGCTCGCGATGGCCATGCCGAGCGCCGCCGAAATCGACGTGCTCGAATGCGCGGTGCCGAACGTGTCGTACTCGGATTCGTCGCGCTTCGGGAAGCCCGAGATGCCGCCCAACTGGCGCAGCGTGTGCATCTTGTCGCGGCGGCCCGTCAGGATTTTGTGCGGATATGTCTGATGGCCGACGTCCCACACGATGCGGTCGTGCGGCGTGTCGAACACATAATGCAGAGCAATGGTCAACTCGACCGTGCCGAGGTTGGACGAGAGATGGCCGCCCGTCTGCGACACGCTGTCGAGCACAAAGGCGCGCAACTCGTCGGCAAGCGGTTGCAATTGGCGGCGATCGAGGCGGCGCAGAGCTGCCGGGTCGTCGATGGTTTTCAGCAAGTCGTACATCGTCGTTCCATTGTAGGAAAACTTACGCGCCCGCACTTCATACATGCACCTTGTAGGGAGGGTGCGCGGCGGCGGGCTTTCGCGTTCAGCTGACCCGGTTCACCACCAGATCGGCCAATTCGGCAAGACGCTGCGCGCGTGCGCCGAACGGCGCCAGCGCGGCGTGCGCGTCGCTGCGCAACTGCGCGGCAAGCGTGCGCGATGCGTCGAGCCCAATAATCGACACGTAGGTCGGCTTGCCGTCCTTCGCGTCTTTACCTGCTGTTTTGCCGAGCGTCGCGGAGTCGGTCGTGACGTCGAGAATATCGTCGACGACCTGAAACGCGAGACCGACCGCAGCCGAATACGCGTCGAGCGAACGCATGGCGCTCGCGTCGGGCGCCTCGCCCGCCAGTGCGCCCATGCGCACCGCGGCGCGCAGCAACGCGCCGGTCTTCATGCGGTGCATGGTTTCGAGCTGCGCGCGCGTGAGCGTGTGACCGACGCTCGCGAGGTCGATGGCCTGACCGCCGCACATGCCGACGGACCCGCTCGCGAGCGCCAGCTCGCGGACCAGCGCGGCCTGCTGCGCGGGCGCGAGAACATCGGAAGTCAACGAGACGAACGCCTGCGATTGCAACGCGTCGCCGACCAGCAGCGCCGTGGCTTCGTCATACTTGACGTGTACTGTGGGCTTGCCGCGACGCAGCGCGTCGTCGTCCATGCAAGGCATGTCGTCGTGCACGAGCGAATAGACGTGGATCATTTCCAGCGCCGCCGCAGCCGCGTCGAGGCACTCGGCGCGCGCACCAGTCAGTTCGCCGGCCGCGTGGCACAGCAGCGGGCGCACCCGCTTGCCGCCGCCCAGCACCGCGTAACGCATGGCCTCGTGCAGCTTCGCCGGCTCGGTGCTTTCGGCCGGCAGATAGTGTTCCAGTGCCGCTTCGACGCGCTCGAGTACCCCGCGCGTCCATTGTTCGAATGTCATAGGTCGTCCCCGCTCTCAGTAGCGGCTGTTCCTGCTGTATTCACGGGCAATGGCTTGAGCGTCTCGCCGTCGAGCACGCGCACCTGCTGCTCGACCTTCTCGAGCTGCTGCTGGCAGAACGCCACCAGAGCCGCGCCGCGCCGATAGGCGCCAAGCGACTCCTCGAGGCTCAGGTTGCCGCTTTCCATGCGCGCAACGAGCCCCTCCAGCTCCGCCTGCGCCGCCTCGTAGTTCTCGGGCAGCGGCGTATTGTCGACGCCCTCGGCCGGCGCCGCAGCGGTATCGTTCGACGCGGTCTTCGCCATGAATAGTCGCAAAAATTAAAACAAGTCGGACATTCTACGGCAAAAGCGCCAAATCCGATCTGTCAACCCACCTTCGGACCCCGCTCCCGCGTGCGGGGGCCCTGTCAGTCTCGCAGAAAAAAATTGATCGGTCTGTGCCGAAAACACCGAACTTTCCCGACAATTTTGACCCAAATCAGTGACTTAACTGTCCCAAGGAGGGGGAAACAGGTATAATCTCGGGCTCCCTAAATCGAATCTTCGATGGTTGGGTTGTTCACTGCTTTCACGTCTTCATCGGGAGTGGGAATGTCCAATCTGAGCAATGCATTGCAGTTGCGCTCCGTTCATAGCCAACTGCCAGTCACGGCTTACTTTGACGACGCGCTTCTAACGCGCGAAATCGAAACCCTTTTCAAGAAAGGTCCCCGTTACGTCGGGCACGATCTCATGGTGCCGGAGGTGGGGAATTATTTTGCCTTGCCCAGCGAACGCGAGGGGCGGGTACTCGTGCGTAACCAGCAATCGCAAGTCGAACTGCTGTCCAACGTGTGCCGCCATCGTCAGGCCATCATGCTGAACGGCCGCGGTCATACGGAGAACATCGTGTGTCCGCTGCACCGCTGGACGTACGACCTCAAAGGCGAGTTGCTCGGCGCTCCGCATTTTGCGGACAACCCGTGCCTGAACCTCGGCGCTACCGCGCTGCAGAACTGGCAGGGGTTGCTGTTCGAAGCGCAGGGACGCAACGTCGCGCGGGATCTGGCCAACCTCGGCACGAAGCAACACTTCGACTTCTCGGGCTTCATGTTCGATCACGTCGAAGTGCATGAGTGCAACTACAACTGGAAGACCTTCATCGAGGTCTATCTGGAGGACTACCACGTCGCGCCGTTCCATCCGGGCCTCGGCAGCTTCGTCAATTGCGACGACCTCACGTGGGAGTTCGGCGAGTGGTACAGCGTGCAAACGGTCGGCGTGCACAAAGACCTCGAGCAGCCGGGCAGCCCCACGTACCGTAAATGGCACGACGAAGTGCTGCGTTTTCGCGGCGGCAATCCGCCCGAGTTCGGCGCTATCTGGATGGTGTACTACCCGGGCATCATGATCGAGTGGTATCCGCACGTGCTGGTCGTGTCGTGGCTGATTCCGCGCGGTCCGCAGAAAACCACCAACGTCGTCGAGTTCTATTACCCTGAAGAAATCGCGCTGTTCGAACGCGAGTTCGTTGAAGCGGAGCGTGCCGCCTATATGGAAACAGCTCGCGAAGACGACGAAATTGCCGAGCGCATGGACGCGGGCCGCCGCGCGCTGATGGAACGCGGCGAATCGCAGGTGGGTCCGTACCAGAGCCCCATGGAAGACGGTATGCAGCACTTCCATGAGTTCCTGCGGCGCGAGTTGGGCACCATCTGACTCACGGGCCTCGGGCCGACCTGGGCCGCACAGGCGTTGAGCACAAGCGTCGAGCATGGGTGCCGACATAGAAAGACGGGCTTCGGCCCGTCTTTTTTGTTTAGACTAACGAGGTACCCCGGCCATCCGGTCGCGTCATGAGGCCGGCGGCAACGAAAGCCGTCATCGCCTGCATCGAGGAGACGTCATGCCCCACACTCACTACACCACTTTGATCTCCGCCACGAACCTCGCGGAACGGCTCGCCGATGCGCCGGGCAGCGTGTTCGTGATCGACTGCCGCTTTGATCTGGCCGACACGGAAGCCGGCGAAAAGGCGTATCTCGCCGGACATCTGCCGGGCGCGCATTATCTGCATCTGGACCGCGATCTGTCGGGGCCGAAGAACGGGACGAACGGGCGCCATCCGTTGCCGGATCGTGCGCGGCTCGTCGAAACGCTGGAATCGCGCGGCCTGAAGCAAGGCCAGCAGGTTGTCGCTTACGACGCTCAAGGCGGCATGTACGCCGCGCGCGCATGGTGGCTGCTGCGCTGGCTCGGCCACGATGCAGTCGCGCTGCTCGACGGCGGACTGCAGGCGTGGGAAGCCGCGCATCAGCCGCTCACGCAGGACGTGCCTCCGCAAAACACCGGCGACTTCAAAGCGGGCGCGCCGCTTTCGGTTACCGTGGACGCGCAGATGGTGGAACGCAATCTCGCTTCGAAGGAACGCGTGGTGGTCGACGCGCGTGCGGCCGACCGCTATCGCGGTGAAAACGAGACGTTGGACCGCGTGGGCGGCCATATTCCGGGCGCACTGAATCGTTTCTTCAAGGACAACCTCACTGCCGAGGGCCGCTTCAAGCCGGCGCACACGCTGCGCGAGGAATTTCATGCGCTACTCGGCGACACGCCGCCCGAACATGTCGTTCTGCAATGCGGCTCGGGCGTGACCGCGTGTGTCAATGCACTGGCAATGGAAGTGGCCGGCCTGCACGGCGCGGCGCTTTACGCGGGCTCATGGAGCGAGTGGAGTTCCGATCCGAAGCGGCCCGTCGCGACCGGACCGAATCCCTAGACCAACTCCCGGCATTCGCGGAAAAGAGAAAGGCCGTTGCCGCCAGCAAGCGGCAACGGCCTTTTTCATGCAACCCACGCGGCGCGTTCCGGCAGCTCGCGGCGAAGCGTCAAGCCACTCCATGCTGCCTGAACCAGGCGAGCGCGCGACGCCAGCCGTCCTCAGCATCGGCCTTCTTGTAGCTCGGCCGGTAGTCCGCAAAGAACGCATGGCCCGCATCGTCGTACACGACGAATTGCGAGCCGCGTGCGACCTGCGGCCCTTGCGCAATTGCCTGCTTCATCTGTTCGAGCGACTCCTGCGGGATGCTCTGGTCCTGCAAGCCGTACAGACCCAGCACCGGCGCGCGAAGATCGGCCACGCGGTCGAGCGGGTTGGCAGGATTGGTGGGCGTGCGGTCGCCGACCACACGTCCATACCAAGCAACCGCCGCTTTTAGCCGGGGCTCGTGTTCGGCATACAGCCAGGCCATGCGGCCGCCCCAGCAGAAACCCGTCACGCCCAGACGCCTGAGATCGCCCCCGTGCTCGCCGGCCCATGCCACGGTCGCGTCGAGGTCGGCCAGCGCCTGCTCGTCCGGCACCTTGTTGAGAATCTGCTGGCTGATCTGCTGGATGGTGGGAAGCGCCATCGGGTCGCCCTCGCGAACGAACAGATCCGGCGCGATAGCGAGATAGCCGAGCTTGGCGAAGCGCCGGCAAACGTCGGCGATATGCTCGTGCACGCCGAACGCCTCATGAATCACGATGATCACCGGCAAATGCGTCTTGCCCTTCGGCTGCGCGCGGTACGCGGGCACCAACGTGCCGCCCGAGCGGACCGCAATCTCGCCGGCTTCCAGACCTTCGGCATCTGTATGGATGGTTTGCGCCGACACCGGTAACACGGCAGCCGCAAAACCGGTGCCGAGCGCGGCCTTGATGAAGGTGCGTCGATTGAAGGGAACGTGCGGGACCAGGCTGTCGACATCGGGATTCAACATGCGGGCGCTCCTCATGAACGGTGGAGGCAACAGGATACGCCTCGGGCGCCTCCTGTTGCAGAAGCGTCTGCGCAGACGCGTCTGCGCAGACGCGGCGCCGTCAGTGCAGCTTGACGCGCGGCAACGTGGTGCGCCGCAGCCAGTGCGCGAAGGTGTCGAGCACCATGCGCGCATAGCCGTGCAGCGCCGCGATATGCAGGCGATACAGCGACATATACATGAAGCGCGCGAAGAGGCCCTCGATCAGCATGTTGCCGCCGATCACCCCGCCCATCAGATTGCCCACCGCGCTGAAGTGTCCGAGCGACACGAGAGAGCCGAAATCGCGATATGTGAATTCCGGCAGCGGCCGGTTCTCGAGCCGTGCCGCGAGCGCCTTCAGCAGAAAACTGGCCTGCTGATGGGCCGCCTGCGCGCGCGGCGGCACATTCTTCTCGTTGCCCGGCCACGGGCAGGCGGCGCAATCGCCGAGCGCGAACACGTTGTCGTCAATTTCCGTTTGCAGCGTGCGGCGCACGTTGAGTTGGCCGAGCCGGTTGACCGGCAGGCCGTCCAGCTCGCCGAGAATGGCCGGCGCCCTGATGCCCGCCGCCCACACCGTCAGGTCGGCGCGCACCGTCTTGCCGCTCGCCGTGCGAATGATGCCGGGCGCGACTTCTGCCACGGTCTCGCCTGTCATCAGCTTCACGCCGAGCTTGGCGAGCAGCTCGGCCGTGGCCGTCGACACGCGCTCCTGCAAAGCCGGCAGAATGCGCGGCCCCGCTTCGATCAGCACAATGCCCACGTCATGCCGCGGATCGAGCTTATGCAATCCATAGGCGGACAACACCTGCGCCGTATTGCGCAGTTCCGCCGACAGCTCCACACCCGTCGCGCCGCCGCCGACAATCGCGACCTGGATGCGCGGCTCGGAAGAAGGCGATGTGCCCGGCCCGGACTCCACCGGCTCGTGCGCCTGATGCTCGGCCCGCATGCAAGCCGCGATCAGGCGCTTGCGAAAACGCTCGGCCTGGCTGACGGTGTCGAGTGCAAGCGAAAATTCCGGCGCGCCTTTCACGCCGAAAAATGCCGTCGTGCTGCCGATCGCAATGACCAGCGTGTCGTACTCGAGCACGCGCACGGGCAGCAGTTCAGCGCCGTCGTCGTCCACTACCGTACCGAGCGTGAGGCGCCTGTTCGCGCGGTCAAGACCCGTGAGTTCGCCCTGCTGAAACTCGAAACCATGCCAGCGCGCTTGCGCCGCGTATTCGAGCTCCTGCGTGAACGGGTCCATGCTGCCGGCCGCTACTTCGTGCAACAAGGGCTTCCAGATATGAGTCGGATTGCGGTCGACGAGAGTGACTTGCGCCCGCGTTGCGCCCCGGCTCTTGTGACCATAGCGATCGCCCAGCCGTGTGGCCAGTTCCAGCCCCCCCGCACCTCCTCCGACGACGATAAAACGATGCATTGAACTCTCCGTGTTTGCCGATGGGTTGTGCGTCGTAAGCACGCGCGAACGCGTGCGTTTTTACCGATTGTCCGCGAGTCGCGCGGTTTGTCACAAGCCGCCGTAACGCATGTGTGACATGCACACGACGATATCGCGCGCCGTCACACGGTGGTCAATGCGCTTCTTCCCAGTTGAGCCCCGCGCCGACTTCGGCGACGAGCGGCACTTTCAGCGCGGCGACACCGCACATCAGCTCGGGCAGACGCTTGCGGACCTCGGGCAATTCGTCGTCGGGTACTTCGAGAATGAGTTCGTCGTGCACCTGCATGATCATGCGCGTGCCGATATTGGACTCTTCGATCCACTTCTGCACTGCGATCATGGAGAGCTTGATGAGGTCAGCGGCCGTGCCTTGCATTGGCGCGTTGATGGCCGCGCGCTCCGCCGCCTGGCGGCGCGGACCGTTGCCGCCGTTGATTTCGGGCAACCACAGTCGGCGGCCGAACACCGTTTCGACATAACCCTTGGCTTTCGCGCTCAAGCGCGTCTCGTCCATGTAGCGGGCGACACCTGGATAGCGCGCGAAATAACGGTCGATATACAGTTTCGCGGCGTCGCGCGTAATGCCGAGATTCGACGCGAGGCCGAACGAGCTCATGCCGTAAATCAGCCCGAAGTTGATGACCTTCGCTACGCGCCGCTGATCGTTCGACACTTCGAGCGGCGTCACGCTGAAAATTTCCGCGGCGGTCGCGCGGTGAATGTCCTCACCCTGCGAGAAGGCGCGCAACAACGATTCGTCGCCGGAAATATGCGCCATGATGCGCAGTTCGATTTGCGAGTAGTCCGCGGAGACCAGCTTGTGGCCCGGCGGCGCAATGAAGGCTTCGCGAATGCGGCGCCCCTCGCCCGTGCGCACAGGAATGTTCTGCAAATTCGGATCGTTCGAAGCCAGACGCCCCGTGACCGCGACAGCCTGCGCATAGTTCGTGTGCACGCGCCCCGTGCTTGCGTTGACCATGCGCGGCAGCTTGTCGGTGTAGGTGGATTTCAGCTTGGACAGCCCGCGATGTTCCAGCAGGATTTTGGGCAGCGGGTAATCTTCGGCGAGCTTTTGCAGCACTTCTTCGTCGGTGGAAGGCGCGCCGCTCGGGGTCTTTTTTACGACCGGCAACTCGAGCCGTTCGAAGAAAATCTGGCCGATCTGTTTGGGCGAGCCGAGATTGAATTCGCCGCCGGCAAGCACATACGCTTCGCTTTCCAGCTCGATGAGCCGCGCGGCAATTTCACTGCTTTGCAGACGCAGTTTCTCCGCGTCGATCAAAACGCCCGCGCGCTCCATTTTGCGCAATACGCGCGACGTAGGCACTTCAATGTCTCGGTAAACCTTCTCGAGCGTCTTTTCGGCAGCGAGTTGCGGGTGCAGCGTTTGATGCAAACGCAACGTGATGTCCGCGTCTTCCGCCGCGTATTCGGCGGCCTTTTCCAACGGCACTTCGTCGAAGCCGATTTGCTGCGCGCCCTTGCCCGCCACGTCTTCGTACTTGATCGTCTTGACGCCCAGATGGCGCAACGCAAGGTTGTCCATGTCATGCGGGCGGTGAGATTCGAGCACGTACGATTGCAGCAGCGTGTCGTGCTCGATGCCGCGCATTTCAATGCCGTAGTTCGCGAGCACCTGCTCATCGTATTTCAGATGCTGGCCGACCTTCTTGTGCTCGGCGCTTTCGAGCCACGGCTTGAGCTTCGCGAGCACTTCTTCGCGCGGCAACTGCACGGGCGCGTCGGGGCCGCGATGCGCAACCGGCACATAAGCGGCATGTCCCGCTTCAACCGAGAACGACAAACCCACAATCTGCGCGGTCATGGGATCGAGCGACGTGGTTTCCGTGTCGAACGAAGTCAGCTCCGCCGCGTTGATCCGTTGCAGCCACGCGTCGAATTGCTCCCACGTCTGCACAGTTTCATAGTGACGCTCGTGATCGACGGTGAGCGCGGGCGGCACGTCGGTTTCGGGACCTTCTACCGCGTCGGCAATTTCGACCTCGCGCAGCCACGTCTTGAAGCCGTGGCGCGTGAACACGTCGCGCAGTTCTTCCCGCGATTCCGGGCGGCTCTGCAAATTTTCCTCGATCGACGTGATGTGGTCGGTCAGATCGCAATGGCGTTCCACCGTAACGAGCTTGCGCGCCATCGGCAGGAAGTCGAGCGCACGTCGCAGATTGTCTCCTACCGCACCTTTGATCTCGTCTGCATGTGCGACGATGCCATCCAGCGACTCATACTGCGTGAGCCATTTGAGCGCGGTTTTCGGCCCGCATTTCTCGACGCCCGGCACGTTGTCCACGGTATCGCCGATCAGCGAGAGGTAGTCGACAATGCGCTCCGGCGGCACGCCGAACTTCGCAAGCACGCCCGCACGGTCGAGTTTTTCGTTGGTCATCGTATTGATGAGGGTGACATGATCCGACACGAGCTGCGCCAGATCCTTGTCCCCAGTCGACACGATCACGTTCATGCCACGCTTTTCTGCCTCGGTGCTGAGCGTGCCGATCACGTCGTCGGCTTCCACGCCGTCGATCATCAGAAGCGGCCAGCCGAGCGCGCGCACCGCCACGTGAATCGGTTCGATCTGCCGCGAGAGATCATCCGGCATGGAAGGACGATTCGCCTTGTACTCGGGATACCAGTCATCGCGAAACGTTTTGCCCTTGGCGTCGAACACGCACGCGCTA
>Ga0209796_10000218_pt1 | contig 57183 bp, 42 predicted proteins | sample AgamicOrSfrz_FD_187167 | JGI IMG/M metagenome (GOLD analysis project Ga0209796, IMG submission 187167) | Agave microbial communities from Guanajuato, Mexico - Or.Sf.rz (SPAdes) (version 2) | ecosystem: Host-associated > Plants > Phyllosphere > Phylloplane/Leaf | place: Guanajuato, Mexico...
ATGGCCTTCAAATTGATCGCCGCTTTAGTGATGGTGTTCAAGGCTCGCATTTTCCAGTCTAGCTTTACGTCCAGGTGACCCAGACTCAATGACCCGCTCAAATACTCCAGGCGCTGCAACCGGTGCCCGGAATAGCAACGAAGATTATAACGTAAGCGCCGACCCCGCCGACGCGTTGAGCCCCGATTCGCTCGACGACGACCTGGGCGCCGAGGCGCTCGGCAAGGCCGCGCTGGCGAGCACCGTGCCGAGCGTCGCAAACCGCGTCACGGATGAAACGCCGCGCACGGTCGTCGTGCCCGACGAACTGGCGGGCGAGCGCCTCGACAAGGTGCTCGCGCGCGTGTTTCCCGAATTCTCGCGCAACCGTCTGCAAAGCTGGATCGAGGCGGAGCGCGTGCGCATCGACGGCAAGCCCGCAAAGATTCGCCAGCCCGTGCCGCTCGGCGCGAGCATCGAGCTCGTGCCGGATCTGCTGCCCGAGCAGCTCGCGTTCACGCCCGAGCCGGTGCCGCTCGAAATCGTGTTCGAGGACGACACGCTCGTTGTCATCAACAAGCCCGCAGGCATGGTCGTGCATCCGGCGGCCGGCAACTGGAGCGGCACGGTGCTGAACGGTCTGCTGTACCGCTACGGCGCCGCCGCCGCGGGTCTGCCGCGCGCGGGCATCGTGCATCGGCTCGACAAGGAAACGTCGGGTCTGATGGTGGTCGCGCGCACGCTCGAGGCGCAGACCGACCTCGTGCGCCAGTTGCAGGCGCGCACGGTGAAGCGCCGCTACCTCGCGCTCGTGTGGGGCAACATGCCTGAAGAAGGCACGATCGACGCGCCGATCGGGCGCGATCCGCGCGAGCGCACACGTATGGCAGTGGTCACAGGCGCCTCGGGCAAACCGGCGCGCACGCATTTCCGGCGTGTGGACACGGCGATCTGGCAACGGCAGCCGGTGACCGCCATTCACTGCGATCTCGAAACCGGCCGCACGCACCAGATTCGCGTGCACTGCGCGCATATCGGCCATCCGCTGCTCGGCGATCCGGTGTATGGGCGCGCGCGCGGCAAGCGGTCGGTCACGCCGCTGCCTGGCGAGTTCGCGCGCCAGGCGCTGCACGCATGGCGCCTCGGCCTGATTCATCCGAAAACCGGCCGCAGCATGCAATGGCGCGCGGACGTGCCCGAAGACATGGCGGCGCTGTCGGCGGCGCTCGGCCTCGGTCGCGACGATGCAGGCGAATTCGACGACACGTACTATGAGGAAGACGGCTACGAAGCAGCGTCCGACGACGAACCGATGGAACTGGACGAGTACGAGGAAGACGGAGCCGAATCCGAAGCCGACTCAGACCGCACGCCAGACGAGGATGACCGCGCATGATGACTAACCTGCCCGAACTGAGTTTTGCCGACGTCGTGCAACCCGCATGGAATGTCGCGCCGCGCGTGCGCGCGCTCGTCACGACGCGCAGCGGCGGTGTTAGCGGGCCGCCGTTCGGCCGCTGGCAGAATGGCGCGGATCAGCCCGGCGGCCTCAATCTGGGCATGAAGTCCGGCGACGATCCGGCGGCGGTCGCGGCCAATCGGGCACGGCTTCTCGCGCTCGCCGGTGTGAGCGAGGCAGCCTGGCTCGCGCAGGTGCACGGCGCACAGATTCTTCGCGCCGAGGACGCATTGCGCGAAGCCCAGGTAAACGGTACGCCGCCGCAAGCGGATGCAAGCGTCACCGACCGCGCGGGCATAGCCTGCGTGGTGATGGTGGCGGACTGCATGCCAGTGCTTTTGTGCGACGAGGCGGGGCGCGCAGTGGGTGCCGCGCACGCCGGATGGCGCGGGCTCGCGGCGGGCATCGTCGAGCAGACGGCCAGTCGTGTCGCTGCACTGGCCGCCGTTCCGGCGAGTGCGCTGCATGCCTACCTCGGGCCGTGCATCGGCCGGGAGTCGTTCGAAGTCGGACCGGACGTGCGCGACGCCTTCATGAACGCCGCCGACGCCAGCGAACGCGATGCGACCGCAACGGCGTTCGCCGCGCATCCGCGCAACGCCGGAAAGTATCTGGCGGACCTTCCCGCGCTTGCGCGCCTGCGCTTGCAGCGGCTTGGCGTCACGCGCGTCGTGGGCGGCGATCTGTGCACGGTCAGGGAGCGCGAGCGTTTTTATTCGTACCGCCGTGACCGTGAGACGGGGCGCATGGCCGCGCTGATCTGGCTGGATGACGAGGCCCAGACGCTCGGCGACTAACAAATAAGACCATGGCCGGGCAGTGCACGAAGCGCTGCGCCCCGCATCGCAAATCCGGAAGTTTTTTGTGCACCCGCTAGCGCGTTTTTGCTGCACTGCCGGAGGGGGCCGATAGCCGGCAGCCCCGGCCAGTCACCGATGTGCCGCATTAACCGATAATGTGAATTAAGCGTGGCCATACGGCGGTTTTTTCTGCATCCGCCATTCAATTGACATATGTCCGAAAACGCCTGTGCGTCTTACAGGGAAAACGATAATTAAAAAACTATCGCACTGCGGCAAAATCGGGAACGAGCATTGACATGCCTTGCGATGGGGAGCAAGAATGTTCCCCACAGCTCCTCGTACATGGGACAGGGCGTGACGAGGTCGCGAGCGATCGCCCACGTGCGCAAGAACCTGCCTCTCAACCGTCCGCAAGGACTTACCGGTCAAAAGCAGGTATGGCAGCTTCTCATTCCTCAGCTTCCCCCAGCACCGACTCCTCGAAGGAGCAAGCGCAGCAGGCCGGCACCAGCGGCACGACACCGGCCGCGGGCATGCAGCAATTTTTCGACGCATGGTTAAACGCATGGCGTTCGCTCGGCACAGCGGCCGGCGCTCAGGGCGTGCCGTTCGCCATGCCGCAGGTTCCTCCCATGCCGGGCGCAGCGCCGTGGACTCTGCCGTCCATGCCTTCATTTCCCGGCATGCCTGACTTCAATAAACTCGCGGCAGGGGCAATGCCGGGCATGCCGTCTCTCGCCGCTTTCAATCTGCCGGCAGCGGCCATTCCGCCCGAGCGTCTGCAGAAACTGCAAGCCGATTACACGCGTGAAGCGATGGTGCTGCTGCAGCAGGCGAGCGGCGGCGCGACGCCCAAGGCACCCGAACTCAAGGACCGGCGCTTTAGCTCGGACGCATGGAGCGCCACGCCGGCCTTTGCGTTCACCGCCGCCTGGTATCTGCTGAATGCGCGCTATCTACAGGAAATGGTCGATGCGCTCGAAGCCGAGCCGAAGGTGCGCGAGCGCATCCGTTTCGCGGTTCAGCAATGGACGGCTGCTGCATCGCCGAGCAATTTCCTCGCGTTGAATCCGGAAGCGCAGAAGACCTTGCTCGAAAGCCAGGGCGAGAGCTTGCGCCAGGGCGTGATGAATCTGCTAGCCGACATGCAGCGCGGCAAGATCTCGCAGACGGACGAATCGCGCTTCGTGGTCGGCGAAAACCTCGCGACCACCGAAGGCTCCGTCGTATTCGAAAACGACCTGATCCAGTTGATCCAGTACAAGCCGCGCACGGCGACCGTGCGCGAGCGGCCGCTCCTCATCGTGCCGCCTTGCATCAACAAGTACTACATTCTCGATCTGCAGCCGGAGAATTCGCTCGTCGCCCATGCACTCGATTCGGGGCACCAGGTATTCCTCATTTCGTGGCGCAATGCGGACGCGTCCATCGCGCATAAAACCTGGGACGACTACGTGAGCGAAGGCGTGCTCACGGCCATGCAAACGGTCAGCAGCATCAGCGGCCGCGAGCAGATCAATACGCTCGGCTTCTGCGTCGGCGGCACGCTGCTCGCCACGGCGCTCGCGGTGGCGGCAGCGCGTGGCGAACACCCGGCTGCGTCCATGACACTGCTCACCGCAATGCTGGATTTCGCGGACACCGGCGTGCTCGACATTTTCGTCGACGAGGCGCACGTGCAAATGCGCGAGCAGACCATCGGCGGCAAGAACGGCGCGCCGCCGGGACTCATGCGCGGCATCGAGTTCGCGAACACATTTTCGTTCCTGCGTCCAAACGACCTGGTGTGGAACTATGTCGTCGACAATTATCTGAAGGGACGCACGCCGGTGCCCTTCGACCTGCTGTACTGGAACAGCGACTCCACCAGCCTGCCGGGTCCCATGTACGTCTGGTATCTGCGCAACACGTACCTCGAGAACCGTCTGCGCGAGCCGGGCGCGGTGACCACTTGCGGCGAGCCCGTCGACCTGTCGAAGATCGACGTGCCCACCTTCATCTACGGTTCGCGCGAAGATCACATCGTGCCGTGGCAATCGGCCTATGCGTCGGCGCCGCTTCTCACCGGGCCGTTGAAGTTCGTGCTAGGCGCGTCGGGTCATATCGCCGGCGTGATCAATCCGCCCGCGAAAAAGAAACGCAGTTACTGGACGCTCGAAGGCGACGCCACCACCTTGCCCGAGAACCCGGACGAATGGCTCGGCGACGCGAAGGAGGTGCCTGGAAGCTGGTGGCCCGAGTGGACCGCCTGGCTCGACCAGTACGCCGGCAAAAAGATCAAGCCGCGCGCCGCGGCGGGTTCGGAGGACTTCCCGGTCATCGAGCCTGCGCCGGGGCGCTACGTGCGGCAGCGCGAGTAGGGCGTTCGTGCGGACCGGACGCAACGAAGCAGACCAGGTGACGCTTTCACCATTTCACGAGCAACGAAATTTTTAACTTGACGGGCCGCGGTCGCATTGACCGGCAAGCCCGGAGGATATGGAAATGACTGATGTTGTGATCGTATCGGCCGCTCGTACGGCAGTGGGCAAATTCGGCGGTTCGCTGGCGAAAATCGCCGCACCTGAACTCGGCGCCACCGTGATTCGCGCGGTACTGGAGCGTGCGGGGCTGAAGCCCGAGCAGGTGAGCGAAGTGATCCTCGGCCAGGTGCTGACGGCGGGCTCCGGGCAGAACCCGGCGCGCCAGTCGCTGATCAAGGCGGGGCTGCCCACGGCGGTGCCCGGCATGACGATCAACAAGGTTTGCGGTTCGGGCCTCAAAGCGGTGATGCTGGCGGCCAACGCAATCATTGCGGGCGACGCGGACATCGTGATCGCCGGCGGCCAGGAAAACATGAGCGCCGCACCGCACGTGCTGCCGGGCTCGCGCGACGGCTTCCGCATGGGCGACGCCAAGCTCGTGGACACGATGATCGTCGACGGCCTGTGGGACGTGTACAACCAGTATCACATGGGGGTGACGGCGGAAAACGTCGCTAAGGAATTCGACATTACGCGCGAACAGCAGGACGCGTTCGCGGCGCTGTCGCAGAACAAGGCCGAAGCCGCGCAGAAGTCCGGCCGTTTCGACGACGAAATCGTGCCGATCGAGATTCCGCAGCGCAAAGGTGAGCCGCTGCGTTTCGCTACCGACGAGTTCGTGCGCCACGGTGTCACTGCCGAGTCGCTGGCGGGCCTCAAGCCGGCTTTCTCGAAGGAAGGCACGGTCACGGCAGCCAATGCGTCGGGTCTGAACGACGGTGCCGCGGCGGTGCTCGTCATGTCCGCGAAGAAGGCGGAAGCGCTTGGTCTCACGCCGCTCGCCCGCATCAAGGCCTACGCGAATGCGGGCGTCGATCCGAAGGTCATGGGCATGGGTCCCGTGCCGGCGTCCAAACGCTGCCTGGAGCGCGCGGGCTGGAGCGTGAACGACCTCGACCTGATGGAGATCAACGAAGCGTTCGCCGCCCAGGCGCTCGCCGTGCATAAGCAGATGGGCTGGGACACGTCGAAGATCAACGTGAACGGCGGCGCAATTGCCATCGGCCACCCGATCGGCGCCTCCGGCTGCCGGATTCTGGTCACGCTGCTGCACGAAATGCAGAAGCGCGACGCGAAGAAGGGTCTGGCTTCGCTGTGCATCGGCGGCGGCATGGGCGTGGCTCTGGCGGTCGAACGCGTTTGACCACGATGCGCGCCCCGGCGGCGCCTGCGGGCGCCCCGCAAGGTGGCGCGGTGTAGACGCAGTGTAGGGAGTGTGCGGTTCGCCGTTGACAGCGGCGGCCTCACCGGCCGGTCGCCCGGCGGCATGGTGAACAAGCATGAGGCGAGGTAGAGGTAGCCGGTTGGAGCAGCCGGCCGGCGCCTCAAGAACGACAACGGAGTCTAGGTTATGACACAGCGAATTGCGTATGTAACGGGCGGGATGGGCGGCATCGGCACCAGCATTTGCCAGCGCCTGCACAAGGAAGGCTACAAGGTCATCGCGGGTTGCGGCCCGAACTCGCCGCGCCGCGCGAAGTGGCTCGACGAACAGAAAGCGCTCGGCTTCGACTTCGTGGCATCGGAAGGCAACGTCGGCGACTGGGAATCGACCAAGGCCGCGTTCGACAAGGTGAAGGCCGAAGTCGGCGAGATCGACGTGCTGGTGAACAACGCGGGCATCACGCGCGACGTGGTATTCCGCAAGATGACGCACGAAGACTGGACCGCGGTGATCGACACCAACCTGACCAGTCTTTTCAACGTGACGAAGCAGGTGATCGACGGCATGGTGGAGCGCGGTTTTGGCCGCATCATCAACATTTCGTCGGTCAACGGGCAGAAGGGGCAGTTTGGCCAGACCAACTACTCCACCGCGAAGGCCGGCATTCACGGCTTTACGATGTCGCTCGCGCAGGAAGTGGCCACCAAGGGCGTGACGGTCAACACCGTGTCGCCGGGCTACATCGGCACGGACATGGTCAAGGCGATCCGTCCCGACGTGCTGGAAAAAATCGTCGCGACGATTCCGGTGCGCCGTCTCGGCCAGCCGGATGAAATCGGCTCGATCGTGGCGTGGCTCGCGTCGGACGAATCGGGTTTTGCCACGGGTGCGGATTTTTCGCTGAACGGCGGTTTGCATATGGGCTGAGCTAGTGGCGCGCCGCTCACGAGGCGGCGCACCCCGCTCGGATGGTTCCGGCGGCGTGCCGGTTGCGCAAGTGCCCGATTGCGCAGCCGGTACGCCGTCCGCGCTCTACTTGCGCTCAAAGGCGTTACATGACTACTACTACAAAGAAAGCAGCCGAACGACTCATCAAGAAATACCCGAATCGGCGGCTCTACGATACCGAGACAAGCACGTACATCACGCTGACGGATGTCAAGCAGCTCGTGCTGGACCAGGAGGATTTCAAGGTTATCGATGCGAAGAGCAACGAGGACCTGACGCGTGCGATCCTGCTGCAGATCATTCTCGAAGAGGAAAGCGGCGGCCTGCCGATGTTCTCGTCGTCGATGCTCTCGCAGATCATCCGCTTCTACGGCCATGCGATGCAGGGCATGATGGGCACGTATCTGGAGAAGAACATCCAGGCGTTCATCGACATTCAGGCGAAGCTCGCCGACCAGTCGAAGAACCTGTACGAAGGCAAGGCGATGAACCCGGAGGTCTGGTCGCAGTTCATGAACATGCAGGCGCCGATGATGCAGGGCATGATGACGAGCTACATCGAGCAGTCGAAAAACATGTTCGTGCAGATGCAGGAGCAGATGCAGAACCAGGCGAAGTCGATGTTTGCGACTTTCCCGTTCGCGCCGGGCGGCGCGAATGCCGCCGCGGCGCCCGCGAATCCGCAGCCGAATCCCGAGCCGGAGAAGAAGTAAGCGGGGCTTGCCGGTGCGACTGCGCGGTCTGACTCGCGGTCTGACTTCGCGGTCTGACTTCGCGGCCAGACTCCCGGGCCAGACTCCCGGGCCAGACTCCCGGGCCAGACTCTCGGGCCAGACTCTCGGGCCAGACTCTCGGGCCAGACTTCCGGCCCTCACTCCGCGGCCGGACCTGCGGCACGCGAGGCGACGCCAGCCGCGGCACGCGCGCCGGTGCGAATCCGCCGCCGGCGCGATAGCGGTGCCGACTTGCCGCAGGCGCGGGACGCCGACATAGCAGGGTCGGCGGCGCGCGGTACAATAGCGGGTTGCCTATACGCCGGATTCACCTATGTCGCAGACCACGCTCCCCACCTCGCCCACGCCTTCCAGCCCGAAGGTCGGGTTCGTCAGCCTTGGCTGCCCGAAAGCCCTTGTCGACTCCGAGCAGATCATCACGCAGTTGCGCGCCGAGGGCTACGAGATTTCGGGCACCTATGACGGTGCGGATCTGGTCGTCGTCAATACCTGCGGCTTTATCGACGAAGCGGTGCAGGAAAGTCTCGACGCGATCGGCGAGGCGCTGAACGAAAACGGCAAGGTGATCGTCACCGGCTGCCTCGGCGCGAAAAAGAGCGCGAGCGGCTCGGGTCTGATCGAGGAAGTGCATCCCAAGGTGCTCGCCGTGACCGGTCCGCATGCGCTCGGCGAGGTCATGCAGCACGTGCACACGCATCTGCCGAAGCCGCACGATCCGTTCGTCGATCTGGTGCCCGCCGCGGGCGTGAAGCTCACGCCGCGTCATTACGCGTATCTGAAGATTTCGGAAGGCTGCAATCACCGCTGCACGTTCTGCATCATCCCGTCCATGCGCGGCGATCTCGTCTCGCGACCGGTCGCTGAAGTGATGCTCGAAGCGGAAAATCTGTTCAAGTCCGGCGTGAAGGAGTTGCTCGTCATTTCGCAGGACACGAGCGCCTACGGCGTGGACGTCAAGTATCGCACCGGCTTCTGGAATGGCAAGCCGCTGAAAACGCGCATGACCGATCTGGTCGGCGCACTGGGCGAGTTGGCCGCGCAATACGGCGCGTGGGTGCGTCTGCATTACGTGTATCCGTATCCGAGCGTCGACGAAGTTATTCCGATGATGGCCGCCGGTCCCTACAAAGGCCACGTGCTGCCGTATCTCGACGTGCCGTTCCAGCATGCGCATCCCGAGGTGCTCAAGCGCATGAAGCGCCCGGCCAACGCCGAGAAAGTGATGGAGCGCGTCAAGGCGTGGCGCGAAGTGTGCCCGGATCTGACGATTCGCAGCACGTTTATCGCAGGCTTCCCCGGCGAGACCGAGGAGCAATTTGAAACGCTGCTCGACTTCATTCGCGAAGCCGAGCTCGATCGCGTCGGCTGCTTCGCGTATTCGCCGGTTGAAGGCGCGAGCGCGAACGAGCTCGACGGCGCATTGCCCGACGAAGTGCGTGAGGAACGTCGCGCGCGCTTCATGGAAGTGGCCGAGGAAGTGTCGGCCAAACGGATCGCAAAGAAGGTCGGCAAGACGCTCAAGGTGCTGGTCGACGAGATCAACGCCGACGGCGGCATCGGCCGCACGGCCGCTGACGCACCGGAGATCGACGGTGTCGTGTATATCGCGCCGGCCGTGAAGGCTTCGAAGCGCTACAAGGTCGGCGACTTCGTTTCGGTCAAGATCACCGGCGCCGACGGTCACGACCTGTGGGGCGAGGTCTGAACGATGACGGTGAGCACGTCCGCTAACCCGGAGATTCTCGCGCTCGGCGAGGCGATGATCGAGTTCAATCAGTCGGCGAAAGACGAGCCGAAGTATCTGCAAGGCTTTGGCGGCGATACGTCGAACTTCTGCATCGCGGCGGCGCGGCAAGGTGCGCGCACCGGCTTCGTGTCCGCGGTCGGCGCGGATCATTTCGGCCGGCTGCTGATCGATCTGTGGGAGCGCGAGCAGGTGGACACGTCGCTTGTGCGCGTCGACCCGCATGCGTCCACGGGCGTGTATTTCGTGTCGCATGGTCCGGATGGACACGCGTTCGACTATCTGCGCGCCGGCTCCGCAGCGAGCCGCTATGCGCCGCGCGATTTGCCGCTCGATGCGATTGCCGCGGCAAAAGTCGTGCACCTTTCCGGCATCAGCCTCGCGATCAGTCTCAGCGCCTGCGACGCGGCACTCGAGGCGATCGCCCATGCCCGCGCTCATGGCGTGCGCGTGAGTTTCGACACCAATTTGCGACTGAAGCTGTGGCCGCTCGCCCGGGCGCGCGCGGTAATGCTCGAAGCCATCCGGCAAACCGACATCTGCTTGCCGAGCTGGGACGACGTCACTGAACTCACCGGTTTGACGGGCCGCGACGAGATCGTCGACTTTCTGCTGTCGCTCGGCCCGCGCGTGGTCGCTCTGAAGCTCGGCAAGGAAGGCTCGTATATCGCGACGCCGGACACGCGCCGCGTCGTGCCTGGCCACGTGGTGAATGCCGTCGATGCCACTGGCGCCGGCGACTGCTTCGGCGGCGCATTCATCGCGCGGCTTGTCGCGGGCGACGATCCCTTCGAAGCGGCGCGCTATGCGAACGTCGCCGCAGCGCTGTCCACGCAGGGCTATGGCGCCGTTGCGCCGATCCCTTCGCGGGCGGCGGTCGAACAGATTCTGGCGGACTGAGCGTCACGGCCTCGGCCAGCGATACGGCTCGTGCAGCAGAAACCCATCTGGACAGACTGAAAAGGAGCGAGCGATGCAACGCGACGTAGTGGTGGTAAGCGGTGTACGTACGGCGATCGGCGGTTTCGGCGGAAGTCTGAAGGATTTCGCGCCCACTGAGCTCGGCGCGCGTGTCGTGCGCGAGGCGCTGGCGCGCGCCAATGTATCCGGCGACGAGGTCGGGCACGTGGTGTTCGGCAACGTCGTGCATACCGAGCCGAAGGACATGTATCTGGCACGCGTCGCCGCGATCAACGGCGGCGTCGCGCAGCACACGCCCGCGCTCACGGTGAACCGCCTCTGCGGCTCGGGCTTGCAGGCCATCGTGTCGGCTGCGCAGAGCATTCTGCTCGGCGACGCGGATATCGCCATCGGCGGCGGCGCGGAAAATATGAGCCGCGCGCCTTACTCGATGCCCGCCGCGCGCTTCGGTCAGCGCATGGGCGACGCGCGCCTCGTCGACATGATGGTCGGCGCGCTGAACGATCCGTTCCAGTCGATCCACATGGGCGTGACGGCGGAGAACGTCGCGCGCAAGTACGAGATTTCGCGCGAAGCGCAGGACGCGCTCGCGCTCGAATCGCATCGCCGCGCGGCTCAGGCCATCGCGAATGGCTACTTCAAGGAACAGATCCTGCCGATCACGATTGCGTCGAAAAAGGGCGACGTCGTCTTCGACACGGACGAGCATGCGCGCCTGAACGCCACGGCGGAAGATTTTTCGAAGCTCAAGCCCGTGTTCGCGAAGGAAAACGGCACGGTGACGGCCGGCAACGCATCGGGCATCAACGACGCGGCGGCAGCTGTCGTGCTGATGGAGGGCGGCGTGGCCGAACAGCGCGGCATCAAGCCGCTCGCGCGCCTCGTGTCTTACGCGCATGCAGGCGTCGATCCGGCGTACATGGGAATCGGCCCGGTGCCGGCTAGCCGCAAGGCGCTCGAACGCGCCGGACTGACGGTCGCCGACCTCGACGTGATCGAGGCGAACGAAGCGTTTGCGGCGCAAGCCTGCGCGGTCAGCAAGGAACTCGGCTTCGATCCGGCCAAGGTCAACCCGAATGGCTCGGGCATTTCGCTTGGCCATCCGATTGGGGCGACCGGCGCGTTGATCACCGTGAAGGCGCTGTATGAACTGCAACGCGTCGGCGGGCGCCATGCGCTCGTTACGATGTGCATCGGCGGCGGGCAGGGCATCGCGGCGATCTTTGAGCGGATCTGAAGCGCGCAAAAGGGCGCGGCAAGCTGGACACGTCATGAGGAAGAACGGATGCAGGAAGTGAAATCGGTGGAAGGTGCGGCGCGCCGGCACGGCGTCATGGTGGCGGGCGTTGCCGCACTGCTCTGTGCAGGCGCGGTGGCTTTCTTCCCCGGCGTGGCGCTCGGGCAAAGCGACGCAGTCAAGGAACTTGCAGCGCCCCCGCCGATCCAGTTGCCGCTCAAGCCGAGCCCCGAATTCGCGAAATTTCCGCGCTACAGCGGCACGCTCGGCTCGCGTCAGATCGTGCTGCGCCTCGGCGCCAAGACGGACGACGCGGCGGGCGTGCACGGCGAATATCAGTTCGCGGACACCGGCGAAGTGATCCTGATTGCCGGCGACCGTGACGGCGACACGCTGGAAGTCGAGGAATCGAACGACGGCACGCATATCACCGGTAACTGGGTCGGCAAATTCGCCGCGGACGGCTCGCTCGCCGGCGATCGCATGAATGTCGACGATTCCGACCCGCAGCCGTTCGACCTCAAGCCCCTTGCAGCCGGGCAGCCGGTGCCGCCGGCAGCGGCGGCGAAGGGACCATCGGCGGCAAAGGCGGGAGCCGCGCCGACATCGCCAGCTTCAGTGCCTTCAGCGCCCCAACCGGCGCGCGCCACGGGCGGCGGCCAGCCTGTAGGCGGCGTCAGCAACCTGCAAACCGGCGAGTGATCGCGCGTCGGCCTCGCCAGGCGCGCGGCTTTGCGTGGCGGCGAAGCGAACCTTCGCCGACTCGTCTACTCTTGCGTGAACGGCGCGGCGTGGTCCGCGCTTCGCACGTCTTTCTTCAGCGACTTACACATGACCCAATCCAAACTCAAACGGGCTTTGCAAACGCGCATCGTGCACCCGCAAGACGAACTCACGCCAGGCTTCGAGTCTTTCTCGATGCCGGTCACGCGTGCCTCGACGGTGGTCTTCCCGGACCTCGCGACCATGCGCGCACTCGACTGGAAAAACGACGCCCAGTGGCGCTACGGCCTGCACGCCACGCCCACTTCGCTGGCACTTGCGCAGCGCCTTGCCGCGATCGAAGGCGGCAATCATGCGCTATTGCAGCCGTCGGGTCTCTCGGCGATTTCGAATGTGTACTTCGGGCTCGTCAAAGCCGGCGACGACGTGTTGATACCCGACAATGTCTATTCGCCGAACCGCGATCACGGCGACTGGCTCGCGCGCGATTTCGGCGTGTCGGCGCGCTACTACGATCCGATGATCGGCGCGGGCATCGCCGACCTGATTCAGCCGAACACGCGGCTCATCTGGCTGGAAGCGCCAGGCTCCGTCACGATGGAAGTGTCCGACGTGCCCGCGATAACCGCCGTCGCGCGTGAGCGCAACGTGGTGACGGCAATCGACAACACGTGGTCCGCCGGTCTCGCCTTCCGGCCGTTCGACCACGGCGTGGACATTTCTGTGCAGGCGCTCACGAAATATCAGTCCGGTGGCGGCGACGTGCTGATGGGTGCCACGATTACCGTGGACCGGGAACTGCATCTGAAGCTGAAGGCGGCGCGCATGCGCACGGGCATCGGCGTTTCGTCGGATGACTGCTCGCTGATTCTGCGCAGCCTGCCCACGATGCAGGTGCGCTTCCAGCAGCACGACCGCTCGGCGCTTGCACTTGCGCAATGGCTCAAGACGCGGCCCGAAATCGCGGCGGTGTTGCATCCCGCCATTGCCGACTGTCCGGGCCACGAGCTCTTCAAGCGCGACTTCACGGGTGCGGGCGGGCTTTTCTCCGTGGTGTTCGACGCACGCTATAGCGCGACGCAAATCGACCGGTTCTGCGAATCGCTCGAACTGTTCGCTATTGGCTGGAGCTGGGGCGGCGCCCACAGCCTCGTCATGCCTTATGACATCGCGTCGATGCGTAGCGAAGCGAAATGGCCACATCGCGGCACGCTGGTGCGGTTCTACGTCGGTCTGGAGGAAGAAGCGGATCTGCGCGCGGACATCGAGCAGTGTCTCGCGGCGCTTGCATGAAGCGCGGGTGAACCGGCGACGCAGTTGTGCGCTGGCGCGTCCAACTGCGTTGCGTATTACGCCTCGAAAATGCGCAGCAATCCGTCGAGCCCCACGTAATTGAACGCGACGCTGGCCGCTTCGCGCACGACCGGCTTCGCACGGAACGCGACCGACAGTCCGGCTTGCGCCATCATCTTCAGATCGTTGGAGCCGTCGCCCATAGCGATTGCGCGCGACGGTTCGATGCCTAGCTGGGCGCAGGTCTCGAGCAGCGTGCGCGCTTTCACATCCGCATTGACTATCTCGCTGAGCACTTTGCCGGTCAGTTTGCCGTCGACAATTTCCAGCGTATTTGCACGCGTAAAGTCGAGGCCGAGCCGCCGCTTCAGCTTCTCGGTGAAGAAATTAAAACCGCCCGACACCAGCAGCGTCTTCAGCCCGGCTTCTCTCGCGCCCGCGAGCATGCGCTCGGCACCCGGCGAGAGTTGCAGCCGCTCCTCGTACACGCGTTCGAGCGCGCTGGCGTCGAGCCCCTTCAGCAGCGCGACGCGGCGCGTCAGGCTTTCGTTGAAGTCTTTGATCTCGCCGCGCATCGCAGCCTCGGTAATCGCGGCTACCTCTGCTTTGAGGCCGCAAAAGTCGGCGATTTCGTCGATGCATTCGATCGTAATCAGCGTGGAGTCCATGTCCATTGCCACGAGGCCGAAGTCACCCAGCTTGCGGCCGGCTTCGACAAACGCGTAGTCCAGCCCATGCGTGCCGCAGTACACGTCGAGGTCCGGGCGCTGCGCGGAGTCGGCGTCTGCAATGCGGATCGCGGTTGCGTCGACAGCCGTGGCTTGCGAGCCGCGTGCGAGTGCGACGAGCGTTTTGTGGTGATCGGCGGAAAGAGGCGTGGGGCTTTGGATGACGAGGTTCATGAACGACGCATTGACGCAGGAAGTGACGCAGAAATCGACGCGAGGATTAAGGCAGGGGCTCACGCAGGACTCACGCAGGACGGCGCGCGCGGAAAATCCCGCTATTGTAACGGCTCGCGCCGGTGCAATCCGCGCGAGCCCGGTTCATACTGACAAATCGAACATGGAGACAACGCATGCCCACCGCGACCGCCGGCGATCCAGCCGTTCTCGCGCGCGACTTCGATCTGCGCCATCTGAGCCCCGGGTTCTACGCGAACCCGTACCCGGTCTACCACGCGTTGCGTACCCACGAGCCGGTCAAGCACATGCCGGACGGTTCACTCTTCCTCACGCGCTTTCGTGACGTGCAGGCCGTGTACCGCGACCCGAAGACCTTCAGCTCCGACAAGACCGTCGAGTTCCGCCCCAAGTACGGCGACTCGCCGCTCTACACGCATCACACCACGAGCCTCGTGTTCAACGATCCACCGCGCCATACGCGGGTGCGCAAGCTGATTGCCGGAGCGCTCACTGCGCGCGCGATTGCGGCGATGGAGCCGGGTCTCGTGCGGCTCGTCGACGGCTTGCTCGACGCCGCGGCCGAACGCAAACGCATCGACCTGATCAGCGACTTCGCGTCGGCGATTCCGGTGGAAATCATCGGCAACCTGCTCGATGTGCCGCATGCCGAGCGCGCACCGTTGCGCGACTGGTCGCTCGCGATTCTCGGCGCGCTTGAACCGTCGCTCACCGACGCGCAGTTCGAGCGTGGCAACCGCGCCGTCAGCGAGTTTGTCGACTATTTGCGCGATCTGGTTGCGCGGCGCCGGCGCGAGCCGGGCGATCCGCAGCATGATGTGCTGACGCGCCTGATTCAGGGCGAGGCCGGCGGCGAGCAATTGTCGGAAGAAGAACTGCTGCAGAACTGCATTTTCATCCTCAACGCAGGCCACGAAACCACCACCAACCTGATCGGCAACGGCCTCGTCACGCTGACTGAATGGCCCGATCAGCGCGCGGCCTTGCTCGCGGAGCCTGGATTGATCGAGTCCGCCGTGGAGGAATGCCTGCGTTTCGAGAGCTCGAATCAGCTCGGCAACCGCATGACGACTGTCGACACCGAAATTGGCGGCTTGCCGGTTGCGCGCGGCACACCGGTCACGCTGTGCATCGGCGCGGCCAATCGCGATCCCGACCAGTTCCCCGAGCCCGACCGTTTCGATATTCGCCGCAAGCCGAACCGGCATCTTGCGTTCGGCTTCGGCATTCATCAATGCGCAGGTCTTTCTCTCGCACGGCTCGAGGCGCGGATTGCCATCGGCCGTTTCGTGCAGCGCTTTCCTGCGTATCGGCTCGACGGCGAACCGGTACGCGGCGGACGCGTGCGCTTTCGCGGCTTCGCGGAGGTTCCGCTGCTATGCGCTTGAGGTGCCGGGGTTGCGGCATTGATGTCCGCTAGACGCGCCGATGATGCCGCCGCGATGCGCGCTTGAACGGGCGACTAAAGCGGCGACCGAAGCAACGACCAAAGCAACGACCAAAGCAACGATCGAAGCAACGCCCGAAGCAACGCCCGAAGCAACGCCCGAAGCGCCATCTGCGATGCGCCGGACTCCGTAGTTTTTGCCGCCCTCATGCAAGACTTACAGCGCGAGGCGCGCGGCCCCCATGCGGCCCGCGCCATGCGTTGCCGCCAAGCCGTGGCACGCTTGCTGCTTCGTCATGGGTCTTAGGCCCAGGGGAGCGCACGATGGCACACATGATCTGGAAAGGCGCGATCAGCTTCGGCCTTGTCCACGTACCGGTGCAGTTGTATCCGGCGACCCGATCGGAGAAGGTCGGCTTCAATCTGCTCGATAAACGCACGATCGACCCGGTCGGCTACAAGCAGATCAACAAACGCACCGGCAAGGATGTGACGCGCGACAACATCGTGCGCGGCTTCGAATACGAGAAGGACAAGTACGTGGTCCTGACCGACGAGGAAATCCGCGCGGCCAATCCCGAATCCACGCAGACGGTGGACATTCTGGCCTTCGTCGACGCACCCGACATCTCGTTTCTGTACCTCGACACGCCGTACTTCCTGACGCCGGATCGCAAGGGCGAAAAGGTTTATGCGCTGCTGCGCGAGGCGATGAAATCATCAGGCAAAGTGGGCGTGGCCAGCGTCGTTTTGCACAACAAGCAGCATCTGGCCGCGCTGATTCCGGTCGGGCCGGTGCTCGCGCTGAACACACTGCGCTGGGCCGAGGAGGTGCGCGATTTCGACGAATTCAAGCTGCCTGCCGAAGGCGCGAAGGCCGCGGGCGTCAGCGCACGCGAGCTCGACATGGCGCAGAAGCTGATTGACGACATGAGCGACACGTGGGACCCGTCGAAGTATCACGACACGTTCCGCGACGACATCATGGCGCTGGTCGATCGTAAGGTCCGCGAAGGAAAGACCGAGGAAATCACCGACATCGAGGCGCCGCGCGAAGCGCGTCAATCCGCCGACATTCTCGATCTTTCCGATCTGCTCAAACGCAGCCTGGGGCGGGGCAAGAACAAGCCTGCGTCGAGCTCGCGCAAGCGTGCCACAGAAGACGAAGCCGCCGACGGGAATGCCGATGCCGAAGACGACGACGGTTCGACGGCAGCGCGTAAAAAGCCGCGAGCCGCGCGTTCGACGGGCTCCGCCCGCACGTCCCGCAGCAGCGGCAGTGGCAGCGGTGGCCGCGCCACGGCGAAGTCGACGACGGCGGCACGCAAGCGCCGCGCGGCGGCCTGACGAAGCGGCGCACGCGCAATGGAACCGGCAGCGTCTGCAACGGCGCGCAGCCTCGCGCATCCAGCCGCGCATGCGCAGCGGCACGGCCCCTCGCGCGGACGCAAGCCTGCGCACGGCCGGCCACTCGCGCGAGCCGCGGCAATAACACGCCGCAACCCATCGCCCACCTGAACCCGATGGAACCCGCGCCATGAACGACCGACTCGACCTCTACAACCGTAAGCGCCGTTTCGACGAAACGCCGGAGCCCGCGGGCACCCGCCCGGCGAAGAAACGCGGCGGCCGTGGCGCGGCGCGGCCCGAGGCGGCGGACGGGCTGTCATACGTGATCCAGGAACACCACGCGCGGCGTCTGCATTACGACTTCCGGCTCGAACTGAACGGCGCGCTGCTGTCGTGGGCAGTGCCGAAAGGCCCGTGCCTCGACCCGTCAGTCAAGCGTCTTGCGGTGCACGTCGAAGACCATCCGGTCGAATACGGCAGCTTCGAGGGCGAGATTCCACCCGGCAATTACGGCGCGGGCACCGTGATCGTGTGGGACCGCGGCACCTGGGAGCCGCTCGGCGGGCCAGCCGAGGCGGCGCGCGCCTATCGCGCCGGCAAGCTCAAATTTCATCTGCATGGCGAGAAGCTGCACGGCGGCTGGACCCTCGTGCGCAGCCACATGCGCGGCAACGCGGACAAGGAGCAGTGGCTCCTCATCAAGGAACGCGACGACGAGGCGCGCGACGAAAGCGAATACGACATCCTCGCAGAACGGCCCGGCAGTGTGCTGGGCGGCGGGTCTGCGCCTGCCGCCGCGACGGCGTCCAAGGCGGCGTCCAGGGCCAAGGGCGACAGCCGCGCCGCAGCCGGCAGAAGCCAGACCGCTTCGGTGCGTGGCGACCCGAAGCGCCCTGACATCGTGGCGACGCGCAGCAACGAGTCGCTGCGCGAACTCGCCGCATCGCCCGCCATAGAGGGAGCGGTGAAGGCGCGCCTGCCTGCCGCGCTCAAGCCGCAGCTTGCGACGCTCGTCGACGCCACGCCGCCCGGCGACGACTGGGCGTACGAGATCAAGTTCGACGGCTACCGCGTGCTGGCCCGCATCGACGCAAGTGCGAAAGGTCACGGCGTGCAGGTGTTCACGCGCGCAGGCAACGACTGGACCGCGAAATTCAGTCGCCAGGTGAAGGCGTTTGGGCAACTGGGACTCGAAAGCGCGTGGCTCGACGGCGAAGCCGTGGTGCTCGACGAGAACGGCGTGCCGAGCTTCCAGTCGCTGCAGAACGCGTTCGACTCGAACCGGCCGCAGGACATCGTCGTGTATCTGTTCGACGTGCCGTTTCTGAACGGCTACGACTTGCGCGGCGTGCCGCTGCAACAGCGCCGCGCGATTTTGCGCGCGCTTCTGGAACCGGTCGACGACAGCGTGCTGCGCTTTTCCAACGACTTCGAGTTCAGCGCCGACGACCTCCTCAAAAGCGCGTGCGACATGGCGCTGGAAGGCATTATCGGCAAGCGGCGCGACAGCGGCTATGTGTCCGGGCGCTCGGCCACGTGGATCAAACTGAAGTGCCGCCGCCGCCAGGAGTTCGTGATCGGCGGCTATTCGGAACCGTCGGGCAGCCGCGCGGCGTTCGGCGCGCTGCTATTGGGCGTGCACGACAGCAAAGGCAAGCTGCAGTACGCCGGGCGGGTAGGCACCGGATTCGACGCCGCGTTGCTGCGCTCGGTGAAGAAGGAACTCGACGCGCATGAGACGAAGCGCATGCCGTTCGCCAGCCCACCGCGTGAGCGCAGCCGCACGCCGGTGCATTGGGTGGAGCCGGTGCTGGTCGCGGAATGCAATTTCGCCGAATGGACAAGCGAAGGCATTGTGCGCCAGGCGTCGTTCGTGAGCCTGCGCAAGGACAAGCCGGCGCGCCAGATCGTCAAGGAAGCACCACGAAAAGGGGACGACGTGCAACAGCAAACCGATAGCGATGCCCACACCGCGCCGAACAAACGTGCGGTACGCGGCAAGAGGGCGGGCGGCGAGGGCGGCGAGAGCGGCCAGAGCGGCCAGAGCGATGAGCAGGCGTCAGGCGCGCGGCAAAAGAGCGGCGCGAACGAGGCGGCAGAAAAGCCGCGAAAGACGGCCGCAAAAAGCTCGCGCGAGATGTCGGCTGACGCTGTGAGTGAAACCGGGAAGAAGCCGGCTCAAACTGCAAAGGCAGCAGCGAAAACGGCAGCGAAAACCGCGGGGAAAGCTGCAGCCGCAACCGCGGACGAAACTGCGGAAGGAATCGCGGAAAAATCCGCGAAGAAGCCAGCTAAATCCGCGGCTAAATCAGCGGCGAAAGCGGCGACAAAATCCGGCGCTTCGACCAGGAGGACCGCCGGCAGCGGCACCGACACCGACACCGACACCGACGCCGGCACGCAGTCCCGCGCATCACGGTCCAGAAAATCATCGGCGCCCGCGGAAGTTGCCGGGGTTCGCATATCGCATCCGGACCGCGTGATCGACAAGAGCACCGGCGCGCAAAAGATCGATCTCGTGCAGTACTACGAATCAGTTGCGCAATGGATGTTGCCTCATCTGATCGACCGGCCCGTGTCGCTCGTGCGTGCGCCCGAGGATATCGGCGGTGAACTGTTTTTCCAGAAGCACACGCAGAAACTTTCGATCCCCAACATCACCCAGCACCCCGGGCTCGATCCGGGGCATCCTCCGCTCATCACCGTGGATAGTGCCAAGGCGCTGGTCGGCGCAGCGCAAATGGGCACCATTGAATTTCACACGTGGAACGGCGTGGCGTCGAATATCGAAAAACCCGACCGCGTGGTGTTCGATCTGGACCCGGACCCCTCGCTTGGCTGGGAGCGAATGATCGAGGCCGCGCTGTTGACCCGCACGCTGCTCGAAGAACTCGGCCTCACGTCGTTCTGCAAGACGAGCGGCGGCAAGGGCCTGCACGTCGTCGTGCCGCTTGCGAAGCACGCGGGCTGGGACGAAGTGAAGGGCTTCTCGCAGGCCGTCGCGCAGCACATGGCAAGCACGTTGCCTAAGTACTTCAGCGCGAAGATGGGCGCGCAGAATCGCAAGCAGAAAATCTTCGTCGACTATCTGCGCAATAACCGCGGCTCCAGCACGGTCGCGGCGTTTTCGGTGCGGGCGCGGCCGGGGCTCGGCGTTTCAGTGCCGCTTGCGTGGGACGAAGTCGCGCAGACCACGGGCGGCGATCAGTGGAACATCACGAATCTGCACGAGCGCCTTGCCCAATTGAAGAGCGACCCGTGGGCCGAGTACCCGAAGACGCGTCAGCGCATTACCGCGGCCATGAGGAAGCGCTTGAGCGGCACGTAGGCGCCTCTACGGCACGAAAGGGTACGAAGCGGTAGATAGAGTGCATGAAGGCACATCTACCCGCGTGGCGGCACGCATCTGCCCAATGACTAAGGCAAACCAGGAGCACGCTATGACTATGAAGAGCACACCGCAATCGTCGGACGGCGACAAGACCGCTGATCCGCATGCACCTAAAGACCCGCACTCGTTGCAGGAAACAGCCGCGCCGCTGCCGCACGAGAACGACCAGAGCACCGTGTCGCAGGACGACGAAGATCCGCGGCGCGTCGGCAAACAGGCGCATCGCGACGTCGAACGCGGCCTTAAGGATACCGACCGTCGCGGCGGCGGCGAATACCAGGAAAAGACCCAGAACGATGCGCACGCCGACATCAATTCGGATGGAAAGCCGTCGGGTGCTGGGAGCGGCGAACGCTGATTCGCGTCGCAGGTTCGGCTCGTCACTCGTGCGGGCGGTGGCGGTTGAGGAGCTGGAATGTCGCGGTGAGTGGCCGGTGGCAACGGGGGCGCTCCTCTCCGGAACCCACTAACCGCTGCGCGAAAGCCATCAAGCCATCTAAATCCGCAAGCCAGCCCGGCGGCATGGCAGCCCGCGCCGGCCGTTGCGCCACGCTCAAGCCGGTTCGGCGTCCCAATAAGGCGGGTCGCCGAAACGCCCGGCGAGAAAGTCAATGAACGCGAGCGTCTTCGGCGGCACGAACGCGCGGCTGGGATACACGGCCCAGATCGCCACCTTCTCCGCAAGCGGATAGCTGTCGAGCACGCTGACCAGTTCGCCGCTGCGCAGAAACGGCGCCACGTCCCACGTCGATTTGAGCGCTATGCCGAAGCCGGCTAGCAGCGCATCGCGGATTACTTCGCCGTTGTCGGTGACGAGGCGCCCGCTCACGCGCACATCGAGCGGGCCGGCAGGCGTCTCGAACGCCCAGTCGCGCTGGTCCGACAGAATCATGCATTCGTGCTGCGCGAGATCCGACGGATGACGCGGCGTGCCGCGCTCGGCCAGATAGGAAGGTGCCGCGCACAGCACGCGCCGGTTCCGCGCAAGCCGCCGCGCGACCAGCGACGAATCCTTCAGCACGCCGATGCGGATTGCCACGTCGATCCCGGCATCGACGAGGTCGATAATCTGATCAGTCAGCCGCAAATCGACGCTCACGCCCGGATAACGGCGCAAGAATTCGCTGATCACAGGCGACACGTGCTGCCGCCCGAACGACGACGGCATCGACACACGCAAACGGCCTTGCGGCTCCGCCTGCCCACGGCCCACCGAGGCGCGCGCCGCGGCGGCCGCATCGAGCAGCGCTTCGGCGCGCGTCATGAATACTTCGCCGTCCTGCGTGAGACTGATGCGGCGCGTGGTGCGATGAAGCAGGCGGGCACCCAGCAGCTTTTCCAGTTGCGCGATGCGTGAGCTTGCGACCGCCGCCGACAAGCCAAACTCCCGTCCCGCCGCCGATACGTTGGCGAGCAGCGCAGCCCGCACGAACAGGGCGACATCAAGCAGATCGAGGCGCTCGCGCTCGCCGGCGGCCGTACGCGCATCGCGCAACGTTGTGGAGGCAGGGGCCATTTTCCTGAAAATCAAAAATATGTTTAAGAGATTATGCCGCTTTTAACGTAATAAGAGACGCCGTACGATCGCTTCAACGGACCGGCAAATCAGCTGGACACGGCCCGCAAGCCATAGCGCAAGCCTTGGCCCTTGCCGCCGGTTGCCGGATCGCCCTGCAAACCCGCACTCAACCTGAATACACGAAGGAGCCTGGAAAAATGAAAGCAGTCGGCCTCTACCGCTATTTGCCAGTCGACCACGAAGAAGCGCTCATCGACGTCGATATTCCGAAACCCGAAGCCACCGGCCGCGATCTGCTCGTGAAGGTGGAAGCAATCTCCGTGAATCCGGTCGACACGAAGGTGCGCGCACCCAAGGACACCGTCGAAAAAGAGCCGCGCGTGCTGGGCTGGGACGCCGCCGGCACGGTGGTCGCGGTGGGCCCCGAGGTTACGCTTTTCAAGGTCGGCGACCCCGTCTTCTATGCGGGCAGCATTACCCGGCCGGGCGCGAATAGCGAGTTCCATCTGGTCGACGAGCGCATCGTCGGACGCAAGCCCGCCTCGCTCGATTTCACGCACGCCGCCGCCTTGCCGTTGACCGCGATCACCGCGTGGGAAGCGTTGTTCGACCGCCTCGGCGTCTCGCCGCAAGGCGCCCATGAAGGCCGCACCGTGCTGATCGTGGGCGGCGCGGGCGGCGTCGGCTCCATCGGCATTCAACTGGCCAAGCAGCTCGCGAAACTCAAGGTGATCGCCACCGCGTCGCGCCCCGAGTCGGCGAAATGGGCAACCGGGCTGGGCGCGGATCATATCGTCGATCATTTCGGCGACATGCCGGCGCAACTGAAGAAGCTCGGCATCGGCCAGGTCGACTACGTGCTGATCTTCAACGACACGGACAAGAACTTCCCGGCCGCGGCAGAACTCGTGAAGCCGCAGGGCAGCATTTGCACGATCGTCGAGAACAGCAAGCCGGTGCCGGTCGAATTGCTGAAGGCAAAGAGCGCCGCGTTTCACTGGGAGTTCATGTTCACGCGTTCTATGTTCGGCACGCCCGACATGACCGAGCAGCACAAGCTGCTGACCGAGGTGGCGCGGCTCGTCGACGACGGCACGCTGCGCACGACGGTCGGGCAAGACCTCGGCAAGATCAATGCCGCGAACTTGCGCCGTGCACATCGCCTGCTGGAGGAGGGGCGCGCAATCGGCAAGCTCGTGTTGAGCGGCTTCTGATAAAAGCCGGCAGCGCAAGCGGGGTAACACCCGATGCCGCGCAGGCGCGCGCGGCATCGCTTGGCGGTAGACTGGTGGCGCATCATGCCAAAGCGGTTGCGTGCCTCGCGTCCGCTGCCGGCTGCCGCAGGCTCGACGCATGAACCTGTGGACACAGGGGCGGCTCATGCAGGCATGCAGCGCCACAACAACGAGGTGACAGTATGAGCTCCAGCTTCAAACTCTCCGCCGTTCCGGTTGTCGCTTCTCTCGCTTGCGCGCTGTCTTGCGGCATGCTCACGCCGGCCGTGCAGGCGGCCACGCCCATCACCGTGACGTCGCAATCCGCTCTCGACGGTCCGATCCGCTACACCGTCCGCGTCACGTCCAAACAGTTCGGCAATTCGCTGGAAACCCGCACGATCCGCTCCGGCCAGTCGGACGACTTTACGTGGAAAACCGTGCCGCCTGGCGGCGCCGTCCCCGTCACCGATGCATGCCCGAACTATGGGTCGCTGCCGCTCGACGCCAACGGCGCCATGATCCGGCAGACGCAGATACGTCTTGCGCCGGTCGTCGGCGAAGACGGCACGGCAACCGTGCAACTGAGCTTCCAGGCGCACAAGCCGGATGGCACGAAGACCGTCACGGCCAATGGAAAATCGCTCAAGTGTCCGAACGATGTCAGCATGAGCCAGGTGCTGCGGTTTACGATGCCGGTCAACGGCAGCACAAAAACATTGACGCTCAGCGACGGTACCACTGTGGCGATCAGCGCGAAAAGGTGAGGCGGGACTGCCTGGCTGTTGAGCGGCACAAGTGGCTGAAAGGTAGAACCCGCTGAATGGCAGAACCGGTTGACTAGCAGAACCGGCTGAAGTGGCCGACTCGCAGAACCGGCCAGCTGACAGAACCCGCTGAATCGCAGAACTGGCACGAAGCACACAGAGCTGGCAGCAGCGGCAGAAGCAGCAGAACCGCCTCAACCGCCACTTGCCCGGCTTGAACCCCGCGCGACTCAGCGCCGCGCGGGGGAGCGCTCGACAAGCCGCGCCGACAGAAACCGGTGCTCCGCCGAAAAGAGCCGCCGATAAGTGAGCAGCACCGCGCCCACCGTGCCGAGCGCCGACGAAGCCGCAATCAGGAACATGATCACGATCTGATAGCGCACCGCCTGCAGCGGCGACTGACCGGCCAGCACCTGGCCGGTCATCATGCCCGGCAGGCTCACCACGCCGACCACCGCCATCTGGTTCAGCGTCGGCATCATGCCCGCGCGCACGGCTTGACGCGCCGGTGCCTGTGCGGCTTCCCAGCGGGTCGCGCCGAGCGCAAGCGCCATGTCGACGCGGTCGCGCCGTGCAGTCAGTTCCTCGGTCATGCGTTCAATGCCGAGCGAGACGCCCGTGAGCGTATTGCCGAGAATCATGCCGAGTATCGGAATCGCATACTGCGGCTCGTACCACGGGTGAATGCGGATCACGACGAAGAGGCCGACCGCGGCCACGAGCCACGAACTGACCCAGATCGACAGTACGCTGTCCGCACGTTGTCCCCGGTAGGTGCGGCTGCCGCGTTGCGCGCCCGCGAAGCCGGCAATCAGCGTCATGACGATCATCAACGGCAGCACGACGAACCAGTGGTCGTAGAGAAATACCCAGCCGAGCACATAGCCGATGGCGAGCAACTGCACGACGGTACGCACGGCGGCCCACGCGAGCTTGCGTTCGAGATCGAGCTTCAGTGCAACCGACACCACGCCGTTCACGACGATCAGCAGCGCCGCGATCGCGACGTCCCACAGACTCAGGTTTTGCAATGTCATCGGCTGGACTCTCTGTGGGGCGAGGCAAGGGCGGTTTCGTCGAGCGTGCCCGCGCGCATGGTCAGATGCCGCTCGCTCATGCGTGCGGCTTGCGCCGGATCGTGCGACACCCAGACCGACGCCCGAGTGCCGCGCGCGGCGTCGAACCAGGCGCGCACGAGACCTTCGATAGCGTGCGACGACTCGGGGTCGAGCGAGGCGGTGGGTTCGTCGAGCAACAGCACTGGCGGCGCGAGTTGCAGCACGCGAATAAGCGCGGTGATCTGCGCTTCGCCACCCGACAGCTCGCTCGCCCGTTTCTCGAGGAAGTCGCTGGCGCGGCCCGCCTGCGCGACGAGACTCGCCGCGTGGTCGCGGTCGAAGCGCACGTCGCGATAGGCGTGCAACTCGAACGGATAACGCAGGTTGTCTTCAACGGTGCCGTCGAGTAGCGCGGGCCGCTGCCGGATATACGCGACATTGCGCCTGTAACCCGGAATCGCGGCTCGCGTGACGGGCGCGCCTTGCCATAGGACGGCGCCGGCGTCAAGCGGATCGAGCAGCGCCAGCGCACGCAGGAACACGCTCTTGCCCGAACCGGACGGACCGGTGATGGCCACGCGCTCGCCCGCACCGAGCGCGAAGCGGGTGGATTGCAAGAGCGTCTGGCCGCGTAACGCGTCGCGCCGGACGATGCCGTCGGCAAGAACAAGGGGTATCTGACTCATGGAACGAAGGACGCGCGCATGCAGGTGAGCGATGCAGCATGATAGGGGCAACAGCCGAGCCGCGCACTCGGGCAGCGGGCACAATATCTGCTGAACGACCCACAACCAAGAAAAAATTCGCGGGAGCGTTTGATGGCAGGGTCGAGCACAATGGGAAGACGGATCGGCAAAATCGTCGCATGGATAGTGGCGATCATCGTCATTCTCGTGGTTGCGCTCACGGTCTTCATCCTGACCTTCGACTGGAATCGCGCGCGCCCCTACGTCAACGACAAGGTCACGCAGGCCATCGGCCGCCAGTTCACGATCAACGGCGACCTGCGGGTGGGCTTGCGTCATCCGGTCGGCGAGACGGGCTGGAAAAGCTGGGTGCCATGGCCGCGCTTTTCGGCCGCGAATATCACCATTGCCAACCCGGATTGGGCCAAGCGGCCGCAATTCGCGACCGTCGAAGAAATCGATTTCCAGGTAAAAGTGCTGCCGCTTCTCGCGCACGACATCGTGATTCCCGCGATCAACCTGGTGAATCCGTCCGTCGATCTCGAACGCATGATGGACGGCCGCAACAACTGGACGTTCGAACTTCCGAAGTCGAAGACGCCGTCGCAATGGAAACTGCAGCTGCATGACATCGTGTTCGCGAAGGGCAACATTGCGCTGTCCGACGAGCAGAAGAAAGTCGACGCGCAAATGGTGGTCGATACGCTCGGCCAGCCGATTCCTATCGGCGAGGCGTTGAAGCAGCAGGAACAGGCATCGCGTAAGGCATCGGCCGAGGCGGTGGGCAAGGAAGGCGCGAAGAAGCTCGGCGCGCAGGCCGATGCGCAGGCGGCGTCGGCGGCCTCGGCTGCGGCTGCGGCTGCGGCCTCCGGGGCGTCATCGACGGACATTCATGCGTCCGGCACGACGGCGGCTACGGGCGCCTCCGGCGGGCTCGTCGCGGGTGGCTCGAAGGGCGCGAGCGCAGTGGCAGGCGCAAGCGGCGCGGCGGTTGCGTCGGCCTCGGGCGCGCAGAGCGCGAGTGCAGCCAGCGTGGTCAGCGGCACCAGCGAAGCGAGTGGAGCAGGCGCCACCACGGCAGCCCGCGGTCGCCCGCGCGACATTCCGCCTTACGCGATTGGCTGGACCCTCAAAGGCACTTACAACAAGACACCGGTTTCAGGTAGCGGCAAGGTGGGCGGCGTGCTCGCGCTCCAGGACGCGGACCGGCCGTTTCCCGTGCAGGCGGACGTCAAGGCGGGCGATCTGCATGTGGGCCTCGTGGGCACCATCACGGACCCAGCGCATCTGGCCGCCGTCGACCTGCGCCTGTGGGTGCAGGGCAGCAGCATGGCAAAGCTCTATTCGCTGACGGGCGTGACCTTGCCCGACACGCCGCCTTACGCCACCGAAGGACGGTTCGTCGGCCAGTTCAAGACAAGCGGCAACGTGTTCAAGTATGGAAACTTTACAGGCCGCGTGGGCGGCAGCGACCTCAACGGGTCGCTCACCTACACCGCGCGTCAACCGCGCCCGCTACTGCAAGGCGAACTGGAGTCTCGTCTGCTGCAGTTCTCCGACCTCGCGCCCGTGATCGGCGCGGACTCCAACGCGAGCAAGGCCAAGCGTGGCGATGGAAAGATGCAGCCGTCGAACAAGGCACTGCCGGTCGAAGAGTTCCGCACCGACCGCTGGAAGGCGATCGACGCGGACGTGAAGTTCACCGGCCGGCGTATCGTCAAGAACGCCGATCTGCCGATCACCGATCTCTATACGCACATTGTGATGACCAATGGCGTGCTGTCGCTCGAGCCGCTGAAGTTCGGCGTGGCCGGCGGCACGCTCGCTTCCGACATTCATCTGGACGGCAGCGGCGCGCCGCTCAAGGCACGCTTTGCGACCGCCGCGCGGCATCTGAAGCTGAAGCAACTGTTCCCCAACTTCAAGACGATGCAGAACGCGCTCGGCGAAATCAACGGCGATGCCGCGCTCACCGCCACAGGCAATTCGCCGGCCGCGCTTGCCGCGACCTCGAACGGTGAAGTAAAGGCGCTCGTCACGGAAGGCACCGTGAGCCGTCTACTGATGGAAGCCGCGGGTCTGAATGTGGCCAACGTGGTCTATGAGAAGCTGTTCGGCAATCGCGACGTCAAGATCAATTGCGCGGCCGCCGACTTTGTTGCGACCGACGGCGTGCTCGAGTCGCGCGTGTTCGCACTGGATACCGACGATGCTGTGATCGACATCGACGGCCACGTCAACATGCGCGACGAAACGATGGACCTCGGCGTGCATCCGCACACGAAGGGTTTCCGCGTGTTTTCGCTGCGCTCGCCGCTGTATGCGAAGGGCACGTTCAAGGATCCGCATGTCGGTGTGAATGCCGCTGCGCTCGCGTTGCGCGGCGGCGCGGCAGTGGGCCTCGGTCTGGTCAATCCATTTGCCGCGCTGCTGCCCTTGCTCGCGCCGAGCAACAACAAGCCGTTGCCGTGTGCTCAGTTGCTGTCGCAGGTGCGTCAGGCGCCGAAGGCGCCGCCGCCTGGCAGCAAGCAGCCGCCCAAGCCCGCCATTTCCCTCGAGGGCGCGCCGGTCAACAAGCGCTCGACGGGCGGAGCGGCGGCATCGGCGCCCGCCGCTGCATCTGCACCGGCCGGGCGCAAGGCAGTCCCTGCGTCGCCCGCGAGCGCAGCCGAATACAAGGGAAGCTGATGCCCTTGCTCAGTGCAGACTCGTTGAGCTGGATGTTTGGCGGCGGCCTTTCTTTTGTCTTTCTATGGCTGATCAGCGTGCCTTCAACCTGACGACGACGTAAAGAGGAGGCGAGCCGTTGGCGTAGCCGGTCATGTCGCCGCGCGGGGTCAGCGCGCGAAAACTTGAACGAGGCGGATCGTGCCTGACGGGGATGGGTCCCGGCGCGATGAAGGCATACGGAAACGAAAAACGCGGCGCCTACATGCGCCGCGCGTCGAGAACCCACACGTCTATCGCAAAGAGCGCGGTGTCGCGTCGCCGGCTGCGTCCTGGCGCCGAACGCCGCGACGTGCGCCCACGCGTGTCGCGCCGAATTCGGTCAGAATCTTGCCGCGAGCGCGGCTTGCGAAAACAAGAAACCCGAAGCCGTCGGCTTCATACCAGTAACCGCCGTTCTCGAGGCCGTCGAGCGGTTGTTCCAGCGCATTGGTAATGGATTCGATGCAGCGCCGCCGCAGTTCCGCCGCAGCCGGATAGGGCGGATGTGCGCCGCGCACGCTGCACAGAAGCACGTCGAGTCCGGGCAACACGTGCGCATAAAGAACCGGCTCGTCTTGGGCCCGAGCACGCGCGATCTTGGTGTCGAGTTGACCGAAGGGCTTGAAATGCCGCAGTACCGCGAGGAACGACTCGTCGCCGTCCACCTTCGCGCGTCTACGCTTTTTCGGGAAGGACATAAAAATTCGCCTGAAAAAGAATTGCAAGAAACGCAGCGTCCTCATGCGACAACTCCCGGCTTCGCGCGCCGCACGTCGATCTTTTATAGCATACGACAAGGCCGGATTCACGATGATTCGACGATCCCGCCGCTTCACCGCTTCCCGCACGAATCATGCCGAACCGCCTCGCCGTGCGCCTTCGCATTCCAGCACATCTGACTCCATCATAGACGCACGACGCGCCGAAAAAACATCTTGCACCAATAAAAAAGTCATTTTTTATGTGGGCCGGCGCAATCCGGCCTCACGTTGAAATCTTGCCGATTCACGTCGATAATGGCCCGTCCGGCTGGCGGGTTCCCGTGAGCCGCCGCGGCTTGAACGACCTTCGGGCGAACATGAAATTAGTCACCAAGGGTCTGCTGCTGATCGCCGTGCCCAGCCTCGTCGAACTGGCGCTTCTCGGCGTCGTCTTCGACACGCAGGAACAGACAGCGCAGGCCGCGCAATGGGTTACCACCAGCAAGCAGATTCTCTATCAGTCGTCGGCGCTTGCCGATCCGCTGCTGCGCCAGGCCGCTCGCGTGCGAACCGGCATGGTGATCGGCGACGCATCGTTACTCGAGCGGCATACGGTATGGATCGACATGAGCGACCGTCTGTCGAAGCTCGACGCGCTGGTTGCCGACACGCCGCAGCAGGCGGAGCGGGTCCGTAAGATGAGACGCGCGATCGACGCGTATCGCGCGCAAACCGTGACCGTTGCACAGGCGTTGCACGACGGCCGCAGCGGCGGCTCGCTCGCCGCGCTGGAAAGTGGTGCGCTGCCGCAGCCCATCGTGGTGTTTCGCGACGAACTCGCGGCATTCGGCGAAGAGGCCTCGCGTCTGGATGGAGAGCGCTCGGTCGCGCTCGCGCGGCGCCGCGAGCGTCAGCAATATGCATTGATTGCGGCAGTCATCGGGTCCATGCTGATCTGGGCGGGCACCGCAGTCGTGTTTGCGCGCAGCATAGGGCGGCGCTTCGAAGTGTTGACCGATAACGCAGAGCGCCTCGGCAAGGGGCGCCCGCTTGCGGCGCGCCTGTCCGGCACGGACGAAATCGCGGCGCTCGACGCCGTGCTGCATCAGACCGGCGCGCGTCTGCGCGAGGCGGAAGCCGAGCAGGCATCGCTCAAGCAGCGGCTCGAAGCGCGGGCGCATGAACTCGCCGGCGTCAATGAGGAACTGCGCCAGGAGACGCAAGACAATGAAATGTTCATCTATAGCGTATCGCATGATCTGCGCTCGCCACTCGTGAACCTGCAAGGGTTTTCGAAGGAATTGCAGGTTTCGTGCGACGAGTTGGACCGCATCGTCGTGCAAGCACGCCTGCCGGTGGCGGAACACAGACGGATGGCGAATATTCTCGACGGCGACGTGCGCGAATCCCTGCAATACTTGCGGGGTGCGGTCACGCAGGCGGCGGCGATCATCGAGGCGCTGCTGCGCATTTCGCGCGCGGGCCGGCTCGAATATCAGTGGCAACGGGTGAGCGTCGCGCGTGTGGTGATGCGCGTCGTCGACAATCTGCAAGGTGTGATTCAGGAACGCGGCGCGAGCGTCACAGTGCGCGATTTGCCGCCCGCATGGGGCGATCCGGCCGCGCTCGAACAGATCTTCAGCAACCTGATCGGTAATGCGTTGACTTATCTCGACCCGGCACGCAAAGGGCGCATAGAAATCGGTGCGTTGGAGCCGGAACCTGTCGAGGGCAACGACCCGCGCGCGGTACGCATGCGCACTTACTACGTGCGCGACAACGGCCTCGGCATTCCGGCCGCTTATATGTCGAAGGTGTTCCGCGCGTTCCAGCGCCTGCACGTGGAGGTGGCGGGCGGCGACGGGGTCGGTCTGGCGGTGGTGCGGCGCACGGTGGAGCGGCATGGCGGGCGTGTGTGGGTGGAGTCCGCCGAAGGCGCAGGCTCGACCTTTTTCGTGGTGCTACCGGAACAGCCGGCACGGCTGTGAGTTTGCGGGGCACAATGATTTAAGGCCGCAGCGGAGGCCGCAGCAGCGGCCATAGCGAGGCCGCAGCAAGGCCGCAGCGGAGGCCATAGCGCATCATGACTTATTCGGCATGGCGGTGAGCGCGGCATCGCCGCCAGGCGCGAAGGATCGGGCGCAGGCAGGCAACAAGCCGGGGCACACAGCAGGCGCGAGCCGTGGCATCAACCAGGTATCCACCACGCATCAATCAAGCATTAATCCGGCATCACCACGCATCAACCCGGCATCAACCCGCGCACGAACTGGGACAACGGAGGGCATATGAGTCACGGGGAAACTGTCAGCATCGTGCTGATCGAAGACGACGACGGCCATGCCACGCTCGTCGAGCGCAATCTGCGCCGTGCCGGTATTTCGAATGGTTTCGTGCGCTTTCGCGATGGCCAGCAGGCTCTCGATTACTTCTTCGGCACGGACCCGCAAGGCGCGAGCACGCCCGGTGCGCATCCGCAACCGGAAGATCTGAGGAATTCCGTCGTGCTCCTCGATCTCAAGATGCCACGCGTGGACGGTTTCGAGGTGTTGCGGCGCCTCAAAGAGTCGCCGCAAACCGCGCCGGTGCCGGTGATCGTGCTGACCACCACCGACGATCCGCGCGAAATCGCGCGCTGCTACGAGCTCGGCTGCAATGTCTACATTACCAAGCCGGTCGAGTACGATGCATTCATAGAGGCGGTGCGTCGGCTCGGATTCTTTCTGCAGGTGGTCAAACTGCCATCGGGGCATCGCTTCGCACCACCATCATGACGCGCGCCGATTGTTCACATACTCTATAGACCTAACCCACGAAGATCGCGCATGACCGAAGACGTGTCCTTGCAGCCCGCCGCCTCGATTCTCGTCGTCGACGACGACGAGGGTATCTTGCGGCTTGCACGCAAGTCGCTCGAACGCGCCGGCTGCGCGGTCGCGGTGTGCGCGAGCGTGGAGGCGGCGCGCGCACGGCTCGCCGCGGGCGGCCTCGACCTGCTCGTGCTCGATTACCAGTTGAGCGGGCCGGAAACCGGGCTCGACTTCTTCCGCCGCCTGCGCGCCGAAGGTGTGCGCATCCCGGCTATTCTCGTGACCGGCTTTACGGACGAATCGCGCGTGATCGAAGCGCTGCGCGCAGGCGTGTCCGACGTGGTGCCCAAATCGGGCGATTACCTCGACTATCTGCCCGAAGCCGTGGAGCGGGTGCTCTCGCAAGTGCGTCTGCAGCGCGCCTCCGACGAAGCGCTGCTCTTGCGCGATCGCGAGCAGCATTACCGCAACCTCTCCGAAGCGCTGCCGCACCTCGTGCTGACCTGCAATGCAGCGGGCGAGTGCGACTTCCTGTCCAAGCAGTGGTACGACTACACGGGCCTCGCCGAAAACAGCTCGCATGGTCTCGCGTGGCTCGACGCGGTGCATCCAGACGATCGCGACGAGGTGCGCCGCAGCTGGCTCAAAGCCGTGGCGGGCCATGCGGGCACGTATCGGCATGAACTGCGTATTCGCCGTCATGACGGCGAATACCGCTGGTTCGACGCACGCATGGTTGCCACGCGCGACAACGAAGGCAACGTCAGCAAATGGTTCGGCAGTTGCACGGATATCCATTCCGAGCGCGAGGCGATGCAGGAGCGCGAACGGCTGCTCGCTTCCGAACAGGCAGCGCGGCAGATCGCCGAAGAAGCCAACCGCGCGAAGGACCGCTTTCTCGCCATGCTGTCGCACGAACTGCGCACGCCGCTCACGCCGGTACTGGCCGGTGCGAGCGTCCTCGAAATGATTCCTGACCTACCGGATCAGGCGCGCGCGAGTGTGCGGATGATTCGCCGCAACGTCGAACTCGAGGCGCGTCTGATCGACGACCTGCTGGACCTCACGCGGGTGGCCAACGGCAAGCTGCGCCTGTCGCTGGAGACAGTCGACGTGCACGAGGTGATCGACAGCGTGCTCGAACTCTTTCGCAGCGAGATTCAGGTGAAGCAGCAGGACGTGCATGTGCACAAGGATGCGACGCACCACTACGTGCTCGCCGACCGCGCGCGCCTGCAGCAGATGTTGTGGAATCTGATTCGCAACGCCGCGAAGTTCACGCCTGACGGCGGCCATATCTATGTGCGAACGCGCGACGAACGCATGCATGTGCAGATCTCGGTGGAGGACACGGGCATCGGCATCGAACCCGACCAGATCGGCAAGTTGTTTAACGCTTTCGAGCAGGGCGACCAGAAAATGACACGGCAATTTGGCGGCCTTGGCCTCGGGCTTGCCATCACCAAGGCGCTCACGGACGTGCATGGCGGCACCGTCACTGCGCAAAGCCCGGGCGCGCATTGCGGCGCCACGTTCACGATCACGCTGCCCACCGCGGCCGCGCCTGCGCGCACGTCGCAGGCGGTGCTGCCCGATCCGGTGCATCCGGCCGGTGTACTTAACATTTTGCTGATCGAGGACCACGTCGATACTGCGGAGGTGATGGGGCAACTCATCCGCACGCTCGGCCACGATGTCACGACAGTGGGCCGCGTGGACGACGCGCTCGCAGCCACGCAATTGCAGACTTTCGATCTGGTCGTGAGCGACGTCGGCTTGCCGGACGGCACCGGTCTCGACTTCATCAAAGCGTATCGCGAGCATTCGAACGCGCCGGCGGTCGCGCTGACCGGTTTCGGTACCGACGAAGACGTGCGGCGTTGTCTTGCGGCCGGCTTCACATCGCATTTGACGAAGCCCGTCAACTTCGCACAACTCGAAACAATGATCGAGAACGCGATTACCCTGAAGGCGCAAAAAAACGCCTAGTGCGCAGGGTTCTGCAGGCGTGCCTACGCGTGCGTCACGCAAAAAGAAAAGGCCTGTCGCGAGCGCGTCGCAACAGGCCTTTTTTGCGGGCCCCGTTCTCTGGTCGGACCAGTGCGCGAGGGCCGGCTTCGGCCGTGGCCGCCTAACGCGGCGAGTTCTTCAGCGAGTCGCGGATTTCGCGCAACAGCAGCACGTCTTCGGGCGGCGGCGGCGGTTCGGACGGCGCGGCGTCGGCCGGCTTACGCAGATTGTTGATGAACTTCACCATCAGGAAAATGATGAACGCGAGAATGATGAAGTTGATCAGCACGGTAATGAACGAACCATAACCGAAGACGGCGACGCCCGCTGTCTGCAGGTCTTTATACGATTCGGGACTGCCTTTGAAGCTCGCTGGAATGGGGCCGAGGCGAAAGAACTTGTTCGAGAAATCGAGGCCGCCCGTGGCAAGGCCGACAACCGGCATGATCAGGTCTTTCACAACCGAATTGACGATGGTCGAAAACGCGCCGCCGATAATGACACCGACCGCGAGATCCATCACATTGCCTTTGAGGGCAAATTCCTTGAATTCCTTGACCATGCTCATAGGGTTTCCTCCCGAATATCGATGACCTAATCATACCAATCTGAGACAGATAGGCCAGCCCCTCGGCCCGCGAAAGGTCAGGCAGACACTCCGTTACTGCGCCAATTACTCGGGAAACTGCGACGCGCCATGGCGTGCGCGCTCGAGATGCGCGGCAAAAGTGACCGGGTCTGTATTGGTGCCGCACAGCAGAACGCCGACGCGCTTGCCTTGCAGCTTTTCGCGCAACGGTCCGAGCAGCGCCGCGGTGGCCGCTGCGCAAGCGGGCTCGACCGCGAGCTTCAGTTGTCCGAACAAGCTCAGCATGGCCGCGCGCAGCTGGTCGTCGGACACGGTGACGAGGTCGTCGATGTGGCGGCGGCACAGCTCGTAGCTGTATTCCTCGGTATGCGGGGCCATCAGCGAATCCGCGATGCTGTGCATATGGCCCATCTTCACCGTGTGATTCGCGGCGAAGCTTTTGCCCATCGCGTCGGCGCCTTCGGGCTCGACGCCGAACACATGCACCTGCGGATTCGCGAGCCGCATTGCCGTGGCGACGCCGGCCGCGAGACCGCCGCCGCCTATCGGCACGATCACGGCTTCGAGATCAGGCGTTTGCGTGGCCCATTCGTAGCCGAGCGTGGCCGAGCCCAGCACCGTGCGATAACCGTTGAACGGATGCACGAAGTAGCGGCCTTCCTCAGCTTCGATGCGGCGCACGAGTTCGAAGGCCTCCGCGAGATCTTCGGCAAAGACGATTTCCGCGCGATATTGCCTGCACAGCGCGACGCGCGCCGGATTCGCCGCGCGAAACAGCACGACTTTCGCGCTGATGCCAAGGCGCATTGCCGCGTACGCAACCGCCACCGCATGATTGCCGCCCGACACGCAGGTGACCCCGGCGCTGCGCTGCGCTTCGTCGAGAGCAAGCAGGTTCGTGAACGCGCCGCGCGCCTTGAAGCTGCCGCCTGCTTGCAGCAACTCGAACTTGAAGTTCACCACCGTGCCTTCGAGCGACGCGAAGTCGAGCCGGTCGAAGACAGGCGTGCGCGCCACCCACGGCGTCAACGCGAAATGCTGCGCGGCAATGTCGTCGAGCGTGGGGATCGGCTCGCCGTCGATCGTATGGTCGGTGTGCTGCGGCGTGGCGGTTGACATGGCGTGGGCGACAATGGGTTGACGGGGAACGCGTGAGCAGGGGTTCAGCGCGCGTGCGCGTCCACCGACATGCTGTGGATGAACTTGTGCAGGAAGCGTTCGCATTCCACGAGCTGGTCCAGCGCGACGAACTCATTGGCCTTGTGCGCCTGCTGGATGTCGCCGGGACCGCACACGATGCTCGGAATACCTGCCAGCGAAAACAGCCCGGCTTCGGTGCCGTAGGCGACCTTGCGCTTGTCCTGGTCCGCGGTGAGCGCGCGCACGAGTTGCGTGATGGCCGCCTGTTCCGATGCATCGAGCCCGGGTGCCGCGGCGATCTTCGTGATCTCTATCGCAGCAGATGGATGCTCGCGCAACATTTTCGGCAGCAGCGTTTCGCGCGCGTATTGGTCGATGCGCGCGAAGATCGGCTCCGGGTCGAGCGTGGGCAGGTTGCGGAATTCGAACTGGAATTTGCATTCCGCCGGCACCGTATTGATCGCATTGCCGCCGACAATCGTGCTGGTTTGCGCGGTGGTGAAGGGCACGTCGTAGAGTTCGTCGAACGGGCCTTGCTCGCGGAACTGGTCGGCCATGTCGCGGATATAGCAGATGAGGCGCGCCGCGTACTCGATTGCATTCAGGCCCTTCGGCGTGAGCGACGAATGCGCCGCCTGCCCGCGCACGCAGCACTGATAAGCGTTGATGCCCTTGTGCGCCACGATGGGCCGCATGCTGGTGGGCTCGCCCACGATGCAGCCATCCGGCTTCACGCCGCGCTTCATCAGGTCGGCGATCATGAGCGGTGCGCCGGCGCAGCCCACTTCTTCGTCGAACGAGAATGCCAGGTGGATCGGTTTGGCGAGTTTCGTGCGCTGCATGTCCGGCACGAGTGCGAGCGCCGCGCCGATGAAGCCCTTCATATCGCAGGTGCCGCGGCCATACAGTTTGTCGCCGCGAATTTCAGGCTTGAACGGATCGCTGTCCCATTGCTGTCCGTCCACCGGCACCACGTCGGTATGGCCCGACAACACCACGCCGCCGTTCGTTTCGCCGTCGTGCGCGGGAATCGTCGCGAACAGGTTGGCCCATTTGCCGCTCGCGTCGTGCGTGAGCGTAGCTTCAATGCCCGCGCCGCGCAATTCGTCGCGCACGGTTTCTATGAGGCCGAGGTTGGGGTTGCGGCTCACCGTGTCGATCGACACCAAACGGGTGACCCAGGGCAGCGAGACAGGCGTGAGGCCGGATGAAGGAGCAGATGCAGCAGCGGATGAAGCAGCGGACGTTTGCGAGGACTGCGCTGTATCAGCGACATGAGACATGACAAGACTCCGGCATTTGAGTCTTTCGATCATACCCAAAAAACGCCGCGCATATCCGCCTGCATGCCGTGACGCGCGCGTTGCGCGCCGCAGCATTGCGGAAAAACGCTAGGGCGGGGTGCACTGACGTGCGACCCCGGCAGTTCAGCGCGCCGCGCTCGCCGCCGCCGCTGTGCCGCGGCTCGGCGAACCGAGGGCGCGCAAGGTCTCCTTCACTGTTGCGATACGCACTGCAAGGTCGGGACTGCGCGTCTCGACGCGCAGCTTGTCCTGGCCGGCGAGTTTGATGTGCTTGTGCTTCTGCACCATCTCGATGATGCGCATGGCGTCGATTGGCGGATTCGGAATGAACTGCAAGCCGATCACGGCTTCGCCCGCGTCGATCTTCGAGATACCCAACGGCCTTGCCGCGAGCCTCAGCCGGTGGGTCTCCACGAGCGCCAGCGCCTGCGGCGGCAGCTTGCCGAAGCGGTCGATCAGCTCTTCCTGAATGCCGTCGATCGAATCGTTGTGCTCGCAATTCGCAAGCCGTTTGTAAAGCGACAGGCGTTCCTGCACGTCGCCGCAGTAGTCGGCGGGAAGAATCGCGGGCGCATGCAGATTGATTTCGGTGGTCGCGGCAAGCGGCGCGGTGAGATCTGGCTCCTTGCCGTCCTTTAGCGCCTTTACGGCGTCGTTCAGCATGTCGGTGTAAAGCTGGAAACCGATCTCGTGAATTTCGCCCGATTGCTTGTCGCCGAGCACTTCGCCGGTGCCGCGAATCTCCAGGTCGTGCATGGCCAGATAGAAACCCGAACCGAGTTCCTCCATCTGCTGGATCGCTTCCAGCCGGCGCTGCGCCTGCTTCGTCAAACCTTGCGGATCGTGCACGAGCAGGTACGAGTAAGCCTGGTGATGCGAGCGTCCCACGCGGCCACGCAACTGATGCAATTGCGCGAGACCGAACTTGTCCGCGCGATGAATCAGAATGGTGTTGGCGCTCGGCACGTCGATGCCGGTTTCGATAATCGTCGTGCACAGCAGCACGTTCGCGCGTTGCGCGACGAAGTCGCGCATCACCCGTTCGAGCTCGCGCTCGTGCATCTGCCCGTGCGCAACGGCAATGCGTGCTTCGGGCACGAGCGCTTCGAGCATCTGCCGCCGGTTTTCGATGGTTTCGACCTCGTTGTGCAGGAAGTACACCTGGCCGCCGCGCTTCAATTCGCGCAGCATCGCTTCGCGAATCACGCTTTCTTCCTCGCGACGCACGAAGGTCTTGATGGCAAGGCGCTTTTGCGGCGCGGTGGCGATGATCGAGAAATCGCGCAGGCCTTCGAGCGCCATGCCGAGCGTACGCGGAATCGGCGTGGCGGTGAGCGTGAGCACGTCCACTTCCGCGCGCAGGGCCTTCAGCGCCTCTTTCTGGCGCACGCCGAAGCGGTGCTCTTCGTCGATGATCACGAGCCCGAGCCGCTTGAACTGCACGTCCGAAGAGAGCAGCTTGTGCGTGCCGATCACGATGTCCACGCTGCCTTCGTTGATCTGCTGGATCGCCGCGTTCACTTCCTTGGTCGACTTGAAGCGCGACAGTTCGGCAATGCGCACCGGCCAGTCGGAGAAGCGGTCGCTGAAGGTTTGCGTGTGCTGTTCCGCGAGCAGGGTGGTGGGCGAGAGCAAAGCCACCTGCTTGCCGCCCATCACCGCGATGAACGCCGCGCGCAATGCGACTTCGGTCTTGCCGAAACCGACGTCGCCGCATACGAGGCGGTCCATCGGCTTGCCGCTTGTCATGTCGCCGATCACCGCGGCGATGGCAGCGGCCTGGTCCGGCGTTTCCTCGAAGCCGAAGCTCTCGGCGAATTTCACATAGTCTTTCGGCTCCAGCGCAAATGCGTGACCCGAGCGCGCGGCGCGGCGCGCATAGAGATTGAGCAACTCCGCAGCCGTGTCGCGAATCTGCTGCGCGGCCTTGCGCTTGGCCTTTTCCCATTGGCCCGAACCGAGCGAGTGCAGCGGCGCGCTTTCCGGGTCCGCGCCGCTATAGCGGGAGATGACGTGCAACTGCGCGACCGGCACATAGAGTTTGCTGTCGCCCGCGTATTCGAGGTGCAGGAACTCGGTTTCGCCTTCGCCGAGATCCATCGTGACAAGGCCCATGTAGCGGCCAATGCCGTGCTGCGAATGCACGACCGGATCGCCGACCTTGAGCTCCGAGAGGTCACGCACCATCGAGTCGACGTTGCTCGCCTGCTCCTGACGGCGGCGCCCCGCGCGCCGCGCGAGCGGCCCGTAAAGCTCGGTTTCGGTGATGATCGCAATGCCGTCCGACGGCACGGCAAAACCGTTCGCGAGCGGCGCAACGCCGAGCGAGAAACGCGCGTCGCCAATCAGCCAGTCCTGGAAGCTGTCGCTCGAGGCCGGCTTCAGATGGTTGTCGGCAAGCAGTTGCAACAGCGTTTCGCGCCGGCCCGCCGATTCGGCGGCGAACAGCACGCGGTTCGGCGTGCTGTCGAGATACGCGCGCAAGGCCGAGACGGGGTCGTCTGCGTGACGGTCGATCGCAAGGTTCGGCAAGGGCGTCGCCCAGCCGCCGCCCGCGTTGATGGGCAGCACGAGCCGCGCAAAGGGCTTGGCGAGCGTGAAGAAATCCTCGTCCGTCAGAAAGAGACGCTGCGGCTCGAGAATCGGCCGGTCACGGTCGTGCGACAGGAAGTTGTAGCGCTGCTTCGTGTCGTTGGTGAAGCGCCGGATAGCCGCGTCCAGATCGCCGACAAACGCGAGTTGCGCGCCTTGCGGCAAATAGTGGAAGAGGGTGGCCGTGTCGTCGAAGAAGAGCGGCAAATAATATTCGATGCCCGCCGACGGCACGCCGTTGCCGATGTCTTTATAAATCGACGCGCGGCTCGGATCGCCCTCGAACGTCTCGCGCCAGCGGCTGCGAAATGCCGTGCGAGCGGCTTCGTCGAACGGAAATTCGCGGCCCGGCAAGAGACGCACGTCCTTGACCGGATAAAGGCTGCGTTGCGTGTCCGGGTCGAACGCGCGGATCGAATCCACCTGGTCGTCGAACAGATCGATCCGGTAGGGCAAGGGCGAGCCCATCGGATAAAGGTCGAGCAGCGAGCCGCGCACGCAGTATTCGCCCGGACGCACGACCTGGCTCACGTGTTCGTAGCCGGCGAGCGTCAGCTGCGCCTTGAGCTTCGCCTCGTCGAGGCGCTCGCCTTGCGAGAACGAGAACGTATAGGCGGCCAGAAACGACGCGGGCGGCATCCGGTAGAGCGCCGTGGTGGCCGGCACGAGCAGAATGTCGCAGCGCCCCTCGCCGAGATCGTGCAGGGTGGCGAGCCGCTCGGACACCAGGTCCTGGTGCGGCGAGAAGGTGTCGTAAGGCAGCGTCTCCCAGTCGGGCAAAAGACGCACGCGCGCCTCGGGCGCGAAAAAGCCGATTTCCTGCGACAGACGCTGCGCATCGACGGCGCTCTCGCACACAACCGCGAGCAACGGCACCTTCTCGCGCGAGGCGTGATAGTAGCGGGCGATGAGCAGAGCGTCGGACGAGCCGTGCGTGCCGTCGAAGGCAAAGCGCTGGCCGGCCTTGACGAGCGCGACGGGCGAGGAGTACTGCGATGATGCGGCGATATCTGGCATAGAAAGGAAAAGGCGGCCTCGGGCTCACACGAACAGGCAAGTTTACGCGTGTCGGGGCGTGGATGCGAAGGACCTATTATAAAATCCGTCCTTTACTTTCACCTCGCGGCATCCGCACTCGTGACTTCCCGCTTATTTGCCCTGATTCCGTGCGCAGGCACCGGCAGCCGTTCCGGTGCCGCGATGCCCAAACAGTATCGCACCGTCGCCGGGCGCGACATGCTGCATTACTCGCTTGCCGCGTTCGACGCCTGCAGCGAATTTGCGCAAACGCTCGTTGTGATCGCGCCCGACGACCAGCACTTCGATGCGCGCCGCTTCGGCGGCCTGCGCTTTGCCGTGCGCCGCTGCGGCGGCGCGTCGCGCCAGGCGTCGGTGCTCAACGGCTTGCATGCGCTCGCCGAGTTCAACGCGCGCGACGACGACTGGGTGCTGGTGCACGACGCGGCGCGACCCGGCATCACGCCGGGCCTGATCCGCACGCTGACGGCCGCGCTCAAGGACGACCCGGTCGGCGGCATCATGGCCTTGCCGGTGGCGGATACGCTCAAGCGCATGGACCGCGCGTCGGCGGACAACCGCATTGCCCGCACTGAAGCGCGCGATGGGCTGTGGCAGGCCCAGACGCCGCAAATGTTTCGCATCGGCATGTTGCGCGAAGCCATTCTGCGCGCGCAGGCCGACGGCCACGATCTCACCGACGAAGCGAGCGCGATCGAATGGGCCGGGCACGCGCCGAAGCTCGTGCAGGGCAGCTTGCGCAATTTCAAGGTGACCTATCCGGAAGATTTCGATCTGGCCGAGGCAGTTCTCATGCGGCCTTCGGCGGCGTGACGCGCATCCGATTTTCAGCTAACAGACTTGTGGACCTGAGGACTTGACGCAGATGGATTTCAGAATTGGGCAAGGTTACGACGTGCATGCGCTGGTGCCGGGTCGTCCGTTGATTATCGGCGGGGTGACGATTCCTTACGAGCGAGGGCTGCTCGGTCATTCCGACGCCGACGTGCTGCTGCACGCGATCACCGACGCGCTGTTCGGCGCGGCCGCGCTCGGCGATATCGGCCGTCATTTTTCCGACACCGACGCGAAGTTCGCGGGCGCCGACAGCCGCGTGCTGCTGCGCGAGTGCGTGGCGCGCGTGAAGGCCGCGGGCTTTTCGATAGCGAACGTCGACAGCAGCGTGGTGGCCCAGGCGCCGAAGCTCGCGCCGCACATAGAGGGCATGCGCGCGAATATCGCCACCGACCTTGGGCTGCCTACCGACCGGGTCAACGTCAAAGCGAAGACCAATGAGAAGCTCGGCTATCTCGGCCGGGGCGAGGGCATCGAGGCGCAAGCCGTGGTGTTGCTGGTCAGGAATTAAGCGTTGTCCTTCAGCATTCGAAGAGCCTGAAAGGGCGGACGGCGCAGGGCGGCGAGGAGGTTCGCCGCCGTGCGCGTTCTTCGTGAATGTCTGGTTCTTTCGTCGCGGCGTGTCAGGCCGCTAGTGCGCGCGCTGCCGGACCGCTGCGTGGTTCGCGGCGCCACAGGGGGCAGACTCCACGCGGCAGACTCCACAGCTTAACCTTCGGTCTGTTCCGCTGCGATACACTGCGCGGCCGCATTGATCACTGCGGCAATGCGGCCCACGTCGCGCAACTGCGTGGAGCTCATGCCTTCAGATACCAAAGTATCGAAGTGCGACTTCACGCAAAAATGACACTTGCCGATGATCGAAGCGGCCAGCGCATACATTTCGAAGCGCCGCTTGTCCACGCCGCCATGCGACGCATACGCGTTCATGCGTAACTGCGCCGGTTGCGATTTGAGATCCGCGTTGTCCGCCATCTCGACGTACGGGTACCAGACGTTGTTCATGCCCATCAGCGCGGCGGCGGTGAGTGCGCCGTTGGTCTCTTCGGGAGAGAGCACGCCCGCGCTGCGAATCGCCTTGACAATCGCGGTGCTTTTCGCGGCGAAGGCCGCGGCCAGCGCGACGCCGACCGCGTCGTTGCCTTCTAGCGACGAGCGCGCGATCGTGCCGTCCAGGTTCAACCGGATGTCTTTGGCATAGTCGGGCACGAGCGCCTTAATGGAAGACAAGAACTCCATTGTCATCTCCTATCGGGTTGTCGATAAAAAAGCCCGCTGCTTTTTTCAAGCGTGGCGGGCTCGGGCGGGCACGGCTTACAGCGTGGCGCCGCCGACTGCACGGTTGCACGGACACAGCTCGTCCGTTTGCAGACCGTCGAGAATACGCAGCACTTCCTCGGGATTGCGGCCGACGTTCAGGTTGTTCACCGAAACGTGCTGGATCGTATTGTCGGGATCGACAATGAAAGTGGCGCGCAGCGCGACGCCCGCTTCCTTGTCGCGCACGCCGAGCTGGTCGATCAGTTCGCCCTTCACGTCGCCGAAAGAATAGTGGTTGAGCTTGCTCAGGTCCTTGTGCTCGCGGCGCCAGGCGAGCTTGACGAATTCATTGTCGACGCTGCCGCCTAGCAACACCGCGTCGCGCTCTTCGAAGTCTTTGGCGAGCTTGCCGAACTCGACGATTTCCGTCGGGCACACGAAGGTGAAATCCTTCGGGTAGAAATAGATGATTTTCCACTTGCCCGGGAACGACTGCTCCGTGATCTCTTCGAACGCCGAAACGCCGTTTTCCTCATGATTGTTAAAGCCAGGCTTGGCAGCGGTGACGGTGAACGCTTCGAGTTTGTCGCCAACGGTTTTCATGCGAATGCTCCTTCGTGTGTTGGAAAAAACAGCATGTTGAGGCTACCAGCTCGTCATCACGAGCGCGGGGCAGGCTTTTCACTATAGCTCTATTGAACTATCGGTTCAATAGTTTTTTCCTAACGAACCGGATAGTTATTATTCAACGGAGCGGGCATCCTCAGTGCGGGAGCGCTTGGTGGGCCCTTCGCGATGTCCGCTCCGCTTATGCGCCTTTGGCGAGCGGAAATTCGATCGTGACTTCGAGGCCCGGCCCCGGCGTGCGGTTGCGCAGGCGCAGCGCGCCCCGGTAGCGGCCGACGAGCCGCTGCACGATTGCCATGCCGAGGCCCGTGCCGTTCGCCTGTGTGCGAGCCGAATTCACACGATAAAACGGGCGTGTGACGAGCGCGAGTTGATCTTCGGGAATGCCCGGACCTTCGTCGACCACGGACAGTTCGACCCGCGAGTGCGACACGCGCGTCTCCAGAATCACATGCGGAATGCCGTCGTTGTCGCTCAGACCGTACTTGCGCGCATTCTCCAGCAGATTGCCGACCACGCGCCGCATGTCCGTCTCGTCCGCTTCGATCACCGCCGACGGCGCGAGCCGCGTAATCAGCCGCATGCTGTCCTCGCTCTGCATGCGCGCGGCGAGTTCGCCCGCGATCACGGAAAGATCGACAGGCTCCGGCACGCGTTGCACCGGGCGCGCGTAGTCGAGGAAGCGGCCGATGATCATGTCCATCTGCTCGATGTCGTCGACCATTGCGTCTTTGGTGCTCTGATCCGACGGGCTCATTTCAGTTTCGAGCCGCAGTCGCGCGAGCGGCGTGCGCAGATCGTGCGAGATGCCCGCGAGCATCAGTGCGCGGTCGGCCTCCAGCTGCTCGAGGTCGCGCACCATCTGGTTGAAGCTGCGGTTGGTTTCGGCGGCGACGCCCATGCCGCGCTCGGGCAGCGGTTCGGGCGACTGTCCCGAGCCGACCTTGCGCGCGGCCATGGCGAGCCGGGCAAACGGCCGGTTCACGAGACTCGTGATGAAGGCGGCGCCGAACAGCGACAGCGCGAGCGCGAACACGCCCCAGCCGGCCCATTGCAGACCCGTTGCATTGTCGAGCTGATCGCGGTCGAGCGCGACCCAGTAATCGTCGTCGTCGATCTTGAAGCTGATCCAGACGCCGGGAATGTCGTTGACGCTTTGCGCGATCACGGTTTCGTCGCCAAGGCGGCCGCGAATGTCGTGTTCGATCAGCCGGTTCAGCGACTCGTCGGGCTGAAGCTTGTACTTGTCGGTGGTTTCGCGCGGATACACGCGCACCCCTTCATTGCTTTCCAGGTCCTGCAGCAGTGCGCGCCGCAGGTCGGGATCGGAATAGAGGAGTGCGGTGCGCGTGAGCTTGACGATGGCGACGAGCTGCAACGCCACGCGCTGCGCGCGCGGCTCGCGCTCGATCACCCGGAAGCTCTGGAACCACGCGGCGAGACTGACTGCGATCAACAGTGCGATCAGCAGAAAGGTCCGCCAGAAAAGGCCGCCGAACGCGAGCGTCAGGAGGCGCCGGTCGATCCGCATGGGCCCTTCTTATCTGAAATCAAATACAGGAGGCGTGAGCAAACTCAGGCTGCACCGTCGGGAATGAACACGTAGCCAAGGCCCCAGACGGTCTGAATGAAGCGCGGGCTGCCCGGGTCCGGTTCGATCAGTTTGCGCAGACGCGAAATCTGCACATCGAGACTGCGGTCGAACACTTCGTACTCGCGGCCCCGAGCAAGTTCCATCAACTTCTCGCGCGACAGCGGCTGGCGCGGATGACGCGCGAATACCTTCAGCACAGAAAACTCGCCCGTGGTGAGCGGAATTTCCTGGCCCGCCTTGGTGAGCGTGCGCGTTGCGAGGTTGAGCGCGAACTCGCCGAATTCGAAGACCTCGGTGGTTTCGGACGGCGCGCCCGGCAGCTCGGACGGCGACTGGCGGCGCAGCACTGCATGGATCCGCGCGACCAGTTCGCGCGGATTGAATGGCTTGGGCAGATAGTCGTCCGCGCCCATTTCGAGGCCGACGATACGGTCGACGTCTTCGCCTTTTGCCGTCAGCATGATGATCGGCGTGCGGTCGTTGCTGCCGCGCAGGCGCCGGCAGATCGAGAGCCCATCTTCGCCTGGCAGCATGAGGTCGAGCACCAGCAGGTCGAAGCGCTCGCGCACCCACAGCTTGTTCATGGACGGCGCATTCTCCGCGACGTAGACGTTAAAGCCTTGTTCGCCAAGGTAGCGGCGCAGCAGATCGCGCAGGCGCGGATCGTCGTCAACGACGAGGATTTTTGAAGGGTTTTTGGTTTCCATGGTCGGCATCTTAGCGCGATTAGAAAGTAGTGCGCGGTTGCATCATTTATCGAGTTACAGTCAGTTACAAAATTTACCCGGCCTGTGGCACGACATAAAGCGGCGCCAGTTAGACTCCTTTACTGAATGCGGCTGTTCGGTGGATACTTCACTCGACTAAAACCCACGCGCCCGGCTCGTTACCGGGTTTGTCACTCGCATTTGAGGTAGCCGGTTGCCGCGCCACGAAGGGAACAACATGAAGGGAGGGGTCTGGCCGAATGTGCGCCTGAGCGTGATCGCACTGGCGGTTGCCGGTACGCTCGCAGGCACATTGGGACCAACGCTCGCCCATGCCCAGCCTTCTGCCGACAGAGCGGCGAGCGAGCGCGCGCCCCGGTCCAGCACTTTGAAGGCAAACCGTCGTAGCCCGAACAGCGAGCGCCCTGCGTCAGACGTCATGTTGCGCACCGCAGTTCCCCCCGATCTCGATCAACGCCGTCGTGACGGACATATGACGCCGGACGAACGTCGCCTGCTCAGGCAGCATATTGAGGACGCCGTACGCGAGCTTTATAAGCGGTAAGCTTCCGCGTTACGCTGCTGGCTCTGTTTGTCGCGGTTCTGGGGCCCTGTCTGGTCTTCCCGGAATGTTCCAGGTTTTTCCGGCGTGTTCCGTTTTTCTTCCGCTCTCTTCGACCTTGTTCCGCTTTCTTCGATTGCGCGATACATCTCCACTCGTCACTGAATCGCGCATCCGCCGGGGCACGCCATGAAACGACGCAGCTTTCTCTCTTTGAGCGTTGCCGCGGGCACAGCGCTCTGGCTGCCTCGTGCCTTGGGCGCCGGGCGCCTCACGCACACGGCGGCTCGCGCCTTGCACCCCGGACGCGGTAACGGCAGGTTGCTGATCCTGGTCGAACTGAAGGGCGGCAACGACGGCCTCAACACTGTGATCCCGTTTGACGAGCCGGCGTACTACCGGCTTCGCAAGAACATTGCGCTCAAGCGTGAGCACGTGATTCAGCTCGACGAGCGCACTGCGCTGCATCCGTCGCTCGGACTGTTGCTGCCGGTGTGGCGAAGCGGACAACTCGCGATCATTCAGGGGGTCGGCTACGCGCAGCCGAACCTCTCGCATTTTCGTTCGACGCAGATCTGGGACACAGCGTCGCGCCCGGACGAGTATCTGCGCGACGGCTGGCTCGCTCGCGCGTTTGCCAGTGTGCCCTCGGCGGCCGATCGCGCCGCTCAGGGCGTTGTGATCGGCAGCGCTGAACGGGGGCCGCTCGCGCATGGTGGCGCAACGAGCGCACTTGTCGGAAGCATTGAGGCTCGCGGCAACGCAAGTGACAGGGCCGAAGCTTGGGCTTGTCAGCCGCCGCGTGTGCACAGTCCGCTGCGAATGTCGAAGGCGTTGGCATGCAGCGCGTTTGGTGCATCGATAGAAAAGGCGATGCAGATGATCGCGGCCGGCCATAACTCGGACTCGCAGACAGAGCGGGCATCGCAGACGTTGCAGACCGCGCCGACATCGCATCTAGTACAGGCACCGCGGACACTTGCGCCGGACAGCGGCGCCGTGGCGGCCATTCGCCTGACGCTAAACGGCTTCGACACACATCGTAACCAGCCGGACCGGCACCGCCTGCTGCTCGCGCAGCTTGCCGAAGGCCTCACGGCAATGCGGACGGCGCTGATCGACCTCGGACGCTGGAGCGACACGCTGGTGATGACCTACAGCGAGTTCGGACGGCATCCCCGTGAAAATGACAGCCGCGGCAGCGATCACGGCACCGTGGCGCCGCATTTCGTGATGGGCGGACGTGTCGCCGGTGGCCTGCACGGTGCGCGGCCGCAGCTCGACCAGCTCGACGGCGACGGCAACCTGCCGGTCGGCGTCGATTTCCGCCGGCTCTACGCGACGGTGCTCGCACGCTGGTGGGGCCTGGGCGCCCACACGATCTTGCGGCAACACTTCGAGCCGCTGCCTTTGCTGCGCGTCTGACAAGCGGGCACGACGCCGAGGTGCGGCTGCGCTGTGCCTACTTCGCTCGCCAGGCGATCCACAGCTTGCGGATCGGCGTCAGCGCGATACGCTGATGCAACACGTGATAACCGTCACGCTCGATTTCATCGAGCAGTGCGGACGCGAGCGCGCCTTGCGCCAGCAGCGTGCGCTGCGCGCGGCGCTCGCGGCCCGGCACCGCGGCGAGCGCGGCATGCAGGGCATCGCGCGCGCGCTTCGTTTCAAAGCGCATGAGCTCCGTGAACGCATCGGTATATTTTCGGTTGATGAGATCCGCGGCTGTCACGTTGAAGCGCTGCATTTCGTCAATAGGGATGTAAATGCGGCCGTGGCGCGCATCGTTGCCCGTTTCCACCACGAGCTGTGCGAGTAGCAGCGCCTCGCCTAGCGGCGCAGACCACGCCGGGGCTTCGGCACCTGTGGCGGCCTCTTTGCTCGCCGCGCGTGCCACCAGCGCGGCAAACGTGCCGCCCACCGCCTGCACATAGCGCCGCAAATTGGGGTAGTCGAGGTAACGGGCCTGATCGAGATCCATCTCGAAACCGCGCAACAATGCCTGTAGTGCGGGGTATTCGGATCTCGCGTCGGGCAGCGAGGCTGCGAGCGCTTTCGAAACCGGGTGCGTGGGCGAGCCGGAAGCCAGCGCCCCCAGCTCGTTTTGCCACCACGCGAGCTTCGTGCGGCCAATCGCGGGATCGCTCACTTCCTTCACCGTTTCCTCGAACTCGCGGCGCAGTGCGAACAGTGCGGTCAAACGCGGCTGACTGGCTGCGGGAGCTTGCCGGAGCGCGTAGTACGTGCTCGATCCGGGGGGCGCCGCTTTTTGCTGGCAATATTCGTCGAAATTCACGGCTTGGAATGTGGGGAAGGGGAAGCGAAGCGCACACTGCGGGCGGGCGCGAAGCCGAAAATTGTAGCATCGGCTGGGACACGGCAAGTGCGCGGCGCTTGCATCGCGAGATGCGCCGCAGTTGCAGACAAGCGCGAATCAATGCGTTAGAATCTCGCGCTTACGCTTTTGGGCGCGTACATACGGACGCCGCGCAGAGCATGCAGGACATCGGGCGAGGCGCACAACGCTGGCCCGGCTGCGAGGGTGGCGAAATTGGTAGACGCACCAGGTTTAGGTCCTGACGCCCGCAAGGGTGTAGGGGTTCGAGTCCCCTCCCTCGCACCACGTATTAATAGCGAAAACCCCGTCAAGTGATTGCACTGGCGGGGTTTTTGTTTTGGCGGGCACATAATGCGAGCCCGCATGCCGCCGCAGCAATCAGGCTTGCGGTGTGGGCGGCGTTTCGCTGCCGGGCAGCTCGGCCTGCGCGGCGCCCTCGAGAAAGCGCCGCGTCGATTCGAATGCCTGCAGCATCTGATCGGGCCACGGCGTTTGCAGCATCACTGCCTGATGGTTTTCGAATGCCGACGACAACAGCTTCGCCAGTTCCGGCGAGCGCAAATGGCGCAGCAGCACGCTGACCGCAATCGCCGTGGCCTGGCTCGCGCCGGCTGTCTGCAGTTCCGAAGCGGTAAGCGCCGCGACCTGTTTATTGATGTCCACTGAAACTTTCCTGAAATAGTTCTGGATGACTGGAGGCGCGCACCGCGCGATTCATCGCGTCCCAAAGGGAACCGATAACCGGTAGACGGCGGCGGAATCCAGAATTCTGACACGGTTGGCATCTCGACGCGAATGCCGCGGTGGTCTCGCGCGAGCATGACGCCCGCAAGGTTGCGCACGCTTTGGCGACGCGATTGATGCCGCGATTGATGCCGCGATTGATGCCGCAATTGATGCCGCAATTGATGCCGCAATCGATCTCGCCATACACGGTTCGGATCAGTTTTGCTTCGGCCAGCGATGCGGTCGATTAATCGCTGCCTGCCGGTCGCATAATGGATTGCAAAATGCCCAACGACAATCCGGCCGCCGCTGTCTGGCACCCTGTGGGATGCGGCTTTGATCGCAGGTTTAATCGCGGCTTTGGTCCCAGTTTCTATCGCGGCTTCAATCGGTCTGTCGGCCGCTCGTTATGAGCTTCATGCAAAGCCGCTTGTAAAGCGTGCTCCACATGTTATGCTGCGCGCCGATTTTCGCGGCTTGCCATTGCAGTATTTGCGAATAATCCTTGCGACAGCGCGTTGGCATCAAACGGACAGTGCCGTACGAGACAATAAAAGAGGGATGCGATGAGCGTGATATTTGTCGTGCTGGGCGCTGTGGTCGGCATGCTGGCGTCGTTATCGAACGATCTTCCGCTCGGCTACGGCGCACTGTTGGGCGCGCTGGCGGGTTTGGCGCTGGCACGCCTGCGCAAAAAAGATTCCGCGAGTGTCGTGCAGCAGCCGTCATCGGGCGCCGCCGCAACGGCTGCCTCCGGCGCGCCCCGTGATCTTGCCGCCAGGGTCGAGTGGCTGGAACGCGAGCTTGTCACGCTGCGCGGCGAGGTTCGGCAACTGCGTGACGCTATGGGCCCGGCTCATGGAGAAGGTGCGCCAGAAGTGCCGGGCACGCCGTCAATCCAGGCGGGAAGCGTCGAAACGATGGACAATCCGGCTCCCTCTGTCGTCGCCAGCCATCCCTATGCGATCCCGCCGCAGGAATCCGCGACGCCGGCAGCGAATGCGTCGGCGCTGCATGCGTCGGCAAGCACGGACGCCGCGGCGCGAATCGATCGGCAGATGGAGTCACCGGCGGCGATGCCGGCCCCCACGCCTGCTCAAGCCGAGGTCGTGGGATCACGGCAAGCCGGCACGCCGGCCGCGCCTGTCCGCGGCCCCGGTTTTGTCGAGCGCGTTGTCAAAGCGGGCCGCGACTGGCTCTTTGGCGGCAATACGGTGGTGCGCGTGGGCATCGTCGTGCTGTTCTTCGGCATCGCCTTCCTTCTCAAATACGCGGCCGACAACAGCCTCCTGCCCGTCGAAATTCGCCTTGCCGGAGTCGCCCTTGCCGCGACGGCCTTGCTGGTGCTCGGCTGGCGTATCGGCGAGAGCCGCGGCGCCTACGGCCTCGTGCTGCAGGGCGGCGCCGTCGGCGCGCTGTATCTCACGGTGTTCGCGGCGACCCGGCTGTACCATCTGCTGCCGGTCGCCGCGGCTTTGCCACTGATGATCGCGACCTGCGCACTGAGCGCGTTTCTCGCGATACGTCAGGACGCGCCCTCGCTCGCGTTCATGGGTAGCGCCGGTGGATTTTTGGCGCCGCTGCTTCTGTCGACCGGCGGCGGCAGCCATGTGATGCTGTTTAGCTACTACGCGCTGCTCAACGCCGGCATCTTTGCGATTGCGTGGTTCAAGGCATGGCGTGCGCTGAACTTGCTCGGCTTCGTCTTCACGTTCTCGATCGGCGCGGCGTGGGGCGCGACTGCCTATCGTCCTGAACTGCTCGCGAGCACCGAGCCGTTCCTCATTCTCTTTTTCGTCATGTATGTGGGAATCGCGCTGCTCTACGCAGTGCGCCGTGAACTGACGCTCAGGCATTACGTCGACGGTACGCTCGTCTTCGGCACGCCGCTCGTCGTCATCGGTCTGCAGTCCGCGCTGATGAGCGGCACCGAGTTTGGGCTCGCGTGGAGCGCCGTGGCGCTCGCGGTCTTCTATCTGGCGATAGCGGGCTGGCTCGCGCCGCGCCGCGCGCGACTTGGCCTGCTGTTCGATTCGATGTTCGCGCTCGCTCTGATCTTCGCCACGCTCGCCGTGCCGCTCGCGTTCAGCGGGCCGACCACAAGCGCGACGTGGGCGATAGAAGGCGCTGCGGTGACGTGGCTGGCCGTGCGGCAACGTCGCATTGTCGCGTTCGGGTTCGGCCTGCTGATGCAACTCGCCGCGGCGGGTGCGTTCGTCGCGGGCGCCATCCTGCCGTTCGAACACGCGGCCGTCCGGCCGGTGCTCAACGGCGCCTATCTCGCCAGTGTGCTGATTGCGCTCGCGGGCATTTTCACCGGATGGCGTTTGCATGGCCGCAGCGAAGCGCGCGACTGGCATGCATGGATGCCGCAGATCGGTATCGTCGCGAGCATCTGGGGGCTCTTGTGGTGGGTAGCGGGCGGGCTCAACGAGATTCATACGTACCTGCATGCTTTCGCGGCAACCGACCGTGAGCGTGCCGGCGCCGCGCTCACCGGGCTCTTTGCGGCGCTCAGCGCGTGGCTCGCTCACGGTGCGCGCCGCAGGCTGCTTTGGCCGCTTGCCGAGTGGCCGGCGCTAGCGCTCGTCCCGATGCTGGCCGCGCTTACAGTCAGCCTATTCGCCTTGAATACGGCGCCGGTCAGCGGCTATGGCTGGCTCGCCTGCGCGCTGATTGCCGTGTCGACCTACCTGCTGCTGTGGCGTCAGCAGCCGCAGGTCGGCGAGCGGATTCTCGCGCCGCTGCACACGCTGATGTTCTGGAACGTCGCTGCACTCATGGCGCTGCAAGGCTACTGGGCGTTGCGCGCATACGTACCGGAGGGCGCATGGAGCTGGAGCGCGTGGGTCTACGGCTTTGGTACGCTGCTGTTGCTGCTGGCCGGGGCTGCGCAGCGTTTGCGCTGGCCAGTCGCGCGCTTTGTGCATGCCTACCAGGTGTGGGCCGCGGTGCCGCTCGCCGCGTTGTTGTGGGTGTGGAGCATCGCGAGCGTAATGAGCGACGGCAGCGCCGCGCCGCTCTTCTGGCTGCCGATCCTGAATCCGCTCGACGTCGCGCAGATACTCGTGTTCGTCGCCGGCGCGGTGTGGTTGCGCCGGCTGCGCGCACTTGGCGTGCAATGGCACCCGCGGGCGTTCGACTACGCAGTGCTCGCTACCTTGTTCCTCTGGTGCAATGCGTTGCTGCTGCGTACGCTGCATCATTGGGTCGGCGTGCCGTACGAGTTCGCGCAGATGTCGCAGTCAATGCTGGTGCAGGCGTCGCTCTCCGTCTTCTGGACACTCTGTGCGCTGGCGATGATGATCTGGGCAACCCGGCGCGCGAGCCGTATCGTGTGGTTCATTGGTGGCGGTTTGCTCGGTGTGACCGTCGTCAAGCTGTTCCTGTTCGACCTGTCGCACGTGACCGGGATCGAGCGGATCGTATCGTTTATCGGTATCGGCGTAATGTTGCTGCTGATCGGCTACTTCTCGCCGTTGCCGCCCAAGCTGATGGTCAGGGAAACTGAACAATGAAGCATCTTCTGAAAGTGACGGGCTGGTGTGTCGCGTTCGTCTGCGCGGGCGCCGCAGCGCCAGCCTGCGCCGAAGATTTCGCGCGGCGCTTCGCGCTCCAGCTGCAAGAGGGCGCGGCCTGGTACAGCGTCACGCTGCCGGCCGCCGTCTACGCAGCCAGTCAGCGCAACGACCTCGGCGACGTGCGGGTGTTCAACGGCGCGGGCGAACCCGTGCCGTATTCGCTCGAAGCTCCGCGCGAGGCAGCGCGCACACCGCCGTCGCTGCGGGCGGTGCGATGGTTCCCCCTGCGGCCCGCTACGGCGGGGCAGGCGGGCGCGCCGTTTGGCGTGACGATCGCGGCCGACGGTTCATTACGAGCAACTGCCGCTCCGCCTGGGCGCGCCCAGCACGACACCGACCTGATCGATGCGGGCGAGGCGGCGCACGAGGGCCGCACGAGCGCGCTCGTGGTCCGCCTGCGCGACGACAATTACCAGGGGCGCGTCACGGTCGAATCGAGCGACGATTTGCGCAACTGGCAAGCCGCCGGCGACGCGCAAATACTGAAGGTCAGCTACAACGGCAGCACGCTGAGTCAGGACCGTATCGAGCTGAACGGAGCACGCGCGCGCTATCTGCGCCTGCATTGGCTCGACGGCGCGCCATATCTCGAATCAATCGATGCGGAAGTGCAGGCGGCCGGTGCCGGGCGCGTGCAGGCCGACACACAGCGGGAGTGGCGCGAGGGCATCGTCGCGCGTGCAGGCCCGAAGGCCGGCGAGTATTTTTTTTCGACCGGCGGCCCCTATCCCGTCGATCGCTTGCGGCTCGCTTTGCCGCAGCCGAACACCGTGGCGCCCGCCGCCGTCTATTCGCGCGGCGAATTAGGCGCGGCGTGGCGCGAGGTGTCGAGCGCCACGCTCTTCCGCCTGCACAACGGCGATGTCGAACAGAACAGTCCGGCGCTGCAATTGAAGCCGGATACGGATCGCCACTGGCGTGTGGTTGTCGACACGCGCAATGGCGGGCTTGGCAGCGGCGCGTTGACCATTGCGGCGGGATGGCGGCCGGCAACGCTGACCTTCGTCGCGCGCGGAGCGCCGCCGTTTTCGATCGGCGTGGGCAACGCCTCTGCCGTGTCGACAGCGGTCGGCCGCGACGAGTTGCTGATGGGCGCGTCGTCGGTGATTGCCACGGCGCGGGTCGGCGAGCCGCTGGCGCTTGCGCCGGATGGGAACGCGCCCGCGTCCACGAATCCTGATGCGTACCGTCGCTACATGCTGTGGACGGCGTTGCTGCTGGCGGTCGGCTCGCTCGCTGCCATTGCCTGGCGGCTTGCGCGAAGCGTGTCGCCACGCGGTGGGCAGGCGGGTGATGCCGCGGGTGCTATGCCGGGTGCCGTGGCGGACGGTATGCCGAGTGCCATGCCGGGTGCAGTGCCAGGCGCGATCGGCGGCGGCTTGGCAGAGACGGCGGGCGGCGCAACGGACGCGGTACGGCCAGCGAGCGGGTCGTCGCAGGGCGGTGCCAACCCGACGGCCGGTGGCGCGGCAAGTCCGACAGACGCCGGGCATACGCGCGACGGCAACGCGTGACACGATGGGTGCGTGTACAACTAATTCACGCGCGCGGCCATTCGATGTCGCTCACAACATGGCGTGGACCGCGAAACGAACAAGGCAAAGCGCTTGCCGCGGCGCTCGCGGTTTCGCGTTTGAGGCAAGGTTCGTGGCTGCGTCGCTCGCGGTTTCGTGTTTGAGCAAAGTTCGTGGCTGCGTCGCTCGCAGTTTCCCGTTTGAGGCAAGGTTCGTGGTCGCGCCGTGCTCTCAGTTTTGCGTTTGAGCAAGGTCCGTGGCTGCGGCGTGCTCGCGGCGCGGGGCTGCAGCGGGACGCGCAGCGGCATTGCATTGCGGCTTCGAGTGCGTAACAGCTCGAGTGCATCACAGCATTCCGGCGCCGCTGCACGCCCGGGCTCTGGAGGTTCTGCAGGCTTTGTTTGCCGCGTCGCACTCTGAGCCTCTAAGCGGCAGCAGCGTTCCCCGCTGCTGCGCACTCGGGCTCCGGAAGTTTCAGCACGCTTTGCTGGCCGCGGTGCACGTGTCACTCATCGCGCGCGGTCATCGTTTCAATGACCTTGTCGAGCGCTTCGCCTAGCGCAAGCTTTTCCTTTTCGTCGAGGCAATCGAAAAGATCGCCGTTCCACTTGCGCGCAATCGGCATGATCCTGCGATACAGTGCGCGCCCCTCGGGCGTGAGTGACACGAGCACCACGCGGCCGTCTTCGGCACTGGCTTCGCGTTTCACGAGCCCTTGTCTGATCAGACCTTCGGCGGCGCGGCTCGCCTGGCTCTTGTCGAGATTGGCATGCCTCGCGAGCTCCATGATCGAGAACGGTCCGAACGATCCCACCGACGCGATCACGCGAGCTTCCGGCAATGTCACGCCGAGCTTGTCCTGGTAACGCTCGCTGATCCCGCGCTCAGCAAGCTTGTTGAGTACATGCAGACGATAGGTAAGGAGCTGTTCCAGGCCAGCTTTGGCGGAGTCCTTCATGGTCTTCCCGTGATGAGTGGCGCGGTTGTGGCGCTGTGATTGTTGCCGCAACCATGCCGCCCGGTCAACGCACGCCGTACTTCAAACGCGTCAGTTGTTCGGCCTCATCCGCCAGGAGTCGCGCGGCCTCGCGAATCGCGAATTCAAGGGTGATCGGACCGGGCGCCGGCGAGAAGCAACCGCTGAAATATTCAGCAAGGCGCGGCAATGCGGCGGAGTCCACGGCACCCGAAAGCAGGGTGGCCGGCACACCGGCAGCCTGTGCATGGCGGCATGCAATGAAGGGCGCCTTCCCATGCAGCGTTTGCACGTCCGAGCGGCCTTCACCCGTGATCAGCCAGTTCGCACCCGCAAGCGCCGCGTCGAGGCCGAGCTCACGCGCCACGGTTTCGGCGCCCGGCTCGAACTGTGCACCGAGCATGTGCAAAGCGAAGCCGAGGCCGCCCGCGGCACCCGCGCCGGGCAGCTCGCGTGCGGTGCGACCGAGCGCCGCTTCGAGAAGATTCGCGTAGTGGGCAAGGGCGGCGTCGATCGTCGCGACCTGGTCCGGCTTCACGCCTTTTTGCGGACCGAAAACGGCGGTGGCGCCGTGTTCTCCCGTAAGCGGATTGTCCACATCGGACATGCCGACAAACTCGGTGTCGGCAAGCCGCGCGTCGAGCTGCGACGCGTCCACGCGAGCCACGCGGGCGAGCTGTTCGGGCGTGGGCTCCAGTTCGTTGTCTTGCGCATCGAACAGTTTCAGGCCCAGACCTGCGAGTAGGCCGGCACCGCCGTCATTGGTACTGCTGCCGCCGAGCGCGACGAAAAACCGCCGCACGCCCGCATCGAGCAGCGCGCCGATCGCCTCGCCCATGCCGCGCGTGCTGCGCGCCTCGACCGGCACACCCATGCCCACCGGATCCGTGATGCCGACGATTTCGGCGGTTTCGACGACCGCGCTGCCGTCGGCGAGTATGCCGGTGAGCGCTTCCCGCAGCGGGCCGGCTGCACCGCGCACGCTCAGGGTTCGGCGCTCGCCGCCGCGCGTCAGCAGGGCCTCGAGCGTGCCTTCGCCGCCGTCGGCCATCGGACAGATGCGCACCTCGGCGTCGAGGCGCGCGCGCCGCACGCCGGCCGCTATTGCCTGCGCAACCTGTTCGGCGCTCAGCGAGCCTTTGAAGGAATCCGGGGCGATGACGACGACAGGCGTGGACGGCGAATTGGGCATGGTGTCTCTGGGTGGTTGGAATCGTTGCGGGCAGCGGGCGGGGCGCTTCGCGAGGCGGCGGTTCAAGCCGCAAGCGGCGCAGCCCCGAGCGCGTTCGCTAGCTTAGCAGCATGCTCACGCCGACTGAATACGTCGAACGGCATAGTCCGGATCGTCCAGGCGTGCGAGGGGCGCGGGGCGGCCCCGCGAGGCTGGGCGGTAGCGGGCAGCAGAGGGCAGAGGAAAAAGGGCAAGCAGCAAGATTCTGCGAGAAACGCAAAACCGTCTCGAAAACGGCCCGCGATCACTGCGGAATGGCCGAAATGCCGGCAAAAACGCGCGCGGTCATCGAATCCCGGCTTGCCGCGCAAATAGTTTGCTAAAATATTCGGCTCTTTGGACTCAACCGTGCTGCCGGCGGCCTGCAAGCCCGCGGCGCAGGCGCGCAAAAGCGGCACGGAGAAGATAACTGAATTCGCTCGAATAATTTTAGGACGATTGAAGCCATGGCTAACGTTGTTGAAAACCTCGGCAAGCTCGAACGCCGCGTAACGATTTCCCTGCCGAAGGACGCCGT